>Ga0247841_10000707_pt1 | contig 84047 bp, 80 predicted proteins | sample LaCruzMarch2015__2_FD_192410 | JGI IMG/M metagenome (GOLD analysis project Ga0247841, IMG submission 192410) | Freshwater microbial communities from meromictic Lake La Cruz, Castile-La Mancha, Spain - LaCruzMarch2015_18m | ecosystem: Environmental > Aquatic > Freshwater > Lake | place: Spain... | reverse complement strand
TCAAGATATTTCAAACCCTGGGTCCATTTTTGAAGATGGCATGCCATGGTGGTCTTCCCCACACCTATGACTCCGGCCATTCCGATTATCCCCTTGGCCTCTTCGCTGTTGTACAGTTCGGTAAGATTTTGCCTCAGATAATCCTCTTCCTTTGAAAGCTCTTCTATGGAGCATTTTGGAATCTCAATTTCCGTTCTGTCTACCACAACCATTCTTCCGATTGACTCATGGGGAATTCCCTCTATTTTCAGAATTTTATCCTCTAGGCCCATGCTAAAAAATCCCCAAATCACTTTTTATACATTAGTGTGTTAGAAAAAATATAACCAATTCCCTTACTTTGAATTGTTTGAAGTTTTGTTTATTTCATTCAATCTGTTGATGATCATCTGGGCTATTTCCTCATGGTAGTTCGGATTGTTTTCGATATCTTGGTCTGCATCTATGATCAGAAGATGAGGGATGATTGGGAGGCCCCATTTTTTGTAAACCGATTGAAGATTGTGCATGTAACTCTCATAGTAGGAATCTATCCTTTCAAAATACTCGAGAGGGATGATCTCTCCAAAATCTTTTTTCTCTTCTATTCTTTTCTTCTGTCTGTCAAAGCAGGTTTGGGGATTTGTTCTGAGATAGACTATCAATCCTTCCATCCATTGACCGATGTCTTCCCGGGTTCTTCCGAATTCATCCAGGGCTTTCTTGAATCTTCTATCATAATCTTCAAGCTCTTCAAAGGACATGAATCCCTCATCAAAGGAGTTTTGTACGAATGTTTCTCTTGATTCTATCAAACCTCTATCAAAGAAGACTGATTTATCCCCATTTCTTGCGGTGAGATATCTTGCCCTTCTTCCCATCAGACAGCTCATTTCGAATGGGCCGGTGTATCTTTTTCTGTCTGAATAGAAGAGATTTCTCCAGGACTTGTCTATGAATTCCTTTACAAAATCAAAATTTGAGAATTTTCCGCTTTTTCTGAGATATTCCAGGAGGGTGGATTTTCCTGCTCCGATATTCCCTGCAACGATTATGACGCTTTTTTTATTCATTTCATCCATTTTAAAATTCCCATCTTGCTGAGATCCTCCATGGTATTCTTGACAATTATGTCAATCCATTCCTCTCTGAATTCTGTCTTTGGAACTGGAAGTTCCACATGCTCTATCCTATTTTGATTTAGAAAATCGTTAAGCTGTTGATAAACTCCCTTCTGGAATTCTTCATTTACCGATCTCACTCCATCCTTTTGGAGAGCTCCCATCATTGGAAGTTTGTAGAGTGTTGAATATGGGAACTTTTCTGCATACCAGGTTATAAAATTCAAAATATTTTGATCGTGGCCGCATTTTCTTTGAAGATAGATGAAGTTGTCAAAAACGCTTCTGTCGGTTATGATTATGTCGTATTCTTTTATTGTTCCCCAGAGCTCTTCCGAAATTTGCTCCATCATAATTGAAAGCTGGGCAGGAAGGGTGGTGTTTTCATTTATTGGGACTCCTTTTTCGAATAGGGATGTTGCAACCTCGGAGATTACCTTGGTTTTGTATCCTCTTTTCTTGAATTCTCCGACAAGGGCATGGGCAAGGGCAGTCTTTCCAGTCCCATGGGTTGAAAGAAGTCCGATCTTATAGGGCACGTGGTATCCCTCTTTTTTTATTCCATCCATAAACCTATGGGCTTAAAATCTTTTATAAATTTAATCTTAATGCAGGATATATTTCGATGAAATTCAGAATAAAAATAAAAGAAATAGTAAAAAAATAAAAAAAATCAGTTTAGATGGTCAATTACTTGAACATCTTGTACAACACCCAAAGTCCTGATAAACCTACCAAGACGTAAATTGTTGTTGCGAGCCAGACATATCCGAGGGATATGATTGGAACAAGGTTAGTTCCGAATGCGAAAAAGCCCCAGTTCAATGCTCCTATAACAACGAGGATGTATGCTATCCAGTCAATTGTTGATTTTAACATTTTGACCTCCTTTGATGATATAGGGCAGTGAATCTTTCTTTTAAAGGTGTGTTACACTTTTGGAGTTCTAAATGTAAGAACACCTAGCGGTTCCTGCCTTTCTTGTTTTCTTGACGATCAACCTTCCTTGAAGAAGAGGGCAATCACCTTTCTAAAAAAAGAAATGGGGCTGCTGTTTCTTCAGCATCCCCCATTTAAGGGAAGTGGATGGGGCTGCTGGGATTTGAACCCAAATCGCGTGCACCCTAGGCACGAATCTTAACCAAGTTGGACCACAGCCCCGCGTAATAAATTATTGCAATTGATCATTTAATTATTTACTTATTCTCAAGTTTTTGAAATAGATTATAATAATTGCAGCACACCTTGTCTATCGATTTAGATATATTTATATATTTAGGAATCTTATTTTATATTGTGAAAAGAGTAAAATTTATTCCAGGAAAACAAAGAGAGTTTCTTCTCAAAGCATGTAGGAAAAGACCATTAAAACAATTTTGGATTGAATCTAAATTGGACGTTTCATATTCGGTTTTAAGAAGGTATGTGGCTGAGGAATTAACTCTCCCATTACCCTTCGCAGAAAAGATTGCTAAAGATTCTAATCAAAAACTTTCAGATTATCCTAATGAACTGCTTGATGCAAACTGGGGCGCAGTCAAGGGGGGTAAAATTGGAATTGTTTCAATGCATAAACAATATGCCCATAAACTGAGTGAATGGGGTAAGGAAAACTGGAGAAATAATCATTCCCACATGGACCACACTAAGAATATAACCTATCCAATTCTCAATGAAAAATTGGCCGAATTTATTGGTATATATTTAGGGGATGGGACGTTAACTAAATATTTTGTCCGTATTTTTGGAGATAAACGATATGATTCACATTATTTCGATTATATCTCTGATTTAGTCGAAGAAATATTCGACATTAAACCTTCAATCAGAGAAATAAAAAATAAAAATCTAATTATTCTTGAAGTATCCTCTAAAAAACTCTGCAATTATTTACAGAAGGAATTTAATTTTAAGATTGGCTCTAAGATCCGAAATAAGCAGAAAATTCCCATGGATATATTAAATAATCAAAAACTTCTTTTTGCATGTTTAAGGGGATTAATTGATACAGATGGAACTGTTTCAAAAGATGGAACTACCTTATGCATAAGATTTACTTCCCATAGCCCTACTATAATTAAACAATTAACAAAGATTAATGAAAAAATAAACATTTTTACATTTACTAATAAAACTTCTCTTGGAACCAGAAACATGAGCAAGATAGACTCATTCTTTAATCTAATCGGAAGTTCAAATTTAAGTAATATCATAAGATATTGTGAATTTAAAAAAGGAAATTTAATATACAAAGAGAAAGTCTTAAAATATCATCATCTCTATAAAAAATTAGATTTCCCCTACAAAGGCCCATAGTCCAGTGGTTAAGACGTCACACTCACACTGTGAAGATCGCCGGTTCGACCCCGGCTGGGCCTATCGTTCAAGTTAAAATCAAGTATGATCTCTAATTTTTCCCTGGCCTACTCTTCGTCTTCGTCATCAAACTCTTCTTCTTCGACCGGCTGCTCTTCAACCCTCTGTCCAAGCATGGTGTTTGTTCTTACGACGAAAGGCTCTTTCGAAATTTTTACTTTTTTCATTTTATTATTTTTTTCATGATGGAATCAAGATCATTGTAGAATCTCCTGACACCATCGCAATTATTAATTTTGAATTTTGCCATCTTTAGGGCTCGGTTTATGTGGAAGACTTTTTCTTCCTTTGCTTCAACCGCCTTGAATTCTTCAAAGGTCTTGGGGGATCCTGCCCGCCCTCTTCTTTTCATCCTTTCGAATCTCAGCATTGGATCGGTGTAGACTTCAATCAGCACAGCATGGAGTTTTTGCTTTGCAAATTTTGCCTGGTTTGGCTTTCTTATGCCATCGAGTATTACCGGTCCTTTTATTGAAGAAACCTTCTCAAGAACCTTGTCAATTACAAAATCACTTCCATGGTTTGAATATTTTTTCTGAAGTTTTTCGAGATTCTCCCTTGTGGGCTTCATTTTTTCCTTTCTTGCCACTGCTCTTACAATGTTCCCCATGCCGATTATGGTGTAGCCATATTTTTTTGCAAGGTGCTTGGAAGCGTAGCCTTTTCCAGAACCCATTTTTCCGATTATCCCCAAATTTGGAATTGTTTTCATTCTATCAGCTCTTTCAGATCATAGAGGATGTCGATGAATTTGTCCAGGGGGGTTTCGGTGAAGTCATTGGAAATTCTTTTCGCGATTTTCCCGTAGCTCTTGGAGGCTTTGTTTTTTGGGCTGAGTGAAACAAGGGCATCTCTTTTCATGAGAGAATCCCTGAATCCGTCATCGTAGGGGATGTTTCCAAGAATGTCATTTTCAAGAATGGACTGTATGCTGCTGTTCCCTATTCCGCTCTCTCCTGTTTTTGTTACAATTATGCCTGTGATCTTTTTGTCAAGCTCTTTTGCAACCATTATTGTTTTCAGTGCTGAGGATAGTGCGGGCATTTCAGGATTTGTTACAATAAGACATTCGTCGGCCGATTCGATCACAGATCTGGTTTCAGCGTTTACTCCGGCAGCACAGTCTATCAGAACAAAGTCATTTGTTTCCTTCAGATCATTTATGACATTTTTCAAAAGTGAAAGCTCTATGTTCTCTTTGAATGAAAGTGAGGATGGAAGAATTTTTGTTCCTGAATGGTGCCGGTAGACTGCATTTTCCGATTTTGCTCTGTTGCTGAGAACATGTTGAAGGGCGATTGGAACTACCGGGGCTCCAAGACTCAGTGCGACATCGGGGGTGGAAACGTTTGCATCAATGATTGTAACACTTTTTCCAAGTTTGCTGAGAGATATGCCTAGATTTATGGCCGTAGTGGTCTTACCCACTCCGCCCTTTCCAGAAACTATTGCAATTGACCTCATTTATTTTCACTCTTTTTTAGACGATATTTCCGCAATATCTATGCAGTATATGCTCTGACGAACTTTATAAAATTTTCCAGAAGAGCTTGCCATTCTTTCAGCTTTTCAATGTCTATCAGGGTTTCAACTCCATCGGAACTGGTAACTCTGAGGGCAACGTTTTTCCTGAATTCATGCTCCTTTGAAAGGGAACATGCTTTGATTTTTCTAAAGAAAAGGTAGAGAGTAATGGTGTCTTGAACCAGCTGTTCTTTCTTGAACATATCCTTAACGGCATTGGCCTTTTGGATCGGTGCAACGGGAATTTCTTTGATTGTTTTCTTCTTTTTGGCTTTTTCAAGCAGAGAGAGCATAGACTCATCAATCATCTGCTGCCACCGGAACATAAGATTGAGCATGACATCACAGGTTTTGGTGTATTTCATGCTGACATAGAGAAGATGCTGGGCAGCTTTCATTTCCTTTTCAATTTGTGGCATTTTTGTCCTAAACACTCCTAATAGAAGTATTAAACATCATGGATTTTGCTTATAAATACCTATCGGATAAACGTAACTATCCACTGGTGGCGAATGACTCGATTTTATACTCAATTTTAGGCATTTTTGGGTATTTTTTCAGGGATTTCTATGCTTTTTAGGGCTTCTTTTAGGTCCAGAACACATGCCCTCAATGTCTCGGGGGTTATGCTTTCGGTTTCGAGATTTTCATGCATTATCACGGCCTTGTTTTTTCTAGAAAATTCCATCGGGCTCTTCTTTCTTCTTTCAACAAGCTCTATGATCTTTCTGACTTTTGGGACTTCTTTTTTATCCAATAGCGGGAGCAGAGAATTTGCGGCCTTCCCAAGCTCATTCAGGGCCTTTAGAATTATTCGACCTTCCCTTATTGCAGGATAGGCAATGGCCATGAGGCTTTCAGCATGGTCAATATTCTTTTTTACATTCTCTAGTGTGATGGAGGTCATGAATAGAATTCAATCAGAACATCTTTATGCCGGCTTCAAAGGCGATGAACAGAACAATAATTGCGACAACATGGGCAGGCTTTAGCTGTATCTTGCTCTGAAATTCGTCAAAATATCTTGTAAGTCCACCCATTCCGGATGGCATGCTTATTTGATCTCCCATAGTTTTTTTAGAGATGAGGGATATAAAAATCTAACTGTTGAGGACTCTTAGGTAAATTTTTAAACAATTCAACTTTCATTAGGCCATGGACAAGCAAGAGGTAAAGGCCGACAATTATGTTTCAGCAGAGGCCGAGCCAAGAATCAGGAATTTCTGGGAAAAGCAAAAGGTCTATGCCTTCGATGCCAAAAGAAAGGGAAAGATATTCTCTGTTGATACTCCTCCTCCAACGGTTTCTGGAAAGATGCATGTTGGCCATGCCTACTCCTACACCCAGGAAGATGTCATTGTCAGATTTAAGAGAATGAATGGGTTCAATGTTTTCTATCCTTTCGGAACGGATGACAATGGATTGCCAACTGAAAGATTGATTGAAAAGATGAAGGGTGTGAAGGCGAAGGACATGCAAAGAGAAGAGTTCATTAAAATTTGCCTTTCAACATTAAAAGAAATTCTTCCACCATTTGTTGAAGATTGGAAGAAGATGGGAGTGAGCTGTGATTTTGACATTTATTATTCAACTGTCAATGAGCATTCAAGAAGAATTTCCCAGAGGTCCTTCATAGAATTGCATGAGCAGGGAAGGGAGTATCAGAAGGAAGCCCCAACAATATGGTGCCCAGAATGTCAAACGGCAATTGCGCAGTTTGAATTGCAGGACAAGGAATCAGACACAATGTTCAATGACATCGTTTTCAAATCTGGAAAAGAGAATTTGGTCATTGCCACAACCAGGCCCGAGCTGTTGCCATCCTGCGTAGCTTTATTTTACAATCCTACCGATGAAAGATATAAAAAATTCAAGGGAAAACATGCGAAGGTTCCTCTTTTTAATTTTGAGGTTCCAATCCTTGAGGATGAAAAGGCCGATCCTTCAAAGGGAACGGGAATTGTCATGTGCTGCACTTTCGGAGACCAGCAGGATGTGGACTGGTTTAAGCAGCACAATCTCCCATTGAAACTTTCTATAGACGAGAAAGGACATATGAATGAGAAGGCCGGAAAATATCAGGGACTTTATGTCAAGAAAGCAAGAAAACAGATGATTGAGGATTTGAGGGCTACAGGATTGCTGCTGAAACAGACTCCGATAAAACATTCTGTAAACGTTCACGAAAGATGCGGAACGGATGTTGAATTTTTAGTTACAAAACAATGGTTCATAAAATATCTTGATCTCAGGGAAAAATTCCTGGAGCAGAGCGAGAAATTGAAATGGCATCCGGGATTCATGAAGATCAGGCTTGACAATTGGATAAAGGGTTTGAAATGGGATTGGTGCATTTCAAGACAAAGATATTTCGGAGTCCCATTTCCAGTTTGGTATTGTAAAAGTTGCGGAAGAGTAATTCTTGCAGACAAGAAAAAACTTCCCGTGGATCCTTTGACTGACAAGCCTCCTGTGAAAAAATGTCCAGGATGTCAGGGAACGGAATTCCTTCCAGAGAAGGATGTTTTGGATACATGGGCAACTTCATCTTTGACTCCACAGCTTGCAATTGAACTGATGCCAAAGAATGTTCAGAAAAAACTTTATCCCATGTCGCTGAGACCCCAGGGACAGGACATTATCAGCTTCTGGCTTTTCAACACAATTGTAAAGAATCTATTGCACAATAATGAATTGCCATGGGAGAATGCCATGATCTCTGGATTTGTTCTGGATCCATACGGAGAAAAGATGTCAAAGAGCAAGGGCAATGACATTCATCCGCAGGCCATGATGGAGAAATACTCTGCGGACTGTCTGAGATTTGCTGCCTGCGCATCAAAGCTTGGAGAGGATGTCCCATTCCAGGAAAAGGAATTGATTGCGGGACAGAAACTTGTTAACAAGATGTGGAATGCATCCAAATTTGTTTCAATCCATTTGAAGGAAAAATCAAAGATGCCAAAGAACCTTGAGGCATTTGACAGATGGATAATTCTCAAGATGAATAAATTGATTGAGAATTCTACTGAAAGTTTTGACAATTATGAATATTCAAGAGTCAAATCTGAATTTGAAAATTTCTTCTGGCATGTTTTCTGCGACAATTATCTTGAGATAGTCAAGGACAGACTTTACAATAATGAACGAACAAAGGAAGAAAGAGAAAGCGCGAAGTTCACCCTGTATGACTCTCTTCTGAAGAATGTTAAAATTGTCGCTCCAATAATGCCTTTCATAACGGAGGAACTTTATCAGAAATTTTTCATTGGAAATGAAAAAGAAAAATCAATCCATATTTCTTCATGGCCGGAGATAGTGAAAATAAAAGATTCAAAGACGGAAGAGGGGGGAGACATCGCAATCGGAATTATCCAACAGGTCAGGCAGTTCAAAAGCAAGAATGGCAAATCATTGAAGGCTCCAATAATCCTTGAACTGGAAAAAAGCCATGAGAAAGCTCTGAAGGAATTTTTGAAAGATCTGAAGGCAGTCTGCTCTGCCACAGAAATAAAATTCGGAAAGTTTGGAATTAAATTTGTTTAGTGGACTTATTATATAATATAGGAGCAACTTATTTTAAGAAATTAATTTGGAAGCATAGTATTTTGGAAAATCTTTAAATACTCCTTGTTCTGTAATTATTTTGTAAAAAAGATGGTTGACCGTAAATTTTTTGCGATAGTATTGTTTTCCGTAATTATTTTATCGACATTTGCTGTTGGAGTTTCTGCCTATGAGGGGCAGACGGGTTTTGCAAAATGGTTTTATTCTTTATTCGGAAAGGGGATGACTGGAAATGTTGTCATGACTCCTGACTGCGGAACCATAATAACTCAGAATGTCACATTGGATGCTGATATAAGTTGTATCAGTAGTGGTGACAATGCATTAACAATCGGAGCAAACAATATCGTTCTTGACTGCGCAGGGCACAGCATAACTCGGGAAGGCCTCGAACCCATCGGTGGCTATGGGATAGGCACAGCAGGATATAATCATGTCACAATAAAGAACTGCATCGTCTCAGGATTCTGGAATGGAGGCATCTCCATTAATTCTGGCTCAGACAACACTCTCTCTAACAACATCGCCAACTTGAACTATTTAGGCATCATTGTGTCTGGATCTAGCAAAAACACCATCATTAACAATAGCGTTTCAGGCAATTGGGACGGTATAACTCTCGATTGGGGTTCCAACAACAATATTGTCTCTAACAACATTGCTAGATTGAACGATAATATGGGCATGGCAATCGCAGACACCTACAATAACCTAATCTCAAATAATCGTGTTAACTTGAATGGTTGGGATGGCATCTACATTTATGGCAGTTCTGTCGGAAATATCGTCACTAACAATAATGCAAGCTCAAACACCAATAATGGCATAACTGCAGAGGCGGAATCGTCCTTTGATAATATTTTCAAAAATAACAGTGCAACCAATAATGGGAATGCGGGTATTTATGTCATTTCAACCGTGAACAGTACAATCACTAAAAATGTTGCCAATTCAAATTACTACGGCATCTATCTCGAACGAGGCAGCAATAATAACATCAACAACAATAATGCCAGTCTGAATGCCAATCAAGGTATCGGGATTTCTTATTCATTAAACAATAGCCTTTCCTATAACACTGCTAACCTCAATGGGTACAATGGCATTTCTGTCAGTAGTCCTGGATGTGATCGAATTGTGAATAGACAGATGAATTGGACAACTGGAAAGGTTGGCGGAGCATTGGAGTTTTACCGCGTAGGTCAATATGTGGAGGCGAGTGATGCGTCGTTTCCGATGGGCGCTTCAGAGAGGACAATGGAGGCTTGGATAAATTGGGATGGCACAGAGGGTAGAAGCATGATCCTAGGGTATGGATCTGATTTTGCTAGTGCAGCATATGGATATCGACTTGGGGATGCTTACCTAGGCAGCGTGGAATTTGTGGGATATGGTAATGGGGATGGTCAGATTTTGTTCAGTTTACCGCCAAATGTCTGGACCCATCTGGTTAGCACTTATGATGGAGTCAATGTTAAAACCTATGTGGATGGAGCTTTAGTTTCAACACAGGCATTATCCCTGAATACTGTTCCTTCAGTTGGTTTTAGGATGGGGTGGGGATATGATGGTGATTTAACTATTTTCTCAGGAATGATTGATGAAGTTGCCATCTATAACCGTGTTCTTTCAGACACCGAAATCTTGCAAAGCTACACTAGTAGTTCAGTGGGAAATCATTATTCAATAACCAGCGGTCTTGTGTCATACTGGGAATTCGAAGAAGGTATTGGGACAACCACGACCGATTCAGTCAATTCCAATCAGGGCGTCTTCTTCAATGGCGCCGTAGTTTCCTCTGGCATTTTCTGCAGCGATAACAATATTATTACGAGTAATACTGCCAACAGCAACAAAGGCAGTGGCATTGTTCTCGATTCCACATCTACCAATAATATCGCGGATAACACCCTAACTTCAAATGCCTATGACGGCATCAGTACTAGCGTGGCATCAAATGAACGCATAACTGGAAATAGGATAACAACTGCCAAGCGCTGCATCAAGCTCAGCAGTTCAACCGGTTCGATCGTGAAGACCAATGTGTGTAAGAAGGCAGTATTGGGAATAGTTTCTGACCCCTCATCTGATAATCTTATAGAAAGCAACATCTTTGAAGATATTTCAGAGACCGCAATTGTGATTGATCAGGGAACGAATGAACAAATCCTAAACAACTCAATTTCAAATGCAACTTTGGGAATAAATATCTTGGGAGCCATTAATTCATATGTATATGAAAATCTTATTGAGAATTCGATAAATACTATTGCAGTTATGTTATCAGCAGATACTACCATCGACAGCAATACTCTTACAAACAATGTTCAGAACGCCCCGGTCGCTGATGATTCATCAACTGGAACAGCTTCAGATGCCATAACACAACCTGCTGCTGATGGCGATGGTGATGGCGTGGCGGATTTTGGAGACAACTGCAGATATGTTTTCAATGATGATCAGTCAGATGTTGATGTAGATGGAGTTGGGGATATCTGTGATAATTGCGCAGATGTTCCAAACGTGTGGCAGGGAGACTTCAATTCAAATGGGGCTGGAGATGTTTGCGATGATTCTGATGGGGATGGAGTAATGGATGATGTTGACAATTGCCCTACTGTTTATAATGATGATCAGACAGATTCTAACCATAATGGGGTTGGAGACGTTTGCGAAGTCCAAGATGTGGATGGAGACGGAATGAATGATGATGTTGATCAATGCCCTTCAGTCTACGGAAAGGTCTTCGCAGGATGCCCTTACGCAGACAAGACAATAATCGATCTTCAGATAGTTGATCAGATGAAATCGGGAATATGCGGATTCAAGAAAGACGGGAAACCTGAATCTGAATGCAAGAACCTTTTGGAAGGAGCACGGGTAAAAATATTTGACAGAGAGAATGCTAATTTTGTTTTGGCCTACGGATCAAAGCCAAGTAAATTCATTTCCGGAATTATTTTCGAATCAGATGTAGGTTTAATTGGGGGATGCACAACTGATGCTACGGGAACATGCATTGCTGGAGAAGATCATCCAGGAAGATTCCTTGTTGTAGCAAAGTACACTGGGGGCACAACTTCAGTTTACACTTCAAAAATCAAAAACTTCAAGGAGAAGGTAATGGGCGCGTACCAGGATGAGAAGGATGACAGTGACGTTGACAATGTTTCAATAAAAGACACCATGAAGCAAAAGAAGCTCCATTTCATGAAAACCATAAAGAAGGATGGAACAGTCAAATACGAAGCTGGAGCCATGACAATCGTTTCAGGATCTCAATTGAATGTTTTATATCCTGAATACAAGATATGGTCTGGAACAACTGAATTGTATCCTTTTGTCATGAGTTCGGATGATGCATGGACTGCCGATGTTTGCATGACTGTTCCTGCCGGATACAGGATATCTGCTGTAATGGATGAGGACGGAAACATGCTTGGAACTTCAAGCTGCACCCAGAGTTTCGTTGCTGGAGAGACAAAGGTTATCCTATTCCAGATGAATGATGTTGGAAGTGCTGGAGAGGATGTTTTAACTATTACTGGAAGTGCTGTCGCTAAGCCTAAAGGGGAGCCCAATTCGGGATTCACCCTGTCAACAACACACAAGGGAAAGAAGACAAAGAATAGTGTTACAATAGAGGGAATGAAGAAGGCAGAGAAGGACAAGCAGGATAAAGATCTTAGAGAAAAAATCAAGGGCATAAAAACTGGAAAGAAATCTTCAAATGGGATAATTGGAAATGTAATTTACTCTCCAAAGCAAAATCCTAAAACGACGGACTTTGCAAAGTGGTTTTACTCACTTTTTAACTAAGTCTGCTGCAGTAGATTTTATTTTTATAACCGAATCTGCTGGGCAGTTCTTGAAAGCATAATTTTATAACGCTATTTTTATTATTATATATACCGTGGAAGAAGAACAATCAATGAATCTTGAAAGGCTGATTGAAGAGCTAGAGGGATACAGAGGGAGACATACTGAACTGATCACAGTGTACATTCCTGTCAATGCAGCACTTATCAATACTATAAAACAGATAGAGCAGGAAAAGAGCACTGCCGTAAACATCAAAAGCAAGAACACAAGGAAGAATGTCATGGATGCCCTTGAAAGAATCTCAAGACATCTTAAACTGTTCAAGGAAACTCCAAAGAACGGACTTGCGGTCTTTGCAGGGAATGTCAGCGAGCAGGAAGGTCAGCCGGACATAAAAGTATGGAGCCTTGAACCCCCCGTTCCACTTGCAATAAAGATGTACCGATGCGATCAAACATTTCTTGTTGAGCCATTGAGGGAGATGCTGCAGGCTCGGGATGTTTACGGGCTGGTTGTCATTGATAGGAAGGAAGCAACGCTTGGGATTCTTGAGGGAAAATCTGTCAGAAAGATGAAGCACATGACCTCGGGAGTTCCTGGAAAGATGAGGGCAGGGGGACAGTCGTCAATAAGATTTGAAAGAAACACTGAGATCATGGCCGTTGAATTTTACAGAAAGGTTGCAGAGTCCATGAAAGAAATATTTTTTCCAATAGTTAATTTGAAGGGAATTTTGATTGGTGGTCCGGGACAGACAAAGGAGATATTTATCGACCAGGGACAGATAATGACTGCCTTGAAAAATAAAATTGTTGCCGTCAAGGATGCGAGCTACACTGATGAGACCGGATTGAAAGAGCTTGTGGAAAATTCCCAGGAGACTCTTGCCAAGGAGGCCATTACCATTGAGAAAGAATTGCTAACTAAATTTTTTACTCTTCTTGCAACAAAGCCGGAGAAGATTGCCTATGGAGAAGACGAGGTTAAGAGAGCACTCACTCTCGGAGCCGCAGACAAATTGTACCTTTCAAAGGATCTTGACAAATACAAAATCGATGAGCTGAGAAGAATGGCCGGAGAAACAGGGGCAGAGGTGTTTTTCATCTCAATTGAAACAAATGAGGGCATGCAATTCAAAAATATCGGCGGCATGGGCGCGATTCTCAGATATCAGATTGACTGATCATTTTTAATTTTTCAAATTTCAATTTTTATTTTCTGGAAAATATTTAAATACCCTAAGAGTCTAGGAGGTTTGTAAAAAGATGGTGAATGGACAGAAATTTCTTGCCCTTGCAGTTTTCTCAGTAGTTATTTTATCAACTTTATCTGTTGGAGTTTTGGCCCAGGAACAGCAGACAGGATTTTCAAAATTTGCTCATTACCTTTGGAACCAGATAAAAAATTCTCCAATTGTGATAACTTTCCAGACAATTCTTTCTCCTGAGCAAGCCATCTGCGGTATGACTATAACTGAAGATACAACATTGAGCTCAGACATGAACTGTGCAACTACTGCAATAGTTATTGGCGCAAGCGACATAACTCTTGACTGTGCAGGGCACTCATTGAATGGTGGGGGATTAAATTGGCAATCATATGGGATTGACAATTCAGGCGGATGGATCTGGGCCACTGGTGGAGGAAACGGGGGATATGACAATGTTAAGGTGATAAACTGCCATGTTCAAGGTTACGCAGTCGGAATATTCTACAAAGATACTGTTGGAGGAGAGATTAGGAATAACACTGCTACCGGCAATATGAACTATGGCATAGCGATGTGGGATTCTGATTCAGCCATAATCTCTGGAAACAACGCCAATGCCAATGCGGATTCAGGAATATATCTTACAGACAATGATGTGGGCTCTAACATCTTGATTGAGGGCAATACTGTGAATTCGAATCAAAGGGGAATCGTGCTGGACGCAATATACAATGATTGCATCATTAGGAATAATGTTGTGACAGGCAATACTGATTCTGGAGTGATGCTTGGGGGAGAAAATGATATTATTGAAAACAATATTATAAGTTCTAATCCTGCACAATGCGGGCTGTATGTCTCGGATTGGACATCACACAATCAGATAATTAATAATGTTATAAATTCCAATGTAGGCGGAGTAAATGTATTGGGTGGAATCTGCGTATATGGATCGTTCAACAATATCACTGGGAATACTATAAATTCTAATCCTACTGGAATATATGTTGCGGGTTATTCTGGTGCGAGCGGAAATATCATTAATGGGAATACTATAAGTGACAGTGTTACTGTCGAGGTTTATGGTTCCCCTTACAAAGGTTATGGGGTTGAGCTTGTTTCTACTTCATCTAACACAATCACTAATAATCTCATGATAAATAATGTTGGCGGCGATATATTTGTTGATGAAGCTTCTCTAGATAATATAATCTCAAACAATGGTCCTGGTGTTGCTTGCGGTTCAACCATAACTGAAGATACTACTCTGAGTTTGGATATGGTTTGCCCCCTTAACAGCAATGGGATTGAAATTGGCGCAGACAACATAGTGCTTGACTGCGCAGGACACAGCATAACCGGATTAAGAACAGACATATACTATCCTTCTTATGGCATCTACCTTGGAAACAGAACGGGAGTGACGATTAAGAATTGTAATATTATTGATTTCTTCTTTAACATCTACCTGGTTTCAAGCTCAAATAACATTATCACGGGCAACAGTCTCAGCGGCGCTTATGATAAGGAGTATGATTTAGGTCGTTCTTATGGCATCTATCTCTACTCGGATGATGATACCAGTATCAACAACACTCTCTCCAATAACATTATCAACTTGAACTATCTTGGTATCGTTGCTACAGGCTCTAGTAAAACCACAATCATTAACAATAGCGTTTCAGGCAACTGGGATGGCATCACCATTGATTATAGTACTAACTGCCGTTCCAATAATAATCTTCTTATTCAAAACACTGTCAGCTCGAATCAGAATATGGGTATAGCCCTTGCAGGAGTCTATGATAATGTGGTTTCCAACAACATTGCCAACTCAAATGGCAATGCAGGCATCTACTTCGAGGAGAGTTATGGCAATACTATCACGAGCAATACGGCCAACAATAATGTTAATTACGGCATCTACATTCCTAATTCGTACAACAACACAGTCACTGGAAACATTGCTTATCAAAACCAGGGATATGGCATTTCTCTCGAATCCGGCTCCAGCTACAATAACATTGCAAGCAATGCCCTAAGCTCAAATAGTATATATGATCTTTACCTTGATGATACGAGCCAAACCTCTGGAAACACGATTTCTGGCAATACCGGAACTTCCAATGCGGTGATCCAGGATTCAGACAATGATGGAACACCTTCACAGGTTGAAGAAATCCTGACGGGAAGCGACACAGGATTGAATGTTACTTCTCCTGGAACTCAGAATCTCACTGCTGAAGTGAACTTTGATCAAACAATAACTTTCACTGCAGAGACAAGCGCTGGAACTCAAGAACTTGTTACACTGCCTTCTGGAACAACTGTCCCCTCAGGAGAGATGACCATTTCAGTGGTTGATGTTAACTCCGTAAGACAGAAGATAACTATCGAAGGAGTACAATTACCTCCAGGCCAGACAAAAACAATAAATCTCAAGAGTGCAAGCAAGGTTTGCATTGCAGATGGTCCATCTGTTTCAATAACTGATGGAGCAGCATGTCCTTCATTGGATTACCAAAGAAAAATCAACTGCGATGGTTCAGTAAATAGTTTCACATTCCCTGATGGGCCTAGAACCTTTTCATGTACACCATTTTCTAAACAGTTCATGACCGTTTCAGGATTGATGCATACTGAAATTGAAGGGATGGATGAGTCTTATGATAACTCAAATCAGATAACCAATTGTGTTGAGCTGCAAAATATGCAGAATGATCTTTCTGCAGATTATATCCTCATGAATGATATCGATTGCTCTGACACTGTGAATTGGAATGGCGGAGCAGGATTCAATCCTATTGGACTGCAGAGTGATGGAGGAATGATAACATTCTGGGGAACTTTCAATGGTCAGAATTATACTATAACTGGCTTAACAATCAATAGGTCTAATAGTAATTTGGGTCTTTTTGCAGGTTTAGCTGGAACAGTTTCCAATGTTGGTTTGGAAAATGTTGCTGTTTCCGGCAATGATATGGTTGGAGGGTTGGCAGGGTATAATTCTGGAGCAATAAGAAATTCATATGCTACTGGAAGTGTTTCCTGCAATTCGCAGGCCGGAGGATTAGTAGGACAAAACAATGAGGGAGAAATAACAGATTCTTATGCTACTGGAAGTGTTTCCGGCAATGATATGGTTGGAGGATTGATAGGATATAGTTATGTTGGAAGCATAACAAATTCATATGCTACTGGAAGTGTTTCAGGCAATAGTAATGTTGGAGGATTGATCGGGACGAGTAATCAAGGAAGCATAACAAATTCTTATTCAACTGTAAGGGTTTCCGGAGGAGGTTATCATACCGGAGGATTAGTAGCCTATACGGAGGGCGGAAGCATAACTAATTCATTTGCTACTGGAAGCGTTTCAGGCACTTATCTCACCGGAGGATTGGTCGGGGATAATCAATATGGCGCAACAATAACTAATTCATATGCCACGGGGGAGGTTTTAGGGGGCACCTATGGGCATTATATCGGAGGATTGACTGGACAGAATTATGGAACGATAACAGATTCATTTGCTACTGGGAGCGTTTCTGGTACAAATAAGATTGGAGGATTGGTAGGGGAGAATTATGATTCAATAACAAATTCATATGCTACTGGAAGCGTTTCCGCCAGCTATACTTACAGTGGTCAGATTGGAGGATTGGTCGGAGCTAATTCTGGTGGAAGCATAACAAACTCATATTCAATTGGAAGAGTTTCCGCTAGTACTTACAGTAGTGGGGTTGGGGGATTGGTCGGGGAGAGTTATGGAACAACAACAAATTCATATTGGGACACACAAACATCTGGCCAAAGTTCTAGTGCGGGCGGAGAAGGAAAAATAACTGCAGAAATGAAAACTCAATCCACTTTTGTTGATTGGGATTTCTCCAGTATCTGGGCGATCAATGAAGGAACAAGTTATCCTTATTTTATCTTCAGAGCCACTGATGACCTTGATGGCGATGGAGTCTACGATAATGCTGACAATTGCTATGATGTCGCGAACCCTGATCAGGCAGACAGTGATGGAAATGGAATAGGAAATGCCTGTGAATGCCAGGATGCTGATGGCGATGGATATGATCCTTTCGGAACCTCCGGATGCGATTTCAGTGCTATAGACTGCAATAACAATGATGCTTCGATTAATCCAGGGGCCCAAGATTCTACCTGTGACGGGATAGACAACAACTGCAATAATCAAGTTGATGAGTATGTACAACAGTTACCTTATTACTTGGATGCTGACGGGGATGGATACGGGAATCCAAATACTCAACTGCTGTTATCACTTTGCTATTCTAGCCCTGAAGGGTATGTCATGAACAACTATTATGATTGCAATGACAATGATGCTTCCATAAATCCTGATGCCACCCTTGAAATAAGCACATGCGAGGAATTGCAGAACATGAATAATGCGGTGTGCGCAAGTTATGTCTTGGCAAATGACATTGACTGCTCTGACACTAGGAATTGGAATGGTGGGGCAGGATTTGTTCCGGTTGGAATTGTTAATCCTAACTGGAATCCATTCACTGGGAACTTTGATGGACAGGGCCATATAATAACCGGATTGTACATAAACAGGCCGCAGGATAGCAATGTAGGGTTGTTTGCCTATGCTCAGATGTTTAGCAATGCTGGCATAATAAAGGACGTCGGTCTGGAGAATGTAGATATCACGGGGGGTTATCAAGTAGGGGGATTGGCTGCTTCGTGTGATACTAATATAAAAAATGTCCACATCACTGGAATCGTTAAGGGAACAGATTATGTCGGAGGATTGTCCGGGATGCTGAATGGCAATGAACAAACTGTATTGAGTTCGTATTCAGAAGCGAATGTTTTGGGGAATTCTCGTGTAGGAGGATTGGTTGGAGGGAGTTATTCAAAAATCAAAAATTCATATGCCACTGGAGACGTTACAGGAGGTTGGGCTTCCGGAGGATTGGTAGGGGAGACTAGTTGGGGAGAAATATTAAATTCATATGCTACTGGAGACGTTACGGGATATTATTATACTGGGGGATTAGTCGGATATAATAATAATGCGGGCATATCCAATTCATACTCGGTCGGACTGGTCACAGGTCAGTATAGTGCCGGAGGATTAGTGGGGCAGAATCAGGGACCAATAACCTCTTCGTACTATAATTATCAAACTTCGGGACAATCGGACAATGACGGAAGAGGAGAGCCAAGGACGACTGCTGAGATGAAGACTCAATCCACTTTTGAAGGTTGGGATTTCGGAAATATCTGGATGATAGATGAAGGGAATGATTATCCTAGATTCCTCACGGGAGTCGGAGATAGTGATAGGGATGGTCTCAAGGATGATGTCGACAATTGCCCTGCTGTCTATAATCCCCCTATTGGCGGATTTTCAAATACTCAAGAGATTACTGTTTCCGCAGGATTTGTCGATGCATCAGTGCAACCCATGATTGTTGATGTCCCTCAGGAAAAGGCTTTTGACCTTTCCGGAAACGGAGACAATGTCTGGTATGTATATGCTAATGCAGGATTTGACGTCTACATTGTCGGAGATGCAATGGGCGTAAATAGCGTGCTTGGAACTGGTTTGACCGGAGGAGAGATTGAATTTTCAAGGACCACATGCGCAGATTCTAGTGATGAAACCTTCGCTCAGGGTGACCCCACTTTTGGCTCAAATCGTTTATTCGTCTGGGGTGAGATGCTCGGAGTTTCTGTTCCAGAGAGCGTCTGCGCAAGGCTTGCTAGCGATCATTCAAAGATGTGGCAGTTGGACATCCCGGCATACAACAACGATGCCTTGGCAATCACAGCATCTGAATATTCTGCAGGATCTCAGCTTGATGAAGATGGAGACGGAGTAGGGGATGCCTGCGACAACTGCCCTGCTGTCTACAATCCTCCTATGGGCGGACTTTCGAATGCTCAGGAGACGACTGCTTCCGCAAACTCTGTTGATGCAAGAGCGGATCCTTATATAGTCGATATCCTCCAGGACAGGGCCATGGACCTTGGAGACGGAGCCAATATATTCTATACTATGGATATTTTCAATGGCTATAATCTTTACATTGTTTCGGATGCCATGTTCATAAACAGCCAGCTTGGAACGGCTTTTGCAGGAAAAGATATAGAGTTCTCACAGACTGCTTGCGCAGATTCTAGCGATGAGACTTTTGCCCAGGGCGACCCTACTATTGGCTCAAATCGTTTATTTGTCTGGGGTCCGATACTCGGAATCCCTGTTCCAGAGAAGGTCTGCGTGAGACTCATGAACGATCATTCGAAGATGTGGCAGCTTGACATTTCAGGAGCTAATGACAGTGCCATTACCATGACTAAGTATGATTACTCTGATGCAAATTCTCAGGCGGATTCGAACGGGAATGGAATAGGGGATGCCTGTGATACTTGCACTGATGCTGATTCCGATTCAGATGGAGTCGTTGACTGCCTTGACAATTGCCCTGCTGTCTACAATCCAGAGATTCATGATACTGTTGAAGTAACCACGATGAATTCATTCTCCGATTACTTTGTCACTCAGGAAGAATCATTCATGATTGATGAGAACGTCCCGGCGTGGTATTTGAATATTCCTGCTGGTATGGTGGTCAATGTTGCATTCAATGCAATATCTGATGCTCCTTTCTTATCGGAGAATGGCTTACCGGTTAGCGGGCCGGTTGTGGAGTTTGCTAAAATGCCGTGCCATGGAGCCACATTCGTAAATACTGATATTTATTTTGGAACCAATGAGGCAGTGAGCTGGCCTAATGAGCTCACTGGAGACGTATTCTGCGCAAGGCTTGCTGGGGATAATTCTAAACTATGGCAGATTGAAGTGATGGCCTCTGATTCTTCTGCCATGAAGTTCAGCGTCTCAAAATTCGGACAGGCAGATTCGGATGGAAATGGTGTCGGAGATGCTTGCGAAGGAACAGTAACCTGCACTGATGCTGACAGCGATGGATACGGGGCTATCGGAAGCGTCGGATGCACATATGAGGGAATTGACTGTAATGATAATAATGCTGCAATAAATCCGGGAGCTTCAGATGCTAGCTGCAATGGAATTGATGAGAACTGCAATAATGTTGCCGATGAAGATTATGTTTCAACGGTAACTTCCTGTGGTGTTGATATGTGCGCAAATACTGGACAAATGATTTGTGCCAATGGATTGGAATCCAACACTTGTACTCCTACTCCTGAACAGACAGTTTATTTCGATTCTGATGGAGACCTTTATGGTAACATCTGGAAAACCTTGAATGTTTGCACTATCCCTTCAGAATATGTTTTGAATAGCGGAGATTGCAATGACAATGATGCTTCAGTAAACCCTGAAGCCCAGGACATCTGCGATATCAATCACAATGTTGTAAACAAAGACTGCAATGCTGGGAATCATGATGCTCTTGACTGCACTGACATGTGCGGAGATTTGGATGGAGATGGATACGTCACAGCAGATCAATGGTCCAAATGGAATGGGTTTATCCCAACAGTTGTCTGCCCATGGGTAGTTGACCAGGGAGATTGTAATGATAATAGTGCTGCCGTAAGTCCGATTGCAACAGAAGTTTGTGATGGACTTGATAATAATTGTGATGCAGTAATTGACAATAGTGCCCTTGACAGCGATAGTGATGGGGTGAAGGAATGCCAGGATCAATGCGCCGGAACAACTTCAGACGCTGGAATGGTTCTGAGTCCAAATAACTATGCTGACATCAATGGCGATGGAAAGTTCGAATGGAATGCCGGATCATCGAGCAAGCCAAGCATAATCGCAAGCTCAGTAACTTTGAAGAATACTTATGGATGCTCATGCACACAGCTTCTTAGCTACAAACCTGGAAAGGATAGTGGGGAATTGAAGAGTGGATGCACTGGCGGACCAAATGGAACAGGAAAGGCTGGAACGCTTGACCTTTGGATAACCCAGAAGGGTTGGGCAACAAGCGTTTTCTACAAGAAGTAATCTTTTGATTTTTATTTTGTCGTCGGCAAATTGGATTTCTAAAGGCATAATCTTTAAAAAAGAGCTTGTTCTTGGTATTATATCAAAAAGATGGCAGAAGAAAAGACTGATGAGAATGGGAATGTAACTGAGAAGAACAATGAGGGGATAGTTGAGGCTGCGCTGTTTCTAGCGGGAAGATTCATGTCTCTTCAGGAATTGGTAATGTACACTGGAATCAATCCAATCACTTTGAAAGATGTTATGGGGAAGATTGAGGAAAAACATAGCGGTCCAGGGGCTCTTAAAATAATCAACAAAGGGGAACTTTACAAAATGGACATCAAGGATGAGTACACTTGGCTTACAAACAAACTGGCTTCAGGAAGCTCAGACTTTACAAGGGCAGAGCAGGAGACCTTGGCCATTATCGCATACAAACAGCCAATAAACCAGTCTGTGATCGTTAGAATACGGGGAAACAAGGCCTATGATCACATCAAGAAGCTTATTGATGTTGGTTTAATTAACACTAGAAGGGTTGGCCATACTCTTGAATTAAAATTGAATGATGATTTCTATAACTATTTCAGCATAAAATCCAAGGAAAGAAAGGGGAATGTTGAGGGAGAGACAGAGGGAGTGGAAGATGGAGAGCTTGGAGGATTGGAAGCGCCCAGAGGTCCAAGCGGTCCTGGAGCACCTTCAACAGAGATGCCTTCGGAAGAATTGAATGAAGAAGATTCACAGGATTCGGATAACTTAAATAGTGCCAATTAGTGCTCAAATTATAATAAAATGCTATTTCAAAGTATACTCATCTATGTTGCATCATTTATAGGAATATTTTCTTCAGTGTTCTTTGTCCTGACTTTGTTTGAACATAGAGAAAAAGTCAAAAATCCCATTCCAACAGTATTCCCATATGTTTCTGTCATCATTCCCGCATACAATGAGGGAAGGAACATCAGGAAGACAATAGAATCTGTGCAAAATCTTGAATATGAGGGGAAATTTGAGATAATCGTCGTCGATGATGGAAGCAAAGACGACACTTTGAAGATTGCAAGGAAGATTGCAGAAAATGATCCTAGAATAAAGGTTTTGCATCAGGAAAACAAAGGAAAGGCAGCCGCAATCAATTTCGCAATGTCAAAATCCAAGGGAGAGTTCATTGCGACCCTGGATGCGGATTCATTTGTTGAGAAAGACGCTCTGATGAAGATGATTGGTTTCTTTGAAGACAAAAAAGTTGCAGCAGTCACCCCATCATTGAAAGTTTACCAGCCAAAAACCATCGTTCAAAAGATCCAGAAGGTTGAATACCTCTGGGGAATTTTTCTTAGAAAGGTTTTCTCATTCATGAATGCCTTGCATGTAACTCCCGGACCTTTCTCAATATTCAGAAAGTCATTCTTTGACAGACATGGAGGATTTGATGAGAAGAATCCTACGGAAGATACTGAAATAGCTTTCAGGATACAAACTCATCATTATAAAATTGAGAATTCCATAGATGCTGTTGTTTACACTGTTTCTCCTCCAAAATTCAAGGATCTCCTTGTTCAGAGAATAAGATGGTACTATGGGCTTATGAAAAACATAAAGCTCTATCCTCATCTTTTCAGGCCAAAGTACGGGTATATCGCCCTTTTCTCCCTTCCGGCCGCATTGATCTCCGTTGTCATGGTTGTAACGGTCACGGGATACTTCACATACAAACTCATTACTTCGATGATTCAAAATATAACCAACTGGAATGCCATAGGGTTTGACCTTTTCACAATCATGAAGGGTTTCAAGGTGGATTATATCTACTATTCCCTTACCAGCCCTCTTACGGCCCTTATTGTGCTTCTGACGCTGTTTAACATACTGTTCATCATATTCGCAGAGATGAAGAGCAAGGAGAAAGAGGTTGTGGACACAGCCTACATCTATTATTTCTGCTTCTATGCCTACTTCTATGCTCTTTGGTGGGTTGCGGCATTCTTCTATTGGTTGTTTGGAAGAGTTAAATGGAAAGAAATCAATTACGACTAAACTTCTTTTCTTAGTTCACTATTTAGCAAGAAGTTTAATCAAGAAATATCTTAAAGAAATTAAATAGCCAAGGTTCAACCTCCTTTTAGAGCAGTTACAATCGAAAGCTCTAAAAACCCGGAGAATTCATATTTTCCATGGCAGAAAGGAAAGTAAATTCAATGAAATACATTGCAGCCGTGGCTCTAACTTTTCTAATATTCTTGGGAGGGTTGTGGATAGGAACGGCAATAACAAATAGCAAGATCAATGACATTCTTTCCGTTGAACAGGAGTCCAGACTTCAACTTGAAAATCTGATGCTTGAGGAGCAACTATTGCAGGACACCCCATGTAAAAGTCCGCAGCTTCTTTCAGAAAGCCTTGAGGATTTGGGAACAAAGCTAACCTACCTTGAAGGCCAGTATTCTAAGAATGATCCAGCAATCCTTGAATTGAAGAAGCCATACACTCTTTTGGAAATAAGGCATTTCTTGGCTCTGAAGTCCATGACCGAAAGATGCAATCAGAATTACACTTTGATTCTATTCTTCTATTCAAATGATCCTGCCTATGTCAAAGAAAGTGAGGAGCAGGGTTTTGTTTTGGACTATTTGAGAAAGAAGTATGATAATGTCAAGGCCTATTCAATAGACGCAGACATGGATCTTGGAATCATAGGGGTTTTGAAGAGCGAGTATAACATCTCGGTAATGCCAAGCATAGTGATAAATGACAAGGTTTACGTCGGATTCCACGCCAAGGAAGAGCTGGAAACCGTTCTAGAAAGCAATTAGTTCCATAGTATGTTTGTACAATAATAACCTTTTTATAATGGTTTTCTATAGTTATTTTATGGTCATGTGTGAAGAGTGTGAAAGAAGAGAGGCAGATACTGATGTTATTGCTGATGGCGAATCCAAGAAACTCTGTTCTCAATGCGCCCAGATGACTGGAGCAATTGTTGTTGAGAAACCATCCCAGCAGAAGATTGACATGTCTCACTACAGCAGGCCAAAGGTTCGACAGGTTCTGAGCAGAATGGCTGGAATAAATTCTAATAACTACACTCCTGAGTCACAGAAGCCTGTGCCTGTCAGGAATCCATATGCTAATCTAAGAATCCCTGCATCCAGAAAGAATGTCTCTCTTGATGATTTGAGAGAGGTTAAGAAGTCCCAGGAGGCAGAGAATCAGCAGCTCAATGCCGATGTGAATTCCATAGAGGATGTGGAGGCAGAGGTTGAGCAGGGCAAGTCAAAAGTTTCATGGTTCAAGAGAGTTGCAAAGATATTCAAGAAGGAGAAGAAACCTGAAATGGTTGAAGTTCAAGTCGGAGAGATTGCAGAGGGGCCTGCAGCAGATTCTGATGTTGAGCCAGGATACAACAAGGTAAGAGTTGTTGATTCAAGAGAGTAAATTTCTTTTTTCCAAAAAAGAACTTTAATTAAGAAAAAACTATTCTAATAAAAAACTTTAATTAAGAAAAAACTATTCTAATAAAAAACTTTAATTAAGAAAAAACTATTCTAATAAAAAACCTTAATTAAGAAAAAACTATTCTAATAAAAAACTTTAATTAAGAAAAAACTATTCTAATAAAAAACCTTAATTAAGAAAATTAACCTTTCTTTTCAAAAAGAAACGTTAACGAAAGAAAATTAAATACCTACAGAACCACAATTATTAAAAATCATTATTCTAATCAGTTATTATGACTAAATCAAAAACATTGCAGGACAGATTGGATGATCTAGAAAATTTAAATCGGGAAAAGAGCATTCTAGTCTCAAGATTTTTATATGAAAGAACTTCGGACAGACAGGGAATATCTCTTGAATTAGTAGAACAGGGATTTGTCAGTTTAGATAGGAAATATTTGCCGCCCTATGTTCGGTTTGCGGATATTTTTTTCGAGGATTGGGGTTTTTATAAACTTGGAACAGACACTTATCGAAACTGTTTAGAATTTCTCAAAAAACGATTTTCTGTTCCTCAAAAGACTTATTAATTCGTAAGGAAACTACGTTTCCTTAACGTTCAACCTTCCTTCCAATAGCTAACTTTTATTAATTCTGTTTTTGTGTTTATTGTATGATAAAGAAATCTAAACTTGCAATTATCCTGAGTAATTTTGAAACATTCAAGGAGCCAAAGGCAGAACTAGAACAATATCCCTTTGACGGGCAGTCTGCCTCTGAGATGCTTTGGAATGCCCATCAGCTGGGAGACATTGAGGGAAAGGTAATTGCTGATTTCGGATGCGGAACCGGGATTCTGGGAATAGGAGCATTGTTGCTGGGTGCAAAGGAAGTTTATTTTATTGACACAAGCAACTCTGCCGTTCAGACTGCAAAGAAAAATCTGAAACAGATAGAAGAGGAGCTGGGAGAGAATTTGCATGAGAAGGCACACTTTTTGATAGGGGACATTTCAATGTTTAACAGGAAAGTTGACACTGTTATTCAAAATCCTCCATTTGGAACCCAGAAAGAACATGCGGACAGAATATTCCTGGAGAAGGCCATTGAAAATGGGAAGATTGTTTACAGTGTTCATAAAACTTCCACCATGGATTTCCTGAAGACCTTTTCAAAGCAGAAAAATAGCCACATAACCCATGTTTTCAGAATGGAAATGCAGCTCAAACAGACAATGAAATGGCACAAATCGGACATTAGAAGAGTGGACGTTAGTGCCATAAGGATTGAAAAGCTCAAGTAAATGTCATGGGCGAAAGGTTTAAAATACATAAAAAATCCAATATATTATCATGATAGTAAAAGTTCTAAAAAACGAGAAGAATCATCTTGAGATAGAGTTGAACAATCTCACAATTGCCGAACTTGTTAGAAACGAGCTTTGGGAAGATTCTGCTGTGACTGTTGCGGCCTGGAAGAAAACCCACCCAACAAAGAACCCTATTCTTGTCATAAAGACTGAGGGAAAATCCGCACAGAAAGTTCTCACCGAATGTCTTGAGACCATTGAAAAGAACAACAAGAAGATGATTGAAGAGGCTAAAAAAGCCTTCAAAAAGTAATTCTTATGTTATCCAAAAATCAAAGGGACAGCCTTCTTAAAATTGCCAGAAATTCTCTTATGCTTGCCTTTGACAAAAAAGGCTTTGATTCTTTGAAAAGCACAGATCTTGGACTGATTGAAAAGCGAGGAGCGTTTGTCACCTTGTACTATGGGAAGGGGAAATCGAGAAAGCTAAGGGGATGCGTTGGATTCATAACTTCTAAAACTCCTCTTTGGCAGACCGTTGCGGAGGCTGCAAGGCTTGCTGCATTTGAGGATGGAAGATTCATTCCACTCACAAAGGATGAGATGAATAATCTTATGATTGAAATTTCCATTCTGACAACTCCAACTGAAATAAGAACAAAACTTCGAAGCGATGTTCCCAAGGAGATTGAAATAGGGAAGGATGGATTGATGGTTGAGCATTTCGGAGCTTCGGGGCTTCTTTTGCCGCAGGTTGCTGTGGAGAATGAATGGGATGTTGATGAATTTCTTGAACAGACATGCATCAAGGCAGGATTGCCAAGATTCCATTGGAAAGACAAAAGCTGCAAAATATCTAAATTCCAATGTGAAATATTTTCTGAGAAATAACTTCTCTATGTCCAGAATGCTTTTAAACCAAATCTGACAGATTCTTCTATGGAAAAGAAGGGGTGGCTTTTTACAATTGAAGGTGGAGAAGCTGGTGGAAAGAGTACTCAAATAAATATGCTTGAAAAAAAGCTTCTAGATAAGGGATATTCTGTTCTTAGATCAAGAGAGCCAGGGGGCGTTGACGTATCTGAAAAGATAAGACAATGTCTTCTGCAACCAGAGGAAGATTCAAAATTTTCATATGCGGATAAAATAAATGCTATATATGTTGGAGTACGGGCAGATGTTGATGAGATCACTAGCTCTTTTTTGCTTTCTGCTCTTTCAAACCAACATCTTTTTGAAAAAAGCAATCCGGATAGAAAAAATGAATTGACGAGATTATCCGAGCTTTATCTCTTTATGGGTGCAAGAAGACCTTTTTATTCAAGATTAATACTCCCCTACATATCTAAAAGCGATAAGCATGTAGCCATCTGCGATAGATCCGTGGATTCTTCAAGATGTTACCAGGGTTTTGGATATAATCCTTCTGATTCAACCTTTATAAATCTCATAGATGAACTAAATACTCTTGCAACTTTTGGAACTCAAATAGATCTTACATTTCTTCTAGATTTGGCTCCCGAGGTCGGTCTTTCGAAAACAACTACAACAGAATTTGGAAAGAAAGACAGGATTGAACAGAAACCCCTTGAATACCATGTAAACATTAGGAATGGGTATTTGCAGACTGCAAGGGAACAACCCCATAGAATTAAAATAATTCCATATCAATCTGGAAATCCAAATCTTATGCATCAGCAAATAATGCGGCATGTAAACAAACGATTATAATCAATGGTAAAAATATCAACAGGAAGCGCTGAATTTGATGAATTTCTTGATGGCGGCTATGAAAATGATGTCATAACAACCGTTTATGGGCCGGCGGGAGCTGGAAAGTCTAATTTTTGCATGATTGCTGCTGCGGAACAGGCAAGGAAGGGCAAAAAGGTCCTTTTCATAGATACGGAGGGAGGATTTTCGGTTGATAGGCTGAGACAGGTTGGTTCGGAAGACTGTTTAAAGAACATCCTTGTGTTGAAGGCAACCAATTTTTCTGAGCAGAGGGAGATTTTCAACAGAATATTTGAGGAGCTTGTTGAGGGAAAGAGCTATTCGAAGTATCTGAAGAGCCAGGGGTCCCTAAGAAAGGACATAGGTTTGATCATAGTTGACAGCATTGCCATGCTTTATAGGCTGGAAATGGGCAACGCAAGAGGGGAGGGGGATGAATCTAAAATCCATTCATTGAATAGAAGCCTGGCATGGCAGTTGAAGGTTCTAAGTGAGATCACTAGGAAGAAGGAGATTCCGATCATAGTAACCAATCAGGTTTATTCTGATTTTGTCAAAGATCAAAGGGCGGAGGAGAAGAAAGTCCACATGGTTGGAGGAGATTTGCTGAAATACTGGAGCAAGTGCATCATAGAATTGAGAAGGGATGGGGAGAAAAGAAAAGCAGTTCTAAGGAAGCACCGGTCGCTTCCGGAAAAGGACCTAGGTTTTCAAATAACGGCCAAGGGAATTTCAAAATCGGGCTTCAGGCTTTTTTAATTTTTAATTTTTCGACGATAAACTTAAATTTTTAGTGAAACGCTGTAATTCTGAAGTGGCAACGTATATAATTTTCTATTCACTACCAAATGCTCACAAATCGAAAATGTTTAAATACTTGTTACTCTTCAATAATGTACTACTATTTTACAATGGCAATTAGAAAAATTGCATTGTTGAAAATTCGGATTGGGTTAACGGCTTAAAAAAAGAGGATAGTCAGTAAAAAATGACAAAAACTGTTGATAAGGTTGTGACCAATGCGGAGATGAGTGATTTCGAGATTAGTAAATTGAAAAAGGGGTCGGCGCCTTCTGGAACATCAATTCGTGGAAATGAGTTTGTGTGCAAGAGGGATAGTAGATCTAGTAGTGGATTGTATTCGTCGTTCGGTAGATTTTCGTATCACTAGTAAGGACGAAGGCGGACCCTTTCAATATTCGCTCGGAACAATGGTAGAGAAATAAATATGAACGGAAATAAACTTGAAAAGAGAGTGAGTTACGAAGCTAACTTGAATGGAGATGAAATCGTGCGAGTGATTCAGTCGATGGGAGGGGTTTTGGATCGAATGTATAGCCTTCCAAAGACACAGACCGCAGATTTAAGACCTGTAGCTTCAGGGTACAATGCCACAGCAGCTGGTTCCGTAAGGGAACAGCAGAAAGCTTATGTCTTGGCCTAATTCACTTAAACATCATAAATAATTATGAATGAAAGGATTGGGGTGCTTTGGGCTTTGATATTCATTCTTCGGATTCAGAACTTTCTTCATTTTCTTCAGCCGGCCTTCTTTCTGTTTTCTGCAGGGATAGAAAATAATCTGAAAAAGCAAGAAAAAATCCTAAGACTCAATAAATTAAAATCTCTTTTCTCGAATTGTTAAAATACAAATCAATAAATCTTTGCAGAGAAAATTTGTTGACACAAATTTAATTTTTAGTTATTCGCTCTTTTATCGGATTCTATTCTGTCTGTTCTTCAGATTCTTCCTTTTCCTCAGCTTCCTTCATTGGGGTGCTTTGCTGGGAGAACTTTGATGAGATCTGATTCTGCCTTCTTGGACAGTTGGGGTTTGCGCAGAATTCCCACGGCCTCTTTCCCTTTCTTATGGTCATGAGTATTGGCCACTTGCATTCACAGACCTTGTCGGTTTTCTTTATGAGCCCGTAGGGTGGGAGGGAGAATGTTGTTTTGCAGTCAGGATAGGCATTGCAGGCAAGGAACTGTTTCCCCTGCTTGTTTCTTCTTATGACAAGGAATCCCTTTTCGCATTTAGTACAAGGAGTTATCTTTGCGGCCTCTTTCTCTTCTGCCCTGATCTGGCTCTGGGCAGCTATTATCTCCTTGCCGATCTCCATCTCATTCTTGGTGAAGGTTGTTGCGATTTCTGTCAGAACTTTCTTTGCCTCGCCAAGGATCTTTTTCTGCTCCTCCTCTCCTCTCTTTGAATTTTGGATCTCATCCATCTCCTCTTCGAATTTTCTGGTCAGATTCTCATCAAGTATTGATGGGCAGTTCTTCATGAGAGCATCGGTCACGGTTATTCCTAGAGGGGTTGCTCTGATCTGTCTGTCTGCGGCATAGCCTCTTTTGAAAAGTGTTTCAATTATTGCGGCCCTTGTGGCCTTGGTTCCGAGATTTCTCTTTGCCAACTCCGAAACAAGGGAGGCTTCGGAATATCTGTGCGGTGGCTGGGTTTCCTTCTCTTCCACGTTAACTTCCTTGACTGTTATGGAGCCGTTGACATCTGGAACAACCTTCTCCTCTATCTTATGGTCATAGACATTGAGCCATCCCTTGTCCAGTATCCTTACGCCCTTTGTGCTGAACGTCTTCTCTTCAACTATTACTTTGATTGTTTTGCTTTCAAGCAACGCATCTTCACAGAAGCAGGCCACAAATCTTTTTACAATGAGATTGTAGAGCCTTGCGCTGTCCGTTTCCAACTCATCGGGAGTTTCTCCCGTTGGATAGATCGATGGGTGGGCAGGGTCGGATTTGGCTCCTTCGATCGGAGTTTTTCTCTTTGCGAATTTTGAAAATTCTCCTGGAAGCCTCTTAAGTATTCTTGTGTAGTTTATGCTTGCTGGGAGTTTTTGGGAGGAGGTTCTTGGGTAGGAAATGAATCCTGCGAGATAAAGCTGCTGCGCAATCTGAAGAGTCTTTGTCGGAGTTATGCCAAACAGCCTGTAGGCCTCAACCTGGAGAGTTGTGAGATCGAATGGATGTAATGGAGAGAGTTTTTCTTCTTTCTTTTCGGTGACTGCTTCTCCTTTCTTTCCCTTAAGTGCAAGGAACGCCTTCAGTTCCTCTTTGTTTGTTATGTTTCTTGGATATCGTACTATAAACTCGCTGGAGTTTTTAACTAGCAAAGAAACTTGCCAATAGGGTTCCGGTTTGAATGCCAGGATTTCCTTTTCCTTTTTTACAATCATTGCAATTGCCGGACCCTGAACTCTTCCAATGCTCATTATTCTGAATGAGCCGGCTTTTTTTATTGCAGTCATTAGCGCCCTTGAAAGATTTATTCCGTACATCCAGTCAAGATAGTGCCGGGTTTCTCCGGCGTAGGCATGGCCCCAATTTATTGTTGGCTGAAGATTGCTGTAGGCCTCATTGATATCTTCTTTGGTTAGTGCTGAGAACTTCATTCTCTTGGCATCCTTCTGTCCGCATATGAATCTTATAACGTTGAGGCCAATTACCTCTCCCTCAATGTCATAGTCTGTCGCTACGATAAAATTTCCCGCCCTCTTTGAAAGAGCTTTGAGAACATCGAGGTATCTTTTTGTGAACTCGGATCCTTTTTTGTTTGATGATGGGATCCATTCAAGATCAAAATTTGGCCATTTCTTTTTTCCAACCTCATCCAAGGTGAAGAGATGGCCCACGGCACAGCCAACTATTATCTTCTTTCCATCCTTTGTGAATTCATAGTATGAGACCTGGCCGACTTTCCTCTGGGAAGGGACGCTGTCCGAGAGGGCATAGGCGATCTTCATTGCGGCCTGGGGCTTTTCCGTGATGATCAGCGTTGCATCTTTTTTGTATTGGATGCCCTCATCGTCTTCGGATTTTTTAGCGCCTGCCTTGCTTGATTTTCTTTTGGATTCTTTTTTTGGCCCCTCTTCCTTCTCTACTTTCTTCTTGGAAGTTTTCCTAGAAACTTTTTCTGGAAGCTTTCCAGGGGACTCTATTTTTTCTAGATCTTCAATTCTTGGCCTTGGCCTTGTTTTGATAGTTACAACTTCCTTGGGTTCGCTCATCTCAATAAATTCTGCATCAGCCATGTAAGACACCTAAGGTTTCTTGACAATCAACTTCCCTTCTTTGTGCAGCATCCTGCTTTGCAAATGTTTCACCGTTTTTCATTTAGTTTCCCTTTTTGGACTATAAGAAAATATAGGTCCGTTTGTTAATTTTACCACGAAAAATCGTTTAATAAACCTTTCTTCAATAGGCTTTTTAATTGCCAATATGTTTGTTATATCATGTATCCGCCACAGGAAGACTCATTCCTGCTTCTAGAGCAGGTTAAGAAATATGCTAGAGGGAAAGTTCTTGACATGGGTACTGGAAGCGGAATTCAGGCTCTTGGGGCTGCAGAAAAGAATGAAGTTGAATCCGTTCTTGCCGTTGACATCGACAGAAAGGTCATTGATGAGCTGAAGAAAACAATTAATAATCCAAAAATCAAATTCATGGTCTCCGATCTTTTTTCAAACATATTCAAAAGATACGACACAATCATTTTCAATCCGCCCTATCTTCCAAGGGAAGAAATTGACAAAAAAATAAAAGATCCTGCCCTGTTCGGGGGAAAGGAGGGATATGAAATACTCGAGAAATTTTTCAAAATTGTTGGAAATTACCTCAATGATGGCGGGATAATACTTCTTGTCTTTTCATCCTTCACTAAAAAAGAAAAGGTCGATGAAATCATCTCAAATAGCGGCTTCTCATTTGAACAATTGAACAGTCAGCATATTTTCTTTGAGGATCTTTTTGTGTACAAAATTGCGAGAAAGGGATAATCACTTCTTAGGCTTCTTTACAGCCTTTGATTTCTTGACCTTTGCTGCTTTTATTGCTTTGAATCCGGTGTATTTCCAAAGCGCCTTGGGAATTTTGATTGATCCATCTTCCTGCTGATTGTTCTCAATCAATGTGACAAGGATTCTTGATGTGGCCATGGCGGTGTCGTTTAATGTGTGGACAACTCTCTTCTCATTCTTTTCATTCAAGCATTTAATGTCAAGCTTTCTGGCCTGATAGTCTGTGCAGTTTGACAGGGACATTACTTCTCCATATTCCTTTGTTGTAGGCCGATAAACTTCAAAGTCTGCGCTTCTGTATTTCCAATCTCCAAGATCTCCTGTGCAAATTTCAACTATTCGGTATGGAAGTTCCAGTGCCTGAAGTACTCCCTCGGAATTCTCAAGAAGCTCATCATAGAGTTTTAATGAATCTTCTGGTTTGCAGAATACAAACTGTTCCACCTTGTTGAATTGATGGGTTCTCCAAAGCCCCTTTTCATTGATTCCGTGGGCCCCGATTTCTTTTCTGAAGCACATGGAATAGGCAAAGTATTTTTTTGGAAGGTCCTGTTCTCTCAAGGTTTGTGAGGAATGCATTGCAAGGAGAGCCTGCTCTGCCGTCCCAATAAGATGGAGATCTTCTCCCTTTGCGGAATAAACTGAGTTTTCAATTGCTCCCTTGTCCATGGATGCAAAGATTGACTTCTCATTAAGCATAAGAGGAGTTTCAATGTATTCATACTTCTTCTTTTTCATGAAGTCAATTGTGAATCTTATGAGGGCCTGATTCAAAATAGCCAATTCATTCTTAAGATAGTAGAATCCGTTTCCTGAGACCTTTGCCGATGCGTCAAAATCCGCAAGTTTTAGGGCTTCAAGAAGTTGAACATGGTTTTTGACAGGGAAGGTGAATTTTGGGATCTTTCCCCATTTTCTTATCTCCTTATTTTCTGAGGAGTCTTTTCCCACAGGGGTTTGGGGAGAAATAATGTTTGGAATCAGAAGCATTATCTGCCTTATCTCATTTTCAAGATGGGTTGTTTTTTCTTCAATAAGCCTTATTTCTTCTGGGAGTTCCTTGGCCTTCTTTATGGAACTGTCGGCATTCTTTCCTGCTTTCTTGGCCTCATTTATCTGCTGGCTTATTTTGTTTCTTTCCCCTCTGAGAGAGTCTGCTTGAGCTTTTGCTGTTCTCCATTGCTCATCCAGTTCCTTGACTTTGTCAACTAATTGCAGCTTTTCGGGCTGGTTCTTCTTTTTTATGTTGTCCTTGACAAGCTTTGGATCCTCTCTTATTAACTTGATATCAATCATAATACTACTGGGCAAATCTTATTTTTAAACGTTGTGAGAAAGCTCCGGGAAAGACTGAGATTAGATTTATAATCGCCTCTTCATTTACAGCAGCATGGAAAAGAGCGATAATGCAGCCAAGGAAAGAATGCTTGATTCAGCGTATTTCAATAACAGGGGCTATGGGAGGGAGAAGGAATTGAGACATATCCTGAAGGCAATGTCCATAGTGGATAGGAAGTACTTTGTTCTGCCCGAAGATAGGGACCAACCCTATGAAGACATACCCTATCTTATAGGGATGGATCAGACCATTTCTCAGCCAACAACGGTTGCAAGAATGCTTCTTCTTTCTGGAATAACCAAGGGGATGAATGTTCTGGAGGTCGGAAGCGGAAGCGGATGGAATGCCTCAATTCTGGCCTATTTGGCCTATCCTGGAAAAGTGGTGAGCGTTGAAAGAATACACGAGCTTTCGAGTTTTGCCCAGAACAATCTCAACAATTTCAAAATGAATACTAGAACTTCAAGGATGAATCTTGAATTTTTGAAAGGATCAGTCTTTATCCACAAATCCCTTCTAAAGGCCAAATTTGATATTATAATTGTTACTGCTGCGGCCGATGAGAATCTTATGAAGAAGATAAAACTGTTCAATTTCAACACTCTCATTATCCCGACCAGTGAGGGTGCCTTGGAAGTATGGAAAAAGAAGGCCGGAAAGAGCGTTCTCGAATTGAAGGAGCAGGGCTATGCCTTTGTTCCCCTCATTGAAAAATAGTCTCTGGGAGATCTGAAGAATTTTTCCAAAGGTCATTCAAAAGTTGAGAATTATTTTAATCACCAATTGGTGATATATCGACGGCAGAAAGGTTTATAAACGAATTTCATATTCCGACATATAGGTTGAAAAATAAGCTTTCCAAAATAGCTTATCCTACACCAATGGAAAAAATGACAAAAAACGTTTTTGACGTGTTCTTCAGGAAAAAACCAGCATTTATGCTGATTGCTTTGAAGAGATCGAGCAGAGTGAGATATGGAAGCGTGCTTGCAAAGGAAGTCGATTGCACATACAGCCATGCCGTAAAAATTCTGCAGGGTCTTGAGAAGATGGGCTTAGTAACCTTTGAAAAGAAGGGTAGAATTAAGCTTATCAAGCTCACAAAGAAAGGCATAGAAGTCGCTGATCATATAGAAAAGATCAGAGATTTACTGGCTTAAATTTGAAGGATACTTGAATATTAGAAATTTTTATTATTAACTGTGAAAAAAGAGGTGATCTTTTATTTTTTGCAGGATATTGGTTTTTATGCTGCCTGATTATTTGACACAAAGCTTGAGAGGCCCTCAATGTGACTTACTTTCAAATCCTTCAGGATTCTTCTGAGATTGTTGCTTATTTTGATTCCTGATTTGGCCAGGTCATTCTTGACCATTCGGTAATATTCTTCCCCCTGGTCATCAAGATCAGTCAATAGGATGATTGTTTCTTTCTTTTTTAGGGTTTCAATGAATTGCTCTATCCCCTCAGAAAGGCTTCTTCCAATTTTATGAAGAACATAGACATTTTCAATGCCCAGTTCATGGAGGGCTTCCCTGTCCAGTTTTCCTTCGACTATGACTTTCAGGCCTGATTTTTTGATAGATTCAAGCTCTTCCAACAGCTCGGTGATATCTTGGGGATTATCCATAATTAGTTACAGAATTCTATTTTTATAAAATCTTTCACTTCAGTGGCTTGGTCGTATTTTCAATACGAGCTCGATGGGATTTGAACCCACGACACCCTGATTAAGAGTCAGGTGCTCTACCGGGCTGAGCTACGAGCCCACTGATGAAATAAACGAGTTTTGAATATTTAAAAAGCTTTAGAATGAGGTTTTCAGCGATACTTTCTCCAAGTATGTTTGCACTTAACGCACTTGTAGAATGATGTTTCTCCTTCATCTCCTGCCCTTGTTTGCCTAGACCAGAAATAGCATTCTTCGTTCTTGCATTTAGGGCATTCCTCTTTGACCTTTGACATAAGCTCTTCCTGTTCTCCGACCACTGCGATGTTAAGCTTGTTGCCTTCAACTTTTTCAGAAGTGGAGATTTTCTTATGCACGCCCATGTGGCCGCATTTGCCGCATACTGACTTTCCGGCACGGTTCATCATAAGTGATTTACATTCAGGGCAAAATTGCATTGTATAATCAGAAAAAAGGCCTATTTAAATTTTGATGATTCCAAGAAAGACTTTAGTGGGATTCTCTCCAGGTGTTCTTGCATTTAGTGCATCTGAAGAACCTGGTTTCTGCCTCATCCTGGGCTCGGGCCATTGCGGTCCAGAAGTATGCTGTCTTGTTTCCGCATTTTGGACAGCTTGCGGAGGTTACAGGCCATACGTTTGATTCCTTGTCTTTTAGAACTCCGATCTTGGTCTTCTCTGCCATCTTTTCAGAGGTCTTTATTTTGACCTTTCCCTTGGCAGCCATGCCGCATTTGTCACATACGAATCTAGTTCTCTTCTTAACAAGAAGTCGACCACATTTTGGGCAAAATTGCATAGTCTATTTACACGGGGGATTTTTATAAACCTATCGTGTAGGAAACCAAGGTTTCCTAACAATCACCTTCCTTTTAATAGCCAAGGTTCCTTAACAATCAACCTCCTTTTTCAGACAATCACCTTCCTTTTCGTAAGGGACCAAGGTCCCTTGACTTTCAACCTCCTTTCAATAGCTAAATATAGTTGTCACTAGAGGATAGTCACAAATCATAAGGTTTAAATATATGAAAAGCCTCCATAATAGCATGAAAAAGTGGATTAGAAACCTCGCCCTTGGACTGGGAATTGCCGCAGTCGGAGCTGGCTATCTTCAGCACAAATCTGAGCAGAAGTGCTCCCGAGTCTACAAAGATTTGGAGAGCTCAATAGCTTCATCCTATGATTATATCAAGAATCCTTCACAGGAAAACTATCAAACTAGTCTTAATAAAAAAATAAAACTGAATCGTTCTGTGGATGATTTTGGAGAGGCTTCATTTGGAAATTGCATGAGGAAAAAGGGATTTCTTTATATTGGGTCATCCAATTATGCGGCAAATGATGGATTTATAGAAGAATATCTCGGAAAAATAATAGAAACCAAAACGGAAAATGGCCTCAAATTGTATTTCACTTCTATCGGAAAGGTAAACGGATTAGAAGGCCTAGGGGGACTGGGAAGCCGCATTTACAATTCACAACCGTTTACGGATCTTGATGGGAAAGATGCTATCTACATGGATTTAGACTCCATAAGGTCTTCTTCCCAAAAAATATCTGATCAGTGGAAGACTTATGCCGAAAATCATGAAAAACTGACAAAAAGAAACAAAACTTGGGACCCCGTGAAAGAGGCAGTATATCTTTCATTTAAGAATAATGATTACCAGAGTATGGCAATTAGGAGTACATTGGTACATGAAATAAGGCACATCACTGACAAAAATTCTGGTCAAAATTTTGATAGGAAAACTCTTGAGAAGAGAGCATATCTTTCTGAATTGATGGGTTCCCCATTTGTCCTCCACCAATTGGAGATCAAATCAAAGGCCAAGAATAAGTCCGCATATCAACAGGTTGGAAAGGAGATAATAGAAGATCTTATCAAAGAATCTGGAAAGAAGACCAAAATGGAATTTTATGAAGTGATATCAAAAAATCCGAATATTCTTAAGGATTTGTCAAAAAAGGCCTATGATGGGCTAGACTAAAAATCACCGCGCTTCCTGGTCGATTTCATCAAAGTTGGTTCCTGCTTTCACCTGTCTCTGGGATTCAGGGTTCCAGCGCCAACTGACCTGCACGCCCGGGGTAAAAAGCCCAATTAGGTATTCTTTGAAACTGTTTGTTCTGAGGGAAGATAATTCTCCATCTATGAATATTTTATAATTATTCACCCCGTTTATTACATACTGTTTCTTATCATAGGTAAATGTTGTATCCGCAGTGGTTCGTATTATCTTCATTTCTCCATTAGAATATTCTATCCTCCATTGCGCTGGCAAGTGAAGGAGCTTGTCCTCTACGAAGACAACCCCATTCTGGCGCACAGATCCCATCAATGTGTCTTCACTATCGATCTTTCCGTTCTGATTTATATCTGTTATTTGCGCGTTGGCTAACTTAAAATCGTGCAGGTAGCATGAAATAAACTCTTGCTGTTGTATCAACTGGGCCAGTTCCTCAATGCTTCTTCCTGTTTTATCAGTAAATTGAATTTTAGAATCCCCCGGGGCACAACTCTCTTCAAATTTTATTTGCAGATGAGTATTGTCGGTACATGTCCAGCATAGATTATACGTCTCACTAAGATTCTCTAGGTTATCTGGCTGAATTTGACCAAGAGGAGTTATTAGTGCGAACACTTCTGGAATTGCAAGAATAATTAGAGCGAGTATTACAATCTCTTTTTTCATGATATTGGGGAGAAATTCAGATATTTAAAGATTATTGAACATGTAAGGGAACCAAGGTTCCCTTCACAATCAACCCTCCTTTCTTTAACAATCAACCCTCCTTTCTATACGATCACAATCCCTGGATAAGCTGGACAACGAAAAGCTTGAGCCAGCCGACCTTTGGAATTCTGAATACGGCTTTGCTGATTATGGCGTTTGCAGGAATGCTTTTTTCCTGGTCAAGCTGGACTGCGTTGTGGTCTCCCTTTGTTGCGAAGGTCAGATCATCGTTCTGATAGATCAGTCTGTGGATTATAGGGGTTGCCTGGACGGTTGATTGAAAGATAATCACATCTCCTTTCTGGTAATTCTTCGAGCCCATAGAGATTATTATGTCTCCCTTGTCAAATCCGTTCGGGAAAGCGAATTGCTGGAACTGCTCTTCCGTGATTCCATGGTTGAGATACCATTGGCCTTTCTCTGACCACCAAAGTCCGAAAGGAGTTCCGGAATGTTCCATGCTTCCGGATTCAACAACTACCAGTGGAAGGGAGGTTGAGAGCATGAGGCTTAGGAGGGGAAATAGGACAAATCTCACAAGGATGAAAGCTATGGCAAAGTCTGCCAGCCAGCTCCAGGGAGAGTCAGACTTCCAAAGAAAATTCCAGGTATCTTTTATCCAGGCCATATTATGTTTAGGTCTGGATTCATTAAAAATCTTTGTCTGTTCTGATTTGATGCAGTGAAAGGTTTAAAATCATAACGCCCCTAAATTGAATACCAATAAAAGTTGAAAGGAGGTTGAAAAATGGTGTTTAATATAACAGAGACTATGACGGATCCAAATGCACTTGCGGTTATCGGACCAATGATTTTTGTTTTGTTTGCAGTTGCAATCGTGCTCTTCCTGGCGGTGTATGTATACTCTGCTCTTGCCCTGATGGCAATAGCAAGGAAGACCAAGACAAAGTACGCTTGGCTTGCATGGATCCCAGTAGCAAATATTTACTTGATGACTCAGATAGCAGGAGTCCAGTGGTGGACAATGCTGTTCTTGCTTTTCGCAATGGTTCCGGTTCTAGGTTCGGCAATCGTAATAGGGTTGACGATATACTGGTGGTGGAACATAGCAGAGGTGAGAAAGATGCCAGGATGGCTTGGAATCTTGATGGCCGTTCCGGTTGTGAACCTTGTTGTCATGGGAATAATCGCCTGGAGCAAGAAGTAATTTTTTGATTGAAGAATCCTTCGGGATTCTTTCTTTTTCTTTTATTTTTTTATTATTTCAATTGTTATTTTTTATGCCAATTAATCTTAAAAGCCATGGCAGTGTGGTTTTTCCATGAATAGGATAATAATGCTCGGTGCTCCGGGCGCAGGAAAGGGAACCCAGGGGAAATCAATCTCGCAGAAATTAGAAATCCCTCACATCTCTACTGGTAGCATGTTCCGGGAGATGTACGAATCAAAAAATCCTCTCGGTGTCGAGGCAGCAGAAAAGTATTGGCTGAACGGGACTCTTGTTCCGGATGATTTGACGATCAAACTTGTGAAGGAAACCCTGTCTTCCGAGAAATGCAAAAGAGGATTTATCCTTGACGGTTTCCCAAGAACCATTCCCCAGGCCAATGCCCTTGGCGGGATGACTGAAATAGACCATGTCATTTATCTAGATGTTCTTAATTATATTCTTGGGGACAGGCTCAGTTCAAGAAGACAGTGCAAAAAATGCGATGCGATCTACGGGGCTGCAAATCTTCCTTCGGGAGGAATATGCGGCTGCGGAGGAGAACTTTATCAGAGAGATGATGACAGTCCCCAAAGAATCTCAAGAAGACTTAATGAGTATAAGGTAAAGACTGAGCCCCTTGTAGACTATTACATGCACAGAGGAAAACTCAGGATAATCAGCGGAGAGGGGGATGCGAACACCGTTCTCGAGGACATCCTCCACGAATTGGGGTGAGGTTTAATATTCTGAAGAATCGAAATCTTTAAATAGTGGTATACATTCTGTGTGTATACGAACGAGGTATACTCAAAATACATACAAAAATGGCAGACATATTCGACCACGCAGTTCTCTGCAACAAATGCGGAAAGAAAATGAAGAAACTGGTTGTTGAGAGATCGGGCTTCAGAATGAGGGCCCTGGAATGCCCTGGCTGCGGAGGAAGAACATACCATCCTTCGGATATGGAAGAGTTCAACAAATATTCTCAATTGCAAAAGCAGAATTTTCAAGTAAAGCTAAGAAGGGTTGGAAATTCCTACACTGTTTCAATTCCAAAGGAGCTGATTGACTTCTTTGAGGATGCTGCAGAGGCTGCCGAGGATGCGGAGCAGGAGAGGGAAGATCCATTCAGCGGGATGCAGAAAAGAATGCATGAAAATATGGAACATATGAATAGAATGGTTACCCTGGCCCTGGAACATGCGAATAAATTGTCCCTTAATTTTGGAACTGAAGAAAGAAATGAAAATGGAGACTATGACAGAACAAGACAAATCAATAAAAATGGTGTGCGGGGAGTGATAAGGGAGAAGTCGGAAACAAAAAACCTTCCCGGTGGAAAGGGAATCGTTTCAAGGAAAATGAAGATAATCAAAATGGAAAGAAAACCGCAAATCGAAGAGGAAGATGAATAAAAATGGCAGAAACTCAAAATAACATTAAATTGAAGGTAATGGAATCATTGCAGGATGATATTTACATAGGGGTTGCCAGAATGAATAGCGACTCAATGAAAGAAATAGGAGTAACCCGGGGAGATAGGATTTTAATCAAGGGTTTAAGGGAAACGGTCGCCACAGTGGACAAGGCCTATCCTTCAGATGTGAGAGAACCAATTATCAGAATTGACGGAATCATAAGAAGAAATGCTAAGACGGGCATCGGTGAGATGGTTTCTATAAAAAAGGCAGAGGTGCACGAAGCAAAAAAAATAACTATCGCTCCGGCCAATAAAAATATCCGGGTGCAGGGAGATCCTGAAATATTGAAAAGAACCCTTTTGGGCAGGGCAGCCATTACGGGAGATATAATTGTTTTTGGAGGCTCACAAAGAAGAGATCTGTCCGCAGATTCTTTTGAGGCATTATTCGGGATGTTTGAAGGCACATTAAATCAAAATTTAGGCCCATTTGGACAATTCGGTCAGCAGACTAAATTCATGATTGTCAGTTCTAATCCGAAGGGTCCAGTAATCATTACTGAAAATACTGAGCTTTTATTGAATTCTGTTGCCGTCGAGATTGCCGAAGAGACAAATGCTCCCGAGATAACCTATGAGGATGTCGGGGGATTGAACAAGGAAGCAATGAGAATAAGGGAAATGATTGAGGTGCCATTGAAACATCCTGAAATTTTTGAAAAGTTAGGAATTGAGCCCCCAAGAGGAGTTTTGTTGTATGGTCCTCCCGGGTCTGGAAAGACGCTGCTTGCAAAGGCGGTTGCAAATGAGACAGAATCAAATTTTATTTTGTTGAATGGGCCAGAAATAATGAGCAAGTTCTACGGAGAATCTGAAAAGAAGATCAGAGACATTTTCCAGGAAGCAGAGAAGAATGCTCCTTCAATAATTTTCATAGATGAGATTGATGCCATCGCTCCAAAGAGGGAAGAGGCCTACGGTGAAGTTGAAAGAAGAGTTGTTTCCCAATTGTTGACCATGATGGATGGTTTGAAAGCCAGGGGAAGCGTAGTTGTCATCGGAGCTACCAATAGGCCCGACTCAATCGATCCTGCGCTGAGAAGAGGAGGAAGATTTGACAGAGAAATTTCCATAGGAGTCCCTGACAGAAATGGGAGACTTCAGATTTTGAAAATTCATACTAGAAACATGCCTCTGACAAAGGACGTAAATTTAGAAAAATACGCTGACATGGCCCATGGGTTTGTTGGAGCAGATTTGTCTGCACTATGCAAGGAGGCTGCAATGTCAAGAGTTAGAAAAGTCATACCCGAAATGGATATTGGGAAAGAAAGCGGCCCAATCTCCCAGGAAAAACTTGCAAAATTACAAATTTCAGACAGAGATTTTAAGGATGCCTTTAATGTTGTGCAGCCCTCTGCAATGAGAGAGGTCTATGTTGAATCTCCAAATATAAAATGGGCAGACATTGGCGGACTTGATTTCATAAAGCAGGAATTGAAAGAGGCAATAGAGTGGCCTTTGAAACATCCTGATGCATTCAAGAATCTGGGAATAAGGCCTCCAAGGGGAGTTCTGCTCTACGGACCTCCTGGAACAGGAAAGACACTTTTGGCAAAGGCAGTTGCAACCGAAAGCTCTGCGAATTTCATACAGATCAAGGGTCCAGAGCTGCTGAGCAAATGGGTTGGAGAATCTGAAAAGGGAGTAAGAAAGATTTTCAACAAAGCAAGACAGGTTGCGCCATGTGTTGTATTTTTCGATGAGCTTGATTCCATGGCCTCAAGAAGAGGTTCGGACAATTCTTCAAGCAAGGTCACTGAAAGCGTTTTGAACCAGCTGCTTGCCGAGATGGATGGACTGGTTAAGCTTGAGGGAGTGGTAGTCATCGGAGCAACAAACAGACCGGACATGCTGGATTCTGCTCTGCTTAGGCCCGGAAGATTTGACAGAATAGTCATGACAACGGTTCCAAACAAGGAAGGAAGATTTGAAATTTTCAAAATCCATACCAAGGAAATGCCTCTTGGCAAGGATGTGAATCTTGATGCTCTTGCCGAGAAGACGGACGGACTGGTCGGTTCGGACATTGAGGGAATCTGCAGAGAGGCAGCAATGCTTGCCCTCAGGGAGAGTTTGACTGCAAAGGAAGTCAAGAAGAAATTCTTTGAAGAGGCCATAAAGAAAGTAAAGCCTTCGGTTTCCCACGAGGATGTCAAGCAGTACAAGGACATGGAAGTTTTTCTGAAGAGGGCTCGCCCGGACAAGAAGGATATGCCTAACTATATGGGCTAAACTTTTTTAATTAGGATCTAGTTAGAAAAAAGTTTAATCAAAAAATATCAAAAAGAAACTTTAATGAAAGAAAAAACTAATCTAGAAAAAGTTTAATCAAAAAATATCAAAAAGAAACTTTAACAAAATAACAAAATAAAATTAATTCTAATAAAAAAGAGAGGAGGTGAAAAATGAAACTAACAATATGCGATATGTGCAAAAAGGAAATAATGCCGTTTGATGACGCGGATTTTTCAGAACTAATAGGTTTTGATATGTGTTCCGAATGTTCGGAAGAGATGCCGATAAGCATTTCCTATTGAAGCTTTTCTTTTTTGAAAAAAGAAAATCTTCGGCAAAAGAAAAACTGATTCAGAGAAAAGAAATCTTCTACAAGGAAAAGCAGTCCTAGAGAAAATTGAATAATTCTATAAGGGAATTAGGCAAACAATCCGCCCAGTCTTCTGAAGAAATCATTTACTACGCTTGCCAGATTTACTCTCGGTATTGATGTGTCCGGGGTTGCGGTCCAGGCTCCGGATAGGCGTGAGATTGTGAATGTTTGTTCTGAAGCAGAAACGAATTTTTTGTTGTCAAAAAGGAAGTAACTTTTTTCATTGTTTGCAACATCATTTCCAGGAGTAACGGTCCATATTCCATTTTGATATTCTATTGCTGTTCCGGGATAGAGGACAGTTACTTTTCCTCCCAGGTCCCATTTGATTTCTTTTGTGATTGTTCCTTTGATCGTGTCAGTTTTGCTCAGCACTCCATTGTTATCCGGGTCAATCAGGGTGGCCCCAGTTTCCATATGATCTTTCAGATAAATCATGTGGCAGCCGATTATTTTCTGTTTGTATAAATCATTGGACAGACTTGTAAGACTTTCTGCTTTTGAAATCATACCTTGGATTTGAATTGTTGACAGGAGTACATTGGAATTATCATCAACACATAATTTTCCAGGGGAGAGTTTTGAAACCATAGGATAATAGTCTGTGCATTTCCAGCAGTAATTGTCCGCCGGATCAAGTTTTATTCTGAACTCTGATGAGGGGAGCTGGCCCAGGGAGGCAGAAACGGTGATTATGTTTAATAGTAGAATGGAAAAAACAAAACCCATCATTATTCTCTTTTTCATAGCAATTGGGGGATTTTCGGATTTAAAAAAGTATTCTGATTCTCATTCAGTGAGCACGGAAACCTTTCCCTTGGAAATTGAGATTGTGTGCTCAAACTGGCTTACTTCCCTTCCCGACCTTTCAACCAGCTGATTAAAATGATGGAGAACTCCCTGCTTTTCCATCTGATTCAATGAGAGTATTGCTGATCTTCCGAATTTTTTTAGAATCCATCGGGATGCGAATGGAAGTGTTTGATATTCTTCTTCAATGAACTTCAGGATTTTCTGGGCGTTTCCTCTGACCGGCTGTTTTTGTCGAAGCATAAGAATGTTTGAGGGTTTCCAATCCTTGACAAATCCATCGCCGTAGGTTGCGAAGGGTTCAATGGCATATATTCCTTCTTCAAGATTGCTTTCATTCCTGTTATCGTAGTTGGGAATGCTTACTCCGGAATGCAGAAGATAGGGGGTTATCTCGTGGCCAGACAAATTTTTCACTGCTTCAAATCCTCTGCAGGAGATTGATTCATTGATTGTTCTTCCAATAAGGTTTATTCTTATGCTTGGATCTATCTTCACTAATTTTATTGCATTTTCTAGGGCCTCTTGATTTGCCTTGATCAGGTCTTTGTGTTTGTTTTCAGGAGTTAGATCGACTGTGAGCGCACTGTCCCCGGAGCAACCTTCAATTGCAATTCCCAGGTCTATCTTGAGAAGGCCTTTTGCAAGAGTTTTGTCTCCTTCCATAGGACAGTAGTGGGCCGCAATCTCATCAATGCACAGATTGATTGGGAACGCGAATTTCAGCTTTTGCTTTTCAGCATATTCCTCTGTCTTCTGGGCGATTTCAATCAGAGGTGTTTCTGGCCTGGCCAGCTTTCTTGCGTAATTCAAAACCTCCTTGGTTTTTTCTCCGGCTTTTATCCAATTTTTCATTTTATTTTTTCCTGATGTTCATGACGCTTCTTATCTGTTTAAGCTTTGCCAGGACGTTTTCGAGCTGTTCCTTGGAGTCATAGGTAACTTCTACGATTATGTCTGACTTGTCCTTTTTAACAATGCTGTTTATGGTATTTACATTTATCTTTTGAAGAGCAATGGTATTGAGAACCTCTGCGAGAACGCCCATCCTATCCTCCACCGTTACGGTAAGAAAGGCTTTATTTTCTTTCACATCTTCCCATCCGGCCTTTAGCTTCTTTGATTGTTCAACATTCATAAGATTCTTGCAGCTTTCACGATGTATCGAAATTTTTCCATCCTTTGTAATCACTGCAACTATCTTTTCCCCAAACTGCGGATCGCAGTCCCTTGAAATATGGGGGATTTCCTTTGAAATTATCTTCTGCTGCTCCTTTGTTTTTGGTTCTATGGAAATTTTGTTGGCCAATTTTGGAGTTGGCTCATCTTCGGTTTGAACTCCTTGGATATGGAGAGATTCTCTGATCTTGCTTCTTGCAAATGTGGCCTTTGCAAAGTTCAGCCAGTTTCTTGAGGGCCTTGCATTCTTTGAGGTCATTATCTCGACAACATCTCCGGCCTTCAATTGATGATTGAGGGGAACTATTGAACCATTTACCTTTGCCTTCTCCGTTGAATTTCCAACACCCGTATGGACATGGTAGGCGAAATCTACTGGAGTTGATCCCTCTGGAAGTGAGATTGGATCCCCCTGGGGAGTGAGAGTGATTATTTCATTCTTGAACAGATCAATCTTCAGGGAATCAATCAATTCCTTTGCATTGCTTGTGGTTTTCCATTCCAGTATCTGTTTCATCCAGGCAATTTTCTTGTCAAACAGCTTATCCCTTTCTGTATTCTTGTATCTCCAGTGGGCTGCGATTCCCTCCTCGGCCATCTGGTGCATTCCGAGCGTTCTTATCTGGACCTCAACCGGCTTGTTTTCAAAAATTATTTTTGTGTGAATGCTTTGATACATATTCGGCTTTGGATTCGCTATGTAGTCATAGAATTCTGAAATTATCGGGGTGTAGTTTGAATGGATTATTCCAAGAACCCTATAGCAGTCATCAACTGTTTCAGTTATGACTCTTATGGCCAGAAGATCTAGGATCTCTTCAAATCTTTTGTTCTGGAGCTGCATCTTTCTGTAGATTGAATAGAAATGTTTGGCCCTTCCCAGAACCTTGGCATTTATGTTTTTCTCCCTTAATAGCCCCTTTATTTTATCGACTGCCTTTGCAATCTGTTTGTCTCTGTCGTCTTTTTTGAAGGCAACCTTGCTTTTTAGTTCGGCATATGCTTTTTGATCTATGAAGTAGAGAGCGCTGTCTTCAAGCTCCGATTTCATGGAGTTTATTCCAAGTTTGTATGCAATGGGGGCATAGACATCGAGGATTTCCTCCGCAATCTCTTTGTTTTCTGAGAGGTTCTTTGACAGTTTCAGCATTCTCATCTTCTGAATCCTTTCTGCCAGTTTTAGAAGTATGATTCGAACGTCCTTGGCCATGGCGAATATTATCTTTCTGACATTTTCAGAATCGGATGGTTTGAATTTTATGAGGTTGATTCTTGCAACTCCTCTGAGTGTTTCGAGAACCTCCTTTCCAAATTCCTTTTCTATGCTCTGTTCGGATATTTTCTTCTGCATGAATGGGTTGTAGAGAAGGGCAGAGATGAGAGTTACGGTGTCTGCCTTGAATCCTATGAGCATCTTTGCTATTTCCCAGGAATACTCGTCAGTTTGGCAAAATGCCTTTCTGACCCTATCTATGTCTGCGTAGGGATTGTATTCTTTTATTCTACTGATCAAAGGTTCAAGTTGTCCTTGTAATTTTTGTTCTACCATTTAAAATTCTCCTAAACTTTTCTGCTTTTTCTTTCCCTGTTTAAGGTCGTCAACGGAGATGTTGAAAACATTGAATATTGCTTCTACGGCTGGAACGATCTGGTTGTTTATGTAATAGTCCGAATCATACTCTCCCTCTTTGACCTCATCAGGAATCCTTGCCCTTTCTCTTATGAGTTTCTGTGTTCCTGCCCCAATCACATATTCAACAAGTCCTCCTTCTTTTATGGGGATTCCTTTTTCTATCATTCTCTTTGCTACGGCAACATGGGGTCCAATGGATAAATACTCTCCAATGGGCTTTGTAAGCTGGGTTCTGATTATCAATTCGGATGAGGGAATTTTTCCATCCTTCACTTTTTTGATTAATTCTTTAACCTGTTTCAATGCGCTTTCTGCTTTTCCTTCCTCTAGAACTTTCTTTATGACAAATTCTTGGATTTCTTTTGCAAGTTCACATTTGTCTCGTCTTACAGATTCAAATCCTCTTATCTTCAGGGTTCCATCCTTTGAAAGCAAGGCATATTTCTTCTTTGCCCCGGCCTCTCCGGTCTTCTTCATGACAAAGATTCCTCTTTTGTAGAATTTTTCCAATTCCAATTCCATTGTTCCAGGAAGGGAATCATTTATCTTTTCAAGAACTTTCAAAGCATCTTCCTGGGATTTCTTTCCCAGAATAAACATGATGCTATCGGTATCCGAATAAACAACTTCAAATCCTGCCTTCTCTATTTCATCTATGGTTTTATGGATGTAATATCTTCCAATGGCAGTTGCGCTTGCCGCTCCTTCAGGGCAATACCATCTGGCTCCGAAGAATCCGAAGTATCCATAGGTTGCGTTTGCAAGTGTTTTGAGAGCGTAGTCCTCTGCCTCCTGAATAGGATTTCTGTTTTTCTTTAGCTTTTGTTTTACCTCTTTTCTTCTCTCAAGGAGGTCATTCAAGATCTGGGGAATGAATCCTCTTTCTTTCGCAAAATAGAATTTTGTTTCCTTGCCCTCATATTCAAATTCAGGAGTTTCATAATCTCCCTTTTCCTTTTTCTCATGGACTGTTGCTGCAGAAATGTTGAAACTCACAATTATATTTGGCCAGAATGATCTGAAGTCAAATACTGAAACGTCTTCATACAATCCTGCCTTTGGTTCTTTGACAAATGCTCCGATGTACTTTGGCCTCATTCTTCTTTCTTCTATTTCATTTCGGATAGGTCGATTTTCTGCAATCTCATTGAATCTCTTGAGGTCATGGATGATGTAATCTTCTACCAATTGGGAATAGGATGATCGGGAAACATCGAACAGAGGTTCTGAAACAACCTTCGTTAGTTCGGCAATGTTGGGCCAAAGCTTTTCAAACAGCTTTGATGTGAGCACTGAATCCTGAAGGTTATAGAGTGAGAATCTTTTCAATTCTTCGTCCTTGGATTTTCCATCCTTCATTTCCTTTGTTATTTTTCCCAGATCAATCTCTATCTTTTCCTCTCCGATAAGTTCTTTGGCGACATCATTAAGGGAGATTGTTTCACTTTGAAGATTTGCCGAGATTATTCCATCAACGAATTTGAAGAGGTCAACATGGACTAAGCCTCGGATCTCACAGGAAGGGATTCCTCCCCGGATGAATGAGATGTTGCTTCCGTCAAGCCCTATTGCGAGTTTTATTCCATGGATGTCTGCCCTGGCTCGCATGTAGGGGAGATCAAAACCATCGGAAAAATATCCCGTTAGAATGTCTGGGCGTTCTTCCTTCACTATCTCAACAAATCTTTCCAAAAGTTCCTCTTCATTCTTTACAAATTCAATTTCTTTCGATGGATTTTTGAATTTCTTCCATGTCAGAACCTTTTTGATCTTTTCACTGACGAGAGAAAGCATGATTATTTCTCCCTTCCCTATGTCGAATTCAGTCGTTTCTATGTCGAAGGCGAGAACATTGGGCCTGAACTCCTTCCCTTCGGCAGGAGAGATTTTTGTGGCTTCAAGGATTATGTCAACATCAAGATCACCATGTTCCATTCCGTTTATCTTTTCACCTTCAACTGAATGCCATTGGAGAGGTTTCACATTTTTATCGATAATATATCTAGTTATGAAATTGATGTCAATTTCTTTCTTCTCTGCGGTCTCTTTGTAGTCTTTGACTATGTCCTTGATGACATTGAGGTCCTTGGGATTGTTCACAAAAACTTGCAGAGCTTCAACATCCCTTTCCATGAATTTCTTCTTCACGATTTTGACATCGGTGACCCTTGCAGTTCTGTTGGCATGGCTGAGAGTTATCTTCTTGACTTTTTCAGAGAATTTCTTCAGGTCAGTATCGGATTTTGGGAGGATGTAGAAATAGGCTTCGGTGGAATCTATGACACAGATTCTCTTTCCGTTCTCTGTTCTTCCAAAAATCCTCACAATCGCCCTGTCGGAACCGTCCTTTCTGTCGACGTAATCATAGTCCAGGGGCACAAATTTAATAGCAGTTTTCTCCATTTATAGAAACCTCTGGCCGGTTTCTATGCATCCCGCCAACTCATTATTTTTCCTCATTTTTATCTCACCTAGTACTGTTTTGCTGTCTAAACTTTTAAATCTTCATGGCCCGGAGCAAAGGTTTAAATAATCCTTTTACTATTACACAGTAACAATAATATGGAAATGAACTATTCAGATTATATGCCAAAGGATGTTGTGAAATTAATTGAGGAAGTGGAAACTATCTCTCCTAAAACCCATAACGGCCGATATGCTGAATTGCACACAGAATTCAATAGCAATTATTCTGAAAAAAGAGAAGCCATAGAGTCTATTTTGGACAGGGTTTCATTGAGCTACAATATTCTCGCCGAGCCAATAGCAAAGAAATGCAATGAAAAAGACCTTAAAAACATAAAAATCACTAATCTCAGATATGTTTCCGTTTCATCCAAGAAGTTTGGACTGATTGACGGGGTTTTCATTGACTATGAGCACTTTGATGGATGGAAAATCAACAAAGGCAGCATTCCCATGAAGGGGCTTGAAATGAAAATGGAAGAAAAGGAAAATGACTCCAACAAATCAATAATTTGGGGGGAGAATGAAAAATGACTGAACAATATCCCGGTGATTCCGATGAATCTCCAATGGAGCACTATGGTGAAAATGATTCTCCAACGGCCGATCCAAATGTTAGGGAAATGGTCAGAAGGGGACTCAATTATAGAATGGCAAAGCGATCACTTGATAGGATGTATAATCAACTTACTAAAAAGGAAAGAGAAGCGGGCATTAGCCTGATCCCCATCACCATAACCCATATCCTTGATTCTTTCAGAGAGGATGACTGCCTGATCCAGTATGCCTATGGGAGAAATAAAAATAAGGACATTCTTTTCAACAGAATAAGATATTCTGAACTGGTAGTTCTCGAATCCGAAAACAGCCAATATGCCGCTTCAAAGCTGGAAAATATTTCCTGCGTTGAAAAAGACAAAGAATTCACCGACAGGCAGCAATGGTACAATGTTGCAAAGAAGGAAAAGGAAATACACAAGATGGCCTGCATGCAGATTGAGGACAGAATGAAAGTCAAGTCCGGAGCGGTTGCAAGCGAAATCGCCATTTTAAATCATCTGCTCAATACTTCTAGCATAAAATTCACCGGAGTGAATATTTTTGAGGATGAGAATTACAAATCTAAGAAATTCTCAAATCCAATTGGAATTGTTTCCTATGTCTTCAAGCAGAGGGATGGAAGCATGAAGAAAGGAAAATTCAACATCAATGAGTTCTTCTAGATAATTATTTAAGCCAATTTTTCTCAGGGTAATCATGGGATTGCCAATAAAAGACATAATCAAAAAGCAGGAGATTTCCCTTGACGATCTGAATGGAAAGACTGTGGCCGTTGATGCGTTCAATGTCCTCTATCAGTTTATCACAACCATAAGGCAGTATGACGGAAAGCCCCTGATGGATTCCAAGGGGAATGTTACTTCCCACCTTTCTGGAATTTTCTACAGAACGACAAACATGATGTCCCGGGGATTGAAGCCTGTTTTTGTTTTTGATGGAAAGGCCCCTGCTCTGAAACGGAAGACTCGAGAGAATAGAACGGCTGTTAAACAGGATGCACAGGCAAAATTCGACAATGCTGAAAGTGATGAGGATAGGGCAAAATACGCTTCAAGAATTTCCTATCTCACTGGAGAAATGATTGACGAGGCCAAGGAACTTATTGAGGCTCTTGGCCTTCCGGTTGTTCAAGCCCCATCGGAAGGGGAGGCCCAGGCATCATTTATGGTTTTGAATGGAGACGCTTTCGCGGTTGCCAGCCAGGATTATGATTCTCTTCTTTTTGGAGCTCCAAGACTGATTCAAAATCTTACTCTTGCAAAAACCCGAAAGCTTCCTTCGGGTTTGTCGGTTGCAATCAATCCCCAGATGATTGAATTGAAGAATGTTCTGAAAGAATTGGATTTGACAAGGGAACAGCTTATCTGCCTTGGAATTTTAGTTGGAACTGATTACAATCCAAAAGGAATTCCTGGAATAGGGCAGAAGACTGCTTTGAAAATAGTCAAGGAACACAAAACTCCTGAAAAGATTTTTGAGCATATGGCTGAAGAGCATGAGCTTAATTTTGACTGGAAGGAAATATTTGCCCTTTTCATGGAGCCAAATGTAACAAAGAACTATGTTGTCAAATTCAAACCGATTGATGAGGAAAAAGTCAGGGGGATCCTTGTGGAAAGGCATGAATTCGGCGAGGATAGAATCTCTGCTGCAATAAAAAGAGCAGTTGATTTGAAGAGAGCAACGGAACAGAAGTCAATTAAGAAGTTTTTGAAGTAGGCGTTAACTTCTTGGTCCAGTTCGATTGAATAATAATTTTCTCAAAAATTCTTTTTAGAAAATGGCTCCTGAGGAGCGTTATCTGAAGACTTAAACATTAACGATTTAACTTAGAATTTCTTCAATTATCTCATTTACTCTTTCTGACAATGGCGACCGAACAGAAATCAATTAAGAAATTTTTGAAATAACTAAACTTTTTTAAACTGCTAACTATTCTTAACCGCATGAATAAAAGAGGCCAGGCCGAAGTAGCCATATTTGCCGTTTTAGGGGCATTTGTAGCTGGGATGATCCTCCTGATGTTATACAACACCAATCTAAATATAAGAGCTGCCGAATGCACTCCTTCATATGAAAAGGTTTATGATTGTGCACAGGATCATGATTGCATCATCAAACAAACCACATTAAATGGTGCGTTCAAATATTCTAATAGTGGATTTTCTTCTGATGGACAATATGCTTATTCTTACAATATGCTTGCCGGATGGATTCCTTGTAAAAAGAAATATGAAATAACTTTTGGAAATTTTGAGATCAAGAAACTTGCCATTCCACAGAAGACAGGAGTACAACTTCAGCAGGGCAGTTCAAATGCTCTGGGAAAAATCGTATGGCATAATAATGTTCAGTGTGAGAGTGCCAATGTGCCTGTGGCTGCAGACAACATTGTCAGCAGGGTGATCCAACAACAGTCCCCTGGCTGGGATCCTTATTCTGAAAAGCTTGGGGGAGACAATCTTCCAGGTGGCTTCTGCTACGTTCCCATGCCCGATGCAGATCCATTTAGCAGTAAATATCAACAGTAAACTTTAACCTAACTTAGAATTTCTTCAATTATCTCATTTACTCTTTCTGAAAGAGTTCCGAGGTCAGAATCATTGTAGACTGCGAAGTCTGCGAGTTCCATGCATTTAAGATTCTGCTGCCCATTTTTATCTCCATCCACTCCGTTATCTACATCATCCCTTTTGACAAATTCTTCCCATGTTTGAGGGTCTTTGTCCTTTTTTCTTTCAAGAACCCTGTGAAATCGCAGTTTCTGCGGAGCATCTATGGATATTAGGACAAATTCCGGTCTTTTTCTTAACTCTTCAATTTCTGCAACATTTCTTATCCCATCAACAACAGCATTTTCTCCTTCATTCACTTTTTCAAGAAGTTTTTTTGCAAGAATTCCTCCGCCAAAGTTTGTTCTCATCTCTGTTCCAAGCATCTGAAGATTCTCTCTGTTGATTTCTATGTTCCTTCTTCTTGCCTCCTCTTTGATTTCATCTGAAAATGTGAGGTTCTTGAATCCCTTGCTTTTTAGATGATCCAGAATCGTCCCCTTTCCTGCAGCTATCGTTCCGCATAAACCGATTATCATATTTCAAAAATGGATCTTGAGTTTTTAAGAATTTGTGCTTTGAAAAACTATTTAAGTCATTTTCTACTGGCTAGAGCATGAAAAGAGGGTTGATTGGTGTTTTAGTTCTGCTATTATTATTAGGTAATGTTGCATTTGTGGGAGCCCAGGATCCAGCAACAGATTTTTCAGAAGGCAAGGGATTAACTGCTGGTGCTGAAGACCCGAATAATCCTGAAAATTCTATAAAGGATACTAAAACAGTAACATCTGGAAGTTGGTTTGACACAATGAAAACTTCCATGGGTACGATTGGATCTTTCGTGGGGGATTGGTGGAATAATGTTTACAATAAGGGAAAAACCAAAGCATTGGCTTCGCTTTGTTCATATTTTCCGGGAATGTCTTCCTGCCCTTCATCCAAACCTGATACAAAAACTCCTACTGCAACTATGGATACTTCTGGCTTTAAGGGGTCGACTCCCCCTTCAGTGCCCCAAGAATATGGCATCTGGGAAGTAAAAGTCTGGTCAACAAAATCCAATCCTACTGGACTCAGCGGACTTGAATTATTAAAAGCACGGGATTGCAGATATGTTGATAGTAACAAAAACGGGGCAGAAGTTCCTCTGACTGCAAAAGGCAAGTCTATTTCATGGACCTGTCCCCCGGATGAGACCCAATATGGCAAATGTAACTTTCAAAAAGATAATGACGGCTACTGGGGATGGAAATGTTCTAATGTTCCTGCAGATACTCCGATCCCTTCCGAGGTAATTCTTGATGCAGATTGTCTTGGAAGCCGTACGATGTGGATGGGTTGCAATTCTGATAGCAGTGTTTGCAGCGGAGGCTGCACCTATGAAATGACTCCCACAAATATTGGTTGTTGGATGGTCATGACTTATGAAATGGATATTAATGAAAAAGATGTTACAATCAGGGCTAAAACTGATCCTTCCAAAACTACCTGTCTTGCTGGCCCAGATAGTGACGCGAAAGTATCTGTTTATTGCAGTGGAAGTGGTCCTGCTGCTGGCAGTAAAAATTCCAATGGTGGATGGGATTATACTTCTGCCAGTGGATATATGCTGTGTGGAACTTCTCCAATGAAATGGACAGCAACATTCAGAGGATATAGTCCTGAAATGCCTCAAGAATGCAAAATTGTTGATAGTTCTGGAAGCCAAGTTTCATTGTGTAATCAAATTGAGCGAACTGCAACACCCCCAATTACTTCTCCAACAAAACCTGAGCCTACAAATCCTGATCCTGAAACTCCTGAAACCCCTGGAACAGCAACTCCGACAACTCCGGGGAAAGATGCCACTGATCAAACTGCCGAACCAAATTGCAAGGATAAAATCAAGAATGGGGATGAAACAAGTGTTGATTGTGGTGGAGAAACATGCGAAGCAAGATGTGATTTTGGAGGAGGCTGCACTGTCACAAAGGACTGCAAGGCAGGATTGTCATGCCTTGGAACAACAATTAAGGCATGCGGGGTTCCTGAGGAGAACAAAAAGATATTGAATTTCAATAAACCTGGATTCAGGACAAATTATTCTTACAATTATGGCGGAAGAGTTCATTTTGGGAATTATTGGACCGTTGAAATTGCGTTCGTTGGAACAACTCCTGAAGGAGAGTTCACCGGTCTTCCGGTAGCAACGGATTCTATGGGGGGAGTAAGCGCAATTTTATACGCTGGAGCAGATGCTGCATTCACTCCAAGCACAATCAAGAATACTTACGGGAATTCTTTCAATCCGACTGCCAAGGTCAATACAAGTGATAATTCAATAACTGCAACGGTTAGAAATGTGAATGGCGTCAATGTTGTCGATTTGAAAGTTGCCGATGATGCTTCTGGAAACAAGACCATCACGGTTGATTTGACTGGAAAGGACAATCAGGGAAATACTGTCCCCATTGGAACGGCCAAGATCAATGCAGAAATCAGGCCTGCCCCATCATCCTCTCAGATATTTGTGATATCTGGAATCATTCTAGGATCCCTGTTGTCTATCGGGATTTTGGCTTGGATGTATTTCAAGCAATCCGCTTCCTCTGCCATTCAAATGCTGACACCATAGGTTTTACCCTATTTAGTTGTCACTGTGTGATGGTTACAAAACATAAGGTTTAAATATTCTAAAAACCTTAGTTTATTCATGAAAAAGAGCATATTGGCCATTGCTGCAGGATTGAGTTTGCTAGTGAGCAATCCCTCCTATGCCAAGGACAGAGACTTCAGCAGAGTGGTTGAATCTTTGAAAAACTGCGCCTATTCAAGCTATAAAAATCAGTCAAATCCTTCTCAGGAAAATGCTTCGAAGGAACAGAGTAATTGTTCTAAATTTGAGGATTTGAAGAGGGAAAAAGGCATAGATTCACTTGAGGATTATTTTGAGAAAAATGGATGGTTTTATGCAAACTCCAAGGAAATCACTGACGGAAAGGAGATCAATTCTCACTATGCTGCGCCAATAGTCAAAAAATTCGAGAAGGAAGGATTTCCAGTTTATTTCACAAGACTCGGAAAGGGAGTTGATTCTTTTGATGGTTTTACAAAAGATATGAAGTACCTAAGAACGGTTAATTATCCTGACGGTTCTAAAAGAATAGTGATTGATTTGGAAAGAATAGAAAAGGATGCCCTAATTGTTAAAAAAGATTGGAAGAATTATCTGCCAAATCATCGTGCTCTTTTGAGCGAGAATTTGGCTGATTGTAATCCTGTTTTTGAGCCAGTGTATTTCTCCTTGAAGAAATATCAAGATGTTCGAAAAGGATATCTTAATGAAAGATTAAATAGTTTTATTGTTCATGAGCTAACCCATGCTAAACAAAATCATGCTTATGACAGCATTCTCGGGGAGAAGATTGCACGTAGTGCTGAAATTAATAATTCTCCTGTTGCCATTTATGATATTCAAATGAATGCCTCAAAGGGAAAAGAAGCGGAAACCTCAGTTTTACAGTGCATTATGGGCACGAAAGATATTTCTAATAAGCAAGAACAGGCAAAATTTTATCTCAAGGGTAAAAAGTACATTCAGCAGAGAGCAGATTATTGTAAAAGGCAGTTCATGAAGCAAAGATAGAATTTTTAAATCGCTTTTACCTCATAAATATATGAAAAAGAGTGGTTTGTTTGCTGTATTTATCATAAGTGTTCTTTTTATCAGTTTTATTGTGCCATTGGTTCAGGCCGAATTGGGCCAGGCAGGCAGCAGTGTTACAGAAGAATGGAAAATAAAATTTACATGCGATGGTTATGATACTCCTTCCATATTTTATCTAAGTTGTACTAATATAAGTGATGATAGAAAATGTTCCACTATTCCGGATTCTCCTTTTGGATCCGAATACAGCGTAAGTAAATGTTCAAGGGCAATTAGCTTTGACCTTCAGCTGACTGCCGCTAAAACAAGCAGCCAGATTTCCAATTGTCAATCTTCTACTTTGAAAGATAGCAAGTTCCCTTCCTGCGATACAGATGTTGCGAAAGTTGAATGCTCTGAAGATGTTCTAGGGAAATATACTCCTACAACTTCTGCAACTGGAAGTGTGAGCATTGCTATTTTTGGTTATGAAACTTCCACCCCTGCAAAGCCATTTCAAGGATCAGGAGCTGGAAAAGTTCCCACCCCTACCACTGCCAGCTCTAAGACCATCTCTTTTTGGAGTGATCCCATTGCCTGGTTGAAATCTAATATTAATCTCAATGGTGCGGCCGTAAAGGAAGTTGTAATCTCCAGTGATACTCCGACCATCGGGGGAGAAGTTCAGAGAGTATCAAGTACTCCCTATGATCAAATGAAATGCAGCTGGACTGCAAGAAAAATTACTCCGGAAGAGCCCAAGTCTGCATCTCAGCCAGCTGTAAATGCAAATAAGGCAGAGAGTAATCAAATGGGCACATTGGGCGACATGAGAGATAGCGTCAGACAGGAACGAACATACATTCCAAAAATCCTAGGCGGATTAACTCCCTTGGCTACCTTGGGTGGGAAGATGACCCTGGGCACAATGGCTCCAAAGCAGGACACTCTTAAAACTGCGACTGGAAAAGTGGATCTTCCTTCGCCTGTGGTGACTGGTTCTGGAACAAAAGTTCCAAAGACAGTTCCCAGAATTTCTATTCCTACATCGGGTTCAATTGTGAGCATGGCAAAGAATTTCTTATCTAATGGATGGAATGCGCTTTCCTCCGCAGTGAGGGATACAAGTCCTGTCACCATTGGAAATGTTGCAAACATTGATGCAAAGTCAGATACTTCCGGAGCAGTGCCTGCCAGTCCGGCAATAGGGACAGTAAAGAATGGAGAGGACATTGGCAAGCCATCTCCGACCTCCCTCGGCAGCTCGGGCGGAGGAATTGGATTTCCCGGGGGAAGCATTTCAACTCCAACTAACATCAATGGAAATTCTGCAACTGTGCTGAATAATACTGATATGGACTGTTATTTTGTTTCAGCAGATGGAACAAGAGCAAAGACCATGAAACCTGCAGACATTGTTTCTACTGATTGCAAGATTAATTCACTTGCTCCTCCCGGAGACACATCAGCAGAGGTTATTCTCGAGGATCCCTATGGAAATGATTTGAGTGCATTTGAAATTCCAATAACGGTTCAGCCTGCAATCTCCCCTATGACTATAGGAATGATTACTTTCGCAATACTCGCTTTGTTGACTGTTTCAGGATTCTTTGGAAAGGCATATTCCAAGAAGAAGAAGCTTCAAAGGCTTGAAAAGGAAATAACTCAGCAGGCAGCCAGGGCCTCCGAATTCATGAATGCCACATTTTCTGGCCTTTTTTAGTTGCTCTTTTTGATTCTTACCGATAAGGTTAAAAGTACTTTTTTCTTTAATTGGATATGATTGATTCACACTGCCACTTAGAGCAAGATGACTATAACAAGGATAGACAGAAAGTTGTTGATAGTTTGAAGAAGAAGATGAAGGCAGTTGTAACCTGCTGTGCTGACCCGAAGGACTGGAAAAGAACAAAGGAGATTGTTGAGAAGAACAAAGGCTTTGTTTTTGCAACTGCAGGAGTTCATCCTGAATTCATAAAAGACATCCCAATTGAAGATGTTCGGGCATTCTTTGATGTTATAAGAAAGGAGGCCAAGGAAAAGAGCATTGTGGGAATAGGGGAGGTGGGCTTGGATTATTACTGGATAAAAGAGTTTATCATGAGAGATAAACAGAAAGAGTTATTCAGAAAGTTCATAGATCTTTCAAAGGAACTTGATCTTCCATTGATTATTCATTCAAGGGATGCTTGTCTTGACACTGTTGTGCTACTTGAGCAGCAGGAAATGAAGGGAAGAAAAGTTCTTCTACATTTATTTGAAGACAAAAATCTTATTGAGAGGGTTGTGGGAAATGGATGGATGGTTTCTATTGGTCCAGGAATACAAAGATCAAAGACCACAAGGAAAATTGCAAGAGATCTTCCTGTTGAGAATATGTTAATAGAAACTGACAGTCCATGGTTTGGAGAAAAGGATGAGAGGGGAACTCCATTAAACACTTTCAAGGCTGCTGAAAAGATTGCTGAGATCAAGGGAATATCGGTTGAGGATCTTGAAAAACAAACCGATAAAAATGCCATTGAGTTCTATGGATTGAAATTGAAGGAGAAGAAATAATCTATTTCTTCAGAAAGGTTTATATATCAATTGATATATAATCTATTATGCAATTATTAATGAAAAAACCCCGATTTGAAAGATCTCCAACCTTGAATACTGTTTTAATGGTTGAGAAAATCATAGAGCATTACTCTGGAGAATTAGACAGGACAGAATTATGGAAAAAACTTCCAAAGAAAGTAATGTGGCAAACCTATGTAGTAATATTAAATTACTTAACTGAGAATAATAAAATATTAATTGATGATAGTGGAATAATTTTATGGACATGGAATCCTAAATTGATAAGAATGTTAGAAAAAAGAGGAGTTATTAAAAAATAAAATGGAAACAATTCAAATCTTGCTTTTGACTATTGTTGCCCTGATGGGAATACCTGCAGGATTCATTCTGAGATATTTTACTATGGAAGAAATGAAACCGGGAAGAAAATGGTTCAGGATGATTGCAATGGTATCTCTAGTCATTATTCTTGGACTGATAGTTACGGGAGAGGATCTGCCGCTTTACTACACCGTATTCTCATTCATATTTTTCATTTGTGTAGTTCCTTTGATTAAAAAATGAATTCTTAATCGGTAATGCAAATTTTGGGTGATATCAAGACTCTCGGAGTCCTTTTTAGAAAATGGCTCGTGACCGAGCATAATCGGATTATTCAAAACATTAACACCTATTTCTGCTCGTTTCTGAGTATCTGCATCATTTCGGATTCTAGAAAGTGAAGTTTTCCTGGAAGGATGACACAGGCAGGAAGGGAGAATTTTCTTTGGGAGAGGTCGAAGATTTTTCCTATGGATATTTTTTGTTTGTCCGTTCCTAGCTTCTCACAGACAATGAATTCATTGTTCAGCATCTCAATATCTCGGGCCTTGGCAATGCTTTCTATGTATCCCAGGGCTTCCTTGACCGAAAGGCCGATGTCAAGAAGGAGAAGAGTGTGATTTCCTGCCGCAAGATTCTGTTTGATTGAATCATAGAAGCTTTCGGGATTGAAGTTGGGCTGCCATTTGGCTATGCTTGCGGTCTTTCCGAATTTGTAAAGCTGAAGGCCTGTTTCTGCGATTACGCTGAAGACAGTCGGGGCATGGATGATCTTGTATTTTGTTTTTTCCTTCTTGGCCCTCATTATGAGTTCAATGTGGGTTGTTGCAGACAGCGGATCTCCGGAAACAAGCAGGGCGACATTCCATTTCCTTGATTCTTCGAAAAGTTCTTCATTTTCCTCAACAAACTTTCTATCGGCTATGACAATCTTTCTTTTGATCACTTTCTCAAAATCTTTGATAGAGTAGGGCATGACGTTTGTGTAATTTTCAAAGTAGACCTTCTTGCATTTTTTGATTGCCTCTAGGGCATTGAGAGAAAGGTCCTTTTTGTCAAGTCCGAGTCCGATTAGATATAGCATTTTAGAATCCCTTGGATGAGGCTACGAAGTAAACTCCGTCTGACTTGGCCAGATTTGGAGAGGCTTTATACTCTGCACTCCAGGTGGCTACAGGGCTGGCTGTTTCTCCTGTCGGCTCATAGAACAATCCGAATGTCACCTTTCCGCCTTTGATTGAACGTGGGACTTGGACAACGGCCTTCTGTTTCAGTCCGGTTATTGTTTGTTTAGAATATCCTACCTCTCCCTTGCCCATGGTGTATAATCCAAATAATACCTGCCTGTTGGAGCATCCAGTAAACTCTATAGGGCAATTGTCTGCTTTTTTAACCTGCTCGCAGGAGCTTATGAGTGCAGTCGACCCGACTCCATTGTTTAAGGCAGTGGGTTTCATTTTTATTGAAAATTTTACTGGAATAGAACAGTTTTTCACATTTCCTTCGGAATCTTTCGTTCTGCCCTTTCCTCCAAGCAAATCAACTCCGCCAATTGAGCTGCATGTTCCCCTATGTGCTGATGTGAAATCACAAACCATATAGATATGGGTGTCTGCGGATTCATTTTGAACTCCGAATTGCTGGAAATATGTCTTGTCCATGTGCATGTTGAACACCCAATATTCTTTTGTTTCTGTCGTTACATCGGATGGTTGCTGTCCAATACCCTGGGCGAGAGCATATCCTGAAACTGACAAGATTGCTAGAATAAATATCGCTCCAAATATTGCACCTTTTCCCATATTCTAATAATATAATAATAGCTTAAATATCTTGCTGCAAGGGACCTGATTTAGGCTTCTTTACTCTTGAAAAAGTCATATATCCAAGAAACAGGACTTAGAACAAGTTTGACTCCTCCGGAAACCACTCCCCATCCCTTCATGCCGGCCCAGGAAATTCCTGACTTTGCTTCAGTGTATCCTATGGACATCTGATTGTAACTCCAGTTGCCGGCTTTTTTTACGGATGCGACAAAGCCCTTAAAAGAATTCAGATCATCCTGATTATCTTGCAGATCTGCCAGGTGGATGGTTGATTCTTCTGTTATGGGACCAAGAGAAAGGCCCTTGAAACTAAAATATTCGACCATGTCTGCTTGGTTTCTAAATGGTTCTTCGTAGCAAACTGCAGAGTCTTTTCCGCTGCTGTATCTGTATTCACATCCATAGCTGTTTTCTACAAATCTGCATTTCGATTCCGGAGTCAGTGGCTGCTGACAATTTCCTTTCTCTGATGCTGTTTTTATGGCATTCTGGACATTAACTGGTGTCTGGCTCAATGGCTTGGCTACGCATTTTTCACTTGTTGACTGCTCATTGTAATAATAGGTGCATATCTCGCCTTTGCTGTTAGTGTAGGTGCATACGCTCTTTTCTGCTTTTTCATCAAACTTTTCACAGGATGCCATTATTGATGACAGAGATGCCTTTGATGAAGTTAATGATGCTGAAACCAATGCAAGGCTCAGAATAGTTAGAATTCCAAATAACATCAGCACTCTTTTCATGGTAGATTGATTACTTTGATATTTAAAAATTCTGCGTAATTCTCCGGACTTTCAGAGAAAGTATTTTAAACAAGAAATACTATGGGGAAGTATGAATACCTTTTTATGGATCATTGTTAGCACGTTTTTGTTGAGTGCCCTTTCTCTTGTTGGAGTTTTTACCCTTGCCCTTAGACATTCTCTTCTTGAAAAAATCCTTATGTTCATGGTTTCATTATCAGCTGGAACATTGATAGGAGGAGCATTCCTCCATCTTCTCCCAGAGGCTCTGCAACTTGCCGATGCCATGAATGTCTTTCTTTTGCTTATCGGGGGATTCTCATTGTTCTTCTTCATAGAAAAAGTATTGCACTGGCAACACTGCCATGAGGATCATTGTGAGACCCATACTTTTGCATACATGAATCTCATGGGGGATTTTATCCATAATTTTATTGATGGTTTAATTGTTGCATCCACATTTGTAATTAACATCCCTTTGGGAATTTCAACAACCATAGCACTTGCCACTCATGAGATTCCCCAGGAGATAGGAGACTTCGGAGTTTTATTGTATGGAGGATTTTCTAAATCACGAGCATTATTTATGAATTTTTTAACCGGATTGTCCTGTGTACTGGGAGGAATAGTGGGATATCTCTTCTCAACATCTTTTGAATCTTTTAGCTCATTACTTCTCCCAATAGCTGCCGGAGGATTCATTTACATTGCGGCTTCCGATTTAATTCCTGAAATAAGAAAAGAAAGAAATATCAAAAAAGTTATTATAAACTTTGGAATATTCCTTTTGGGAATATTGATAATGTACCTGGCTGCAGGAAAATAAATTTCTTTTTTATAAAAAAAGAACTTTAAATAAGAAAAAATATTTTTATTGATATTTCTTGATTAAACTTAACCTTTCTTGGAAAGAAACGTTAACGAAAGAATAGAAATTATCAATATTTCTTGATTAAACTTCTTGCAAGATAGTGAATCAGAAAAAGAATTTTTATTGATATTTTTTTGTTTAAACTTTTTTCTATCTAGTTATTAATTAAAAAAGTTTATTTGGAAACTTTTCCAATAATTAGGAAGATTATCAACAGTCCGAGAGCTCCGGCAATCATGAATATCAGTTTATTATCTATCTTCTTGCAGTCCCTGTCCATTGTTGGGCAGTCGGGATCACAGATTCCATCTGAAGCATAGTTGCAGACTTTGTCTTTTATGAGAGGGCTGCAATCACTTGGGCAGTCAACATTGGTTTCTGATTTATCGCAGATCTTGTTTCCACAGGTTTTGGCAAGGTAGGAAACGTCAACTGTTAGGACCTTCTGATTCTGAAGATTGTAGACTTCAATGGATTTCGCATTTTCAAAGTATGGGGCCATCAAAGTGTGATCGAAATTGTCTTGGACAATTGGGGAATAGGTTGTTTCATTTGGAAATCTTGGAGGAGCGGGGAAAAGCAGTCTTGGCATGTCGAACTTGAATGCATAGAGGTTCTTGTTGTCAAATGAAATGATCTTGGCAACATAGTCTGTCTTTGAGAGGGCTTTTCTGTCTGGAGATTTTTCAGGAGAGACATAGACCTGCTTGTCCCTCAGGGTTCCATTGTCATAATTAAGATCTATTGTGTAGGATGATTCTGGAAGAGGAGCAGGGGAGGCGGAGAAGGCATTCGAGATATTTGTGTCATACTCTTTCAAAAGTTTTGATAGGGCGCTTTGGCATACTTCGCAGAACTGTGGAACATAGGTATACATTAAACAATCTTTTTCTGTTGGCCTGTAGGCGGCAGTGACTCCGCAGCCCTGGTAGCATCCGGTCCAATAGGATTGCCATTTAGGGCAAGGGTTTGAGGAATCGCAGTTTGGATACACTGCATTGTAAATCTTATAGGTTGGATAGGCTTTTTGATAGTCATATTCGTCTCCCAGTCCTCCGAAGGCATGGCCGAATTCATGGACTGCAACCTCTCCGAGATTCCAGCCATTGCAGACCTTGGCATAGTAGGATGCGGTTCCGCAGAATTCCTTGGTGTCTAGGAAAACAAATATCTTGTCCGTTGGGCATTGGGCCGCTGCCTTCGAAACCTTCTCATCATCGCAGCAGACGAGGGATGGAATCCCCTGGCAATTTGTTTTGCATCCGAGGTCCTCCGTGGTGTTTATTATGTAGAAATTGAAGTTTTCTTTTTTGTCTTTGAAAGGTTCATAGGAAAGGATTCCGTTTTTGTTTCCTGCAACATCTATCAGTCTCAGCGCATCATTCCTGAATTTTGTGGGGTCTGTGTATCCTGAGGGGAGGATGGCAACATCAAGCTTGTTGTCGGAGTCCCCATTATATATTAGGGGAATGCATTGGTTGTTGAATACTGAGAATTTTGTTGAATTTGGATAAACTATCTGGGTTTCTCCCGGATTGATTATTATGTCCACTGAGTATACTCCTTCCTTCTGTCCCTTGCTATCAAAGAATCCAGAGTAGACTCCGTCGCCGGATCTGGCGTCTCCGTGGGAACCATCATCATAGAACTGTATCTCTTGGATTTTTTGATTGTTTTTCATGACGTTTGCTTTCATGAGAACAATGATTGAATTGTTCCTTGCTTCTACTTTTATTTTGAAGAGAGTTCCCGACTCTGCGTTTTCAGGAGAGACCGAGGAGACAAAGAACTGAGGCATTCCCTTTTCTATGGCTGGAAGTTCAACCCTGAGGGAGTTTACAAGAAGCGTTCCTAATATTATAATTATTATTGAAAGAGTTATGACAACAAGAGTTGTGATAGAAAATTCAAGCCCTCTTTTATCTCTGATCATGGGAAAGTCAATATTGGGAGATTTAAATAATTAATCAATGTCCTAGTCTATTAAAGATAATCTTTTAAACCTTAATTCCAATATGAAATCATGAAAAAGGGCGTGAGGATTGCTTTAATCGCAGCAATTCTTTTGATTATTGCAGGAAGCGTTTACTTCAGCTATTCAAAAACTTCTGGAGACAAATGCACAGAAACAACCTGCGGCATAACCTCCGAGATCGCAAATCCTGCCTCGGTCTACTGTGAGAAGCAAAATGGAACTTCTAAAATCATAACGGCCAGTGATGGAAGCCAGTCTGGCCTATGCGTGCTTCAGAATGGCACGGAATGCGATGAATGGAAGTTCTTCAGAGGGGAATGCTAGTCATGTATAAAAAATCATTTTTTATCTTGCTTATATTAATAATCGGAGTATTTGCTGTTTCCAATCTTTCTGCATCGGATTCTTCTCCGGTCAGAGTTTCTTCTGAAGTTGCCAGAGCAGTTGAGCAAGGAGATGTGCAAGTAATAATTGAGATGAATGATGGAACTGATTCTCTTCCAATTTCAAGTGATCAAATAGAACACAAATTTTCTTCATTTGATGGATATTCTGCCACCATCTCAAAATCTGATCTTGAAAATTTAAGGAATGATCCTTCCGTAGAAGGAGTTTACTATTCAAGGCCGATGCATATCTTTGATCTCACTTCAAATCTGATAATAAACGCCACGCCTACCTGGAGTAAAAATATCTCAGGAGTAAATGTAACCGGTGCAGGCCAGACAATCTGTATAATTGATACTGGAATAAATTCATCACATCCTGATTTTGCCGGAAAGATTCTTGCTCAAAGATGCTACTGTGATCTTAATGTTCCATGTTGCCCCGGTGGCCAGACTTCGGGCACTGACGCCACGGATGATGAAGGGCATGGAACGCACGTTGCTGGAATCGCTGCCGCAAATGGGGGAATCAAGGGGGTTGCTCCAGAGGCAAATCTGGTAATCGTAAAGGTTTGCAACTCTACTGGAAGTTGCGATGGTGATGGAGTCATATCTGGAATAGACTTTTGTGTGTCCAACTCTGCTCAATACAATATTTCAGTCATAAGTATGAGCCTTGGAGGAGATTTGAATGATACTTACTGTGACAGTTCTGATCTTGCAGATGCGGTTGCAATAAATGCAGCAGTTGCAAAAAACATCACTGTTGTTGTTGCAGCCGGAAACGGTTTGAACGGCGGTGGTTCTGGAAGATCAGATCAGGTTGCATATCCGGCATGCGTGCAAAATGCAACATCTGTGGGGGCAACAGACTCTTCGGATTTAATAACAAGTTATTCTGACAGATGGTCTTTGGGAATAGGCACATTATTTGCTCCGGGGGCTTCAATAAATTCCACTTGGTACGACGGGTCATATGAGGTTATCGGCGGAACTTCAATGGCTACTCCGCATGTTGCCGGAGCAGTCGCACTTCTTCAGCAGTCAAGGATGCTTGAGATGGGAAGGAAGTACACTGTTAATGAAATAAAAACTATTTTGAAGAATAACGGAAAGATCATCCCTGATGGTGCAAATAATCTTTCAAGAATAAGCGCATATAATTCAATCGATTCATTTATCGCTCCAGGATATGGTGTAATCAGTGCTCCAAATTCAACAGACATCAATGTTCCTGTTACAATTAACTTTTCTGCAACTGACAATGTTGAAGTCCTATATTATAATATCACCATCAATTCAGTGAATTATCCCATGACCAGGAATGGAAATTATTATTCCTATGTTTTCAACACTTCAATTGCTGGGAATTACACCTACAATGCAAGTTTTGGAGATTCTGTAAATACTAACACTACTGGAAGTGTCACCATCCAGGTTTCAGAATCCATCCCTCCACAATATTCAAATCTGGCGAGTAGCATAGCCTATGCGGGCGTTTTCAATTCCACATGGACTGATAACACTGGCGTTTCTTCTGTTTGGGCAAATCTGAATAGAACGGATGGGACTTTCAATGCGACGAGATATGCGGTTCTTCAGAATGTTTCTGCAAGCAATAGCAGCTATATCTTCAACGAGACATTTGCAGTTGGAAACTACACCCTACAATGGTTTGCAAATGACACCCTTGGAAATTTGAATAACACCGATCCTTTGAATGTAACAATTTCAAGGGCTGTTCCGGCATTGAATTTGACAATGTATGTTGGAAGCACAGGATATTCTTCGGATGTTTATATTGAGAATGCTTCCTATGTCAATTTGACTGCCTGGACAACTGTGGAAGGAGCAGTTAACCTGACTTCAAATGGTTCAATGATTGATTATGCAGCATGGGTCAGCAATCTAACCCAGTTTAATTCGACCGGAACTTTTAACATAACTGCTTTCTACAATGCAACACAAAATTATTCTTCAAGAATGTTAAGCTATTTGGTTTATGTTGAATCAAATTTGACTGCTCCAAGAGTAACAAAGGTTCTTCCAACTTCGACCTATGACAATGATGGAAATGCAACACTCAAGATTAATGCGACAGATGCGACCCTGAAGAACGCAACATTCTATCTTTACAATTCTTCTGGATTGAATGCAACAAACGATGTTAATCTTGCTGGGATGATTAATGAGACAAATGCAACATTCACTAGCATTGCAGATGGAAACTACACCTGGAACGCATTGGTTTGCGACCTATCGGATAATTGCAATCTAAGTAATTCTACTGGGAATTATTCATTGATTGTTGATTATTCTGTTAGTGCCGTAAGCATCCCTAATATAGATGATGATGACATAACTACTGCTGAAACTACGGACATAACCTGCACCGCTTCCGATTCGCTTTCTGGATTGTCCACTCTTGCAATAAAGATTGATGGTTCAACATTATGTTCTGGAAGCAGTTCCCCAAAGATCTGCACCTATGATCCTTCTTCATCAGGAACAAAGGATGCTACTTGCTATGCTGTTGACAATGCGGGAAATACTAGGTCCTCGGCAGTTGTTGAGATTACAGTTTTATCCACAAGTTCCTCTTCCAGTAGTTCTTCAAGCAGCTCATCATCATCCTCGACAACCTCCACTACAACCACAACGGGGAGCAGTGAGTACACTTTTACTGTGAAGAGCTACAGCAGCCTGGCTTCCGGAAGCACAGTATCATTGGATTCGCTTCAAAGAACAATTGATGCAATAGGGGTTGAAAAGCTGGTTGTTGTTACAAATGGGTCGGCATCGGAGGTACAGTTCAGGATAGACAAGCCAAAGGATTCAAGCATAGCCTCCAAGTATTCATCTTCAACCGAGAATGTTTTGAATTACATCTCCATAGATCACACAAACCTTGACAATTCAAAAATCAAGAATGCAACAATCACCTTTGAAGTCAAGAAGAGCGTTCTTAGCGCAAACAACTATGACAAGAATTCTGTGAAGCTGAGAAGATATACAACTGCCTGGGATGAGGTGGAAACGAGGATTGCTTCAGAGGATTCCACAAAGGTTGTTTACACTGCAACTTCTCCCGGTTTGAGCATATTTGCAATAACTGCTGTCAAGCCCGCAACTGCTGGAGTTACGGGAAGTGCAATTTCTAATTCTACAACAACCTCTGCCGATTCCGGAAATCAAACAGTCAAATCAAGAAGAAACCTTTGGATCAGCCTTTCTGCCATGGTGATAATTGTTCTGGGCTTTGGAGGATATTTCTTTTTCAAAAAGAAAACAAAGTTTGCTCCATCAAGATCCCATAGAAGGGCAAACAGCTATTAGAATTACAGGATTCTGGAATTATTTCTTAGGCCTTGGAAGAAGGTCTCCAAATGTCGATATTCTTTTTTCTTCAAAAAGAACGGTCATGTCCACGCAGCTGTCTTCATGCAGCTTGTTCAGGAGAAGGTCATACTTCCTTTGTATGGTGTGGTCCTTGTTTTTGCTTTCCGTATGGTACTTGTTTAGCTCATTAATATCGGTGTGGACGGTGTTAGTGGCTGTGATTATTGGGAAGACTCCGGAATAGACCGGTTTCTCATAATTGAAGACACTCTCCAGTTCGAAGTAGGGCCTTTTGAACTGTTTTTTGAATATGCTGTATCTCAACTTGAATGGTCCTGCGTCATAGGTGTCATTGGGGCATAATTTATTCAGAAAGTATGTATTATTCTCAATCCTTGATCTGTCTTGGACAATGGTGCCATAGGCGCTTGCTATGCTGCTTTCTTTTCCTGTGAAGAATGATTCAAGGGTCTTGCTGTCGTAGTTCTGCCCGTGGGCCGATGCGGCAAAGGCCAGTGGGAGAATTGTAGTGTATGCTAGTTTTTTCATGAAACTTGCCATAGTCTTAGAATTATTTCCTTCCAGGAAGAAGATCTCCGAAATTCAACTTGTTCTCCGAAGTTCTGTGGGCATCTGGCAGATTTGAATTTACCAGGCTATCGGTTAGGGCAATTTTGACATTTATGCAGCTTTTCCTTCCTTTTTTGTAAACGTCTGAGAAAGTGAATTTGTAATCTCTCTTTATGGTCCTAGTCATGTCTCGCACAGTGACATTGTAGGCTTTGACAGGATCGTTGATATCAATCTCATATCCCACAGTCCCTGTTGACATCCTCACTCTGAATCCTCCCCTCATATTGGGATCGGTAGGTATTGGGGCTCCAGGCCATATGTCTTGAATATAGAATGTGCTGGCAGCTTCCTTTTTGCTGTAGTAAGTGAAATCAAATATTAATTTGTCCAGTTTCGAGCTGTCTTTGACGCACATGTCCAGATCATAATTTGTTGTTCCAAGATTTTCGGCAGGATACTTGAAGTCTGGATTGTAAACTGCAGATGTTGGCTTTGGGGCATTCAACTGATTGGCATCTATGATTATATGATTTTCCTTCGTCTGACTAGCGAGTTGTTCAATGGCAGATGGCTGTGCATGGCCGTAGGCTGCCAACACTAAGGGAAATGCCATTGCATATACGTTCTTTTTTATTATATTTTTCATGTTAGCGTTCAACAATAAAAAAAATATGGTTTAAAAAGCTATCGTCTTTGCCACTACTCTTCAATCCTCAATTGTATCTGGAGGGTTACAGATATACAATATATTGTGAGTCAATGTTTTAAACGCAAATATTTAAAAGTGATTTCAGTGCCTATATAATATCCGGGCCCAGATGGGACAATGGTACTCCGACGGATTGCTAATCCGTTTTCTCGCAAGAGATTTGCAGGTTCGATTCCTGCTCTGGGCGTTCTACTCTCAGTTCGACGCCCAGTTTGCTTAGACGAACTAAATGTTAACAAAAATGTTGACATTTTTGTGACTAGGGCATATATAACTCTGAATGCTTCTATACTAAGATGAAAGAAGGAATTGATATTTACAATTACAATGACTGGCTTGCAAAAGAGATAAAGAGTCTTGGGAAGTCAAATATTGGTCAGAGAAACAAAGAGCTTATTCTCGATTTTCAAAGATATGGGGCTTTGCAGAATTTGAGTTTGGCACGTCAGATACGTTATATTTCAATTTTAAAGATCGTTTCTAAGCATTTAGAGAAGGATTTTGACAAGACTGATAAGAAAGATATTGAAAGGGTTGTCGGAATCATCCAGGGGCTTCCTTTGACTCCATGGACCAAATGCACATACAAAGTCATGATAAAAAGATTCTACAAATGGCTCAAGGGAAACGATGAAGAATATCCTCCTGAAGTCAAATGGATAAAAACCACTCTGAAGAGATCTGATGAAAAGCTTCCTTCTGAAGGCGATCTGATAACTGAAAAAGAGATTAGGCATTTGATTGAAACTGCGAAGCATCCAAGAGACAAAGCATTTGTTTCAATGCTCTATGAATCGGGATGCAGAGTCGGAGAGCTTGCATCTCTTCAGATTGGAAATGTTATTTTTGATCAATACGGAATTATCTTGTCTGTTCAAGGAAAAACTGGAAGCAGAAAGATAAGATTGATTTCCTCAACCCCCCATCTTATGGCCTGGCTTCAATGCCATCCTAAAAAGAATGAAAAGAAATCTCCTTTGTGGGTTGAATTGAAAGGAGATGATGCCTTAAGTTATGATTCAATCAGAATATTTTTAAGAAGGCTCTTCAAAAGAGCAGGAATCGATAAAAGATGCAATCCTCATTTCCTTAGACATTCAAGAGCAACTTACATGGCGAATCATCTAACAGAATTCCAGATGAATCAATATTTTGGATGGACGCAGGGAAGCAGAATGCCTGCTGTTTATGTTCATCTCAGCGGAAGGGAAACAGATCAAGCTATTTTTGAGATGAATGGAATCAAAACAGAGAAAGAAATCAAGGAAAGCGAACTGAAACCAAAGAAATGTTTCAAGTGCGATACTATCAACAGTGCTGAAAGCAAATATTGTTTGAAGTGCGCTGGAATTTTGGATATGAAGACTGCGATAGAGCTTGAGGAGAGAAGAAAAGAGGAGAATGAAACAAGAAAATCCTCTGATGGGGTCATGGATTTTCTGATGAAAGATCCTGAATTCAAAGAGATGTTCTCAAGAAAAATCATAGAATTTAAGCAAAATTAGTCCAGCAAAAAATCAAGTGTCTTTTTTGTTTTATTAAATGTAGAATCGAATAAAAATCAGAAATTAGTCCTTCTGATATTATACCTTATATGAAAAAGGACTAAATTAGCCCGCCTATAAATTATCTCTTTATTCTAATATGGTCTAAATTTAGACACGCAAAAATTAGGGTGTCAAAATAAGTTTATTATTAATAAAAACGAATAGAAATTGCTATTTTGTCACCGGCCATATTATATATAATCTTAATATGTGACAAGGGGACAAAAAGCTCAAAATTTGACACACGAAAATTGAGGTGCCAATTGTAGTTTATTATTAATAAATAAGAAAATTCTAGCAAGAAAGTCACCTGACTATTAATAGAAATTAGTCATCTAAGTTATTGGCAACAAAAAAGAAATAATTAAAAGGAGCATATCATTGTGAATAATATGGCTAAATGGTATCTTGCGGGAGTATTTCTGATTATATTCTTTGGAGCAGTATCTGTCTATGCTCAGGAATGTACTGATAGCGACAGCGGATCAAATTATTTTATTAAAGGCACCACTGAAGATAAAGGCATATCTAAAACTGATGAATGTTATTTTGATTCTAGCCTTGGTAAAACTTTGTTGATGGAATATGCCTGCTATTCTAACGAGCTCACAGAGCACAGCATAGATTGTGGAGGAAATGGATGTGAAAATGGTGCTTGCATAGTCCCTGAAACTGATATTAAATGTCTTGATTCAGAAAATGGAATGTCCTATTACATAAAAGGAGAAACGACGGGTTATGATCCTACGGTGGAGGGGCTTGGATCGGCAACAGATCAATGTAGCGCTTCTGAACCAGGAGTTTTAATAGAGTCTTATTGTGGAAAAGTATCTGAGAATAGCAATGAGATACTTTTGCAGCAAAGAATTAAGTGCCCTGATGGATGCCGAAATGGAGCATGTATCGGAGAATGCACTGATTCTGATGGGGGAATAAAACCAAATATTCAGGGGATAACTATTGGCGTAAATGATATTGGAGATTCAAAAACTAGTACTGATTTCTGTTCTACTGAAAATTTGTTGACAGAGTATTATTGCAATGAAAACGGAGCCATCCTCTCAACAGATAATTACTGCTCCAATGGATGTTTAGAGGGACAATGCCTTCCTCTGAAAATAATTCCTGAAAAATCCCCAGTTGATCTACCTCTGGAAGACGATAGACCTATATCGGAATTGCCTAAAAAAGATAACCTCCCAGTTATCTCTGCAGGTTATATCTGCCAGGGATGCGAATCAGAATCAAAATGCTATCCTTTTGGATATAGAAAAGAAGGTCAATATTGCACAGATTCTGGAAACTTCTCAATACAAAAAACTTCAAATGAATTATGTGATAATAACTTTGAATGTACTAGCAATTTCTGTGTTTCTGGGAAATGTATAGATCCCGGATTGCTCGAACAGATAATTAGTTGGTTCAAAAAATTCTTTGGAATGGCATAAATCCTTTTCAACATTTTTATCAACAAAAAAGTTAACCAAATATCATCGCTCCTTTCCAGCGATGAGATGACTTTATTAATCTGAGAGCATAGAATTAGGATAAGAAGCGATTCAGAACCCGTGCCTTAAGCACTGGTTTTGCTCTGGGCGTTAAACTTTTTTATTTAAGAATTAATTAGAAAAAAGTTTAAACAAAAAATATTGATAATCCCGCTTCTTTCGTTAACGTTTCTTTCCAAGAAAGGTTAAGTTTAATCAAGAAATATTTCGAGCAGGAATGGGCTCTTCTTTCATCTTTTGTTATTTTGAATATTTCTTCCATTATCTTTCTCCGAAAAGGATTGTCCCCTGATCTATGCTTTCGAGCAGGCTTCTATTTGTCTCTTCCCTGAATATCAGATGAATCTTTCGTTTTAACAATTTTTCAAATTCTTCTAGATTCAATTTGAATATCTTTGAATCAATGAATAGGTCTATATCTGAACTTTCAATATCTTCTCCCTTGTCATAGCCCCCAAATAGGATTATTGCCTTGGGATATTTTTCTTTGAGATTTTCAATGAGTCCTGAATTCCTTAACAGGATAAGATTATCTATTTTTTTGTGAAATATAAACTCCGGATTTTCTCTTATTGCCCTGTAGCCCTTGAAAGGTTCCGATTGCGCTTCTTCTATTATTCCTTCTTTGATTAGTGTTTCAGTATGTATTTTTACTGAGGTGGGTGCTAACCCTATCCTTCGAGAGATCTCTTTTATAAAATGAACTTTTGTAGGTTCTATAAAAAATATTTCTGCTACCTTCCATAGGCTACATTTTTGTAGTATCATATACATTTATGTATCTAATGGTATATAAATGTTGCTATTGTGGCCTTTAGAAAAAACTTTAATGAACGAAAAACTATTGTTCGATTAAACTTTCTCAACTTTTATAAACAGGATTTCATTAAATTTAATATGAACAAAAGAGGAGCGGTGACCCTGGCATCATTGATCGCCATAGCTCTTCTTGTGGCCTTTCCCCTGGCCCATGGCGTGAATAATGCTATGCATTCTGACCTGTTCTCAAAATCCAATGAATCTTCTGCTAAAACTGTTTCTGCTCCAACTACGACAGGCTCATCGGTTAAACCTGTGGCCTCAACAACCAGGTCTGCAAGTTCCGGAGCAGCAAAGCCTTCAGCCAAGTCTGCCTCTACAACTCCTCCACCTTTGCCTGATCTTTCAAAGGTCCTAAAGAACAACACCCTTATTGACATGCTTCCTGCCGATGGAATCATTCTTCTCAAGACATACCATTATAACATTAATACAAGGGTTTGGGATCAAACTTACATACTAAGGAAGGGAAACATAACCAAGGGAACGGCCAAGGCCGACCTTGCCCTCATCCTCGATTCTTCCTATGTCCGCCAATTGAACAATGGGAATCTCTGCGACGTAGTCAAGAAGGCAAAGGCGGCCGGAAGCCTTGGGATGGAATTATACCTCTCTGATTTTTCCCTGACATGGAAATACAAGGGAATGATGGGTCAGAAGGCCTGCTTTGGAATTTAAACTTCTTTTTCTAATTCATTATTTAGCAAGAAGTTTAATCAAGAAATATTCTAAACTTCTTTCTTAGAAAGAAAAAACGTTAACGAAAAAAGAACTATTCTAAGATGAAACAAAAGATTTAAATACATGTTACATTTATGTAATACATGATACAAAATAGTAATATCCTCAAAATTGCCGAGATCTTTTTCAGTGAGCCTACCCGGACTCATTATCTCATTGAAATAAGCAAAAAGTCAAAACTGGCCCATACTTCTGTGAAAAATTACCTAACTTCCCTGAAAAAAGAAGGAATAATCAAAGAAATTTTAGAGAAAAGGGGAAAGAGAATTTTCCCCATTTATACTGCAAATTTAGAAAGTTTGAAATATAAACAATATAAAAAAGTGCATAATCTGGATAAATTGATTCATTCTGGACTGGTGGAGTTTTTGAGAGATAGGACAATGCCAAGATCAATTGTACTTTTCGGATCCTACTCCAGGGGAGAGGATGTTGAAGATAGTGACATAGACATCTTTGTAGAATCAAAAAAACAGGAAATAGGGTTAAAATCCTTTGAAAAAATTATAAACAAGAAGATAGAGCTCCATTTCAGTGAAAAGTTTAACAGTTATCCCAGGGAGTTGAAGAACAATATCTTGAATGGCGACGTTCTTTATGGGTATTTGGAGGTGTTCCCATGATGCTTAAAATAAAGCCGGACCTTCAAAAATCAAAGGCCCTGATTGAAATGGCTAAAATAACCATAGCGAGGTTGAATGAGTTGGATATTTACAAATATCCAACAAATACTCTGACTGATTATTATGATGCAATTCATAAACTAATGGAATCAATCACCCTGGGTGAAGGGATTAAAATGAAAGGGGATGGAGCACATCAAGAGCTTATTGACTATGTGTCCAGAAAATACAATCTTGGCGAAGCAGACCGCATTTTTATGCAGGAAATGAGGGATTTCAGAAATAGGACGTCCTATGAGGGGTTTATGGTAAAAAAGGAATATATTGAGTCAAATATCAAAAGGATAAAAAACATCCTTACCTTTCTTGGAAATTTGCTTGGTGTTAAGATATTATAGTTTCTGATCTTTCCCTGACATGGAAATACAAGGGAATGATGGGCCAGAAGGCCTGCTTCGGAATTTGAACGGCAATAACATTTAGGATGAAACAAAAGATTTAATTTTGCGTGGAGAAATTAATCAAAATCTTCTTTTTTAATTATCTTCCTTCCAGAAATATCTGCTTTTTTTGAGGCCCTTTCTAACTGCTCTTTTATAAAATTTTCATTAAGCTCGTTTAGTCGTTCAAGTGCATCTGTGCCTATCTTTTTAGAATAATCTTTTGCAATCATCCCTTTGATTTGTTTTTTTGATTTCATGCTTCGGCTATTAAAATCTTCTTTTTGCGATAGTTGACTTTCCATTTTTTCATAAAATCCTCAATAATTTCTGAGTTTTCGATGGGTGCTGAGATGCTCCCTTTCCCAAACTGATTGGAATGGGTTATTTTCAATATCCCCTCATTATTCCTTCCAATCAGGGCATAGGTAAATTTTGTTTTTTCATTATGGTTCATATTCATTAGATCGTAGAGGAAGAGAGCATATCCTTTGAATCCCAGGGATTCTGAAAAATGTCTTTGATGGATTAGGCTAAACCCCTCCACAATTATTCCCTCCTTGGAAAGCAAATTATTATCAAACAATTCTGACAAATTAATTGTTTTTATATCTGGATTTTTTATCTCGGCCCTTACAATGCCTTTGAATTTTTGCGCGATTTCAAGCCTTTTTTCTAATGGTTCATTTACAAATATTATCAAAATATCTATATCGTTTGGCTGATCCTTTGATCTGGCAGCAGAGCCATACAGCACTATGTCAAACACTCCATTTTCCTTAGCGAATTTTTTAGAGTGTAATTCCAAGAAGTTTAATGAGTTTTTCAACATCTTTCTTCAGCACCTCGCATGTTTCTTTATCCAATTGGAGCTTGTAACTATTTTGATAGAATGGAAAATCCTTATCCAGAAGATTGTAGACATCCGGGTGCTTTTCTTCCAATATTCTGAATCTTTCAGAATGGCTGCTAGGTATCTTTTTTTCATTTCTTAGGATAAATATGTCTCCCAGAACTGCCAACGATTTAAAAAACAAGGTTACTGCGCTGTTATAGCTTTCTGATTTTTCTAATCCTATTGCATTTTGATAGAATTCTTTTGCATTCTTAATCAGAATATCTTCTTTTTCATCCATGTTATACCTTATAACTCATATCAGATATTTAAACGTTTTGGTTATATCTTATAACCTATATTTCTTCGGTTATATCATACAACATTAATTAACTAAATTGCCTTTTTTGTTATATCTTATAACCTTAATGCATTTCTTTAACGATTACCTTTGTAGAAAACCTAGCGGTTATTCTAACGATCACTTTCATTTATTAGTGGTTTAACATCCCGTCTAGCCATGTTTTCCAATAATTTATTAAACGGCTCTAAACAATTATTTTTATGAGATTTGAAGACCTAGACCATAGAAAGTTGGAGATATGGGCTTTATTCATCATTCTTGCCTTTGCTTTTTTTCTGAGAGTGTATGCTTTAGGTTCTGCTCCATTTTGGATAGATGAGAGCATTTCCACTCTTGTAAGTCAAAAAATAATTGAACATGGCGTTCCAGTCATGGATTCCGGAATGTTCTATGGCGGTCAGATCATATTCCAGTATATTCAGGCTTTCTTCCTTTTGTTTGGATCAAGTGAGTTCAATGCAAGGATCATTTCAGTGATATTTGGACTTTTGACTGTTCTTCTTGCTTACTTCATAGGGAGAGAGTATTCCAAATATGGGGGTCTGCTTTCTGCTTTGTTCATGTCTGTTTTTTACTTGGAAATTTTCTTTTCAAGGCAGGCAAGGCATTATCAGATGTTCCAATTCTTCTTTTTCCTTTCTCTTTATCTCTTGTATAAGGCGAGAGATAATTCCAAAATGATTTATCCTGCTTTGATTAGCGCTTTTGTTTGTGTAAATACCCAGATTGCGGGTCTGTTCATTGTTCCATTCTTTTTCATTCATATCTTCATGAATGGAACCAAATTGCAGAAGTGGCTCTCAATTATTCCTTTAGTCCCATTGGCAACAAAATTGTTTCCTGCCTTAAACCTCAGTTCATTCAATCTCGATTCTGCAAAGAACACTGTTTTGGGCTATTATCACTACACTTCTAATATGTTTTATCTTCTTGTCTTATTCATCCCAGGCGTAGCCTGGGCATTTAAGAAGAATAGCCGATTAACCTTTCTTTTGATTGTTCCTTCCACTCTTCTTTTGATTGCTTTATTTTTTGTAAAGCTATTTGCCCTGAGATACATCTACTTCTTTGCCTTCCCATTAATCCTTTTCTTTTCCTTGCTTCTGGCCTTCCTGATTGAAGAATATGGCCATTTAATGTGGATTGCAGTTATTGCCTTGCTCATCATCCCATCCACAATGGTCTTCCCTTATACTTATGTCAATGTACTGTCTCCTATGACATACAATCTAAATGATGCTTCCATGCCATACACTGACTACAAAAATCTTCCAGATAACGTTTCCTTGGCTATAAAATCAGATACTACATTGATTTCATACTTCTCTCCAGATGTAGAGTACTATCTTCGAAAACCGGATTATGTCCTTCCTTTCTCTATGACTGGAATGGGGAATGATGGGATTTCAATTAATAATTCAAGGGAGGAGTATTTTGACAGATATTCGGGAGCGCCAATCTTAATCAGTCTTCCAGAAAAGCCATATTTTGTGACTGCAGACTCATTCTCCTTGAGTAAGTTAAGACCCACACAAAAAGCTTTTTTCGAGAATATAACTGAGAACTGTTCTGTTTCATATTCTAATATAGACTTGAAGATTTATTCTTGTGAATAATAACGTTTATAACTGCTATTTCCCATATATGGATATGAAATTGAGGGTTAACAAAAACAAGACTTTTATCATTCTTTCATGGGTTATTCCACTAGCAATCATTCTTTTTATTCTTTACATGAATTTCCTCCCTTTTGGGTTTTCAGAAACAAGAACAATTCAAGTTGGAAGCGAAACTGACACAACCCCTGGAGTTTTCTATTTAGAACAAAGTTCTGCTCTTGGAGCAAGACAGGAATTCCAAGGACAGACATTCAGAGCAATAGACGGAGTTGTAAATGTTATCTACCAGCCCGATCAAATATTAAGAAATGTTATGGTTTCGGCTGAGCTTAAAGGAGAGGGTGTTTATTTCATTGAACAGCCGGATATAACTAATGTCAGTTGGGATTATGATTTTATGAATGAACTTGACAAATTCCAAGTTCAAGTTTCTCCTCCTACCTCTAATTCTACAGCTCCGCTCAGCCTTTATGATCAATTCATCCAGAAGAAGGAGATTAATATAGGCGATATTAGTGAAACTCCCTTTGCAATAAAAATAACATACAATTCCACAATGAAAAACAATCTCTTGTCAGGAGATATTGGATTGATTCAAGATTCAAAACAGATTGTTTTGAATTATACAAGTGGTTTAAATGGTACTGATTCTTCTGTCAGTCAGAAAAAGATTGTTTACAATCTTCCAGACTTCTTCATAGGTAATGAACAGAAGATAGTTATTGGTTATGATGGTTCTGAGGTTTATCTTTTTGTAAATGAAACCCTTGTGGGCGAGGAAATGGCAAATGAAACTTCCTTTGAAAATATCCAGTCAAGTGATGGAACTGTTAAGGTTTATGGGAATGATGTTTCCCCATCTATTTTAAATGGATCAATTCAAAAGGATGAAAATGGCTGTTTAATCTTTGATGGAAATACTCGATTGGTTCTTCCAAATTCTTCGAATGACTTTGAAAATGGCCCATTTTCAGTTTATGTTGAATGGACTCCAACCCTTGCAAACAACTCTCAGGAGTTAATAGGGCATTATAACTGGGAGATTTGGCAAAACGAGAAAACTGTTCATTTTATGATTGGAAGAACATATAATCAAGGACCGATGTACTCAATTCATTATTTGGTAAATCCTAACTTCTTCAATAGGCCCCATAGTTTGTTGGCAGTTTATAATCCTTCATCACAGAAAAGTGAGGCAGGATATATTGAATTGTATGTTGATGGAAACTTTGCGGGAAGAAAAGAATTCGGAGATGAGACCATCTGGATAGATTATGGGAATAGGGATTTAAGCTTGGGTAAAAGTATGCATGGTATTGCTATAGACTATATGGGATCAATTTGCAATGCAAGGCTGGCATATGCTCCCTTAATTTCTGAAAATGATTATGCTGGCTTCAGTGTTAATTTAAATGTAGGAGAGGTTATCAAAATGCCTATTTTTGGACATGGAAATTTAGAAAAAGTTAGCATAAATGTTGTTAAAAACTAAATTCTAATATGGGATTCATAAAAAGTTACAGAGAGGGGCTGCTTATTCTTTATAGGAATATCTTCTTTTTAGGCGTTATTCTGTTATTATTGGGAAAATTTACTTCTATTGCCCTAAACGATTTTATTCCTTTAACATTTTTAATCATCCTCACCTTTTTCTTTGGGTTTTCATGGCTTTTCGTTTATATTAAAAGGGATGAAGCCCATTACAAAAGAGAACTAGGGCCATATTTCCAATATTTTTTCCTTTTTTTCCTTTTTATAATTGCAATTGGGAGCCTGAAGTTTGACTTTTTGATGAATCTTCCATGGTTTGCTTATCTTTCTGGATCAATAATCAGATTTCAGCTTCTTTTGACTTTGTTAACTATTGGACTTGGTGTCCTTACATTTTATTTTAATAGGGAATTGATGAAAAATGAGATTGAGGATGAAAAAGATGCAGAAGAGAGTGCAGAAGCAGAGAGATATAAAGAATTTAATAGAAAGTTTCCAAAGCTGACTTGGTTTAATTTTGATTATGGTGTCAATGAGGCCTGGGAATCTAAAAAGTATATTCTTTCTCTGGGGAGAGCATTAGCTTCACCGTTTGTGTGGTTTGGGAGATTGCCGTACTCTTTTGTTAAGTGGATGTATAGTGAGGGTTGGGTTTTTTCAATAATTCTCATTTTAATCATATCCTTTTTTTCAGGAGTTTATCTGTACCAACTGGGAGATCAATATCTATGGTCTGATGAGGTGTTTTCATTTCATGCGGCAGAAAGAATAATTTCTACTGGTTCACCAGTATATGAATCCGGACTAAATTATACTAGGAGTTCAGTATATCATTATCTACTTGCCGGAAGTATGCTCCTATTTGGTGAAAATGAATTTGGAAGCAGAGTGATAAACTTATTCTTTGTAATGGCTACGGCCCTCCTGATATATTATATTTTTAGAAAAAAAAGTAAAGCCTTTGGATTGTTGGGAGTACTCACCCTATTAGCCTTAAACTTCGAACTAGCAATGACAAGAGAAACAAGAATGTATGTTATGCTCTCCCTTATGTTCATTCTGTCAATATTCTCATTTTATAACGCTTTGATAAACAAAGAAAAGATGAATAATCAAATAACTTTCTTTAAAAATAAAATTCATTTTAATCAAAAATGGTTAATCCTATTTTTTATTTTTTATTTTTTATCTTTAGAAACAAACCCACTTTCCATTTTTTTATTATTGGGTCTGCCCCTATATTATCTAATTGTCTGCATACAATTTAACTTTAGAAAGGAGGATGTTTTACTAGGGATATTTTTTATGTTACTACTGCTCTCAATAACTTTTTATCAGTTCCATACGTTGAATCTGCACACAGCCTATTTTGAAAAAACTACATTGGCCTGGGCACTTAATAATCAAATAAATCCTCATGCTTACACTGATCTTCTTAAAAATAATCTTGCTTTTTATTATCCTGGATTAATTTTATTAATTGTCCTGTTAATTGCAAAAAAAGACAAACTTCATACTTTATTCTCATCAATATTTTTTGTATCTCTTTATATAATTTCTTACCAAAAACAATTGCAGGAAAGATATGTTTATTTTTTATTTCCACTAATTGTGGTACTTTTAATATATGGATACTATTATACCCTGGGCTCTTTTAGGACAAAAAACATACTCAAATTTACCTTTTTAATTATTATTGCATTGCTTTTATTATCCGAGCTATCTTTGTTTTATAAAGAGATAAATGAAATTAATAGCTATACTTCCGATTCCATAAGCCAACACAAAAAATTTGATTTTAATGGAGTATATAATTATCTGGACAATCTCAAAATTAAAAATTTTACCCTTATAACTGACCTCCATGCGACGTTCACTTTGAAAGAGAAAGGGTATAAACCGGATTATCTACTGGTGGACAAAAATAATGTTAATGCTTTGCTGGGGGATAAAGACCCTTATTTTGGTATCCCCTATCTATTCTATGAAAGTCGTGATTTCAATAAAATTGTTAAGTCTGGAGAAAATGTTGTTGTTATTCGGGACCCAGGCTATTTTTCTGGGATAAATACTTATTTTAATAATTCGCATGCTGTGAATAAACCTGAGATTTTTATAAACTAATTTGCCTTTTTAATATTTTTATCACTCTCTTTTCAAACAGGCTAGATTTAGAGATGCAGTATTTTATCACTTCATCTTTTAATTTTTATAAACTCCTGGCCGTTGGACTAATTAGGTCTTCCATTTAATATTAAAAACTCATTTTCTTTTATTTTGAATATCTTAAAAACTATTTTTTTAATTTTTATAATTACTTTTTTAAATAAATTAAGCCTTTTATTAATAATTGATTCATGAATTAAAATGAAATTGGGATCATACCGGGGTAATTGATTAAATTTTTTATTTCTATCCAATAGTGTTTTTCTTAATACTAAGTATACATTCTGTCGGTACCACCATTCAATCTCTTTTTCAGAGATTATTTTAAGTCTAAATGGATCAAGCATAACATACCCTGCTTCTTTGAATAATTTTCCCCAATAATCTGGCCATTGTTCATTTATGTGATTATTCCCCCCCTGTCCGGGTATTGCTGAACTAAAAAGGATTATGTCCGAAAGAGAAGTAAGAGACTTTATGAAATTTTTAGAATATCTTTTGTCTATATGCTCAGCAACTTCTAGAGAGATTGCTAAATCGAATTTTTTATTTAGTTTAACTGGCTTAGAAAGGTCTTTTGCAATAAAATTTTCTTTCTTTATTAGTAACTGATTTTTATTTATATAATCTCCATCTATTCCTATGGTCTGTTTAATTCCCAGGTCATTAAACACTTTTAGCCAAGTACCTATCCCGCATCCAACATCCACCACATTTTTTGGATTCACTAACTCCATAACTAATGGGACAATTTTTTTAGCAGATTCTATTGAACCCTTGTAATGGGAGCTATAAAATCTTTCATCATAAAAATCTTTATTTTTCATCTTAAATTTGCTAGCCTTCTTAGCTTTAAATAGTAGATGCTATGTAATACCACTATCATTACGAATGTTAATGTTAAAATTGAATATATCACACCCATAAAACCAAAATATTTCAATAGGGCCAGACTTAAAATTATATTTAAAACTCCGGCTATCAAATTAGGATAGCTAAACAAACCTGCATCTCCGGTAGACACCACAATTCCGGTGTTTATTGTTGCGCAATAAACCTGCAAGGCGTATATTAAAATAACTGGGAGAAGCATAACAAACAAGGTGCTGTTATAATACTTGTTAAAAAATAATGAAATTATCAGCGGTAGGAATATATATGAAATGATTGTAAAGACTGCTGCAATTATTAAAAATATAACAAAATATCTCTTAAATTTATGAAAAATCTTTTTATGTTCTTTTCTAACAGAATCCTGTGTAAAGTTTGGTGCGATAATCATTCCCAGGATCTGAAATGGCAGTAGGGCAATCATAAATATTTTATTCAGAAGTTCATAACTAGCTATTTGTTCAATATAATTATAATGGCCTAGAATAATTATGCCCACTCTAGAAAATAAAAAGTATCCCAGCGTAGATATTCCAATAAGTACTGAATATCTTGTTATCTCTTTCATCACTCCCCTATTCCACGTTAAATTGTAGTCTCTATAGCCCGAAGCAAGTGCTGCAACAAGTACCATATAAAATAAATTTTGAGAAATTAATGCTCCCATAAGACCATAGTTCTTGATTAAAATATAAACAAATGACATAGATAATAATCCTACTGCTATGGAGATTATCGCTAATTGTCTAAACTTTTTCAACCCCCTATAAACTCCATCGTATAATGCAGTCATAGGTACAAGGAATATTAAAGGCAAGATCCATAAAAGATAAATATATTTCTCTTTAAGATATCCCGGGCCAAATATCAAAGTTAAAATAGCTATTAAAACTGTTAATCCCAAGATAATCACTGCTGAATTGAAAAGAATGGATTTTAGTTTGTTTTTGTCAGTGAGATTATACTCTGC
>Ga0247841_10000706_pt1 | contig 84169 bp, 60 predicted proteins | sample LaCruzMarch2015__2_FD_192410 | JGI IMG/M metagenome (GOLD analysis project Ga0247841, IMG submission 192410) | Freshwater microbial communities from meromictic Lake La Cruz, Castile-La Mancha, Spain - LaCruzMarch2015_18m | ecosystem: Environmental > Aquatic > Freshwater > Lake | place: Spain... | reverse complement strand
CTGCGGCGGGCTGGAAATGACAGAGGAAATAAAAGTCACAATAGCGGCGGAAGCATGCATGCTTATGCTGAACAGAAAGCCGGGATTTTACCCTAATTTGTCGTCCATACTTGTGTATCCAAGTTCCTTTTTTGCAAAGGACATAGAGCATGTTGGTTATGGGACTTATATTGTGCGTGAGTCGCTGAGGATAGGTGAATCTTGGAAGAAAGGCATGGTAGTGCTTGCGTGGGACCACGTGAAAAGGAGTGCACTTGAGATGGACGATGGGCATAATGTCGTGTTCCACGAATTTGCACATCAGCTTGATGAGGAGGATGAACGGCACGCTGACGGTATTCCTGTACTAAAAAGGCCGTCCAGTTACGTCGCATGGGCAAGGGTGTTCTCAAGGGAGTTTGCAAGACTTAAAAGTGACATAAGAACCAATAACGAGACTGTGCTCGATGAATACGGGACCACCAACCCCGCTGAGTTCTTTGCGGTAGCAACGGAATCATTTTTTAAAAAGCCGGCGGAGATGAGGGCAAAACATCCAGCGCTTTATGAAGTATTAAAGGATTATTACAACCTTGACCCTGCAGAATGGGCTTATACCAAGGCGCATTCCAAAATATACTAATCCGCAGTCAAGATGCATAGCGAGGAAGCTCCCGAAGTCCGCGACGCACGTGTATATGAACATACTCGGAGGAGTCGGGCGAGGGGCTGACGAAGCTAGGCGCTTGAATGCGGATTAGTATTAATCACTACGACCACGTGCTTGGATAACCCATTCAGCCTCAACAACATTTTTCCTCACACCGTAAAGTTTGTTAAACTGGTTCAACGTCGTATCACAGTGGCTTGGTATAAAAATTAATTTTTGACCAATGTTAAACTTTGAAAAACCAGCCGGGAGATCGAGGATACCATGCTCGTCTCCCCCGCTCCTGTAAGTGACTTCAGGGTAACTTTCAAGGGTTGGCATTCCTGAATCTATTGAAAGGCACTTCATGCCAGCGTCAACCACCGCCCGATTAGGCGTTGGCATACTGATCACCGTTGATATCACTTTTAAAGCACACCGAAAATCAGCTCCGGCATTCTTGTAATCAGCGTCCATAAAAAGATAAGACCCCGCTTGCAGCTCTGTAAACGGCATATCCTCATAGGCATCATAAGTGCCTGTGCCACCGCCGCTGAGTATCTCATATTTTAGGTCGCTGTCTTTTTCCTTCGCAAGAAATTCCACAAGGGGCATCACTGCGTCCCTCGCCATCTGTTTTCTTTTTTCGTAACCATGCACATGCTGGAGATGCCCACTGTACGCCTGATACCCCGCAAATTTCAGTCCTTCCTTTGAGCGAATACTCTTGACCAGTTCGATCAATTCCTTTCCGACCTGGACGCCGCACCTCTTCTGTCCTGTTTCAACCTCCACTAACACTTCCAAACTCAATTTTTCTTTTTTTAGCCGTTCAGCGAGGGCGTTTACATGTTTAATATTATCTATCACCTGAATTATCCTGGCCTTTGGATATTTTTTTAGAGCACTCATCATCCTGTCGATCTTCTGTTCGTTGGCAATAGGAGTGGTAATTAAAATATCGTCTATTCCGCCCTCTAACATAATCTCAGCCTCGCCAAGTTTTGCAGTACATATACCCTTTGCGCCATGTGATATCTGGAATTTCGCGAGCTCCGGTATTTTATGCGCCTTTGCGTGCGGCCTCAGGACCTGTTTTTTCCCTTTTAAGAAGTCCATCATTTTGCGGGTATTCTCTTCCATGAGGTCCAGGTCAACGAACAACGACGGTGTATCCAAAAGATCGATCGTTCTGTGTTTTAAGCTCATAAAAACACCTCTAGTTTTAAGTTAGGCCTATATTATCCAGAATATACCCTATATTTAACGGAATGTTCATGTATAATTACCATTCAGTGAGGACATAAACATGCATGAAGGATTAAAAACACTTAGGAAAAATTTCATCAGCGGCACTCTTGTGCTCATCCCCGTAGCGGTAATAGTGTGGCTAAGCATTTTCTTGATAGATATTTTAGGTGGTGTAAGGAACATACTCCCTAATTCCATAAGTAATTCCAGTAATTACTTTGTAAGGCTTTCTTCCTCGTTGTTCGTACTCATTTTTATAGTTTTTTTGATAATCGTTGTAGGATGGCTGTCCAGAAAATTCATCGGCAAACAGATCATATCTCTCGTGGACGATACAATTAACAGGATACCATTAATAAGAAGCATCTACAGGGCCATGAAACAATTAATAGACGTCTTCTCCGGCAAGAACGAACAATTCAAAGCAGTCTGTTTGATAGAATTTCCCCGCAAAGGGTTGCGCTCTTACGGGTTCATCACGGGCGAAACAATTCTTGAGGGAAAGAAATATTTTTACGTTTTCGTACCAACCACACCAAATCCAACCTCAGGATTCACGGTATTGGCCGAGCAAGAAGACATTGTAAGAGTTAACGTCTCTGTAGAAGAAGCCTTCAAGGCCATAATCTCCATGGGCGTTCTGTCGTCAAACAAGACAAGTAGCTGATTTAATAATAGACGCGAAAATAATTTTGATGTAGTAATCAAAAACGATAATAAACTTTAAGAAACAGGAGTGTATTTATGAAAAAGTCATTATTTGTACTAGCTCTGTTGGCAGCACCTCTGATGCTGTTTGGAGAAGACTCAAAAGCACCGGCATCCTCATGGACAAACAAAATGAATACGCCGTTCTTTGTAACGTGTATTAAAGACAAGTCCGACTATGACGGTATATGCAACACGACCAAGAACAATGTAGAGCAATATTTAAGCGAGAATTCATATAGGTATAGAACAGAAAAGGACGGTACAGAATTCATAATTGAGATAACTAAAAATACAAAAGATAAAACAGAAATAAAGATCTATGATGCAAGTACATCCGAAGGAATAGTCCCTGCAGATGAAGACAGCAAAGGAAAGGATACTTTGAAGAAATTTGCTGAGGTTATGAAATCGTGGGACAAGAATGGCGCATTATACAAAGTGATCTTCCAGGAAATGTCCTTTAAAGAGATACAGTCTATTAAGGAAAAAATTAGTGCCGACGACAACTACGGAGGACAGTGGCAAGCTTCTAGTGATTCTATATTGCTGACCTATAAAGGCACACCAGACGCTCTTGTGGACGCTGTTGTTAAGGAGTCTGACACCATAGAGCCATTGAGCGTTGAGGGAAGAAAAATAACTTTCAAGTTAGTACCAGCTTCCACTAAAGAGGAAACCAAAAAAGAGGCCTCAAAAGAATCAAAGAAAGCAGTAAAAAAGGAAGATAAAAAAGAAGAGATAAAGAGTCCGGAACAAACAACGACGACCACCACTACGGTAAAAGAGGAACCAAAGAAAGCAGTAAAGAAAGAAGAGAAAAAAGAAGCGGCAAAGCAAACTACGACTACGACCACAACCACTACGGTAAAAGATGAAAAGAAAAAGTCCGAAGTAAAAAAATAAGTTCCGCACGACGTTTTGCTAAGTATGTGATAATGGGTCCAGCTCAATTCTCGCCGCATTGAGGCGAGAATTGGATACGTAGGGATTTATTCGCGCGTGGGTATGCACGTTCGCTGCCATAATTTGTTTCAGTTTACATTGTTTTGTTTCATGTTAACGTCCTTGTTTATGGATGATAAAAATCTTGGAATCAAAGAAATCCTACTAAAAGAGTACGACTCCGCGCAAAGAACCGCTAACCGCATGGATAAGTTAAGGCACAAAGTAACAAGTTACTACTTGGCATTTACAGGAATCTTTATATCTATCGGAGCTACCGCTGTAGTTTCCTTTATATCTAAAACAAAACTATTCTCCCTTAAATCTGCTACCTGTACAGACACCTTTTGTACATATAGTAAACTTGTAGATGAATATAACGGTATATCTTTGACCAGCGGTTTCAAAATAATACTCACTTTAATCTTATTGATTTTTATACTTTGGGGAATAGCAGTATGGTTTATTCAGATAAAATTAAGAAAGGTTGAGCTAGAGAACTTTAGAATACTGGCTAAAATTAAGGAATATTTCTTAGGAGAAAAAAATTTCGAGTTATGGGATATTGTAGAATTATCAAAACGAACAATCCCTATAGATAAAACGATCTCCTCTGGAGCGTCTATATTATCTTTTTTACCTTTATTTACAGCCGCTATCTTATCCTTTATAACCCTTCGGTACATTCTTTTTGCTTCGTTTCTCTCTAACCCTCTAATTTCACTTTTATTAGTTCTATTACCTGTGATACTTGGAATACTTTATTTACATAAGCGGATGTTTTGTAAAATCAACAAAGAAATAATAAAAGATGATAAGCGTCGTCATTATTCTTTAAAAAAAGGCCCGTTAGAATTCAAAATCAAACGGAAAAAACACGTTGGCTGAGGTGGAGGGATTTATTCGCGCGCGGGTACGCACGCTCTCCCTCCGGGCTCGTTCGACTACGTCGAACTCGTGCAAAATCACCTCTGGTGATTTTGGAACCACCCGGCACTTCGTGCTGAGGCTTCGCATCTACTCCACCTAAGACAATAAAAAAAATCAGAACCATCCCGGTTCTGATTTTTTTTATTTGGCTGAGGTGGAGGGATTTGAACCCCCGACAAGGTGGTTAACAGCCACCTGCTCTACCAACTGAGCTACACCTCAACCCGAGCCAGAATATTTAATCCAACTTACCCACGTTGTCAAATATCTTTTGCAAATAAAGCCCAGCGATGATACTTGTGTGACATGGTTTGCCTACTACTCATAGCGTCCTTATTCAGCGTCTCAGCACAACAAAAAATCAGCGTGTTCGTGAGTGTAAGACCACAGGCAGGTATCGTCAAAAAAATTGGTGGGAAATTTGTAAATGTAACACCATTGGTATCCTCAGGAAGCTGCCCGGAGACCTACTCCCCTACCCCAAGACAGGTCGAGGCATTATCAAGATCGAACATCTTTTTATCCCTCGGGATGCCATTCGAGAATATTTGGCTAAAAAAGACCAGCAACGTAAATAAAAAAATATCCGTCCAAAATATGTCCGAGGGTATTACACTCAGGGAATCAGAATCAGAGAACGATGGACATAAACACACATACGGGGATAAAGATCCACATATATGGATGAGCATTAAGAATCTTGAAAAGATGGCCGAGAACACAGAGGCTGTGCTTTCAAAAATATCCCCTGCGAACCATGAATATTTTAAGAAGAACCTTAAAACATTCTTAGAGGAGGCAAAAAAGACTGATCAAACGGTTTCTGAAAAAATAAAAAGCAAGAACACAAAATATATGTTCGTGTTTCACCCATCTTTTGGTTACTTTACAGATGAATATGGTATAGAACAAGTACCTATAGAGGCTGAAGGCAAGGAGCCAGGCGCAAAACAGATGGCAAAAATAGTAAAAATGTTAAAGGATAATCATGCAAAAACAATTTTGATACAGCCTGAATTCAGTAAAAAGGTCGCAGAGGCTATTGCAAAACAATCTGGTACGGAAATTGTTAATGTAAATGTTTTTTCTGAAGATGTATTTAAGAACATAGAGGAACTTGCAGACAAATGGAAGTGATAAAGCTTAACAAGGTCTGGTTCAAATACGACGACGAATGGGCGTTAAAGGACGTTAGCTTCTCTGTAACTGAAAAAGAATTTCTTGGCGTTGTTGGACCCAACGGCGGCGGGAAGACCACTCTGTTAAAAATAATGTTGGGACTTTTAAAACCTCAAAAAGGCTCTGTCAAGACCCTCGGAGTCATGAGTTACGTTCCACAACATCTGACTTTTGATAAATACTTTCCTATCTCCGTACAGGACGTAGTTCTCATGGGGCTTATCGACCATTTGGACATGGGCATAAAACATTCCGCTGAGAACATAAAGAAAGCGCATGATGTGATGAAAAAACTGGGCATCCTTGGCATTGCAAAGGCTAGGTTCGGAAAACTTTCGGGCGGACAGCGTCAAAGAGTACTGATAGCAAGAGCCATAATAAACAACCCCGATATCCTTATCCTGGACGAGCCGACCGCGAACATAGACAAAGAAGCGCAGGAAATTGTCCACAATATTTTGTTAAAACTGAACGAAGAAATAACCATCATAATGGTATCGCACCATTTTGACCTGATAACCACCGACGTAGACAGGGTTATTTGCATAGATAAGGGAATGCACATACATCCTGTCCACGAGCTGGAAGGGCAAAAATTTGCAATAATAGACCACTCCGAGGATAAAGGATGAGCGAATTCTTTAAGGCGCTGATGGAAAACAATTTTTTACAGTACGCACTTTTTGCGGGAGTACTGGCGTCAATATCGTGCGGAATAATGGGAACCTACGTCGTAACAAAAAAGATAACGTTCTTAAGCGGTGGTATCGCACACACGGTCTTAGGCGGTGTAGGCATAGTCTGCTTCCTTAACAAGGTTTACGGTGTGAATATCCCGCCATTATACGGCGCAATAATTGTAGCGCTGGCGGCAGCAATAATAATCGGATTAGTTAACATCTACAGCGAGCATGATTCCGACACTATAATCGGGGCGTTGTGGTCGGTGGGGATGGCCGTTGGCGTAATTTTTATCTCCATTACGCCGGGGTACAACACGGACCTTATGAGCTATCTCTTCGGAAATATTTTAATGGTCTCAAAGTCGGACATTTATTTATTAACATTCTTAGATGCTGTAATAATAACGCTTGGCATAGTGTTCTATAACAAATTCTCCGCTATATGTTTTGACGAAGAATTTGCAAGGGTCAAAGGGATTAATGTAACGCTTTATTACCTGCTGCTGCTGTGTCTTACAGCCCTCACGGTAGTAGCACTCATACAGATAGTAGGGCTCATACTCGTTATAGCACTCCTCACCATGCCCGCCGCTATCGCTAAACAATATGTAAACAGCATGTGGAAAATGATGATCGTAGCGGTGATACTCGGTGTGTTCTTTACAGTATCAGGCATCGCAGTGTCTTATGGACCTGATATGCCATCAGGCGCTACTATTATAATATTAACGTCGGTGTTCTTTATTATCTCCATTCTGCATAAGAAATATAGGAATAAATTTTCCCGTCCAAAACGCCCTTGACTATGGCAAAAGCTGTGCTAAAAGTTTTCAGATTCTATTTTGGATCCCACGGGTGGGAGGTTAGCTCAACTGGAAGAGCATCTGCCTTACAAGCAGAGGGTCGCAGGTTCGAGCCCTGCACTTCCCACCATTCAATTTAAATGTACAGGTTAGTTACTATTATACAGCGTCGTTATTTCTGCTGGAGTTAGAGCACGGTTATAAGCACGAACGTCAGACATAGAACCTTTGAAATACCAACCACCATTCATACTAATCCCTCCAACCGAGGATGGTGCATTAGGTGCTCCAGTTCCTGTTGTCTGAACGACTCCGTTTATATACAGCGTCCAAGTATTTGCGCTGCGAGTAACAACTGCATGCAACCATTGGTTCGACGGAGGAGTATACGTAGAAAGGAGATTCCAATTTATACCTCCAGTCCATAGAGTCAGCTTCTTACCTGCGTTACCATTACCGTTATGGATCGCCAATGCATAGCCATTGCTGCCTAAGCTTCCACGATAATATAAAATGCCTGTTTGATTTGCACCGTCCACCTTGAACCACAACGATATCGAAGTGTCGCTGCTAACATTCAAACTCGTTCCACTCCCTGTATTTATATGATCATCAGTTCCATCAAAAGTTGTAGCACCACCCGTTTGTCCGAGCCTGTCGATCGCACCACCAACGGAGATACCGCCATTAGCAGTCCCGTTGTTACCATAAGGAGAGAGATCCGTTACACCATGTGTGGTATCCAACATCCAGCGCCCGACTAAGCCATTTGTATATATTCCACTTATTACATCGCTGTCCAACATTCCTGCTTTTACGGCGATCGCTTTTATTGTTGTTGCACCCGTTGTCTCTCCTGCAACTGGTATAGGAGTGCTATATATTGGCGACGACGAAGTCGGTGTAGTTCCGTTTGTTGTGTAATGTATTACTGCTCCACTTGTTCCAGAGCTTAATGTTACGGGTTGATTAAATGTATATTTGCCCGGGGTTGGACTAAACGCTGGAGGAAGCACCTGGTTATTAAGCGTGTGATTGTATATATTCGCTATTTCTGTAGAAGACAAAGCTCGGTTGTAGGCGCGGATGTCAAAAATAGATCCTTTGAAATATCCTCTGCTAATACCACTACCGTTACCTACTATAAGGCTGCCAACGTCGTTGTTACCATTAAATGCTGCGGTAGTTGCTATTAACGCACCATCATAATAAGTAGATTGAGTTCCTGATGTCTTGTTAACAGACCAGGCAAGATGATGCCAATTTGTATCATTGAAGTTGCTAGTAACTCCACGCCAATAGTCGCCATTACTACCGTAATATGTGTTAACCTCTAAATCTCCATTTATATTGCTGTCGTCTACTACTCCAAACCAATATCGTCCAGAGTTGCCTCCGCCCGCGTAGAGAATAACACCTGAATGTGTACTTGTGTCAGTTCGTTTAATCCATGCCGTCATCGTAAAGTTTGTTCCCACTCCAAAGTCGAGCATATTGTTGTTCGGAATGGTTACTGAATCATCACTACCGTCAAACGTGGTAGCTCCACCTACCTGACCGAACCTATCAGTTTCACCACCAATAGTAACTCCGCCAGAAGAAGTTCCGTTGTTGCCAGAAGAGCTAAGATCCGTCAAACCATTAGCACTATTTAACAACCAGCGACCTACTAGGCCGTAGCCACTTATCGTAAATATTCCACTTGCTATGCTGCTGTCCAACATTTGTGATTTAACTGCAATTGCTCTTAACACTATACCAGTTCCTTCGCCGGCAACCGATACAGGCGAACTATACAACGTGGACGACGTTGTTGGCGTTGTGCCATCTGTTGTATAGTATATCGTTGCACCAGTGGTCGTCGTACTTATCGTTACGCTCTGATCTGATGCGTACGTCCCTGCTCCCGGGCTGAACGTCGGTGTTGCTACTTGATCGTAGCATATTGTATATGTACCGCTTGCTATCGCACTGTCTAACATCTGTGATTTGATTGCGATCGCTTTTATGACCATACTCGTACCGTGACCAGCTACTGATATCGGTGATGTGTACGACAGTGAGGACGACGTCGGTGTACTTCCGTTCGTTGTGTAATGTATTACCGCACCAACTGTTGCTGTGCTCAGCGATACCATCTGATCTGTATTATATGTCCCCGCTGCTATACCGAACGTTGGTGTTGCTGCCTGGTTGTACGTTATTGTGTACGTTGCGCTTGCTACGGGCTGTCTAACATAAATCCCTTCGTTGCCATTGCCTTTATTGTCATCGTCGTTCCATGACCCGCTACTGATATCGCCCCACTATATATAGGAGAGCCGGACGTTGGTGTAGTTCCATTCGTTGTATAATGTATTACAGATCCGACTGTTGCATCACTTAGAGATACAGATTGGTCTGTCGCATATACCGCCCCTGGAACGCTGAACTGCGGCGTAGATACCTGATTATAATTTATTGTATACGTCTCACTTGTTACGGCGCTGTCTAACATTCCTGTCTTTGTTGCCATTGCTTTTATCGTCATTACTGTTCCATGACCCGCTACCAACACCGCTGAAGAATATATAGGAGATTGGTCCGTAGGCGTGCTTCCGTCCGTCGTATAATGCACAGTTGCTCCAGCTGTCGGTGTACCCATCGCAACATTCTGATCTAAACTGAACGTACCGCCTGTTGGGTTAAACGTTATATTTGCTATCTGGTTGTAGCTTATTGTGTACACGCCGGTCGACACTATGCTGTCCTGCATCTGGTCTTTTGTCGCTATCGCTTTAAGTATTACACTCGTTCCGTGACCCGCTACTGCGATACTTCCCCCTGCATACTTTGTTGAGTCCTTAGTCGGTGTGGTTCCGTCCAGAGTATAATAAATATCTGCTCCATCTGCCGCTACACTCATCGTTACTGTTATGTCGTGATCGAATGTGTCTTCTTCTGGACTGAACAGCACCTGAGGAAGCATGTCGTAATCTATTGTGTACTGTCTTGTTGCGCTTACTTCGCTTGGAGCCATGCCTTCTTTTATTGCTATCGCCTTCAGCGACACCACGTTGCCCTGCCCTTTAACCTCTACAGCGTCTAAATAAACATGGGCGCTTGTTATTGGGTCTGAGTCATCTGTTGTGTAGTAGATTGTTGCGCCGGGTGTTGCACAACTTATTGTTACATACTGGTCGGCGTTATATGTTCCACTTTCCAGATCTATTTCAGGGGTTGCTACCTGGTCGTTACCAAAAAGGGTGTGACTTTTCATCCAACTCATGCCGCAACTGCTCAGTATCAATATTATAGGAACAACCAGGATTAATTTATTCTCAAAAAACTTTGTCAGCCCCTTCGCCATACATACCTCTTTGGGCTCACTCATGTGCTTACATAGTTCTTATCGGATTATCTGCAACAGATCTTTGATGTTTGTTTTTTATGTTTTATTAGTATAACATGCTGTAATATTATTGTCAAACATTTTTTTGCGTATCTTTTCAAATACTTAATGCACACCGCAAAACCCCGTTCAGCCAGTATTATCAGCCCTTTTCGGGCGATTATTTATGAGAAATATAAGTATGGCGAGTTTTATCAAACGTCAAAGGACACGGCTCACGCTAAAACTAAACCTAACAAACCCCATAGCTAAAAAGACTTACTAACAATATAATCTCACGAATAAGGAGTAGCTCATGAAAAAGATCATTTTTTTATTTTTTGTATCCGCACTTTTTTTACAAGCCGACATTTTGTATGCAGAAAAATTGGTGCCAATGAAGGATTTTTTCAGGAACCCTGAAAAGGCTGCCTACCAACTGTCTCCGGACGGAGCAAAACTTTCCTTTAAGGCTCCGTATAAAAAAAGGATGAACATCTTTATACAAGACACTCAACTCAAAAATAAACCGTACAGAATTACGAGCGTAACGGACAGGGATATACAGGGATACTTTTGGAAAGGGAATGATCATATACTGTACATGAGAGATTTCGGCGGCGACGAGAATTACCACGTATTTTGCGTTGACCTAAAGACAAAAAGAACAAAAGACCTCACTCCCTTCAAAGGCGCCAGGAACGGAATAATGGACGACCTTGAAGACATCAGCGACGATGAAGTCCTCATGTTCTCGAACAAGAATAAAAAAGAGGTCTTTGATATATACTCGCTGAACATAATAACAGGAAAGATATCAATGAGAGCCGAGAACCCAGGAAATATCACGGATTATGGAACGGATCATCAGGGAAGGGTAAGATTGGCCGAGATCAGCGATGGTGTTAACACCGACATTCTCTACAGGGAGTCCGAGGATAAACCGTTCAAAAAAATATTCCACACCGGTTTTAAGGATACGTTCAATCCGCAGTTCTTCACATTTGATGACAAGGACCTTTATGTTGCATCAAACATGGGAAGGGACAAAATAGTCATAGTCAAATATGACGTCGCTGCTGGAAAAGAAAGGGAAGTCCTTTTCAAACATCCCGATGTGGACGTCTCCGGCATAAGTTATTCAAAGAAGAGAAAAGTACTACTCGCTGCAAGCTATTATACCTCAAAACAGGGACGATACTTTTTTGATGATGAAATAAAAGGTATATTCGAGAAAATACAAAAGAAACTTCCGGAAGATGTTGAAATAGACATATCCTCTACCAACAAAAATGAAGACATGTTCATCGTAACGACTTACAGCGACAAGATACCGGGGATATCCTATCTGTATGATGTAAAAAAAGATGCTCTAAGCATGCTGACAATAGCGTGTCCATGGATAAAACCGGAACAAATGGCGTCTATGAAACCAATAGAATATAAGTCCAGGGACGGGTTTACCATACACGGATATCTCACTCTGCCAAACAACAAGGAAGCCAAAAATCTTCCAGTCATAATAAATCCTCACGGTGGTCCGTGGTCGAGGAATAGATGGGATTACAACCGTGAAGTGCAGTTCCTGGCTAACAGAGGCTATGCGATACTACAAATGAACTTCAGAGGCTCCACAGGCTATGGAAAAAAGTTTTGGGCAGCCTCTTTTAAACAATGGGGATTAAAAATGCAGGACGATATCTCCGACGGTGTAAAATGGATCATAGAACAAGGAATAGCCGACCCGGATAGAGTAGCTATATACGGAGCGAGCTATGGCGGTTACGCAACACTAGCTGGTATGACATTTACTCCTGAATTATATGCGTGTGGGGTCGACTACGTCGGTATATCGAATCTATTCACATTCCTTAAAACAATACCTGCTTACTGGAAACCAACAATTGAAATGTGGTATGAAGAGGTTGGTAACCCTGAAAAAGACAAAGAGCTAATGACCAAAGTATCGCCCCTGTTCCATGTGGATAACATAAAGGCTCCTCTTTTGATAGCACAGGGAGCGAACGACCCGAGGGTGAACATTAACGAGTCCAACCAAATGGTAGACGCTTTAAAAAAACGTGGTATAAAAGTCCCTTACATAGTTAAAAAGAACGAGGGACACGGGTTCAGGAACGAGGAGAACAGGTTCGATTTCTATAGGGCTATGGAAAAATTTCTGGCTGAATGCGTTGGCAACAAAAAAACGGGAACGGGGGAGCAAAATGGGAAACATTCAACAACTAACTGAAGCTGATTTTGAAAAAAGCGTAAACAACTCCAGCGACGTCTATCTTGTGGATTTTTGGGCGCCATGGTGCGGACCGTGTAGAATGATGGCTCCGATACTCGAGGAATACTCCAGCAAGCAGTCAAAGGTAAAGGTCGCAAAGGTCAACGTCGACGAAAACCCCGGGCTTGCTCAACAGTTCGGCATAACCGGTATACCAACTTTAATAGTTTTTAATAAAGGAAAAGAAGATCAAAGAATATCAGGACTTGTGCAGCTCAATATACTTGAACAGAAATTATCGTCGTACAATTAATTACAGAATTATCTTTGTACCTTTTGTGCCAAGATGTACAGCGTCGTATATATGTCCGGGATTTGTTATTATTCCCATGCCACCCTTAGTAGAACGAATGTATTTCAGAATGGCTTTTATCTTGGGCAACATACTGCCTGGTGCAAAATGGCCTTCGTTAATATATTTTTCTGCATCGCTTACAGCGAGGAGATCAAGAGTTTTCTGGTTAGGTTTCCCAAAATCCAAACATACCTTTTCCACAGCTGTTGAAACAACAAAATAATCCGCTTTCAGCTCCCTTGCTAAAATACTGGACGCATGGTCTTTATCAACCACAGCCTCTACGCCTTTATATATCCCTCTCTCGTCAACAGTAACTGGTATTCCACCCCCGCCAGCGGCAATGACAAGCACGCCCTTGTCGGCCAGGGTTTTTATCGCCTCAACTTCCAGTATCTCCTGTGGTATCGGAGAAGGAACAACACGCCTATATCCACGCCCACAGTCCTCAACAATATTCCATCCGTCCTCTTTTTTATGCATCTCAGCCTCTTTTTTTGTCATAAAGAGACCTATAGGTTTACTCGGTAACTTAAATGCGGGATCGTCAGCAAGCACAACGACCTGTGTTATCACCGTCGCTGCACTCTGTTTTATACCTGCTTCCTTAAAAACATTATTAAAAGCCAGTTGTAAAAGATATCCTATACCGCCCTGCGTGTTGGACACACATGAATCAAGCGGCAGCATTGGAACTTCTTTTTGCGCAAGTTCACAGCGTCTAAGAACGAGCCCTACCTGCGGGCCATTGCCGTGAGTAATAACAACCCTGTAACCTTTTTGTATCAGTCTTAAAATATCCTGAGCCGTTTCTAAACACGCAATATAGTGGTCGTGAGCCGTTACTTTCTTGTTATCTTTTATAAGAGAGTTCCCGCCGATCGCTATAACTGCAAGCTTACTCATATATGACATTATTGGGAAGTTCATTTATATCGTCGCTGGCTACAGGGAAATGAGTCTTGAGAAGTTCCCTACACGACTCGATCCCGTTCACAACACCCTGCTCCACATCACCGTCTTTTATACCTTTGATAATGATGGACACAGCGTTGCGCCACTCGGACTCGCTTACTTTGGAGTTGATGCCTTCATCGCCCAGAACGACAACCATTCTTTCCATAAGCGATACATATATCAAGATGCCCGTCTTATGTTTAGTCCTATGGATGCCGTAGCGGTGGAAAGCTGACAGTGCCGCCTTGTGCACCTTGTCTTCCTTTACCTTGCTGGGAACAAGAAAACGCTTGAGGGCATTAAATCTTACGAGGAACAACGCGATGATTATTCCCGAGAAATTATAGATCAGAAAATGTAATATCCCGGCCTTGTGATCGAACTCAACTGCCACGAGAACAAAAATATAACCAAATATTATCGCTGTAACAAGATCAACTGTCCTGTAGCTGCTACTCTTTTTTGCTATTACAGGGACGATCTCGCCAGATGTTACTTTTTCTACGGAGCTTATCTCTTGTGATATTTTATCTACCATGACCCTGATGCACCTCCTCCTCCAAAGCCGCCTCCACCGCCGCCGCCAAAACCTCCTCCACCAAAGCCACCACCACCAAAGAACATCCCGCCTCCACCACCACGTCGGCCTCTTCTACCAATGCCTCCAAAGCTAAATATGACCCTGAATAAGATGGAGAAAACGATTATTATCAGTATTCCTATTGAACGTATAACTGAAGAGGCTTTTTTTTCTGGCCCTACGGCAGTATCAGCATCGGTTCCGGTCTCGTAGCCCCCGATCACCTTTATTACGGTCAGTACACCTTTTGTTATTCCAGCGTCGTAGCCACCAGCCCTGAACTCAGGAACGACCACGTCCCTTATGACCCTGCCTGCCGCAGCGTCGGGGAGTTTTCCCTCCAGACCATAACCGACCTCTATCCTGACCTTCCTGTCTTTAACAGCGACTATAAAAATGATACCGTTATCCTTGTTTTTCTGGCCCGCTTTCCATTTATCCGCCACTGCTATACCGTATTGTTCAATGCTCCCAGCGTCGCCAACTGAATTAACGGTAAGGACAAAGAACTGGTTCCCTGTCTCCTTCTCATAATTCATCAAAAGTTGTTCTAAATAGTTCTTGGACTCGCCAGACATTATACCGGCAGTATCGTTCACTCTCGCTGTAAGCGTAGGCACATTGAACGCATTGGCCAAAGACGGGGTAATGAAGAGTCCACCAAGAAAGATCCCGCCAAGGAAAAGTAATTTTGTTCTATTCAAAGTTTACCTTTGGAGCTTCTTTTACGTCCTTGTTCTCAAGCTCAAAATTTGGTTTCATACCCATATGCAAAAGAAATTTTGCCGTAAGGTTTGTCGGAAAATATCGAACGGATTTATTATATTCTTTAACAGCGTTTATATAACGCATCCTCGCTACAGCGATCCTGTTCTCTGTCCCTTCAAGCTGTACCTGAAGGTCACGAAAATTCTCGCTCGCCTTAAGGTCGGGATATTTTTCCACAACCATCATAAGTCTGCTCAGCGCAGAACCAAGCTGGCCCTGTGCGTTCTGGAACTGTTTGAATTTTTCAGGGTCACTTATAGCATCCTTTCCCACGTTTATTTGTGAAATCTTTGCGCGCGCCTCTGTAACAGCCTCTAATGTTCCGCGCTCATGTTTTGCGTATCCCTTTACCGTATTAACAAGATTAGGCACAAGGTCATAACGACGCTGGAACTGGTTCTGTATCTCAGACCAGGCAGCCTTTACCTCTTCGTCCTGCCCCTGTATCCTGTTGTAACCGCAACTGGAAATTAAGGCGGTGAAGATAAAAACAGACAATACTAACGTTAATTTTTTCATGTGATCCCTCCTCACTGATAAGTCTCGGAGGGAAGTCTAGCACAATTTAGATATTATTCAAATATTAGGATTTTGCCGTCGGCAGAGGGTTTCTTTCCCTCTTTAGTCACAACGATCTTGCCCCTGAACACCCTATCAACATTAGCGTCAAAGGGGAAATACAGGGTAAAGCGATCATCACTCACTTCTAAATCCTTAAAAAGTTTGGCTGTAAAATTCTTGCTGCCGCCGGTGCAATTAAGCTCTCTGTTCTGAACCAGAGGGATACCCTTCATGCTAATGAGGTCCTGCCAAGCAATACCCCAGTTGAGACCCGCAACCCAACCTAGACCTTTACCCGGATGATATCCATTAAATTGATTCGGAACAAGTCTGTCAAATATAAGTTGCTGATCCTCTGTTTCATTCTCCTCACACACGATCTCATCAATGGTCTCGCCATCAAATTCGAGGCCGAATATAACGAGCTTTGCTCTTACATATTGGAGAACATACGTTGAATTACCGTTGCTGTCGCCGTTGACTACTAACCTTAACTCATTATCGTAGAGCTTGAACTGCGCTGGTATGCCCGCTACAGAAGACTCTGAGTTAGAATAGTTGGTAAATATGATCCCCACGCCGTCGTCGGTGAGAAGATTATTCTGGGTGGTCTCCGCTGCGGCTTCCGACTTTATCTCTTCACTTCCACACGCAACGATGCCTATAAGTGAGGCCGTCGCTGTCAGTGCTACAAAAAGTTTTTTTATCTTCATCTCTATTTCCCCCATTTACATTAATATCTCACAATCCGGATAACCGTCGTCCACGCGATGTACCATCATTATCCCTGTAATCTCTTCTGTCTCGGCTGAAAATTTTGTTATTATACCGTGAGACAGTACGTTGCTGGCCGGATAGATGGTCAGTGTATATGAACTACTATCACTTCCAGTGCAATTCATTACAAATTTAAAAGTGGGATCGGTCTTGTCTATATCAAATTCTTTTATTTTATCGTTAGCACCCTGCTCAACGAGCATCGAAGTTGGAACATCTATATAGTAAAGGTTCACGTCCCTCTGCTGAAAATATTGAGCATAAGAACCATCGTTTGTCAGTTTTAGAACTACCAAAGGTAGTTTTTCCCCTGCAGTAGTTTCACATTTGATCTCCTCAATATTCTCTCCCCAGTAGTTAAGGTTTGTAAGAGTTAACGTCAGTGTGAAGTCAGAAAGAGCTTCAAATCCGGCAGGAAGATTAGGGTTATTTAAGTTAATAGCCATAGTGGATGACAGGCTGCTTGCGTTACCATCAGTGCGGTCGTTCAGCACAGTATCCGTCAATTCAGCGTCTATTGTTCCACCATTACTTATATTGCCGGTGAACACCAACTTGGGCGTCGGCGTAGGTGCTGGCAAAGGCGCTACGACGTCTGAGTCACCACATGATGCAAAGATAAAAATTGCCGCCACAGCGACCATAAGAAAAGTCTTTAAAGATATTGTTTTCATATTCTTGTTCTCCTATTCCTACTTATTAAAGAAAACATCCAGCGGCTGAACGTTGCTCCCTTCCCTCTTTATGCTTATAACGCCCTCGAACGTGGCTGCCTTTACATGGAACAATCCAGGAACGTTTAAACCAAGCGGTTCAAAATTACTGTGGAAGGTCATTGTATAGTTGTGGTCGTCGTTCCCTTTACATAAAAATGAATATGTCAGATCCGTTGGCGTCGGAGTGCCACCTACTATTTCAAACTCGGTCATTTCATCTTGCGGACCCTGAAGGGAATATTGACCGTTGTTACCAAGAAAATAGAAACTTCCGTCTATACATGGTTCATAGATCCCAACAACGCCGCCAGGAACAGAACCCCTCAATATTACATCCAGCTTATTTAACGGATCGTCCCCGTAACAGGTCATATCCACTGCATCACTGAAATAGTGAAAACCGGTAAGACTGACCTCGGCAAAACCTGTGTAAAAACTTGTGACTTGGTTGTTATTCAAACCGCTCTGGTTCCCATACGGATTACCGCTAACAACCTTGTTCAGATCGTTATCCATGAACATTATTTTGATCTCAGAACTGTCAGATTTCCCTGTAAAAACAAGGCCTTGCGCCGTTATTAAAGCCGGCTCAGGGGTCGCCTGGGGCAGTCTTCCGCTCCCACACGCTACGACGCTGAGAAGCATGAATGCTATCACTGTGCTCTTATATTCCATGTGACAAAACCTCCAAATATCTCGATTCGTAACAAATATGTTGCAATTTCTATACCAGCACCCATTTAGGTACGTCTTCAGCGACTAAAAAGACACCAGAAAAGGCCGCTGAAAAAAGGGATAAAAAACCTGTGAAAACTGTACATCTTTTATACACCTGTTGTCAATGGGTTATGCTTACGTTATAATTTCAATTAATGAAGTGGTTTGTGTTTTTATATTTCCTGCTCGTAGGTGTATTCAATCTTTACGGAAGCGAGTCACTTTGGCATACGGCGGGTACAAACCAATATGACGATTCCAAGGCACTCACCGAGGAAGAAGCTAAACAAATAGTCTCGCACCCGATATATTCAGAGCTGGAAGAAAAAAAGGATGACTACAAAATAAAACATTTTGAGTTAACGACGGGATTGATGGCGACCCAGCTCAAACAGAACACCGCCGACGCTATAATGATAGGCAGGAACAACTTGTTCCCTACGATCAGGATGCAGGGAATATTATGGCCTGTAAAATGGCTGGGACTTGAGGCTACTTGGGACAAAAGCGTTGTTGTTACATTTGGCTCCAGAGAGGACCCTGCTGCTCCTAACTCGGTTCTTCTGTCGCCGTACTGGATAGACGCTGGAGTAAGGCTCCGCTACCTTTTGAGCAAGGTTGACAACACCTCGTTCATTGCACTGAAGTTTGGATATCATCATCATAGTTTTCCAGTTGTTACCTATCCCGATTTCATAAGCAAGAACACCGCCACGGGCGTCTACCTCGGGGCTGAGAGAAAAGTAGCTTTTAACAATAAGTACGGCATGGATTTTAACTTTGATTTTCTGTGGCTAAGTAAGCTCCTCGATACATCGACTATATCGAACGCGCAAAAAGGCATAGGGTACAGGTTCAATGTTGACTTCTACGCCACCATAACTGATAGCACTGGACTTACGACGCTGGTATCAGTTGGCTACGGACAGATAAATTATATATCAAACCTGGTCGGCAACGGTGTTGTCGGCGACAGCAGGAGTTTGCTCAATGCGAACCATTTTGAACAGGATTACAGCAACCTGCATCTTACTTTTACTGCTAGACTGTAAGGCATCCCCGGCAGAAACGATAAATTCGGCACAGTTAAAGGAAAAATTAACGGCGCTGTTTAGCAGCGATGATGCAAAGAACATCTTCTGGGGCGTAAGGGTTATCAGGCTGAACGATAACCAGGAGATATACAGCCTCAATAAATCCAAAAGGTTCAGACCCGCAAGCAATATGAAGGTGGTAATAGCTGCCGCCGCGCTCAAGGCGCTCAACTCAGAGTACCGGTTCGAGACAAAGCTCTTCAGCGACGGCAGAAACCTTGTTGTTATAGGGAGCGGCGACCCGACGTTCACCTCGGCCCATTTTAAGAACTGGGTGGACGAACTAAAGAAACGGAACATAAAAAGGATAAAGGGCGACATAATCGGCATAGACTCGATATTCGACGACCAAAAGATAGGACTGCTGTGGTCATGGGACGATATGTCCAACTGCTACAGCGCCCAGGTCAGCGGCTTACAAATAAACAACAACTGCGTGGAGATAAAACTACGTTCTGAACAGGGGAAATATGCAAGGCTGGAAAAATACCCGGACACGTCCTATATCAATGTCGTAAATGCCGCAAAGATCACCGACGAGAAAACCAGCATAAGCTTCAAAAGGAAAGAGGATTCAAACAATGTGATCATTGACGGCGAGATGAATTACAATTCACGCCCGATAAGTAAATGGGTTACGGTCAACAACCCAACTTTATATTTTACGACGCTGCTGTATGAAGCCCTTAAAGAGAATGGTATCTATGTTGAGGGAAAACCTGTTGACGCCCGTGACACGGGTTACGCTCTCAACAGGAAAAAAGCTGTGCAGATAACCTCGGCCAAATCCCCTCCGTTAAAGGATATAATAAATGATTTCCTGAAATACAGCATAAACCTCTACGGTGAGAGCATAATAAAAAGCCTGGGGTTCATCTACTTCAACGAGGGTACAACGTATAATGGCCGCCTTGCGATAAACCTCATATTCAAAAAATACGAACTCCCAGAGGATGTTCTTTTTATTGCTGACGGATCGGGTTTATCGATGCTGAACCTGATATCGCCCGACTACATGACACAGCTCCTGTACCAAATATCCAAAAGCTATTATTCCCACACCTTTTTTGCTGCATTGAGCACATCCGGGATGTCAGGGACGTTAAGGAGCAAACTTAACTCTGAGAACCTGAAGGGATTTGTGCACGCAAAAACAGGATACATAAAAAATGTCAGGACGCTGAGCGGTTACATAGACACCGTCGGTGGAGAGAGGCTGTCATTTGCGTTATTCGCGAACAACTACGACAACAAGCTGGAAAAGGCCGAAGCAGTAATAAACAAGGCGTGTTCTTTGATGAGGCTGTACAAAGAAAACCAGAAATGATATTAGGGGAGTAATGAAGTTAAAAAAGCATGTCCCGAACATCATCACCCTGTCGCGTATGATCGCACTGCCCATCATAATAATGCTGCTGTGGAAGGACGGCGTTGCGCGAGGCTGGTACGCTGCCGGTATACTAACATTGACCGGGATAGCGGACCTTGTTGACGGTTACCTTGCCAGAAAGTTCGATGCTGTGACCAACACAGGAAAGATAATAGACCCTACTATGGATAAGCTCACCGTCCTTGTATCACTAATGATGCTGATGCATCTAAACAGGATAAATGTTTTTATTCCCATCCTTATACTATCAAGGGAAATAATAATTGTTACTCTCAGGGCCGTTGTGGCAAGTGAAGGTATTGTGATCCACGCGAGCACTGAGGGAAAAAGGAAGACCGCACTCCAGATGTTCGGACTTGGCGGACTCTTTATATACGGTGATTTTTTTGGAGCAAGTGCCGCTTACTGCGGTAACGTTCTACTTATATTTTCTATAATCCTGTCGTGGTATTCAGCGGTGCTGTATATAGCACGCTACTGGGAAAAAACCTCCCTGTCATAAGCGATAAAGGATTCAGGTATTCTTTTTTAGTATATGGGCGCAGGGAGTGGATCATAATCTTAGGTTAGCCGACGTATCAAAACTTTTGAAGACGACAGCCTGCCCGGGCCAGGGCTGGCCAATGCAAGCGGCTAACCTTAGATTATGACCACGACCGGAGACAATACTAAAAAAGAATACCTGAATCCTTTAGTACAGATCTGGTTGTTGTTTATTATCGTAGACGTACTCGCCACTCTCGGACACATCGTTGGCGGTGAAGTCGCCCAGCCTTACAGAAACTATCCTCGATACGCCTGGATCTTCCATTGTCACGCCGTAAAGAACGTCCAGACAACCCATTGTCTTTTTGTTATGTGTAATAACGATGAATTGCGACCTGTCCATGAGCGCTTTTACAGCCTCGTTGAACCTTGTTATATTGGCATCATCAAGCGGGGAATCGACCTCGTCAAGTATGCAGAAAGGAGACGGTTTGATAGCGAATATCGAAAATACGAGGCTGATAGCCGTGAGCGCTTTTTCTCCGCCGGAGAAGAGGTTTATGTTCTGGGTCTTTTTTCCCGGCATCTGTGCAAGCACGTCTACGCCGGTGGTTAAATAGTCTTCTGGGTTCGTCATCACAAGCTCTGCGCTACCGCCGCCAAAAAGTATCGGGAAGAATTTTTTAAATTTGTCATTAACAAGATCAAACGTGGCTTTGAATCGCGTTTTACTTGTCTCGTCTATCTTTATTATCGCATTTTTCAGGTCGGCCATTGACTTGTTAAGGTCGTCCCTCTGTGTGTTCAGGAACGTATGACGCTCGCTGAGCTTATCGAATTCATCTATAGCAAGGAGGTTGACCTGCCCCATGTCGCCAAGTTTTTTATTGAGCGCAGCAATATCTTCCCTTGCTTCGTCCTCGTTAAATTCTCCATCAGTATAATTGCCGTACACGGAAGTAATATCTGTTTCATATTTATCTATTAACCTTTGTTTAAGCACACCCTCGTTGATGGATATTTCAGCAAGAGAGGCGTTGGTGGCGTTAACAACATCTGTCTTGCTGTCCAGCGAATGCCTTGTCTCCCTCACCGTCTTTTCCATCGTTGTCACAGCATCCTGAATGTCCGTGTAACGTTGTCTTATTTCTGTTATCTGCCTGTTTATATCATCAAGCCCCTGTATGCCCTCGTGGTTAAGTTTTTTTGTATCCTCGAATTCCTGCGCAAGTTCATTGGCCCTGTTGTTAGTCCTTGCTTCCTCTTCGTGTAGGGTCTTTAGCCTATTCTTGTCGCTGTCAACAGCGTCTTTAAGGAACTTCCTTCTTTCATCTACGGACTCAAATTTAGCCGCTACTTCGGAAGCGTAGATCTTGAGGTTGGTAACGTTCTCCCTCATCATATTGAGGTCTGCGTTTATAATGTCGAGCCGGGACTTCTCGTCTTTCAGCTCAGCCCCTATGCTGGCCTTTAACTGCCCGCTGGAATCTACAGTGACCTTTGCAGCATCTATCTCTTTGCGCAGGTGGTCATTCTCAAATTTCAGTTGATCCAGTTCAAAAGTTATTTCTGCAAGACGCTGTTCCTGCCTCTTAAAATCGCTCCTTACAGAATCAAGTTCCTTGGAGATAGAGGCAACGTTCACTGCCATCGTCGAGATTTCAATATTTATAGCGTCTATCCTTGCTGTGGTCTCAACAGAGTATTCATTTACGTCCCTGCATTCTTCCTCTAACTTGGAGAGTTTTTTGGTCAGATAGTTCTTTTCTACGTTGAGGTCCTTTATTTCCCTCTTTCTTTCGAGTAGCCCCTTTCCTATCGCCTCAGGGCTCCCGCCTCTTATAACACCGCGACCGTCAATGGTGTCACCGTCCATGGTGACAAGAACAAAGTCGGTGGTCTTAGCTTCAGCCCAAAGGTCCAGCGCCGTACTTATGTCATCAACAAGATAGACTTTTGAGAACAGCGCCTTTATAACGCTCTCATATTTATTATCAAAACTCAGGACGGTCCAAAACTCAACAGCCTTTTTACTCCCTGTAAGCCAGCTCATCACAGATTTCCCGTCGGTAAAAAGCTTTTCTTTGGAGGTGCTCTTTACATTGGTCGGGATAAAACACGCCTGACCCTGTTTTTCCCTCTTCAGGCTCTCTATCATATCGAGAGTGGATATACCTTCGTCGACCACCAGCGCCTCTATGTCGTTCCCCACGATGGATGCTACTGCTTTTTCATATTCAGGTTTTGTCTCTATTATGTCTGCCAGTATCCCGCTTATACGATCCTTCCACTTTTCGGAACTAACGACATATTTTACGCCGCTGGAGACACCTTCAAGTTTTTTAGAGAGCTCAGATAAAAGATCAGAGCGCGAATTTACCGTATTGAGCCTAAGCTTTGCCTCGTCCCTGTCCTTTTCCTTGGTATCTATGGACTTTTTAAGTACATCACGTTTCGTCCTCAGGTCCTTAAGCTCTTTTTCAAGATCGGACTTTTTCCTCTGGCTATCCGTGAAGTTACCTTCCAGAAGAGAAAAAGTCTCCTTGATCCCAACCATATCAGCGTCGTACTTTACCCTGTCCTTTTCGTACCTTTCAAGTTTAGCAAGATTACTTTCAAGCCGCTCAGTGAAGTTCGTTATATTGTTATGCGCTGTAAGTTCCTTTTGCACGTGCTCAAGGAGCTTTGTTTTCTTTTCTTCTGTGGCGGTTTCCAAAGCCTCATACTCAGCTATCTTCTGATTAAGCTCAGCATCCGCCTTTTCAACGTCGGTCTGGGCCTTATTGAGTATTTCTTCCTGGGACTGAACCTCGGTGTCTATAGAGGACAGCTCGTTCTCTCCACGCTGTATCCTTACACCAAGAGCATCTACCTCGTGCTTCCGTATCTCGTTGCTGTTGGCTATATTGCCCCTTTCAGACTCGATCATTTCAAGTCTGGCCAGAGCTGTATTAACAGAAGTGTTCAACTCCACCGTCTTATTCTGGAAGGCGGTTAGTTCTTCCTCTACGCCGAGTTTTTTTGCTTTTTCTGTCTCAGTATCTAGTTCAAGTTTTGATATTACGCCCAGCAGATCCTCTTTTTCCTTTTCAAAACTGGCGATCTGTTCCCTTAAAGAATTGCCCTCAGCGTTGAGCTTTGCATATTCTCTTGAGCCCAGTTTTAATTCCAGATCTTTAAGATCGCTGCTTAGTTTCTTGAACCCTTGGGCTTTTTTGGACTGACGTTCAAGATCGCCCAGTTGTTTATCGAGTTCAAGTATTATGTCGTTCAGCCTCAATAAATTTTGTTCTGTAGTCTCAAGTTTTCTCTGCGATTCCTCTTTCCTCGACTTATATTTTGTTATGCCGGCGGCTTCCTCTATTATCTCGCGCCTGTCCTCGGGCTTAGAGAGTATTATCCTCTCTATCTCGCCCTGCTCTATAACAGCATAAGTTCTGGCACCGCTGTCCATAAAAACTTCTTTTACATCTTTAAGTCTTGATTGGACTTTATTGATAAGATATTCACTTTCACCGTCCCTGTACAACCGGCGGGTAATACTTATCTCGGAGAAATTAAGGTATGCAACAGGAAATACGCCGTCGTTCTCCAGCGTTATAGTGACCTCTGCCAGCGACGAGGGTTTACGTTTATCGCTTCCGTTGAAGATGACGTCTTCCATGCTTCCGCCGCGAAGTGTTTTTGGGCTCTGTTCGCCCATTACCCACAGCAGAGCGTCGACGATGTTACTTTTTCCGCAACCGTTGGGTCCAACTACGCCGGTAAGGCCGCTGTCAAAATTGATAACGGTCTTTGACATAAAAGATTTGAAACCGAGAAGTTCTAGCTTTTTGATCCTCATGTGCTGGCCTTTAACCCCCACACATAATATATGGTATCGTCATGTTTTTTGCAAGAAAATTAACCTGTTACCCTAGTGTCTATTAGGCGTTAGGCCACCATATATTAAACCATGACTCCGTCTTTGTCCGAATGTATCCTATAAAGGATCTCATATTTACTGTTTATCTTAAGTCCGGCGGTCACGGCCAAACCCGCTTTCTCTATATATTCATGCTCGCCCCTGGTTATATCCTCTAAGAAAGTCCTCATCGCATCGCCCTTTGGGTACAGAACTACGTCCTCTTTTTTAGCACGCTGTTCCCTGAGCTGGTTAAAATCTATATCGAAGTGGACAAGCATATCGACGTTCTTTAACTTATCGCAGTACGTGCCCTCTATTATGATAACAAAAAGAGGTTTACCCTTTACTGTTCTCATCTTTCTCGAATTGGCCTTAATGTTCACCACAGGGGAGACTATGGTCTCACCGTCTATCAAAGCCTTTATATGGGCATTGAGCGTCGCAATATCTATCTCTTCAGGGCCTATCGCCTGGCGGACACCTTTCTTAACTCTTTTATCAACCATGTCCTTTGGAAGATCGACCATATAGTCTTCCATTTTAAAGAATACGGATTCATAACCGAGGTTGTTCAGCGTCCTTGATAGTTTATTGGCTATCGTGGTCTTGCCTGCGCCGGTCTCACCCAGCATCGCAAAAACGAACGGTTTCTTTTTCCTTCTCGTAAGCTCGTCTATTATGAGGTCAGCGAGGTCGCGCGACACCTTTGATGCCTGACGCTTACCCTCAGCGACGTTGAAAAGAAAAGTCCTTAGATCATCTATAAGGTCCTTCTCGCTCTTGTCACTTGGTTTCCTTAAATATCTTGGAGGCAGCAACGCAAAGTTTGACTTGCTCTTTTCCCTCTTTGCCACAGCCTCTTTAAATACCTTTTCTATCCTATCCGATATCACAGTCCACGCGTAATTCTTCACCACGAACTCATGTCCTTTTTTAGACAATCTTTCCCATTCATTCTTGTCAGTAATTATGGAGAGTAGCCCGCTGGCAATACTTCTCGGGTCTGACGGGTCAACAAGGATACCGTATTCACCGTTATTAACAAGCTGGGCAGTGCAGCCCGTGGACGTTGTTACCACTGGAAGGCCGCTTGCCATCGCCTCAAGCACAGCTATACCCCTGTTATCCTGAAGCGCTGGGTTTATATAGACCCATCCGTTCTTTGCAGCGTAACGGAGTATGCCCGGGTATTCACCGTCGTAGTCAAATATGTCCGTCAGGATTATCTTGCCCTGCAGACCGCTCCTAACTATTACTTTTCTTATATCCTTGAGAAGTGTTTTATAGTTCGTCTGCATCCCTTCCCAATTCTTTATGAAGGTCGGGTCCAGTAGCCCGCCCGACGATATGAACAGGTTCGAAAGGTCCTGAAGCTGCTTGCTGTTGGCATAGGCGTCGATAAGACCAAGGATATTCCTCCTCGGGTCAAGGCGCCCGACCATGAAAATGGACGGCAAACTACGTCGTGAAGGATCTATCCCGTCCTCCATGATGGACTCGATGGTTTTTTCCGCGTTCTTGTCAACAGGAGTATGTTTTCCTTTGAAAGGATAGAACGCCTCTGTGTTCACACCCGGAGGGATAACAACGAACTTTTGGTCCTCTACGTCGATAGCACCCGCATAAAGTTCCAATCCATATTGCTGATATCTTTCATCCTCAGTGGAAACTATAACATTGTCCGACCAGTTGAGCGTCGTTCTTTCTGCGAACAGCCTCGTATGGAAACTATATTTTTTGTTTATGCTGAGGAAGTTCCCCTGTGTTACACCCGCGTTCTGGAGTTTTTGCGCACCCATTGAATGCCCACAGTGAACAAGCGGTTTTCCCGTCCTTGCTTTCAGTAACACTCCACAGGCCCCGGAATCGGCATAATGTGTATTTATGATATCAAAACTTTTTTTATTCTTTTTGTAATATTCCTCTATATTCGACGTAAATTCACTGAGGTAAGGCCACATCTCTTCCTTGGGGACAAAACCTTCCGGTCCGCAGGGGATCCTTACTATGTTAACATTGTTCGAGACCTTCTCGAGCTTTACGTCGAACCCTTTCCATTTATCGTCCTTGAAGGCCCTTGTGAAAAGATCCACCTTATGCCCCTTCTTGCCGAGATAATTCGCAAGGTTCAACACATAAACTATCTGACCACCCGAATCAGGATGGCCGCCTATAGGGCTTCCTTCCCTTTTGAGATGACCATGAATGTTTACCATGCAAATGTGCATATGATTACTCCTCCAGGTCTATCAGGGACGTTCTTGCTTCTTTATTAGACTTATAAACATCTGTGATGAACTTTACAGCCTCTTTTGGGTCGTCGGTCAGTTTTATGAGGTTAAGATCTGCTTTATTTATATAACCCCTGCTGACCATGTGCGTCTTAAAGAACTTTATCAGTTCGTTCCAATACTTTGAGTCATACAACACAACAGGAGTCCATCGTGTTTTTCTCGTCTGTATCAGCGTCAGTACCTCGAACATCTCGTCCATGGTACCGAACCCGCCGGGGCACACTATAATGCCATTGGAATATTTTTTGAACATGACCTTCCTGCAGAAAAAGTAGTTGAACTCTATTTTTAAGTCGATGTAAGGGTTACCCTGTTCCTTCGGGAGTTTTATGTTGAGGCCTATAACTTTACCACCGGCTTCCTTTCCACCGCGTGATGCAGCCTCCATAACACCGCCGCCACCTCCCGTAATTACGTTGAATCCCGCACGTGCGATCTCTTTGCCTATCTCCCGCACTTCTTCATATAGACGGTCGTTCTCTTTTATCCTGGCTGAGCCAAAAATAGTTATGGCCGGACCTATCTTCCCAAGTTTTTCAAACCCATCGACGAACTCGCTTATGATCTTAAAGACGCGCCATGTATCTTCGGTTTTTCCCATTTTATAACTCCTGCTTCTCCTCTTCTTTCCATTTCTTTGTGTCAGCGACTATCTTAGCCACGTTCTGCATCGGAACTTCCTCGTATGTTGCGAACTTCATCTCGAACAACCCAAGACCCTGTGTCATGGAGTGAAGCTCGGGCGCATAAGTCAGGAGTTCCGAGAGAGGAACGCGCGCCTTTACGACGCTGCCCTCGGTGGATGAATCCATGCCAGTTATCCTTCCGCGCCTTCCACTGAGGTCGTTCGTTATAGCGCCCACGAACCTGTCAGGCACGTTGATAGTAACATCCATGATAGGCTCAAGGAGAACTGAACTTGCTTCCTCAAGGGCTCTCTTAAATGCCATAGAACCTGCTATCTGGAACGCCATATCCGATGAATCTACGTCGTGGTAACTTCCATCGTCAAGTGTGACCCTTATATCTATAACAGGATATCCCGCAATAAAACCTCGGTCCATCGTCTTAACAATTCCTTTCTCAACAGATGGAATAAAGTTCCTTGGTATTACGCCGCCAACGATGGCGTCAACGAACTCAAATCCTTTATTACGAGGCTGTGGATCAACCTTTATCCATGCGTCGCCATACTGCCCGTGTCCGCCGGATTGTTTTTTATGTTTACCCTGAACACGTACAGACTTTTTAATTGTTTCTCTATATTGTATCCTCGGCGGCCTCATGGATATCTGCAGTTTATATCTGTGCTTGAGCATTTCGTTTACGACGTCCAACTGAAGCTGTCCAAGTGCGGATATTACAAGCTCCTTGGTCTCGGGAACTCTCACATAAGAAATAGAAGGATCTTCTTCCTTTATCTTCTTTATCGCATCAGCGACCTTTTCTTCCATGCCTTTGTCCGCTATATCAACAGCGTAGGTAAGAACTCGCTTTGGCTCCGGAGATGGTGCCAAGTGTTTCTTTCCTAATGATGAATCCATAATGCTGAACCCTGTTTTTATGTCGTCGCACTTATCGAGGACGACTATGTCGCCGGCGTGCGCTTCTTCAACGGCTTTCAATCCCTCTGGATATGGTTTGCTTATCTTTGATATCTTCAGCGTCCTATCCACGTCCACTATGCTTGCCTTTGTGCTCTTGTTGAGTGTCCCGCTCAGGACTTTTATATAGTTCGTTTTGCCTGTGTAAGCGTCTATCCTCGTTTTAAATACATACGCGGAGAACGGCGCTGCGTTCTTCACGTCAGGTTTTGTTCCGTCCTGGAAAGTTATAGGGGAGAATTCCGCTGTGGTCGGCATGTAATGGAAGATGGCATCCCTTAAAAGGTCAATGCCGATGTTCTTTTCAGCCGAGCCTACGTAAACCGGGAAAGCCGTCCTGTCCTTGACGGAGCGGCCAAAAACGCCTCTCAGTTCATCAAGTGATATCTCTCCGCCCTCTAAATATCTTTCCATTAATTTTTCGTCAGCTTCAACTATAGCCTCTATCATTTTTTCTCTATATTTTTTTACAAGGTCGCTGTACTTCTCTGGGATATCTTCCTCTTTTGGTTTGCCGCTGTCGTCTTTATATGTATATAACTTTTGTGTCATGAGGTTAATTACGCCGCTGAACTCAGTGCCGTTGCCGACAGGGATAGCTACCGGAAGAGGAGCAATGTTGAACGCGGTCTTTATACCGTCAAGTGTCTTGTCAAAATCCGCATCCGCATGGTCCATCATATTAACGAATATCAGCGTCGGTATTTTTTGATCGTTCAGCCTCCACCAAAGTCTGAGACCATGGTCAAAGCTACTATGCGAGGCATTGAGCACATAAACAGCACCGTTAGAAACACGAGCGCAATTTATAACGTCGTTTATATAGTTCAAGGAACCCGGAGTATCTATAATGTAGAGCTCCTTGTCATTTACGTCAGCCATGAAAGTCTTAGAAAACAGCGTGTAGCCCCTGCCCTGTTCTTCCGGTTCGGCAGGAAGTGGATTCTTAAAATTCAATAGCCTCTTTGCGGTAGTGGTTTTTCCAGTTCCATCAACAGAAACGATAGTTACGATCCTTTTGTTCTCAATAGACACAGCCATAAGCCCGTTCCTCCTTAGAATCTATTTGAAAAAATCTTTATATATTGAATTGTTACACTCTCTTTGTTAGTTTTATCAGTTGAGGCAATTAACCACAGAAACCGGCTTTTTTCAAGGAGTTAAGTTTTAGTTGACATTTTAACAGTAATTTGATATAGTTATAACTCTATGGGTGGCTAAGCGTTGGTGGTATGGCAATATTGACTGCCATTATCGCTAAAGTTTAAAAAGGAGCGAGCCGATAAGTTAAACAGAGGTAACACTGCCGATGGTACGTTTGTTGGTGGGCATATTTACTGCAATTAGTTTCAACCTCAGTGCTCAAAACCTGCCAAACTACAATTGGGCACCAGAAACAAAAGACAAAGCAAAAGACCACACAGTAAACCCCTCTTCTCCTACCACAACATATGACGTTAAAGGGGCAACTAACACAGGCTCCTCAAACCAGACCCAAACAGAAAATCCTAAACTACAAATAGATATGCAAAACGTAAAGCCTTTCAATACTGAGTCAGCACTCAACCAGCCATCGTGTAATGTAGTTCAAGACCAAATAACATCCCAAACAACTGGATATAAAACACGAATGCAATACCAAAATGATTTCAATAACGCCTGCAACAACGAATTAATTGCAGCCAAAAAAGATCCAAATAACTATTTTATCTATGCCGTAGGTGAACTCACAGCGTCTTGTTATATGACGCCGTGGAGGAGATCCGTCTTAACTCAATCCTTAAGTATGCTTTTAGATAACAAAACGAAACTTTTAGCTGAATCTGTTGTTTACCCAAGAGCACTCAGCTTAACTCTAGCAATAAAGCGGAACCTCGAGGATACAAAAAAGGTTGTAAAAGCAGAAAAGATAAACGGTGCCGAAGCATTTTTTACTGACCTTTTTTTCTCAGCTGCTCCAGCTCAGCAATACGACAGAGACGCTGAACGCAAAGAAATAGGTTACGTACATATATTAGAAAAGGTCGGCGTGGCATATGGCGAAAAGGCGCTGGGCCAACAAAGTATAGACGCTATAAAGGAAGTTGCATTTATAGACCCTTTAAGCCCTCTGTTTGACATTACAGTCAGTTCACTGAAGACTATTAACGGTGATCTGTCACAAAGAGCATTGTCAGATCTGGTTTTCAGTGTTTGTGAAGAATGCAAAACTAAAGGCGATCCTGTTGTTCCAGATCTAGATGCCAGTAAAAATCTACGAGCATATGAAGCAAAGATGTCCGAAATAGTTATTTTCCTCGCTAAACAAAAAAGGACAGATCTTGTTGCCTCTATATATAGCCAAGCTGGCTCTGCAAATTTATCATTTGGTGCTTATTCCTCGAGATACTCTAAAGCAGTAAAAAACACGGCAGCTCAATCATTAGGACGGGCGTTGCCTTACCCCAATGAGAAAATATACTCCTGTATAAACAACGTCGTGGATCATGTTGCATATATAACTTTCACAACAGCAGTGCCCGGAAAGATCGCCATCGCCCAGCCCGTTAATACTGTCAACGAAACTAAGGTAGTACCAATGTATGCTGAGTGTAAAGCTACAGGCACAAGCGGCCCCGAAGTGGTTGGAGGGGGAGAACCAAATCCTCTTACATTAGTAAAAAACGAATCACCAACTACTATTGAAGCAAGTAATGTACCGACGTCTATTATAAAAGCTGAACCTCGCGGGAAAGTGGTAGACATGCCTAATATCAATCGGCAAGACAACATAATTCAAATGCCGCAACAACAACAATTAAAGAAAGCCGTTGGATCAGATTTGGTTCCTACTCAACAAACCAATTCTCGAATAACCGATATTAATAATAACCCTATTTCAAGAATGGAGCCTCGTACAACAGCAAAAGATGTAGAGATTAATAGTCCTAAAAACAGCCTCGATCTCGAAAAGCTAAATATACAAAAAGGCACACCAGCAGAAACACCTAAAAAGAGTTTCTTTAGTAAGTTGTTTGGTGGTAGCAACAAAACAACAACACCAACGGAAACTATTACATTAAAGGACGGCTCTGTCGTAGAAAACGTTACTTACAAATCTGGTAACAACAAACTAACCGCACAAGGTAAGGTAAACGGGAAAAATACAGAACTAGGGTATATAGATTACGAATACAACCCAGGAACAGGTACTTTCCATATTGATATGGTAGAGGTACAAATGCCGTATCGGGGTACTAAGCTTTCTACCAGCCTTATGGAAAAAGCCTTTGGTAAGATAGGAAAAATTCCTAAATATATTACTGGGCAAGCAACTCGTAGCAATTCAACAACATTCTTAAAAAATTATGGTGTTGAAAGAAATGCCATGAATATTAAAAACGGAAAACCTCCAATTATTTCAGAAAGCAACATCACAGAGATGGAACAAAAAATAGCTCTTGGACGAGAACAAGAAGCATCAAAGATTGGAAAGACGTCGCTTTATGAAGACATAAGATCTTTTACCCAAAGAGTAGGAACTGACGTCATAGACCGTCCACTGATAAATAGATTGACAGGCACAGACAAGGAAATAGCTGAAGCAATATTTAGAGCAAAGGAAAATACTCCTGCTTATAAATCCTTAAGTAAATATGGATATCAAATTGAATCAGTTGATCTATTTCAATTGGATTTTATAGATGTAAAATATGTTTTACCTTAGCCACGTCCCTCAATTTTGAGCAATAAACTTATCCGCGCTGAGGGCGGCTATGCAGCCGTCGGTGTTAATGCAAAGAACTTGCATTTCTGAGCCAAATCGGTTATAATAGTATTCGTAGTCGAAAGATTACACTAACTTTAACGCTTGGGGGCATCTTCGGATGTCCCTTTGGCATTTTAAGAACCTAATTCTTTGTTCCAGCATATAAACTCTTTAATCTTCTTTATATCAAATATAAACAACCCTTTTGAAACAAGCTCATTCAATTCCGAAGATACAACCCTTGGGGTAGCAAACAAAATTACTTTTCTTCCATTTTCCAAAAGTTCAGATATTGGGTCGTGAAAATCGCTATCACCACTCCACAATACAAAAGTATTAATGTCGCTATTTCGTTCTTTATCAATCATCATGTCGCTTCCAATTTCAACATCAAAATTACACTTTTGGTCTTTAATATAGAAAATACCGCTCCTGTTCATCTCTTTAAACTTATTGTTTAGATATTCTATTGTTTCAATCTTGTATTCCATTAAAAGAGCTTTCCTTATAAAATTCTTTAATAAAGCCGTTGATTGCACGTCAACGCTACTTGCGTCTATAGACAACTTCATTATTTTTACAAATTTAGTTCTAACGTCATATCCAAGATAACGGGCTTCTTCTATTCGCCTTTTAGAATCTTCATCTCCTTTTAATATACCATAATAGAACTTCGTCTTTTTTATGTTATCAAAACTGTCTATAAATTGTTTAAGTCGTTTTAAGTCAACGTGCCATCCTAGACGCTGAGACCACGGCCTAACATTCGCATAATCAATATAGACATGAACGTTGCCTTGTAACAATCCTACTAATTGATTTACCGTATTTTGATGCTGTTTATAAATTTGGTTAATTTTTTCTGTTTTTGGTTTAAACATAGTATTGACTGTTTTATCAATTAAACCAAGAGATGTCTCTATCAATTTAAGCCAGAAACTTATCCGCGCTGAGGGCGGCGATGCAGCCGTCGGAGACAGCGGTGACCATTTGGCGGTAATCCTTTTTGATAACGTCGCCGGCGGCGAACAAGCCCTCGAGGCTGGTGGACATGTCGTGCGGTTGGGCAACGATGTGCCCCGTCGGTGTGCATTCAACAAGGTCCTTAACAAGCTCGTTCTGCGGGCATGAACCAACATAGATAAATACGCCGTCACATTTTACGTTCTTTACCTGCGAGGTCTTTACGTCCTTTACGTTAACGCCGCTGACTTTTTTATCGCCAGTAATTTCTACGACCTCGGCGCTCGTCATTAATTTTATATTATCTATTTTTTTAATACGCTGTACTAGGACTACATCACCCCTGAAGCCTTCCCTTCTGTGGACGAGCGTCACGGTATTGCAAATGCGTGCAAGGTGTTCAGCGCCGTGGAGAGCGGAGTTCCCTCCCCCAACAACTATTACATCCTTACCTTTAAAGAACATTCCGTCGCACGTTGAACAATATGATACGCCCGCTCCAAAAAGTTTTTCCTCGCCGGGAACGTTAAGAGGTTTTGGTTTGGAACCTGTTGCGATTATCACCGCTCTGGCTGTGATCTTTTTACCAAAACTCTCGAGAATAAATTCCTCGTCGCCCTGCTTTACGAGGCTGCTGACAGGTGTGTTCTTTATCTCAACGCCAAGGCGTTCAACCTGTTTTTGCATCCTCTCCGCGAGTTCACTCCCCGCAATAGGCTCGGGAAACCCGGGATAATTCTCCACCAGATGATTTATAAAGACCTGCCCGCCCGGCACTCCAGCCTCTATAATAACAGTTTTCCGCCCCGCCCGCGCAAGATATATCCCCGCTGTCATTCCCGCAGGGCCCGCACCAATAATAGCAACATCATAATCAGCCATAGGTACGTATATTAAAATATAACTTTAGATACTGCAAGTTGTATATATAGTTAAAGCCTTTCGGAGTATCGACTCTTGATTCTGTCAGCCTCTCTGTTCGCTCTTTTTCTTGATAGATCCAGATCAAAGAAATCGCGTCCATCGCCATGCTGAAACTCAATAGCTGTTTGGGTCATCTCACCACCAAACCTCAGCACGTCCAATGACAGCGCTTGAATATCCTGCGCAGGCATTACGCTCTTCACAAAATCTATTTTATTAGTAGTGTAATAAGTCAGAACAACGGACAGAGCTATCAGACGGTCTAGCGCCTTTGCTTTGGCTTTAGGGTCTACAGCGTCTTGTTTTACGTTCACGGCAACCGCTTCAAAAAACGATTTATAGTCACCTGTAAGGAATGTTTTTAAAAACTCTTCCATATCTTCATTAACATTTTTGTCTACTGCTTCTACTGCATCCTGAAAAGAATTTAAAGTAGCTGGCATTAACTTTTTATAAAAATTCAGCTCCGTTGTTGATACCTGGATTCCATCCATATTGAGCTTCCTGTCCGCTACTATCTGCTCTAGTTTTACCCTAAAATTGTCCCTCTCTTCATAGCTCATCGCCATTGCACCATTCGTATTTAAGCCCACCATCAGGCTATATGCTCCCAGCCTTCCTGCATCCCTGTCCGTTTCTATTATCGCATCCAAAAGGTGACACTTTATAAGTTTATTTATGAACGTTTTTGGCAATCTACCAATTGGGTTTTCTCTTAACAGTTTAATTGCACTTGCAATCTCAAGGTCCTTCCATGTTATCATATAAGTCGGTCCAAGGTCCAACATCGTCGCTGACTTTGGATCAACGCCAGGCGATGTTTGCGTATATAAAGCCACTTTGCCAGCGGTAAGACCGATCAAAAAAGGAAGAGACGAGTTTATTCGTTTAAAAAACCGTTCTATTTCTCCTTCTTTATTGTATCCAAAAATAGCTTCGTCTGTTTTAATAGAAAAAAAGTCGCCAGGAGACATTTCCACTAGATCTTTTCTGTTTTTATAATCTGTAAATTTGTACAGCGTTAATCCATCGTCGTTGACATCCACCCATATATTACTAAAAAGAGCCAACTCAAGATAATATTTTCCGCCGATCTGCATAAAACTAAACTCTGTTACTGGGAACATTTTGTCTCTTTGTTTACTATAACCATACAGTTGAATAGGATCTCCGTCCCTGACGTAGACAGGCCTTTCCGGGGCTTTACCTCTATAACCATTTGTTGATCGACCATCATATTCATTCACTTCATGATAGGTAGTTGATACACCGTTCTCTTTAACATCCTTGTCCCCGTAGCGGGCAACCTTGACGCTGGGAAGACCTATCATTTGCTTCCCTATGAGTTTGTATTTAAGGACTATCGGACCCTCGGTGTAATTAGAGCGTTGATAATATATTGTAGGATCTCCACCGACCTTGTTCCAACAATAACCTATGTCTCCCCTGAGAGTTTGTATATATAAGTCGAAGCTCTCCAGGTCGTTACCGTGAGCATCCTGGGCTCTTTCTGGTGTTACAGGGATCATTACGTTGTTTGATTTGTCATACATATACTTTTGTGAACCATAGACTGTATTCCACATGGAATATAGTTCGGGACCCTCACCCAGTATTCTTTTATATTCCACATTATCTTTTGCCGTCACCCTTAAATCTTTATCTGCATTTGCTTTATGAATTACCAACCACATTGAAGTTCCTGCCAGCGGAAATATCCCTGCATCGTTAAGAACTTTCTCTTCTAGTTTTACCGTTTTTATTTTTTCATCTCTGTTTGGATCGGTGCTGTTCTCATATAGTTTACCATCTTCAATATCCAAATAAATGGAATAAAGAACTTCATAATATCTATCTGAGATAACAGTTATCTCCGGCCCCGACAATAATTTTACTAACCTATCAGCTTCCCACTCAGCTGCTGCTCTCATTTTATTGTAGCTTTTGTCAAATACATAAGGAGTAAAATCTTTATCACCGACCCTGAGCCAAACCATTGTTCCAAGCTCCGGGCCCATCTTAGCTAATGCCACGTAGGTCACGCCATCGACGTATACAGCTCTCCGCTCGTCTTGTAATGGCGGTGCAGCCTGCAAATATCCTGAGAAAGCAAAAACGAACAATAATGTTGTAAAAAGTTTTTTCACAGTTCCTCCTAATAATTAAAAAGCTTTATATCTTGCTCTGATATCCTCGCCCACTTTATCCGCTTCTCCTTTTGCCTTATCAAACTTAAACTCTATCTTAGCACCGTCGCCGTACTCGAATTTTCTAGCTGCATTGATCACTTCGCCGCCGAACCTAAATATTCTCCATGCCTGCTCATTAATACCTCCGCCAGGATGGATCTTTTTCATGAAAATTTCTTTCTCTGTAACATAATAAGTTAATACAACGGACAGAGCTAACATGCGGTTCAGCATCTCCGCCTTAGCCTTCAGATCGTTGGTATCTTTTTTTGCCTCATCGGCCATTGATGTAAGAGAAATTTTCCAGAAACCTTGAAAAAAGGAATTTAGAAATTTTTCTATAGATCTATTGTCCATCTTTTCTACTGCAGCCTCAAAAGCTTTTAAGTTGGACGATCCGAACTCTTCATAAACCTCCGGTGTCAGATCAAGATTAAATACCTCGTATTCATCTAGACCAGCGTCAGCAACTGTTTGCTGGAGTTTTACTTTGAGGTCGTCCCTTTTTTCAGCGGTCATGTCCAATTTATCATTTTTGTTCAGCGCTACCATTAAGCTGTATGCTGCCAGCCTGCCTGCATCCCTATCCTTTTTTATTATCAGATCCAATATATGTTGGTTTATAACGGTTGCTATAAATGACTCTGATAGTGAGCTAGCTTCTCCCTTACTAAATACTTCTAGCACCCCTTCCCTCTCGTCGTTCGAATATTTAAGGTAGCCGTTTGCTTTAGTGCGTAGCTTTTTCAGCCAGAGGGTTTCTATCTCCGAAGGGTTCTGTGTTAAAAGCTTATCAATTATGTCTACGCCATCTTTAAAATAATAAAGATAAGAGCGGTTTGATATCAGAGCGTATAAAAATCCACTGTTCAACAAGTCCATGTCTTCTTTGACCACGCCTGCCTTAAGCTTTCCGAGTTGCTCTTTAATATTTTTGTCATTCCAATCCGTCACCTGTACTTTTGCGGTCTGTATTCCTACAGCCCCTATATCTGCCATTGTCATGGGCCTTTTTGGATCTTCTATCATAATTTTTCCGTTAACTATATAAACGCTAACAGGGTCTTTGCTTATTGGTATGGTTTTAGCACCGTCTATATTGCTGATCTTTCCGGCTATGGCAAAACCACTTTCGTTATCAGGGGATATATTTAATACAGCTCTATCAGTCATAATGTATGCTTGTGGTTTTCTATTATTAGAGTTCACCTTAAAGGTTTCCCATTTGTTCGTAAAAGGTTCTAACTCCACCAGCATTTCCTTATCATTGGGTCGGACTGACTTGAGCATCCCCGGGTAAGCTTTAGCACCAGTATATAGATCAGGATGCGTGACCCAAACATTCGTAAAAGGAGCTACTTCCACGAACAGTTGCTCACCAAATTGAAATAACCTCGACACTGGTAGCATTTTTGCGTTAGAGTGTAGATACAGTTGCAAGCCATTGCCACGAACATAGTAGCCAGCCATTGACACATCTTTACCATTATATTCCAGAACTCTATTGTACCCTTCTACGTCGTCGGCAGCATCCCTGCTTATTACGATCTTGGGAACAAGAATATATTCATTGCCTACGTGTTTGTAGGCGGGAACAAATTCTCCTTTTTTAGTTTGTCTGTAATATAGCGACAGGTCTTTATTCTCGTCGACGTAGAACTTGCCAGGCTTACTAGGTATCTGCTGTTCTAACATGCCGGCAGGAAGAACTCTGTCCGTTCCAGAAGTTCCTACAGTGACCATTTCATTCCTTTCAATATCAAATCCATATTGTTGTCCGATAACATCTGATGGATCATTTGACTGAATCATTTCATAGTTATCGGCAACATGTTTGTATATTCGCGTTACGCCATCAGCGTCTTTTATTATCACCGTAGTATTGCCTGTTTTAATGTGGTCCTTTATTGTTCGCGGATCTATACTGATATCTTCTAACTTTAGTTTAGTGAGTTCTCGATCGACATTTTGCCAACCAGCCTCTAATAGATTAGTTAGCATTCCGTCGTTTTTCCCATAATATAGCCTTGAATCTGTTTGTTTCATATAAAACGTATATATACCGTTGCTTCCTAGTCTTTTATAAAGTTGTGCATGTTTTCCAATAGAAACATATTCAAATCTATTTGATAGGTCGCTGGCATCATACTTCTTTGTGAACATTCCAGTTTTGGAGAGTTCGTAGATCCCTAAAGGAGTCCTGCCCTCTCCCCTAGCCCACATATTGGGCGAATACGGCAGCTTTGCGTACACATCTCCGTTGATGTATATAATTGTTATCGGGTTCGGGTCTGCATACAAATATCCTGAAAAAGCAAAACTGAACAACAATGCTGCAAAAAGTTTCTTCACCGTACTTCCCTCCAGACCTCCAGAAAATGTTAGCCTCTACGACGTTGACAGTTAATACGCTTTATACCTTCCTTTGATACCTTCGATTATCTTGTCCGCTTCTCCTTTTGCCTTATCAAACTTAAATCTTATTTCTCTACCGCCATCGCTGTACTCGAATTTGGTGGCTTCATTGATAATCTCGCCACCGAACCTCAGCACCCTCCATAACACTACATTAATATCGTCTAAAGGAGAGAGTTGCTTTATAAAAGGTTCTTTATTCGTGACATAATAAGTTAATACAACAGACAGCGCTAGCATGCGGTTCAGCATCTCAGCCTTAGCCTTCAGATCATTGGTACTTTCTTTTGCCTTATTGATCATCGCTTCAAAATTAGCTTTCCAATTATCTGTAAAGAATGTTTTTAGAAACACTTCTATATCATTGTTGTCTTTGCTTTCTACTGCAGCATCAAAAAGTTCTAGATTGGTCGACATTATTTTTTCATAAACTTGCATAGGCACATTTTTAAGGTCAAACAACTCTCCATCATCTAGACCAGCGTCAGCCACTATTTGCTGAAGTTTTATCTTGAGGTCGTCCCTTTCTGCAGTGGTCATATCCAACTTATCATTTTTGTTCAGCGCTACCATAAGGCTGTATGCCGCCAACTTGCCCATCTCCCTATCCTTCTCTATTATCAGGTCCAACATATGGTGATTTATAATACCCAACACGTATGGCTTCAATATTGCACTGGCTGCTACCTCACTTAACATTTCAATAATGTTTTCCACCTCTCCATTCGACCACGCAATAGCACCGCGAACTCTATCATTCAGGAAATTCAGCTTATTGCGGTCTTCTACTGAAGGCTTCTGCGTCAAGAGCTTATTAATTATGTTCATTCCTTCTTTAAAATAATAAGCGTAAGAATTATTTGAGATCAGAGCATCAAGAAAACCATTATGTAGCAACTCGAGGTCTGCTTCAACTACGCCCGCCTTTATCTTGCCAAGCTGTTCTTTAATATTTTTATCATTCCAGTTAGGCGATTTACCCTCTTTACTAACGGCGTCGTCCGTTGGGCTAAGCAACACATTCGAACCCTTTCCAGAACTGGAAGCCTTAAGCCACCCTGCCTCCGTCATTTCGCTACCTTCAACGATATACTCGTATCGCGGGGCCTGCTTCTCGTTAGTTTTTGAAACAGGGTACACTAATTTATAGCCGGTGTTGTCTTCTACTTTTTCATACATCCGTGTTATATTGTCATCGCCTTTTATTATTACAGTAATTTTTGATCTATCTTTAATCTGTTTTAGTAGAGTAGCTTCGTCTACACCAATATCCTCCCAACTCATTGCGCGGATATTTGTATTAGCATCTTCCCATTCTGCACGAACCATATAGTGAATTCTACCAAGCTCTGCTACGCTGTAATATAGCCTCGAATCATCATTTCGCAGGTAGAGATCATCTCCTACTTTTTTGTAGATTGTTCCAACAACTTTTTTGGTAGGATTTTCTGTGGGATTCAATATGTCGGTGGCTTCAATATTTTTTAGGGTCATTTTATTTCCGGAATATTCTGAGAACTCATAAATTGTTAGGATTTGTTCAGATATTTTAGCCCACATGTTAGAAGAATACGGCAGCTTTGCGTACCCTACTCCGTTGATGTACATAATTGTTATTGGGCCAGCATGCAACGCCCCTGAGAAAATAAGTGTAAAGAACATCATTGTGAAAAATCTTTTCATAGTACTAGCCTCCAAAAAATGTTAGGTCCTAATCCCGACGCTGTCAGTTAATACGCCCTATCCCTTCCTTTGATATCTTCGATTATCTTGTCCGCTTTTCCTTTTGCCTTATCAAACTTAAAGCCTATCTCTCTACCGCCATCGCTGTACTCGAACTTGATGGCTTCGTTGATAATCTCGCCGCCGAACCTAAACGCCCTCCATGACAGCGCATTAATATCCCGGCCAGGCATAATCCTCTGCATAAAATCTGTTTTAGCTGTAACATAATAAGTTAATACAACAGACAGAGCTAACATACGGTTTAGCATCTCCGCCTTAGCCTTAGGATTGTTGGTATCTTCTTTTGCCTTATTGGTCATCGCTTCAAGAAGAGTACTCCAATGCCAGCTAGCACTGTTAAAGAATTCTTCTATAAAGTTTTCTACTGTGTTGTTTCCTACTCTTGTGTTGTTTTTTTCTTCTACTGCGCCCATAAAAAGATTTACGCCAACATCGGCGAATCCTAGATGTTTGTAGTCCTGCATAAGTCCAGGGGCGACAACTTCGTCTATATTTAATTTTGTATCAGCTACTATTTGCTGGAGTTTTATTTTGAGTTCATCCCTTCTACAATAATCTATATATTCCTCTTTGCTCGTTTCCAAATACACCATCAAACTATATGCTACCTGTTTGCCTGCCTCCCTGTCGCTCTTTATTACATCATCCAATACACGCTGGTTTATAAGATACTTTACATACCAATCTGGCAGTTCGTTGACCGGTGTTGTACTAAATATTTTAATTGCATCGGGCACCTCTGAAGCTGGCCACGTAACAAATTTACTTGCGTTCTGTTTCAGATCATTCAGTCTGTCACGATCTTGATCCGAAGGTTCTGCCTTTAAAAGTTCATTAATTATTTTTATCCCTTCTTTAAAGTCAAACACATTTGATGTATTTCCGAACAAAGCGTCCAAAAAACCACTATCCAGCAGGTCAATATCTCTTTTGACCACACCTGCCTTTATCTTAACAAGCTGTTCTTTAATACTTTCTGCATCCCAGTCTTTTGTGCCCGGAGTTTTTTCAAAGAGGTAGCTCCATTTTTTTAGAGGCTGCATGGTTCCTGCCTCGAACGTATACAAAGTCCCGTCGTTAGGATTGAGCCACAGAACACGAGGATAATTGTTTATCAACCAGTAGGTGACGTTGGCTTTTTCATCCAACCATGTGTCATATTGTTTAAGTTTTGATAAAACCGGGTCGTTAGCAGTTACCGGAGCCATTTTATGATCTTCTGGCTTTTCACCTTCGATTAACTTGTATAATGATAGAGGCTGCCCTTTATCATATTTAACCCATAGTTCATTGCCCCCGTCGAGGAGAATGCTCCAATAATTTACTCCATCAATTTTTAAACCATTATGCAAACCTATGTCCGGTATTTCTTGGTCTCCACCAAAGGGCACCACGTCCTTCGGACTATTCTTAATTGTTCTAGGGGAACTTATCTTATTTGAAATAATCATTTCGTTTTTTCCGACATCAAATTTATACGGTGTATTATAGAAAACACTGGGACTAGAAGGATTTGCGTACACCAATTTATAACGAAAACCATTTTTTTGTAGATATTCGATGTCTGTTTTTTCAGGATCTGCCTCGTCAGCGTCTTGCTTATACGTTCGTGTTACGTTTTCTTTGTCTCTCATTATTATAGTGATCCTTGAGGGATCTTTAAGTTGCAACGTGTTTGGATCTACACCAAGTTCATCCCAATTAAGTGTGTTTTTATCTATGCCAACGTCTTGCCAGCTCATGTCTGACATACCTACTTCGATGGGATATCCAAGCTCGAAGAGATACAGCCTTGAATTGTTCATTGTCAGCCATATCTCGTGCTCACTGAGCAGAGATTCTGGTCCAAAAAAGAACCTACTAGCAAAGTTGGCTTTCCCTAGTATTTTATTCTTTACTCCGTTAACATTTTCGACAGGATATTTTTTGGCATCTGACAAGTCGTTGGCATTAGCATTTTTTTTGAGCATTTGAGTTTTATTGAACTCGTAGGCCTGCAAAGGTGCTTCGCCATTTATTTGAACCCACATGTTAGAAGAATATGGCAGTTTTGCATACCCTACTCCGTTGATGTACATAATTGTTATTGGGGCGGCGTGTAGCACCCCTGAGAAAATAAACGCAAAGAACATCATGATAGAAAATCTTTTCATGGTTGCCTCCAAGCCTTTTTATATTAAGGGCATAACGTCGCTATTATTATTGATATTCAATATTTGTCAACCATTTTGTACTTAGTTTTTTTTACTTGGTATTTTTTGGATGAGCCGAGCTAACATGTTGTTATGATTAAATAAAAATGGATATAAAAAATTATGGTTTTCTACACGTTTAACGTCCCTTGGCGCCAGTTTAACATGACGCTATTATATTGAGTATAACTCAATATGTGGGAACTAAATTAAACTCTATGCTACGTAAATAGTCGGCAAAACTCGCTGGCAATTAAAAACTTCGATACTTTCCCCTGATGCGGTCGACTGTTTTGTCCGCATCGAATAGTGAAGACTTCAATTTAAATCCTTCCGTAATGCCTTCGCTACGACCTTCGAACTCTTGGGCTTTCTTGATCACTTCCCCGCCGAACCTCAGCACATCCCATGACAGTCTTTGAATATCCTCGACACGAAAAGCAGGGAGTACCTTTCTGGTAAAATCACGCCTCTCTGTGATGTAGTAAGTTAAAACAACAGACAACGCTAACATGCGCCCTAATGTCTGGGCCTTAAGCTCTGGATCGACGTTGTTTTCTACTACCTGACCTATCATTGACCTAAAGATAGACACATGGTCACGTCTAAGGAGCGTTTCTATATAGTCTTCTAAATCGGCGTTGTCCTCGTCTATTGTTGCTCTTCTGAAAGTGCCTAGGTCTAGATCGTCTAAAGATAAATCTTTAAGATCATGTAGAACAATCGGTTTAGCTACATCGTCTACATCTGCGTTGGCTACTATTTTTTGGAGCTTTATCTTGAGCCCTCGCTTTGCTTCATAGGTCATGTCTAATTTATTATTTTTGTTTAACACCACTATCAAGCTATATGCCGCTAGCTCACCTGCATTTCCTCCCACCTTTCTTTCCTCTTCTATTATCGCGTCCAACAGATGTTGATCTATAAGCTTCTGTATAAATCCCTTCGGCAGCTCGCTGGCCTGTGTGTCTCTTAATATATTAATTGCATCGTCCACGACGTCCTTTGACCACGTCTGTTTTAAGAAAGTTCTTGCTTCTAACGTAGTCAATTTCCCCTGTATGTATGGCAAAGCTTCTTTTGCCACCTTTTCTACATCAAACGGATCAGTGAAATTTATCTCTACCTCGCCATTAAACATGCTGGATTCAACCTGGAAGATGTTTTTCTCTAAGATACCGCCACTAACCCGAGTAAGAGTAATTACTTTCTCTCCGTCGATGCTATAGAGTTCCAGCAAGGTTAGTATGTTAAAAGGAAAGCCTGAGGTTGCCTTAAGAAGCGCTTTTTCTCGACCACCGCCAGGGTAAAATAACACTGACTCAATTTCTGTTGCCAAACCTTTATAACGCCATTCCTTACTTGCCAGCGTCATAAAACCTTGCTCGTCGTAATGGCCAATATAAACTTTAGAGTCACGATTATTTCTGGCTTCACCAGCTAAAAGTTTTCCTTCTTTTTCTGTGCTAGAAGAGACGCTAAAAGCGTCAGCATCCTCTGTGCCAGTATTAAACTCATACTTGATTAAAAATTCTCCATCTATTTCATATATGGGCATGCGCATTCTTATTTCTTTAAGTTTATTAATATCGGACAGTCTCTTATTTAATCCCGCGGTATGGGAATATGTAGATCTCGCATTAAATGCAAAAGGACCAATACCATCATATCCAAGATCCAGGGTTAAAGTATAATCTTTATATTTGCTAACAACTTGAGTGGGCCATCCGTTATCACGACGACCGTCTTCCGTTATTTCGCTGATAGGCCCTTTCAAAGGCAGGTTGTCTTTTAATTCTTTTAATAATTTGTCTTTGTCAGGATTTGCAACTATTGTAACAGGTTTAGGTTCGGATGCTACATCCTGCTCCTGTACGTCGACGCCCTCCAGCAATTCATTAACACGGCCAAGCGCATTATAAATATTCAGAGGGAGTTTGTTCCCTTTGGCACAGTTTACATGTGGATCGGTGATATCAAAACGGAGTCCTGTAAAATAAGCACTAAGCAGGATGTCACGTATCATTGTGAATTTTAATATTCTCCGTCCGGAGTCCTTTTCGTTTTCAGCGTCGTTAAACAACGCTTGCAGCGGCAACTTCCGGTCTCTTATAATAATATCTTGAGAAAGCCCTCCCGACGTAAAAGGCCAAACTTTACCCTTGATCGTGTTTTTTATTTTTTCAGCACGTGCTTCACTAACTATTAAGTTCGCCGTCACTGTAAAAGGTTTTTCCGCTTTTTGATATGCCTCTTGGCGTTCTGTGCTTGCTATATACGCCAAAAGATCTCTCTGTTTGGGCGACGTTATGGTGTTGAAATAAATAAGGCCCATCATAAATTGTTCGGCTTCTCCAATTTTCCCATCTTCCAACATCTTGATCAACAACCCATCGTCGATAAGCATTTGTGCATCAGCCTTATTCAACCTAGACTCTTCATATTGCGCGACCAAATAATAGCGCAACCCCTCGTCAAATTCTCCCTCCCAATACTTTATAGGGGGCTCATTGTTGATAACAACGTCAATTATCCTGTTAACGCGCCCGAGGGCTTTGTAAACATCGAACATGTTTGTTCTTGTGAACAAGGTTTTGTTAGAAATAATATATTCCAAAATAAGTTTTAATCTGTTTAATTGATCTTTTGCTTTTTCTTCATCTACATAATCTTCCATCGGTGAGATCAGCCCTTCCACGTTCAAGATGACTGCATCCTGGTCGCTATAAACGACAAGGCCTCCCTTAGGAGGGAAAGGCAAGGAAAGAAGCTTAAACTTATCACTGCTCACCAAAACCTGATAGACATTAGCAGCTAGAAGCAGCTCTCCCTGATGCACCACAGCCTTACTTTTATATGTACCACGACCTCCTTCGTAATCTAATCGTGATGTGGTAGCCGCAAGAAGGTTGTCTTGTTTAGTTGTCAGGACATAAAAATTAGGGCGCTCGAGAATAATATCTATGACCTTTCTGGCTTTAGCCTCCTGACCTATGTTGATAAGCTGGTCCAACCAGCCTTGTTCTACGAATTGTTCTAGGAGTTTATTACGTGTTGACTCTTGCGAATAATAATTGCTGCTTGCATCTCCCTCTCTCATAAATTCCTTTACGATGTCCATGTCAAACTTGCTGTAAGACTTCTCGTCGTTGTCAGTAGGTAAATCCACAGCAGTAGCAGGCGCCTCCGACGATGCTAACTCTGCATTGACCTTTGCTAATGCTGCAAACACCGGCAACGGCTCAAAATTAGCGTATGAAAAGCGACCTTCTTGGCGAAAATAAATGTTTAACAATAAGTTTTTTATCGCATTTAATTTTTCTATTTTGCCGATCGGTGATGTATCTGATGTGGCTTCTTCCAATAATTTCTTTATTAACAATTGAGGGCGGCTGGCAAAGGAGGATACGTAATCCCTCACATCACGGTGCTTAAAAGAAGGCCATTTGTCACTGTTCAGTATATCATTTGTTACGCCTACAATATACCCAGTAGGCACCATTTCTGTTATAAACCGCTCAAATATCTCCGGTCTACTCATAATGGCCGACAGTCTTTTTGAGACTTCCTCATTTGAGCGATAAGTAGTCAGCAGACGTAGAAGTCTAGTTGAGAGATCCACAACAGTTGACGTTGGCAAAGTTTTATCACTGAGTAGCTTGACCAGCTCGCCATCTTTATCGTCGTCGCCTATTAATCTTTTAATACCGTCATCTGGCATTTGTTTATTGTCTCTGAACCGGTTAAGTAATATATTTAGAAATCCAACATCAGCTCCGTCTTTTTTTACGTCTGGACGTACCGCTCCTTTAGTTTGCTTTACGTCGATGTCACGAACAAGGGCTTGAATCCTCCCAATAGCGGCAAAGACCTCTGTGGGGTTAGATGCGTTCACAATTTTACGCGTGCTGGAATTTATATAAGTCTCGTCGAGGAAAAGTTCTTCTAACAGATCTCTTAAGTTTATTAACCTTGCTTTCTTTACAGCATCATCTACATCAGCCAACATTACACTCGATATCAAGTCTCCTATCAATAAATTACCGGCATTTATAAAAAAGTAACCCCGCTAAATTCTTTGGAAGAAGAAATTTGTTTAAATAATTCCGTGTTATTTGCTTTGGTTACGTTCTTTATCTTTATTGTGCTCCACTTATTGTCGGTATTGAACTTGTCAAGTAACTGGCCCAGCGTCCTTGCTTCGTCTTCGGATGTTTCATTCCAATTGATCTTGTTTATACCCTCTTCCACCGTCTGAGCGGATTCTTTTTGTTCCGCCATCTCGTCTAAAAGATCACTTATAAGATAATTAATGTCTTTGTAGTCTGTAAGGCCAGCCTTAAACTTTCTAAGTTTAGTCTCGTACTTATCAACAATCTCTTCTGTGGTGCCACCGTGATTTAAACCCGCAGGCATTCCACTCTGGTAATATTTTTTTGTTATTATGCGTTCTTTGTCGGGATCGCCCTTAACAGGCTCGATCCTTATTTTTTCCGAGGTTATTTCATACATTATGCCGCTACCATTTACTATAGCGTATTTAATTCTCCACTCGCCGAGTTTAAGTGTATATTCATATGTGTCCCGCTCAGTCCACCGACGAGAAAACATCACCGACATTGTTCTACCATCTGCCCGCGTTACCTCACCATTCACCTCTCTAGGTTTGCTATAATCAACGACCATAGTCGCGACCTTGTCACGGCCGTTAAATGTTTCTATTGTTAATTTCTTATTTCCCCTGTCGTTTGAGACTGTATGCGTTAATCCAATATCGGGCGGTAATACGGCATAAACATTGTGGGAAAAAATTGTTACAAAGAATAGGATTAAAAAGCTTTTGATAAATAGTTTCATAATAAATTAAAAACCTCGTTGATATCTTGTTTTGATGTCTTTAGCCATTTTGTCAGCCTCGTCCATGGAAGCCTTCAGCTTAAATCCTTCTCTCATGCCTTCGGGACTATCCGCAAATTTTGTGGCTTCGTTGACCACCTCGCCACCGAACCTCAGAACCTTCCATGACAAACTGGATATATTTACACCGTAACGTCGAAGTTCACCCTTAACAACATCATCTCTATATGTAATGTAATAAGTTAAAATCGTGGACAATGCTAACGTGCGGTTTAGTATTTCAGCCTTGTATTCTGGAACATCGTTGTTCCCTTTTGCAGCGTCGATCATTCCTTTAAAATAAATATCTATTTTCCCGTTACCAACGCCACTAAGCAAGGACACAACAAGAGCAGATATACCTTTATCATTTTTTGCTTCTACAGCCTTTGTTAGTTCGCCTGTCTTGTCTAACCACCCTGATATATAGTCGGGGTCAGCCTTTAGTTTTTCGTGGTCATAAACTTTATCAGTTTCTAGTTTAGTGCTTGCTACTATTTGCTGGAGCTTTATCTTAAGGCCAGTCCTTTCATCAGCGGTCATTTCTGGGTAATCGTTCTTATCCAGAACCACCATCAGCGTATATACCCATGCGTTTATGCTTATGCTGTTGCCCGTTCCTTCAGCCTTTTCTTTTTCTATTATAGCGACTAATAAACCGTCATTTATGAGCCGCTTTATGATCGGCTCCGGTAAATAATAGACTGGAGTCCTGTTTAATACATCAATCGTCTCTAATATAGTTTCATCTGAGTATTTTGGCGGTGTTGGGGGCTGTGGTTTAATGGGTGCAGATTTAGTGTTCTTCGCCTCCTCCTCATCCTCGTCCAACACCGTCGCCAACGAACGCTTATACACACTAAAAGCAAAAGGATCTCCCTCTGCCGTAGCAGACGACATAAATTCTTGCATTACCTTTTCTATATTAGACGGGTCAGAGAATGTTGCTAACAGCTTGTCCCTAATCACACCGGCTTCAAACCACAAGGCACCATCCTTTCGAACAGCACTAAAGATCTTATGATCGTAGACGTTGTATATCTCCAGCGACCTTATTTCGCTACCTTTAGGGGTTTTAATTGTCTTAAGGTACGCTTTTTCTTGCAAGCCACCAGGATAAAACAGCAGTGATTCAATTTTTAAAGGCATACCCGGGGTAGACGTTTCCCTTATTGCTGATTTCATAACACCTTTTTCGTCGTAAGAGGCGTAATAGTTATACATAGGCCTGCAGACCTGAGGAGGCGCTACCGAGGAGAGAGATTGTACCCTTCTTCTACCGACGCTGCACAAAATGTCAGAAGCATCAGTGCTAAGTCTGTATTGCATTGTAAAGCCTTCAGCGGCATCTTGTATAGGCATCGTTGCATATATGATATCCGAGCTCTTATTGGGATCTATTTCTTTTTGTTTATTGAACGTCGATAAGTAACTGGAGCGAGGTTTAGGTCCAGAGTATTCAATATTTACAATACCAGAACTAAGATCCTCATCATACGTAAAATCCAGTGTGCATGTTGTTCCATCGTATTCGCTTACGATCTTTTTTGGTAGATTGTTATTTTCAGAAGCTACTTCAACGACCCTGCTGACAGGGCCCTGCATAGGAAGAAGGAAGACCCCATCTGGGTCTCTCAGGAGCAAATCCCTAGCAGGGGTTGAAAGTATTTCTTCGTTATTATCTTTTGGTTTATCAGTAAGCGGTTCAGCACCTGTTAACTCATTAACGTATCCCTTTAAAGCAGGGTCGGTTAAAAGAGCTTCTATATTTGTTGGTTCGTTCAGCCATGAAATATTTTTGTTATCAGAAGATGCAAAAGGTTTATTTTCGGCATTCACCAAGGTAAGTAGAAACCTGTTCTCAGTCATCGGCTCATTCGGTTTTACGATAATCCATCTATTGTTCGAGGGGTTCCTAACCTCAAATGAAATCATTTTGTCACTAAAACGATCAACTCGACTTCTAAGCATTGCTTTTTCTACATTTTTTATTCCGCCGGTAGCGCTCGATGGGTAATATAATTTAACTGTAGATCTTGGGGTCGCACTGGACATGTCTTCTATTTTTACTTGCTTTAAGCCGCCGTCGTCGTAGAAAAGAATGCTGACCCTTGCGCCTTCATTCTTGATATTCTTTTTAGTTTCACTCTTTGTATAAGACGACATTGTACCATTAGGAAAGTACTCGGCCGTTACGTTCATCCAGTGGTCTGAGCTAACATTATCAATCACTTTATTGAAACTTGAATATGCCGTTACGACCTCTTTTTTCTTAAAATCAAAATCGCATGTAACAGCTACAGGAGACAAAAGGTCGTATGTTACATGTCGTTCACTAGGGTTACTGACATCGAAAACATAATCCAAGAAGCTTGTTCCTTGGTTATTCGAAAGGATCTTGGAAATTTCTACTAATTCCTGCCTTCCCTGAGTTTCATATTCAAAGATCAGTGATGCTTTTTCTCCTTCGTGTTCAGCTGTAAAACCGGTTAGTTGGCCTTTATTATTATGCTTAACACCATATATAGCAGCACCGCGCGGTGGTGCTAATTTTAGTTCAATGTTATCTATATTTTTTTCTAAGTCATCAAAGGAAACCTTTAATGTTTCGTCGCTGGAAGCTACTTTAGACGCTAGATTGGATGGTCCGTTCTGTCCCGGAACTCCGCTCTCCTCCAGCCAGGCATTAACACGACCAAGCGCAGTATAAATACTCAGAGGAATCCGGTCGCCAGACTTAAAGGTCGCATCAAAAGAAAGGCCCTTAAAATAAGCATTAAGAAGAATGTCGCGTATCGCCGTTAATTTTAATATTTTCTGTTCTTTGTTCTCTTCGTCTATAGCATCGTCAATCAACGCCCCCAAAGGAAGTTTGCGGTCAGCCACGTTGCCAAGATTTCTATGGGTAAGGATGTAACTGGAAAGATCATCAGTGAAAGGCCATGGTCCATCTTTAATTACCTTCAAAATCTTTTCAGCACGCGCTTCCTTAACTTTTAAATTCGTCGGAAGCTTGAAATCTTTTTCTGCGTCTTCATACGCAGCCTGGCGTTCTTCCGACGCTATATATGCTAGAAGGTCTCTCTGCTTGGGCGATGTTATTACGTCGCTTTGAATAGCAGTAATTATAAGCCCCTCAGCTTCTTCAAATTTTCCATTTTTAAACATTTTTATCAACAGTCCGTCGTCGACGAGCATTTGTACATCGGCCTTGCTCAAGCTCGTAATACGCTTATTGTCCATATATTTGATCAACCCAGCGTCCAGTTCTCCCTCCCACTGCCTTATCGGGTAATCGGGGTTATTAATAACGTTGAGTATCCTGTTAACGCGCCCGAGGGCTTTGTAGACGTCGAACATGTTTACGCGTGGATTATCAGCAGGAGAAAAAATGGCACTTTCTAGAATTTGTTTTATTTCATTCAATTGAGCTTTTGCTTTATCTGCATCTACATAACCTTCCGCCGGTGAAATCAACGCCTCCAGATTGAGAATAATATCATTGTCCTGATCACCAGGAAGCGTTCTCAACGGCCAGGAAGGATCAGAGACAAGATGCATACGTATTTCGCCCTTATTCACAACTTGGTTTCCTACTCCGGCTCCTTCGTAATCCAACCTTGATATAGTCGCTGCAAGAAGACCTCTTCGTTCTTCAGTCATAAATGTTCTAGGAAATTCAGCTAGATTTTCAAAAATTCTTTTTATAACTTTTTTAGATTTATCCTGCTGTCCCATGTTAATAAGCTGGTCCAGCCACCCTTCCTCTATGAATTGATGCATGCGTTCCTCGTCTGTCATGGTGCCTGGCAAACCCTTCTCCGCAACATTATCAACGATATGCATTACAACCTTGGTTTGTTCAGCAGGAGTTAAGTTAAACTCATCAGCAACGGGTAGTTCGGAAGTCAGTTGAGGCAACTCTAGTCCCTTTTGAGAAGGCAGGTTGAGCTCCTGCTGCAAAGACGCCGGAGGTAACAATGCCAACTCTGCGTTAACTTTTCCCAGCGCGGAATAAACAGACGACGGTAAGAGCTGGTGAAACTTAAATTCAAGATGATCTAAATCAGTCGTCGTAACAAAGAAAAGGTTTAACATCTCTTTTATTGTTTCTAATTTATTTCTTTTACTCTCAGGCTCTACGTCTAAAAGAACTTCCTGCAAAAGCTTTTCTATTCGCAAGGCTCCGATATTGCCGATGCTACTATTATCACCGATACCGTGATTGGGGGTCATGTATACCCATATCGGTTGTGCGAACGGCCAGCTTTCCTTAACACCTATTTCAACTATTTCATTGCCTATATTTTCTCCACCATAGCTAACTGGTATGTTGTTCTTTGTTGTATATAGCTCAGGCCTTGTCATTATGGACGCCAGTTTGTCCCTCTGTGAATGTGTAAGTTGCGCTTGTTGGGCCAGCGCCTTTATAAGTTTATTAGCCAGTGCTATCCTCATTGACTTTAACACGTGTTCGTCGTCGAGTAGCTTAGTCAGCATATCGTCATCTATTATTTTCTTAACATCATCACTTGAAATCTCGCTACCCAAAGCTATCCGTTCATTCAAATATCTCAAATAGCTAAGGTCCGCCGCTCCTTTCTTCTCGACCACCGGAGTAAGAATTTCTCCTCCCAGAAGAGCATCAATTTTTCCGATAGCTGCCAAAACTTCTACGGCGTTAGGCACGTTGGCATCGCGGTAAAAATATTCTTTGCCGATCGTAACATCCTGGTCGCTGAACAACCTTTCCAGTTGATTTCTCAAATTCGTCAGTTTTGTTTTTTTTGTAGCATTGTCTGTGCCGTCCGACATGATGCTCGATATCAAGTCTCCTACCAACAGCCGGTTACCAATAATAGGTATAAAAGAAGGATAGGCATTCTTAAGCACCGACGTGGTTCCTGCCTTATTCATATTCGTTATTTCTATCACATTCCATTTACCGTCGGTGTTAAGCTTGTTAAGTGCAAAACCCAGCGCCCTTGCTAGGCTTGTAGATACTCCTTCCCATTTGATCTTATTTATGCCATCTTCTATTGTCTGAACAAATTCTTTTCGCTCGATCATCTCGTCTAAAAAGTCACTTACCAGATAAGCAACGTCGGTGTTCAAAGCAAGTCCATTCTTAAACTTTACAAGCCAACCTAGATAGCTGTCAACTATCTCTGTTTTAACGCCAGAAGTGCGATCAACAGGCTCCGCTGGCCTTCCTATGTACCTGGGCGCTTGCGGGGCAGAACCTTGAATATTCCCATTCTGATCGTATGTTGTAGTTATTCTGCGTTCTTTATAGAGGTCGATAGGTTCAATTTTGATCCTTTGCGAGGTTGTTTCACTCCACGTTTCACTATGGCCGATCGCTATGGCGTAGTATATCCTCCACTCGCCGACCTTATCTTTGATCTTAAGTGTATATTTGTTAGCAGAGAATATAACTGGCATTACTTTGCCGTCCGCCAGTGTCACCTCGCCTCTTATTGCACTTTGCTTGCTGTAATCAACGACCATCGTAGCTATTTTGTCACGGCCATTAAATGTTTCTATTGTTAGTTTGCTATGCTCCTTATCATTTGTAGATCTATGCATTAGCCCGGCTGCAGCATAAACATTGTGGGAAAAAATTGTTACAAAGAATAGGATTAAAAAGCTTTTGATAAATGGTTTCATAAGCAAACTTAAATAGCATGCCTATATGTAATAAGTAAACAGAATAATTAATTGCTGATGCTTAACGTCTTTCTTATAATTACTTCCCTAGTACATCACTGAACTTCACGTGCTTCTTGAGGTACAGGGCGTTGTACATGTAATAGTTGGCTATAACACTCTTAACATACATCCTCGTCTGAAGGTAAGGAATGTTCTCTATGAATTCCACTTCATTCATTCTTGAACCGTACCAGTTACGCCACCTGTCCAGAGCATCTTCACCCGCATTGTATGCTGCAGCGACGTAGACAAGATTGCCGTTGTATTTTTCCGAGAGTTTTTTGAGGTACAGCGACGCTATTTTTATATTTGTCTCCGCGTCTTTGAGTTTTTTGGAGTCAACCTTGGAGTCAATGGCAACCGCTGTATAAGGCATGAGTTGCATCAATCCCTGTGCCCCCGACCTTGATACAGCGTCTTTATTAAAGGCGCTTTCCCTTTTCATTATCGCAAATATCACGTAAGGCTCTACACCTGATGCCTTGGAAAAATTATCCACAAGTTCAAAATATGGTTTTGGGAAATTGGTTTCAGCATGCTCCCTGGACGTATAACCTTTGAGTGTGGTCAGCAGCTTGTTCGCTGCGTTCAGCGCCAGGTCCGTAAGATTAGCATACTTGTAAAGATTCGCTATGACCTCTATGTACTCCGGTGATAATTTATCCAGATCAACTTCCGAAAGTTCCTTTTTGGCCATATCAAAAAGACCTGCACGCACAAGCCTCACCGACCTATTGATCGTCATAATGTCGTTTACAGAAATTGGTTCAACATCGTACTTTGGTTCCTTTATATTCTGTTCCAGGTTCTCTACGATATTCATGCCAAGCTCGTCCATGCTGAGCAGCGAGTAAAAAGAGAACGGATATCGGGACATGAGGTCGTCTATAGTAGCTTTTGCCTCGTCGTCCTTTGACATTTTCCTAAGGCACTTGGACTTGAAGTACAACGCCGCTGTTATAGCCCAGTCATAATTATCACCGCCCTCGTCAAGATAACGGGAAAAAATTTCTGAAGAGGTTTTATAATCGCCGTCCAACATTTCAAGCCACGCATATTTAAACAAAGCCCTCTGGTAATATTCGCTCTTTGGAAAATCATCTACGACGCTCTTATACAATCGCAACGCCTTGCTCTTTTTGTTCATGTCCTCGTATAGTCCAGCGAGAAGATATATTCCCTTGTCGTAGAGGGGGAATCTTTTTACGATCAGCCTCAATATGTCTTCTGATTTGCTCCATTCAGCTTTTTGCAGGAGCTTCAAAGCGAGCTTTTCAAGATAATCCTTATCGTAATACTCGAACATATCAGAAAAATAAGAAACATTATGGACGTTGTTTATCAGAGTACTCTCCACGAAAGGATGAACAACGTCGTAGAATTTCTTTGTCTGTTTGCCCTGCGAGGAACGTTTTAGACCCTGTTCCGCAAGATCCCTGAAAGTACTGTAGTCCTTTGCTCCGATGGCCTTTTTTATTAAGTCCAAAATGTCCGGGACAGTTCTGTCCGCGTTAGTCTTGCCTTTTTGTGTAGACAATTTCTGGTCCTGCTGAGCTATCAACGCTTCTATTTCGTCCCTGTTCGTTTTACCCAACGTGTTAAAACATTTGTTAGAATCTTTTTCGCCAAAACGGGAATAGAGATCCAAAAAGAGTGCTAATGCAAGTTTTTTATCGTAGTTTATGTACGCCTTATACAGTTTACACTCCACATCTAGGTCTGAATAGTCCCTGTTCCTGGCCCTTGCAAGGTACTCAATGGAAAGCGGATAATCTTTTACTACTACAAGTGCTTGGGCTGTTTTTGCCTCAAAATAAGGCAGATCGTCATCTATAAGCTCAGAGACAACCCCGCCATGACTGTATATACGATACAGGTCCGCAAAATTCCTTCTAAGAGAAGATGCATCAGAAAAATGGTTCATGGCCGACATATATTTATAGTATTCAACGTAATCATCCATGTACGGTATCTTTATTATTTTAGACGCTGTATTATACGCCTCACCATACTTTTCGGCCTTATAATATGCCGCAGCAAGGCTGAGGTACAAAAGGTCCTTATCCTTTGTATTGGTCGTTCTTGATATTTTCTGTTTTATGGTTTTAACATCCAGTTCATTAACAAGAGGCTGTGCAGCTTCTGGTATAGATACTGCATACGCGATCGAAGAAACAAAAAAAATGACTGGTAAAATAAATCTCGTCATCTTCATCATGATATTACAAAATTACCCCTCTTTGAATATTAATTCTACAGGATTTCCCTCAAATCCAAACGCATCGCGCAATCTACCTATAAGGTATTTTCTATAGGATTCGTGCGTTAGCTTTGCACGTTTCCCAAGCACAATAAATCTTGGCACACCGCCTGAAACTTTAGTCGCCTGGACCATAAATTTCAGTTTTACGTCTTTCCCGCCTGCGAGCGGAGGTGTTTTATAGGTCACAACGTCCTTGAAGAACTTGTTCAGTTCGCCCGTGCTAAGTTTTTTGTTCCTCTCTTCGTTTATCTGTTTCACTTTTTTGAATACCTTAGAGAAATCCTTGTCGCACAGCGCCGATATATAAACTATAGGAGCATATGAGAGATATGGTATCTGCCACTGTATTTCCTGGTCCGTAAATTCCCTTTCCATAAGGTCGCGCTTATTTACGACGATGAGGCACCCCACTCCGGCCTCAGCTATCAACTGCGAGACCCTCTTGTCCTGATGGGTAAAACCCAACGTCCCGTCTATGACAAGCAGAGCTACGTCGGAGAACTCTATGACCTTTTTGGAGCGCATTATTGAATATATCTCAATGTTCGATTCAGTTTTAGAATGTTTTCTTATCCCGGCCGTATCCATCAGAATGAAATCGCCGAACCTGTTAGTGTATTGAATATCTATTACGTCCCTGGTGGTGCCAGGCACTTCGCTTGTGACCGCTCTTGTCTCGCCCAGTATTGAATTTAATAAAGTTGATTTTCCCGTGTTGGGACGTCCGCATATTGCAAGTTTTATCCCGTTAAGTTCCGGCGCACTGCCTGACGATCTTTCTTTGAGTTTATCGATGCGCGTTACTATGGCGTCAATAAGCTCGCTGAAACCAAGGGCATGAGCGGCGGAAAAGGGATATATTTCCTTTATGCCGAGCTTATGGAATTCGCTGTATTCGCGTTTATCATTATCTATTTTGTTCACAACGAGGATAAAATCCTTTTTCGCCTTCCTTAATATCATAGCGATATCTTTATCCGCCGGATGAAGCCCCTCTTTACCATCGACGACAAAAAGCACAAAGTCCGATTCCTCTATCGCAATATGTATCTGCTCAACTATATGTTTTTGTATTGGGCCGTCGCTGTACTCAAGGCCGCCTGTGTCTATCAATTCAAAATAGTGACCATAGTGGTCCACTGTTGCAAATAATCTATCCCGGGTAACGCCAGGAAGATCGTCGGTGACGGCCTTGTTCTTCCCGATCAAACAATTAAAGACACTGGATTTTCCCGTGTTCGGGCGTCCGACTATTGCGATCTTCACCTGTGCAGCAGCAGCGTTGCTCATTTGTAGCCAAATTCCTCCAGAGATTTATCGTCCCTGGTCCAGTCCTTCCTTACCTTTACGAACAGTTCCAAGTAGACCTTGGTACCTACCAGTTTTTCTATATCAAGCCTTGACTCTGTGCCTATCTTTTTTAGCATCGCACCGCCCTTGCCTATCAGTATACCTTTTTGCGAATCTTTCTCGACGTAAATAGTTGCATATATCTTGTGGATCTTTTCGTCCTCTTTATAATCCTCTATCTGTACGGCGGTGGAGTATGGTATCTCGTCCTTAGTCAGCTTGAATATTTTTTCCCTTATCAGCTCTGAACACAAAAATCTCGTGTCCCTGTCCGTGAGGTTCTCCTCAGGATAATATAGAGGACCAACTGGAAGCATTGAGCCGATCTTTTGCATAAGTTCCGCTATGCCAAGGCTCTGTGGTATTGACACAATATGTACAGGCTCTTTAAAACCATATTTTTTTGCGATGCTCTCTTTGAATTCTTTTATCTCTTTATCCTTTACAAGGTCAACTTTGGAAAGAAGAGGGATTATTTTTACGTCCCTGGACATAGAGTGTATCGCCTCTATAAAAGCATCATTCGCTTCAAGCCCCCTTTTTTTTGTCATCCCTGCGTCGAACATGTAGACGATGACATCGGCTGTTTTGCAGGCCGCCACAGCCTCTTTTACAAAGAACTTATTGATGTCCTTGTCGGCGTTGTGGTAGCCCGGCGTGTCTACAAAAAGCATCTGTGCCCCCGGGCTTGTGAATATTCCGAGGATGTTGTTGCGAGTTGTCTGCGGCTTTTCGGACACAGCCATCATCTTCGTATCCAGTATTCTGTTAATAAGCGTGGACTTCCCAACGTTCGGGAGCCCCACCACAGAAATATAGCCTGATCTAAAACCTTGTTTCATATCGCCGGTCATCATATTCCATTGTACCCCATAGACAAGCCTAAACTTACAGTAGTTCGTACTAGCATTTTTACGTCCTTGTTCCGATTTTATGTTATTCTAAGGTTCGTCTCGCTAAACGCCCCAACTTACTTCGCCCTGGGGCTCGTTCGAACAGAGGGCGTTTTATCGCTCGCCTCACCAAGAATAAAGACTAAAATCTCCACGGGACGTAAAAATACTAGTACGAACTATTTTAGTTTAGGACAGTATATACGTTACAATGTACTACCAAGCAAACGATAACTGGACGCCTATACGCCTATCACCCTTCGTGCCAACGTTATCTCCGAGCTCTTCGCCGTAGGTGTAGAAGTCTATCTGCATAACAGGGATATTAAGTGTAAGCCCAAACGTGAAATATCCCTGGTTGATACCACCGCGAAGTCCGAAGAAGTTAAACAACAAAGCCTCTGTACCGAGGTGCAGCTTCTTAAACATAGAGCCGCCAAAACCAAGGTTGTTTACATCAAAAGCAAATATCCATTTCGTAAAATGAGCATACGAAGGCAATTCAAACTTACTGCCAAGGCTGACGTTCCTTTGGAGCCTGTATTTTTCCGGAAGCGTATTCGGATTACTGCCAAAGTGGGTCGGAAATTTTGTCGCACCGACGTTGTTTATGCTAAGGCCTACTGTCGGTATAAAGAACGCAACTTTATTAAAAGTATATGTTGCACCAATATCACCGTCGACGCCAAAACCGTATCCACCTATATCTCTAAAAGAGATGGCTTCCTTTGTATAAAGTTGAACAGCGTCAAAGGTCGTGTCCCCGGCTCCTCTCACAAGGAACTTGATGTCAGCGCCTATAGATAACCTCTCCTGCATAAACCCATGGGCAAAACCGAACATAAGACCACTGTCCGCAACGATCTTTTCTATTGCCTGAACAGCGACGTTCCTTCTCAAATTGGTGTCATTCCTGATGTTAGGAAGCATCAATGCCACGGCAAAATTCTTTTTATACCAGTATGGCATGCCCACCCCTACTTCTGCGTGCATGTTCTGACCTATAAAAGGAGTAAGAGCGTCTATAGGGTCTTTAGTTGCTGCACCGCTTATCTTGCCTAAGACGTTCATCGCCGCTGTATTAAGGACAATGTCGGGGTTCAGAATGCATATCTTTCCCTCCCCCTTTTTTACCTTATTGAGACCAGCGGGGTTGTAGAATAGAGCGTTTATATCGTCGCTGACAGCAGTAAAGGCACCGCCCATTCCCATCGGACGGGCTCCTCTATAAAGATAATCATATTCTGCGGCCGACAGCGTCCAGCAAAAAAGAACCGATACTGTTATTAATAATATTTTTTTCATTTTATTCCCCCTACCTTGCCATCTGCCACAGGATATCTCTTCCTGAATCAGCCTTATAAGAAGTTGGCATACTTTCTATCAATTTGTAAGCGCCCGCATCCGGGTCCCATACCTGTGTTCCTCCAAAAGCTTCAATTGCACTCTGAAGGCTCCCTAGGTGCGTGTTCGTAAGGTCGTAGTTCAGTTCTATAAGGGTTTGCGCAGAGTCTGCAGCGTCGGTATCGTTCATACCACCACAATTAACCTTACCCCCTACGCATAGTGTACCGGTTGTGCAAGCCGTGCATATTTCTTCCTTAGTAACTTGGCCGTTGTTATCGCCGGTAGTGATATCCGCATAAGCCATCATTATAGCGACAAAGCACGTCCTGACGAGCGTACTGTAGAAGGCTGCTACCTGCCGGGACTCCGCTGAATTCCCAAGCAGAGCTCCATAATTATCAAAGGCCGTTATAGCAGCAGCTGCATGGGCTTTGCTCTCAACATAGTTTTCCCCGGTTATTTTTCCAGCGGCAATAATACTTTCGGCTAACTGTACAATGGTCACAGTACCCTGTGATGCTTGTAAGAAAATATCTGAAAGTTCCTTTATACCTATCCCGAGTGCTGAAAGATTTGCATCACCAAGTTCAAGCTGCGTCTCAGGGTCTATCCCGTCAGGGTCGGCCGCCGTACATTCTGCAACAGCACCCTCGTAGTCACCTGCATCGCTAAGACCTTTACATTTGTCCAGATGGTTTACCGAAACATCCACCGGAGAAAAGACGTTACAGGTTGAGATCGTAATAGACAAAAACACAATACTTAAAAATGTTACAAGCCTGTTCATAAGTACCTCCCCTTAAAACAGTTTCATTTTCAATCAATTATCGGATTATTGCAAGTAAATGTATGACTTTAATGTATCTCTGTTCCTTCGCAAATTTCGGTCAGGACGCCAAAAGTCGACTTTGGGTGTACAAAACAGATGAGTTTTCCGCCAGCGCCCTGCTTTGGCTGTTCATTGAGAAGCTTAAAATCTTTTCCTTTCATATCAACAACGACTTTTACTACGTCGTCCGTGGAATATGCGATGTGATGAACTCCCTGACCGTTCTTATCAATGAATTTTTTTATAGGGGACTCGTCGCTGATAGCCTGAAGCAATTCTATATGCGTGTCGCCTACTTTAATAAAGCAAACCTTAACGCCCTCAGACTTAACCTCTTCGACCTTTTCAACCTTAAGGCCCAATATATCCCTGTAATATGGTATCTGCTCATCGATGCTGTTCACCGCTATCCCTATGTGATCTATTTTTTTAACCATTTTCCCTCCTCGAATAATCTTTTCATCTCAGCGTATGGGCTGGACTTTCCACTCGCTATTTCCTCTATCTTTATATCCGCATTCGTAAGTGCAGCGTCTATTTTTTTAGAGACCTCGTGAAGCAAGAGATACTTTAGGCCCTCTTTCAATATATTTTTTGTTTTATCCTTTATTTTTTCCTTGTCAGACACATATATAGATTCTACGAGGCTGTAAAGAGTATCTATGCCCTGTCCGTTCCTGGCGGACGTTTTTATTATCCTTGAGGCCTGTTCCGTAAAACTTGCCTTCAGATACGCTTCGAGCTCGTCAGCGCCCTGAAGCTCGCTTTTATTTATAACAAAAGCATCACCGACTTCCATAATGCCGGCCTTCATCATCTGTATATCGTCGCCGGATGATGGATTCATTACAAGAAGGGTCATGTCACTCAACCTGGATATGCTTATCTCGTTCTGACCAACACCCACTGTTTCAACTATGATGTAGTCATAGCCTGCGGCCCTGAACACGACTATCATATTGAATACAGCGTCGCTGACCCCACCCACAGCTCCGCGCGTTGCAACACTCCTTATAAATACATTGTCGTTCATGTTCTGCATACGAACCCTGTCACCGAGGAGCGCCCCACCGGAAAAAGGCGAGCTCGGGTCAACAGCTATCACAGCGACTTTTTTACCTTTGTCCGTAAGTACTTTTATATAAAGATCAACTATCGTGCTCTTGCCAACGCCAGGGGCGCCGGTAATGCCTATCACCTTCGCCGGTTTTCCTTTTTTATAGAGGCTGTCAAGAAGATCAAGATATCCTTCTTTTCTGTTCTCAACTATGCTTAGGTTGCGAGATATTTCTGCAATAGTTTTCATATCTACCTTGGCTTTACATTATTCTTAACAAAGTCGATAACCGTCTGCAGCGACGTTCCTGGTGTAAACACAGCACCCAGACCGCTCTTTTTAAGGAACGGGATGTCCTCTTCAGGGATAACACCGCCGCCAAAAACTATGACATCATTAAGGCCGGCTTTCTTAAGTTCCGCTATTACCGCAGGAAAAAGTTCTTTATGTGCACCGCTTAACAAGCTCAATCCCACGACGTTAACGTCCTCTTCAACAGCCATCCTTGCTATTTCCTGAGGTGTGCGCCTTAGCCCTGTATAGATGACTTCGAATCCTGCATCACGAAGAGCGCGGGCCACAACCTTTGCGCCCCTGTCGTGACCATCAAGTCCAGGTTTCGCTATAAGAACCCTTATTTTTCCACTCATTATTTTAAGCCTCCACAATTATATAACTACAATTATATAACGACTTTTTCCCTATACTCGCCGAACACTTCCCTTAGTACGCCACATATCTCGCCTATGGTCGCGTAAGCCTTTACAGCGTCCATAATTGGATACATCAAATTACCACCATCACGCGCGGTCTTTTTTATGTCCTGAAGTTTTGCCTCAACATCTTTTTGTGACCTTTCCGTTTTTACAGTTTTTAATCTCTGTACTTGCTTTTTTTCAACCTCAGGATTTACTTTTAATAACTCACCATGTTTTTTTTCTTCCATCGTATATTTATTTACACCGACGACAATTCTGTCTTTTGTTTCTATTCCCTGCTGATACGCATAAGCGGAGTTCTGTATCTCTTTTTGTATATAACCGGCTTCAATGGCTTTCACTACGCCGCCCATGTCGTCTATTTTTTTTATGTATGCCTTAGCCTCAGCCTCCATTTTATCCGTAAGCGCCTCAACAAAATAAGAGCCTGCAAGAGGGTCGGCAGTGTTCGTTACACCGGATTCATCGGCGATAATTTGTTGTGTCCTTAATGCGATAGTAACACTTTGTTCTGTCGGAAGCGCCATGGCCTCGTCCCTGGAGTTAGTATGCAGGCTTTGAGTTCCACCAAGCACAGCAGCCAGCGTTTGCACAGCGACCCTGACTATATTGTTGTCCGATTGTTGCGCCGTAAGTGTGGAGCCGCCGGTCTGTGTGTGGAATCTCAGCATTAAAGACTTTACGTCCTTCGCTTTAAACCTTTCCTTCATTATATTCGCCCAAAGACGACGAGCCGCTCTGAATTTTGCTACTTCTTCCAACAGATCATTATGCGAGTTGAAAAAGAAAGAAAGCCTTGGTGCAAAATCATCCACATTGAGCCCAGTTTTTATTGCGGCATCAACATATGCAATGCCATCAGCGAGGGTAAAACCGACTTCCTGTGCCGCGGTAGAGCCTGCTTCTCTTATATGATAGCCAGATATACTTATCGTGTTCCATTTTGGGATCTCTTTAGAGCAGAATTCAAAAATATCTGTGATGAGTTTCATGGATGGTGTGGGAGGAAAAATATATGTTCCTCTTGCAACATACTCTTTTAATATATCGTTCTGTATCGTCCCTGTAAGGTCGCTCCTCTTAACTCCGTGTTTTTCCGCGTTCACTATGTACATTGCAAGGAGCACTGCCGCAGGTGCGTTAATCGTCATCGACGTAGAAACTTTATCCAGCGGAATATCCTTAAAGAGTATCTCCATATCCTTCAAACTGTCTATCGCCACACCGACCTTACCAACCTCGCCTTTGCATTTTGGATCGTCGGAGTCATAACCAATTTGTGTTGGGAGATCGAACGCAACAGACAAACCTGTCTGCCCAGAGTTCAATAGATATCTGTAACGCTGGTTGGACTCTTCAGCGTCGCCAAACCCGGCATACTGACGCATGGTCCACATTTTTCCCCTATACATAGAGTGTTGTACGCCTCTTGTGTATGGATATTCTCCAGGGAACCCAATTTTTTCCTCATACCTTGAACTTGGAACTTCTCCCATATCTTCCGGAGTATAGAGGCTGTTGACGGGCTCGCCGGACCCTGTAACGAATTCTTTTTTTCTTTCGGGGAATTTTTCGGTCAACTTTTTAGCTTTCTCGGTCCATTCGCTCTTTTTCATTCGGAGGCTCCTCGGAGTTATTCCCTGACAGACGCTGAAGGACCAAGTTTGGTCGACGAAAAACCATCAGCATTCACATGCATAACACTACGTACCCTCTCTTTTATGGAAGAGAGGTTCCCGTTGTCTGCAAGTTTCAGGTCGTTGCAATATTTTTTGTACTCAGATTCATTCTTCTTCGCTGGAGCGATCGTGAAAAGATTCAATCCATATTTTAACGCAAGATAATTTGTGAAAAGTCGTGCAACTTTCTCGTTGCCGTCAAAGAAAGGTTTGTTCTTCAATATGGAATGGTATGCATATGTCATCACATCAAGCTTCAGTTCGTCGTCTAAAATAGACATATCCCAATCGTTCGCCACTCTAACGAACATCTCTTCTATAGCAGGCCTTGACTCCACTTTAAGTTTTCCCGCCCATGAATACACCTTGCCGTAGATTATCTTTGATATCTGGTTCAGTATCTTTACATTTAAAGGTATGACCCTCTGGGAGAGGTTGGCAACGTAAAGCTCGGCCTTGAGGGTGTTGTCCTCTATCTCGCTCTCAATATCGCCGGAACCCACGAGTTCCTTGATACTACCGATAGTGTCCTCCATCTTTGAGGCCGGCAAAAGTATATTGAAGAATTCAAATGCTAGATCGTCCATACGGTAATAGTAACCGTAAAAACGGTGAAAAATCAAGACATACTAAGATGACGACTTGGACTCTATTTTTTAGGTCTCGGTTCCGGTTTTAGAATGCTCTAAAATTCGCTTCGCTAAACTCCTCAACTCACTTCGCCCTGGGGTTCGCTCAGCTCATTAAGAGCATTTAACTAAAACCTCCACAGCAACCTAAAAATAGAGTCCAGGTAATTTATCATAATTAGCGTCGAGTTTATTTAGCATTACAATTAACGCTTGACAAAAGCAGACGCGCATAGCAAAAAATGCATCTTGTGTGGGTGATTGGCTCAGTTGGTAGAGCAGCTGACTCTTAATCAGCGGGTCGAGGGTTCAAATCCCCCATCACCCACCAAATAAAAACTAATACAGTCGTGGATTTCAAGCCTTGTGAGTTAATTCTTGCGAGGCTTTTGTTTTTGTTGGTTCCGCACTGGTTCCACATAAACGCAACTTGCCTTTCAATTCTGAAGGAACCATTGGGCTATCTATTACAGCATCAATAATTTTATTGAACAGCTTTGCGCCTATATCGGTGCTTATAACTTCTACTTCGCCTACAATACTTGCAGATATTTCTTCTACAGAGCCATAAATGGGAGAATTACAGTCAATAATAGATAATGTCGTTAGAAAGTTAAAATCTGTTTTGGAAATTTCTACCAAAGATTCGTATGCTTCTTTGTTCAACGTTTTTATGTATCTTTCCTTTGTCTTTTCAACTTTGCTTGTAAACATAACAAATATCAGCAATGAACCGTCCGCCATCGTCAACAGCAAGTAATAGTGTTCCTTTAGATTCATATTAGAGTCAAACCCTGGCTTAATATATTTAAACTTACAAACTGTTCCAGGCTGAATTTTTTTAAGAGTAAAAGATTTATTAAAGATGTTCATCATTCATCAAAAAAGGACTCTTTTGATAACTGAACAACTTCTGCTGAAACTGTTTTTGTATATGGATCATTATCTATTTCTGGATTTTCAAAGAAATCTTCTAAAAAAATGTTTGCTCTTGCTGTTTCTCCTTGATCAAACACTTTTTCAAATCTCTTCCACTCAGGATATTGGTGTGAGTATTCAACGACCTTCCATTCATTCTTACTAAAAAAATTATCAAATGCAAAATTCAAGCTTTCAATATCCGTTTCAGAAAGACAGTCTAAACTTTTATCTTTCTCAGTAATTCCAAAATAATGTTTGCGTATTGGTTTTAAATACTGAGCAGTAACTTCTTCAAATTCGTTTCTTTCTGAACTTAGCACTCCATTTAAAACATCAAAGGTCATAGAAGGAACAGGGCCGTGTTTCATTGCAAAGTAATCGTCTCTAGTAACCATTCTTGCATATTTTCTTAAGTGGTAGCGATCAGCAAAAAAAATCAATTTTATAGCAGCAAGCTTGTCCATCTCGCCACTATTTTTAGCAGCTAAATAGTATAACGATTGAACTATTATTTTTGTTTTCATAATTTTAACTAATATTATTGTAAGGTGTCTTCACGTCTGTTGCAACAGGTTTAAACTATGAATGTCTACAAATGTCAATAAGTCACCTGCTATTAACAGGGGCTTCTTAACCAAAAGTCAAAATACCCCAATGGTTCCAGTCACCTTTTAATGCCCTTTCCATATACTTTACTTATCACTAGGGCAATAGCCCAATTCTGTAATAACGCTGTTCAAAATGAACATCTGCTCAGCCGTAAGGTTGTCCTGAATTGCACACAACATATCAACGAGTGCTTTTGTTTCTTTGAAATATAAACAGTCTAAAAGACCTGAAAGTATACCGTTATCCAACAATGATTTTATTTCATTACCTCCCAACGGAATTTGTTTGTTGATTATCTTATCTATATCGTCCTTGAGGTCGTCAATATCTCTACAATAAATCGGTTTTACTCTCACCGCTAGTTGTTCAGTTGTTCTTTCTCTTGGTGCACTCAATTTCTCTAAGATACCCGCAATAAGTTCCTCTTTCTCCCGTTGAGTCATATTTTTCAATTTCATAAATTGATCATAGCCAACAGTCTGGATAGTTACTTTATCTACTAGCTTAGATACATCATAATTTTGTGCCATCACCGCAACGCTGAATAACATCACCACAGATAACATAATCAATTTTCTCATAAGAATCCTCCTAAACCCTATTTTTAAAACATACCATACTTTACTGCAAGTTGTATGCCATAACAGGGGGGTAACTAGCTGTTTTTATTAGCTTTCTCTAAACAGTGTTTTTTGCGGTTTCATATAACTCTGTATAGCTATGATACACCCTGACTACATGCTATACAAAATAAACTGAAGTATCCTGGGACATCGCGAACAGATGAGAGGCTGAAAGTAAGAGTGGACAAGGTTTTTAAGTTGGTGACAATTTGTCACCGACTGGTTCCCTTCCTTATTTAATCGCTCCTTGAATTTTGTAATCTTCAAATACAGCGAGTGATTTTTCTATCATTTTAGTTTCCTTCTTCACTAGTTTTTCCTGTCTATGAGATTCACCAGCATCTTAACAATAGTGTCCTTATGTTCTGACTTACTTTCTGCAATCATCAGGGTTATTGCAACAAGGGCGTTGTCATTTAAAATACGAGTGCCATCATTTTTATAAAGTATGCCGTTTTTGTTTATGAAATAAAGAAATATAGATGCGGCTATACGCTTGTTGCCGTCTATAAATGAATGGTTTTTGACCAAAAAATAGAGCAGATTTGATGCCTTTTCCTCTATGCTAGGGTAAAGCTCCTCCCCTCCAAAGGTTTGATAAATACCCTCTATTGAACTCCTAAACGATTTATCTTTCTCCTTCCCAAATAAGGAAGAAGCACCAAAACTTTTAGCAAGTTGCTGAATAATACTCGTCGCCTCTTCATAATCTACTTCCCTTGCAACCCTCTTTGATAATTTGTTTTTTTCTAATTTCAGAGTTTTGTGGTCATATCTATCCAGTAAATCTAGAGCCTGAGTATAATCTGCAATAACCTTTAACAATGACACAGCCTCATCAGAATCAAGTTTCCGTTGGTCAACTATATGAGTAATAACAGAAACAACATCTGAAAGTTGCTTGAATTTTTTGTCCTCTTTTTTGACGTAGCCATCAAGCATGTATCTTTTTAATATGTTTGTAGCCCAAACCCTAAACTCAGTGCCTCTTTTAGATTTAATCCTATAACCTACTGATATTATTACATCTAAATTAAAGAAAAAAACTAGTTTATCAGAATTTGCAATGTGCATTTTTTGCACATTGCTTTTTTTATCAAGTTCCCTTTCTTTAAAAACATTTCCAATATGCTTAGTAACAACCGAACGCTCAACACCAAAAAGTTCAGATAATTGTTTTTGGCTTAACCAAACAGTTTCATCTTTTAAATTAACATCTAATTTAAGATTTCCATCTTTTGATTTGTAAATTGCTATTTCTTTATTCTTATCCATTTAGTCATCCCCCTACTTTACCTCTTACGTTACAAGTTCCATGCCCCTCTATAATGCTGTATGACCGTTATAATCCGTCAGTTTTCGTACACGCTTGTACAGTAGTCAGTCAGTCTTATTGTTCACAGTAGCATAAAAAAGAGGAATTTAAAAGGTCGTATAGCAACAATTACTGTGCGAATTTATTTGAGGTTCAGGCTCGTTGGTTATAAGCCGATATAGAAATAAGTATTTCTTTCTTCCGTTATAAGTTAATATTATTGTATGAAGAAAAACCGTTTACTTGCAGCGGTTGTGTTGGCCACGCTGGTTTTCTTTTTATTACCGATAACAAACCTGTTCGCTGAACGAACGGACGTGTCCAATATTCATGACACAATAATGCCTAAAAATAATTATATGATATCGGCAGAACCTGAACTGGATTTTGATCCCGGCGCCAATGGGAGAATGTATGCTACGGCGTATTTTCGTTTTGGTGCAGGCCTCACCGAACATATCGACATAAGCTGTAAATATGGCACCACTACCGGAGCAAAACCATACTACGGTGCTCACCTTGAGACACATTTCATAAAAACAGAGTTCATTAATTTTGCGACAAGCATCGGGGCACACTACAGGAACGGGGCAATACTTGACTACACACCGGCGATAATACATAACTTCGAGAAATTCTCTATCGCTACAGGGCCTGAATTTAACTGGAAGATAACAAGAGACAAAAAAATAATGCTCGATATCTTTCTAGGGATATCTATCCCCTTCGCACGGTCGATGAAACTCACCGTCGATGTAGGGTTCCCTATATTGAACGATACATACTGGATCTCCACCGGCTGGGCCGCCTACTTCTAAAGTTACCTGTAATACTAATTTATACTTAAGATATTTTAGGACCCTTGCGGAGCGAGTAAATCCGACCATGCAGGAGGATTTACGAGTGAGCCGGAGCGGCTTAAAAACGCACGAGGAGTGTGTTTTTGAGAACGCGTGTCCTAAAATATCTTAAGTATAAATTAGTATTACAGTTCGACGTGAACAGGCATGATCACCGTCGTAATTCCATAATTCTGGAGGTTCTTCTGGACGATCATGGACGTATCGTTGTGCAGCATCTTATGATAGAACTTTTCCTGCTGGAACGTTAGTTTCCCCGCGAACACGGTTGATTTTGGGAATTCCTTTGACACATCTATACAAAGATTCGTCGCCAGCTCCATAACATCAGTGCCTGTATCGTACCTGTACGTGGCTGTAGCGCCTAATTTTCTTGCGTAATCAACATACTTCTCTAAAGACTTCTTCGTAGATTCTTCGTGCTGTTTTAAATATTCCTTATCCTTGAACGAATCTGTATCAACAACGGATACAGACACAAAAACTATATTTTTGTAGAGACCTGGGAAGTTCTGCATTATAGAGAGCAGTGTGTGAACACCGAGGCTGTTGAACCCGCTCACAAGTTGTATGGCTGTCCTTTCTTCCGGATTGACCTCGCTGCTATTATATTGTGCAGAGGAGATCTCTACACCGGTCATGGACTCGTCCAGCCTCTTAATAGCCCTTTTTACCTTGTTATAATGTTTTCTTATAAGAACACATATTGATATAACGAATGCTGTTATTACAAAAGTGATCCATCCACCCTCGCCCAATTTTTCATAAGAGGTTACGACAAGAATAGTGAGGCACAACAACAATCCAACCATATGAATAAAGAGGTGGGACTTCCACTCCTTGTTGGTCTTCCTGTTATTTACAAAGAACTTACTCATACCAAGCTGCGACAGCGAGAATGTTATGAAAACATTTATGGAGTACATAACGACGAGCGTGCTTATGCTGCCCTTTGTGTACACAAGAAGACAAAACGCTGCACCGCCCATGAGGATTATCCCATTCCTCATCGTAAATCTCTCTGAAAGAGCTGCAAATCTACGAGGGAACCAGTTGTCCAGTGCCATATTGGCCATAACCTTTGGGCCGCCTATAAAACCTGCCTGTGCACCGACCATAAGTAGTGCTCCCTCAGCAATTATTGTTATAAGAGCTATTTCTGCTCCATAGTTCCATCCACCAAAAAGTTTTTTAGCCAACACAGCGTTCATGGTCTGACCAAAAGTGGGTTGTACGTTAAATAACAGATAGCATACAAACAAACCACCGGCAGTTATCGCCAGCGACAGCGCCATGTATAACATGGTACGTTTTCCGTTCTGCACCTTAGGGTCTTTCATTATCTGAAGTCCGTTAGACACAGCCTCTATTCCTGTATATGTACCACCACCCATTGAGTATGCCCTTAAGAATAAAGCAAGCATTCCCATCCAGCCCAGCGTTGAAAGTCCATTATTAAAATCAGTACTAGCTTTTTGATAAACCACATGAAACTCCGACGACTGGGAAAATATTCCATATCCTATAAGCAGCAGATGGGTCACTACGAATGTAACAAAAATAGGAGCAAGGATAAATATAGATTCCTTTACACCCCTGATATTGAGAACTATTAAAGCGAGAACGAGGAACAGCTCGAACATGAGTTTATACTGTTGATACTCTATCGGCAGAAAACTGAATATCGCATCGCCGCAAGCAGCAATGGAGACCGTAATGGTCAAAATAAAGTCAACTATAAGTGCCGACCCTGAAAGTACGCCTGCTTTCTCTCCGAGGGTATGCGTCGCTATTACGTAACCGCCGCCGCCGGTAGGAAAGTACTCTATCATCTTTGAGTATGTATATGAGATGATGAATACCGTGAGTGCTGTAGCAGCGGCAAGAGCTACAGCAATATAAGGATGATTGACTATGATCTTAAACGCTTCTTCGGGACCGTACGACGACGACGAGAGTCCATCCGCTCCCAATCCTATCCAAGCAAGAGTGGGTATCAAGGCAAGCTTATGAAACAGATGTGGGTCGTTAATATTCTTCGGTTTGCCAAATATACTGTACTGCAGTGATCTTATATCCATAACAAAAAACAGTTAAACTCCGAAAGTTTTTCAAGTCAATCAGCAATTGACAAAGCCACGTATGATTTTATATTACCCCTATGGCCACAAAACATATTATTACCGCAGCTGTTATTTTACTCTCAGCCTGCAGCTCTATGCCTCCGTCAGAATCCGGAAAGATAAGCGGACGTCCAAAACCGGTGCCCATGATATTCTACGCGGACTATGACTATGCGTGGGACTCAGCATTAAAAGAGATGCAGCGGTACAACCTTAAGACGGTGAACAAGGAAGTCGGTTCCATAATAACAGATGAGATGCGTGAATATGAGGGGAGACAGGAACGGAATGAGTACCGCTATCATATAGAGGTTGCGCTTACAGTGCTACCAAAGGAAGAAGAACTCCCTCAAACGCAGGTCGTCATAACAAAATACGTTTCTCAATACCGCGGACTTGATACTGACAGGCTTGTTGCCTCTGACCTGGTGGAGGAAAAGGTGATCCTTCACAGGATACAGAGGCTGCTCGAGATAGAAAGGACAAAACTTCAAAAAGCAGCCGAAAAATAAGAGAGATGAAAATTGAAAGAACTCTCGGCCAAAACATTAGAATTCATTAAAAAAGAATCCCTTGTAGACAGAGGGGACAAAATACTCGTCGCTGTGTCCGGCGGGATTGATTCCATCTCTCTCCTATATGTAATAAAGGAACTGATGGGCGCATTGGATATCCCCACCCCTGTTGTAGCGCATGTTAACCACAATCTGAGGGGCATGGAGTCTGACAGGGACGAGGAATTTGTAAGAATGCAGGCCAAGGGGCTTGGGCTTCAATTTGTTCCGGCATCTTTCAATATCAGAGAGATCGCCGTTGAGGATAAAAGCTCTATCCAGGAAACAGCGAGAAGATACCGTCTGAAATTTTTGGAAGATACCGCAAAAGAACTCAACTGCACAAAAATAGCGACGGGGCATAATCAGGACGACCTTGCAGAAACAGCGTTGATGTGGATCACAAGGGGCGCCGGAATAAAAGGCGCAGCGGGAATACCCCCCAAAAGAGATAAATTCATCCGTCCTCTTTTGTGCTGTTCGAGGGCTGAGATAGCGAACTTTGCTGAAGAGGCTGGCATCATACATGTAGAGGACTCATCTAACGTAAAACTTGATTATGTAAGGAACGTGTTCAGGCACGAGGTTCTGCCTTTGATAGAATCAAAGTGCTACAACTCCGCCAAGAACAATATTGCGCGCTTTGCCGAAATTATGAGAACTGACATGGATTATCTGGACGGTGTAGCTCAAGAGTTAACAAAAGAACTCGTCTCTGATATCAGCGTTAAAGATGAAAAGAGCATAGAGGTGGACGAATTATTGAGTGTTCATCCGGCGCTGCAGACAAGGGTCGTAAGGCAGACAATAAAAGACATCGCCGGAAACCTGGACAACATCTCGCACTACCACATAGAAAAGGTATTGGAGATGTGCTCAAAAAAAGAGAGCGGCACAAAGATCGTAAGCCTTCCAGGGAATATAGAGGCTGTGAAGGTCTACTCAAAACTGTTTATCCGGCCAAAGCTAGGCGTTGATAACGATGAAGATGACCATAAGGACAGCAGATACAATGTAAAATACCCCGGCACCACAATAATAGAGCCTCTTAGTTTGAGGCTGGACATAGAATTGCTGGCCGGCGGAAAAGCTGTGGAAAAATATAATTTCGACGACCCATTCATTGCTTTTATAAACTCTGACAAGGTACAATTGCCTTTAACGGCGCGTTTTGCTGAGCAGGGCGATTCGTTCACTCCTCTGGGTTCTACAGGCTCTAAAAAATTGAGCGACTTCTTTATAGATAAAAAGATCCCCGTCGATGAAAGATGGAACACCCCCGTGCTCACCGACAACGAGAATATGATCTGGGTGATCGGACACAGAATAAGCGAGCTTTACCGTCTGAACTACGCCAGCAAGAATGTGCTTATGATAAAGGCCAGCTGGTTATAAATTTTTAGGAGGTTTATTATGAAAGGAACAAAAGCCATGCTGTTGATCTCGTCAATTATGGTACTAAGTTCTTCCGCCGTACTTGCATGCCCCATGATAATAAAACTGGAAAAAATGAATCTGCCAGGATTGAACACAGCGGCTATAAAGATCGAGGGAAAGGACATAACGATCGGCGACTTTGACAACATCTTAGACAAGTCAGCGCCTTTGAATCAGAACTACTCGTTCTCTAATCCAATCCACATAGTCTTAAACTATGTCAAAAGCGCCAAACAGTCCCAGCAATTTTTCGTAACTTACGATACCAAGATCATGGATGATAAAACAACTAGACCTAATTATTCCATATACCTTGCAATAGCCAGTATGTCGGCGTCGTACACCATTGATCTTACCTACGGATTAGAGCCCAGCGAGGGCGTAGAGGAAAAAGAACTTGGCGGACAAAAAGTACAGATCTTTAGCCCCATTACTGATAAAGACCCTATAACCGGCGGCCTCTGTAAATAAATTTAAGCGAACTTGACTGCCATGCTTCTACTCTCGGCTCCGAGTAGGCTAAATTAAGCCTTGTATCATCATCGCAGTAGAGGCGGCCTTTGTTATCCTGAAGAAACTCGTATGCACTTTCTGCATCAACAGGGCATTTACAATTGATCCCTTTGGGACAAACAAAGTCATTCGACATATTACAAGGTAATTCATTCGTTAGAACACAACTCGCAGGTTTATTTGGGTATTCTACTGTAGCAGAAGCGACAACATAGTAGCTATTAGCAACATCTACAGCCGGTACGTCCATAATGTCTGCATGATTATAACTGCTTTTTACATCCACATTAAAAGAGACTTCCGATATAACCAGACCTTTTTCATCCACTAGATCTCCATGAAACTTAATGTTTGATCCATGCTGTGCAAAAGCAGCAAAAGACACCGAAAGAAATAAAACTAATACAAAAAGAACTCTCTTCATTTTTTTCCTCCATTACTTTTGAGTTTAATCTTACTAAATCTAATCCTTAATATCAAGCAAAATATTCGATTTTTAGGTAGCGCCTAGCTATTGGGCAGGCCGTTCTTTCTCCCATCAATCTCTCGTCCGCCGCCCGCCTCGCGGATCTCGTGTAAACATGGCATATAATTCCTTTTTTTTACAAATTAAATATTGATAAATCGAGTTTGCCCCCTTACAAAGAATACTATCATGTCCTAACAAATTTTGAGGTGGCAAGCTAAAGTGTTTAAAAAGATTTTTAATGCTCTTGCAGCACAACCCCACATTGAACCGATAAAAGGCGAGGACGAAATCAAAAAATTATACAGGCACTGGCGAATACGAATGATGTATTCGACTATGATAGGTTATGCAGCTTTTTATCTGGTGAGAAAGAACTTTTCTATGGCCATGCCATCTTTCTTGCAAGAATTTGGCGCCAGCAAAACAGACCTTGGATTAGTTCTCTCTTTATTCTCTGTTATATATGGAGTGGGAAAGTTCTTTAACGGTATTCTAGCTGACAGGGCAAATCCACGTTACTTTATGGCGATAGGGCTAATACTGTCCGGTGTAACGAACCTGTTTTTTGGTTTGAGCACAGGCATGATAACGATCGGTGTTTTTTGGCTTTTCAATGCATGGTTTCAGGCAATGGGTAGCCCTCCCTGTGCAAGAATTTTAACTCACTGGTATAGTCCAAAAGAACTTGGGACAAAATATGGGATATGGAATGCTTCGCATCAGGTAGGAGGAGCCGGCATAATGATACTTGCCGGATATTTAATCCCTAACTACGGATGGAGATCTGCTTTTTACATACCTGCCATTTTGGCAATACTCATTGGTTTTTATCTAATCAACCGTTTAAGGGACACACCTCAATCAATGGGACTCCCTCCCATAGAGGAATATAGAAAAGAAGCAAAAAAACATCTGGACAGAGATGAGGACACTGCACATTCGGCCAGAGAGATATTCTTAAAGCACATACTGCCGAACAAGACACTGTGGTATTTGTGCTTTGCGAACTTTTTTGTTTATATAGTACGCATAGGCGTTCTTGACTGGACCCCCACATACCTTATAGAAGCTAAAGGGAGCAAACTCAGTCTTGCAGGATTTCAGGTCGCAGGGTTCGAGATAGCTGGTATTTTTGGTGCAATAGCTGCAGGATGGGCGTCAGACAAGATTTTTAAGGGCAGAAGAGGCCCCGTTAATTTAAGCTGTATGGCACTTCTAACAATATTCTTATTTTGGTTCTGGAAGTTGCCGGCTGGGCATCCCTGGCTGGAGGCAACAGCACTCATAATGGTAGGATTTTTGGTCTATGGACCGCAAATGTTGGTTGCTGTTGCTGCTGCTGATGCGGCTTCTAAAAAAGCTGCAGCTACCGCAATCGGCTTGACTGGGACCTTTGGTTATTTGGGCAGCACTGTATGTGGAGTTGGGACCGGTCTCTTGGTTGACAGATTTGGCTGGAACGGGGGCTTCATATTCTATGTTGCATGCTCAATAGCTGCTACATTACTGTTCCTACTCACATGGAAAGCAAAGGCCAAAACAGTAGAATAATACCAGTATTCTAAGATATATTATGTAAATAAGGTTGACGTAAGGGGCACTTGTATTGTAAAAAGTACAAGGTCGTAATATCAACAAAGCAAAAGGCAAGGGTTGTTAAATGCTCTCATCTACATGCTGGTTACTCCCCACGACTTTATTTATGTTCTCTCTTTCTTTCCCGTGTTTTTCTCAAACTATAGATACGCCTGCCAAAGAGATGCTCGCTGTTGAGACATATTCAAAAACAAAACCATACTCAGAACTTGTAAATATAGATGTTCAAAAAACTCCTTTTGATAACAAAACGTCGCAGGAAATTTATTGTTTAAATGTTAGAGATCGATTCAATTATGATCTTTCGTCTGAACAGGGGGAGATAAATTCGGTTTTAGAAGACATAATGAATTATCGTGATGCAGTTGCAACGATGATCTCTACATGCAGCGGTAGTACTAAAGAGGTCCCTGTCTGTACTAACGCTCAGCTAAAAGAAGCCTTTGATTTCAGCAGATGGTACTTTAAGAACATCCATTTTATGGAGAATCTTTCTTGTGTGCTTAACACAACAACGGTGTTTGGACCTTATGACCAGAACAGGGAACATAGTGAACAACAGATCAACAAAGGGAACCTTGACGGAATAGCCGCTGCTACAAAATATAATGCAACGATAGTCGCTTCTATAAATGATCACATTAAAAAAATGAACAACCCAGCACCTCAACAAAAGCAGGCAAATAATTTATTGTTTGCGCTGAGCGCATTTGATACCTGTGAACAAAAAATAAAAGCTCTTGATCCAAATGGAACGAATCCTTTTTCTGCATACATTTCTCAGTACAGAACGGATATAGGTGGAGAATTATATACTGGTTTTTTAAATAATTTTGATGGGAAAACTATGTTGGGCAATTACGAAGCCGCTCTTGGTTACTATGCAAACAATAAAAACTTTAATGAAGAAACTAAACAGCTAAAGGATGTATGTGTTGGTTTAGCATCAACAGCAAAGAACAGGCTCGTTGCCTTGCAGAAAGTCCATAACAAGGAAATCAACGAACACAACGCACAGGCCATAGCTGATTTTTTCAATCCTTATATAAACCTCATCAGTGCAAGGTGTGAACTTATACACGCTAATGCAACAGAATTAAAAGCCAAGACCATCTCTCCTGAGAACAACATGATCGAGAAACAGGCTGACTTTCTTGATGCATGGGAAAATAGTTCTACCACATCCGGAAGAAATGTAGGATACGGAGCACGAGGCGATGATCTTGTACAGATAGACAGTAAAGTAAAGGCAGCCTTGGACGCTTATGCGCAAACACCTTTTGTTAAGGGCACGCAAGATCTGTTTAACGCAATATTTTCCGTCCCTGAGATACAGTTTGATAAAAAAGATCCTTCCACAAAGATGCCCAACCCTTTATACAGGCTTTTAGCTTCAAAGACGCTAAACTCAAAAATGGGCTTTGCTTTTATAGTTAAAAACGGATTTTTAAATGTATGTATGAGATACGGATCGCCGTTCAGCGCCGGCGGACTTTCTGGTCCCCAAAGACAGCAACTTGGGAAAATGCCTATGATAAGCACAGAGGCATACCTGGCATATAAGGCAGACTTAAAGCAGTCCGTAAAAAATGCATCCGAAGGAAAAGATACTTATGCTTTGTTCACAGGTCCTTTGGTACTTACAGCTAAGGACGAGGTAAATAAACTGCTGAAACAAGCAATAGATAAAGCAGATAATGATATCGACATGTGTCTTACCGGGCCGGGTGAAAAGAACCCAACTAATTATATTTCTGCTGATATTAGTGCTCGAACCGATATAACCGACCACGAAAGGAGGGAATTAGAGTACAAAGTAAAGACAAAAGAAATAATAGAGTCTGAAGTTTTTCCAACAGTCATTAAGGAAGCGAATGAAAAAAGAAAAAATATAATATCGAGATATCTGACCACAGCTCCAATGTTGGCGATTGAATACATAAAGAACGCACCTACAGCAGGAGACTTTGATGCACTGTGTGCGTCACTTTTGGCTTCATACAGCAACGTAGAATCAAGAGAAACGATCGGTGCTGCGGTTGATATCGCTATTTTTGTTTCGTTCGTACTGTCTTACGGTAGCAGCACTTATGTAACGATACCTTTAAGGACCGTACTGGTCGCTGCGGGTATTGTTGACGGTGTTATATCAGTAAAAATAGTATCAGAAATGAACAAGGAAGTTTCCACAATAAAAGAAATGCAAGCTGCTGGGTTCATAGATTATGAGGAAGGAAACAAAATGATTGAGCTTGCAAACTCTCAGATAGGTGGGGCTGGATTGTCATTGATATTGGACTCCGTATTCATATATTCCGGTTTGAAAGGTCTTAAACTCCTTCCAATAAAAAGGGGCTCTCCAAAAGTGCCTGGCGAGCCTGTAACTGATCCCAAGGTAGTTGACATGGTTGCAGAAAAGACTCCGCAAGAAGATATAATCAAAAAAGGAACTGACGGCCAATATGAGCTTAATCTTGGTAAACCAGATAAAATTGAATCGCCACTACCAAAACAATTCCGATACAAACGACTCGACAAAACAAGCGTAGATAAGTATAAAAAAGTACTGGCTTCTCGCCTCCGCAACGTAGGGGTAAAAGTAAGTGAAGATGATAAATTGCTGGGCTTTTTCTCGAAAAGATGTGCCGCGTTTAACAATTTCTGCAGGCAAATGAGGTTTTGTAAAGCATCTTATCCGAGTACAAAAGCGTGGTGGGCATTGGCAGGTGTAGGTTCTGTAATAAGGGGAGGATCAACATATTATGGCTACAAAAAGAACCTAAAAAAGAAAAAGTTCAACCCGTATAACTTTGGATCTGACGTTGGTTCAGGGCTTGCAAAAGAGTGGCTATATAGTTACTTTATTGTAAAAAACACGGTCGATGCTAACGCCAAAGGCAACGGCAACAACTTTAATTACAAGGTATCCTTTAAAGACGCTATAAAAGGCTGGGGTACAAAGTTTGGTAAAACATATGGAAAAACTTTTGGGTGGGGGCTTGGCGCTGAGAGCTTGAGCAACGTAGGCTATTATTTTACCGGCGGCGCTGAGGATGAATATGGTGCGGATGAAAAGCTGCAGGCAACACTGGTTCGTACTGTGTGGGGAGCAACGTGGGTAGCTTTTGTGGCTGTTCCATTAAAGATGACTATCTATGAGATGGTCGTCGGGCTTACCTGTATGATCCCCGGTATGAAGATCTTTTCAAAGGTCTCCGGCATAACAGGAAAAGTAGTGTCAGTTGTACTTTCATATGGTGCACAAGCAGGATACGCCGGCATAACCTCTGATTATTATTACCAGGGCAGAAACTTTATGTTCGATCTTTTTAGCATAGAAACGCTGGACGAAAAAGAAAAAAAGAAAACTTGCGAAGTTGGTGATGAAAAAGATGTTGAAGGAATGCCTATAACACCTTTGTATTTTGGTGACGGCGACAATGCCATAGAGATCAAACTTATGGAAAGCGGAGTTCCTAAACTTACCCCCGAGGAAGAAAGGAACGGCGACATCATGTACCAATTAATCCAAGGTGATGAGGACGGAAATCTCGACGAAGAACCCATAATCGACAATTAGCAACAATTAGATAAAATAATCTGACATTACCTTCCCGTGATCGAAGCAGAGTTTGCCCTCGCTGTGCATTTTTGTTATCTCTTCTTTCGTGAACAGACCAACATTTTTTGCATCATCACCGGCTTTGGGTTCCTTGTTGCAAGTCGCTGTAAAGATAACGGACACTGTGTGCCATCTTGGATCGCGCTTTGGGTCGGAGTAAACATGGAACTGCTTTAGATTTAACAGCTCAACATTTATCTCTTCCATCATCTCTCTTCTGACAGCAGTCTCCACTGTCTCACCAACGTCGACAAAACCACCGGGCAGCGCCCAGCCGTAAGGAATGTTCTTTCTTTCTATTAAAACTATTTTGCCCTTGTATTCAACAATAGCGTCCACGGTAAGCTTTGGGGTTATTATCTCTCTATTTTGCATTGCCTATACCGCCTGCCTGCATAAGATACTCAATAATAAAATCATCCAACTCACCGTCGAGAACTGCGTTTATGTTACCAACCTCGTAGTTAGTCCTGTGGTCCTTTACCATCTGATATGGGTGTAGAACATAGGAACGTATCTGGCTACCCCACTCTATTTTCTTTTTCACGGAATTCGCCTTATCCGTTTTTTCCTGTCTCAATTCAAGTTCCCTTTCGTACATCCTGGACTTCAATATCTTCATCGCTGTGGCTTTGTTCTTGTGTTGTGAACGTTCGTTCTGGCACTGGACAACAATACCGGTCGGCATATGAGTTATCCTTACTGCGGAATCTGTTGTGTTAACATGCTGCCCCCCTGCGCCGCCCGCCCTGAACGTGTCTATCTTAAGGTCGACCTCTTTTATATCTACGTCGATAGTGTCATCAACTTGAGGAGATGCAAATACAGCGGCAAAGGAGGTGTGCCTGCGCGCGTTGCTATCGAACGGAGAAATACGTACGACCCTGTGTATACCGTTCTCCGCCTTAAGATAACCATAGGCATAATCACCGTCGACCAGGAGTGTTGCACTCTTTATGCCTGCTTCCTCGCCGGACTGATAGTCGACGACCTCGTGCTTATAACCTTTCCTTTCTATCCATCGCGAGTACATCCTTAAAAGCATTGCGGCCCAGTCCTGGGCGTCAGTACCACCGGCCCCCGCATTTATAGTTAGCACAGCCCCCATGTGGTCGGATTCCCCGCTCAGCATTCGTTTGAATTCCATCTCCTTTATCTGCTTTTCTATCAGTATGGTCTGTTCATCGAGGTCCTTAACAAGCGCCTCATCCTTTTCGCTCTCCAACAATAATGTCGTTACAGCGACGTTAGATATCTTGTCGCTTAAAGACTTGCAGTCGGATACCACTCGCCTTATCTGAGTAGCCTCTTTATTAAGGGCCTGAGCCTTATCCTTGTTATTCCATATATCAGGGGCAGAGAGCTCAGCCTCTATATCAGAGAGCCTCTTCTTTTTGTTCTCAAGATCCAGAACCTTAAAAAGTTTATCTGCCCTGTTTTTTATTTCGTCCAATCCTGCCACGACCTAAAACCTCCGCTAGTATCCGACTCTGCATAAAGAACATCTTTTCAGCGTCTTTACTGCTGACCCTGCCTTCATGCTTATATCCAAATAAATGTAGTATCCCGTGCACCAACAACAAAATAAGCTCCTCGTCCAATGTATGTCCGTCCAATTTAGCGTTCTTTTTTGCTGTATCAACGCATATAAATATGTCACCCATATAGCCAAACGGTTCGGCTATTTCCGGCGGTGAATTAAAGCTCAAAACATCTGTCTGATAATTTTTACGTCTGTAGTTCTTGTTGAGTTCTTTTATCGTCCTGCCTTTTACAAGAGCTACAGAGAGGCTGCGATCGTCACAGCCTAGAATCGACAGAGCTTGTTTCCCCGTCCTTGTCAGTGATCTTCTGGGTAATCTTATCCCAGGTTCTCCTGTTAGTATAATTCCCATTTTGCTCCTCGGTACGGTGAAGGTCAGGATATTCAATTCTGCTGTGATGCAGTGCTATAAGTATCTTTGTGTATATCTGACTTATTATCTTCAGCCTCTTTAAAGTTATGTGGCACTCGTCGAACTGCCCGTCAACGAACATGTTGTTTATTATTGCGTCAACAGTGTTCTTTATCCTGGACGGTGTGGGATCCTCAAGCGTCCTGCATGCCGCCTCGCATGAGTCAGCTATCATAACAAGTGCAGCTTCCCTGCTCTTGGGCTTAGGGCCCGGGTATCTATAATCAAGCTCATTGACACCCTTATTCTGTTCCAGCGCCTTTCCGTAGAAGAACTTCATCAGCGACGTTCCATGGTGCTGTTCTATTATGTCTGTAATAGGTTTACCAAGCTTAGCTTCATGCCCCATCTTTACGCCATCTTTTACGTGAGAGACTAGTATTCTCGCGCTCATTGTAGGGTTCAGTTTATCGTGGGGGTTTATAGCCCCCTGTTGGTTCTCTATAAAGTAGACCGCTTTGCCCATCTTGCCGATGTCGTGATAATAGGAAGCCACCCTTGCAAGGAGTGAGTTTGCACCTGTTTCATCCGCACCCGCCGCTGCAAGTTGTGCAACTATCATGCTGTGGTTGTATGTCCCGGGCGCCTTTATCAAAAAATCCCTGAGGAGCGCTTGATTTGTGTTCGCGAACTCAAGAAGCTTCAGGTTCGTTGTATAATTGAACATATATTCAAATACAGGTATAACAGCCTCTGTAACGAACGCACTCAGTATCCCGCTCAAGAACCCAGCAATGCCCGCGTAAACAATATGGTACCATGAGAAATTTATCGTATATACTTTTGCTACGATCATCACAGAGGCGAACAACATCTGGAACAATCCCACCATAAGGCCTGCTTTTACGAGGGTGCTCCTCTCCTCGAACCTCATGACAAGTACGGACGCGACCAGGCCAGAGCACAACACATAGCCCGAGAAGATAAAATTGCCCTCTGTCATAACACCGATGATAACAGCGGACACGATCGAGAAAATAGCCGCGAGCTCTGTTGTGAACAGTATCCTGACCACAAGTCCCATAGCGACGTATGGAAAGAGCAACATAAATACATCAGCTGATATATCTGTGATGTAAACAGCAAGTATTGAAGACACAAGCAGCCAGAGCTTGAGCCCCAGCGTGTATAGTAATGTGAATAGCCCCATGACCAAAACGTCCTTCGTCTTGGGTTTATAAATGTATATGGATGACTTTGTATAGAAGGAGAGGCTGTAGAACACCAGGCCAAACAGCATAAAATAGAACAGATAAAAAACTGTGTTCTTATAATTCATGCTTGCCATTCTCAGTTGGTTCAATATCATCAGTTGGCGTTTTTCTATTGGCTCACCGTCGCGGACAACGATCTCGCCCCTGTTGACCTTGACTATAACCTTGTTGACCTTTTCCCGCGCGCTTTGTCTTGAGCGGACCGTTTTTTCCTTATTAAATGTCAGGTTCGCCCTGACCAGCGAATCGGCTATGCTCATTATTGCAGTACGCTCTTCCTTGTTGAACTTTCCAAATATGCTCTGCATCTTTTCCTGCATCATCTGTCGAACTTCATCGAGAGTAATAGCAAGCGGCAGGAGTTGTGCTGTTTTCAGACGTTTGGTACTTTCCTGATAAGACATACCCTCGTTGTCACGTGATATATCATTAATAACTATTTCGCCGGAACCTTCCTCAAAGAGGATGTCCTTATCGTCCAATATGTACCTGTTGGGAACGGCACTCAAAGCATAAAGGAGCGCCCTCTCCATTCTCCAGGGATAACTGCCAGCGGATATGACTTTATATGGAGTATCGTCTACGATGCGGCCGAGGTAGTCCTCGAATTTCTTCCTGGCATCGGTAGTTGTTGGGTTCTTCCTGAGGTTCTTGAATGCTTCATGTATCTTTTGTTTGGCGCTGTTGAGCGTACTAGGGTCATAATCGAATACAGGAGGAATAAGTTTTTCCGCTTCCCTTGCAGCCTTTTCTGTAGATTCAACGTCCTCGAACTCAATTGTCTGAGATGCTTTTATATTCCTATCGGCAAACTCGCCAAGTCGATACGCCTTATAAGGTTTTGACAGGTTAAGGTTCACAGTGATGGAAATAAGGAACGAAAATACTATTATGAACGAGAACAGCCTCACTCCCGGCCTATAAAAAAAGTTTTTTATCTTTTCGATCACAACGTCCCTATTGAGCATGTTTGTTCATACACTCCCTGTATAAAAGGGCTAGAACGATATAGAACAGCGGCGTTAAGATCATATCCATTACAACCGCAAAAATGACCGGGACATTGAAAATCAAGAATTCTAGAACACAGTATACAAACATATAGCAAAATATCTTGAACCGGGAGCCTTCTGTAATCACAATACTTCTTTTAATGGACTCCACAACTTTTGCCTCACTTGAACTCACGATGATCGGATACGCCATTACAGTAATAATAAAACCGTAGGACAGCGTCAGAACAGAAAGAGGGAACACTATTAAACTCAGCAAAATGATTTTCCATAGTCTTCTGCCCGTTAAAAATATTTTAAATGATGAAAGTCCTAATTGTCCACCGTCTACAGCGATTAAGATCATAGGGATATACCCTGTTGCAAAAATTGCCGAGAACAACATAGAAAGCAAGATCAGTGAAATACTCTGAACATCTACCTTGTCACCAGCGAACAAGACCATCGGATTCGTCATGATACCATGCGCAACCATATACTTCGTGAAAAAACCAAGTTCTAAAGCGCTGTACGCAAAAGGTATAGCGAACAACGGGATCGGATATTTTTTAACTATCTCAAAAGCGGATTTAACCCTGTTCATTCAGCCTCCAGGCCTGGCTTTTTTTTATTCAGTGCTTGTTTATTGAACGGGCCTTAGGATTATAACCCTTGTCACCCTTCACGAGCATGTATTCGTCCTCTTCTCCGGTGAATATATTATCGCCCTCTTCCATTACAAGAGCAAGTCTCAGTACTTCGTCAGCCTCTTTAACAGGATGAACGATTATCTCCTTCATTATCACTTCCGGGATCTCTTTGAGGTCCTTCATGTTCTCGTCGGGGATGATGACCTCTTTTACGCCGGCCCTGTACGCC
>Ga0247841_10000705_pt1 | contig 84245 bp, 60 predicted proteins | sample LaCruzMarch2015__2_FD_192410 | JGI IMG/M metagenome (GOLD analysis project Ga0247841, IMG submission 192410) | Freshwater microbial communities from meromictic Lake La Cruz, Castile-La Mancha, Spain - LaCruzMarch2015_18m | ecosystem: Environmental > Aquatic > Freshwater > Lake | place: Spain... | reverse complement strand
AATCTGATTTACAGAATATTAATGGCTGAGGTCCTCAATATTTTCACAGAAAACCGGAACAGGTTGGCGATGCTACCCGTTGGGGTCAACTGCGGAAAAAGGGGGTTTTGGCAGGACTAACTATTTACTGAAATCCTCTACATTACCTATTGATTAATAGCTCAGGCTGTTTCTGCAGAAACATATTTCCCGCCATTCAGAATTCGGCGAACAGCAGTAGACAATTCCATAAAGATACTTTCTTTAGCCAGATATCCAGCAGCACCATTGCGCAACGCATACATGGCATATTGTCTTTGTGGCGCAAAGCTGTAAAGCAATACATTCGTCATATTTTTATTATGACGCATTTTTTGAAGCACATCAAGGCCCGAAACCCCAGAGATGGACATGTCCATAATCACCAAATCGTATTTGCTGTTGGACACTTTGCTCAACAATTCATTCCCATTTTCTACGCCATCAATCAACTCAACTTCAGGAAGTGAGCGAATGATTTGTTCGACTCCTTCACGTACTAGAAGATGGTCATCACCGATCAGAATGTTCATGGCTATTGTTTTTAAATGTAGTTTAGTGTCTTTGTTCAAAGATAGGTAAGCAGCCTTTGCTTTTTTGAAGGGGGTTGAGGACATTAGTTTCCGTAAAATCTGAATTGCGTGTAAGGGAATCCCTACAGTTTTAAAAGTGGCGTAAAATCAAGCAGGCACTTTTCACAAAGTGCCTGCCTATTCTACCTAAACTACTTTTAAAATAAAACATCCACCATTGGAGCTCTTGGACGGGTGGTGGGATCCTTGGGTTTTTATCCCCAGTCCTTGGAGTTAATTATAATTGACTGTTACCGCAAGTGGTAACATTTTTTCATTGGAGTCAAGTACTTCCTTCTTTAAGCGCATTGTACCACCAATATGGATCGTACCTGCGCCGCTGCCATCTGTTTCGGAAGTCATTGAGAAATTATCTACAGAGATGGTTGTGCCATTTTTGTTGAAACCGATGCCATGGTTGGTCACTGTTACAGAATAGCTAGACTTGTTTCCCTGAATTCGAATGGTTGCCATTTGCATCGCTTCATCAGCAACGGTCAGACTTGCAGATTCTTCAACAGGACTGGTGGTCGATCGAAGCGAAACATTACTGAATCTAAGGCCTTGAACCGCACTGATAGCTGCCGGTGAAAGCAGTGTGACAGCCATGTGCCCAATTGCGGTGGATGACATCGGGCCCCTTACGGATTGAGCAAACGATTGGAAGGTCATTCCAATCAGGAGGGTCAATATGTAGAGGATGCGTGTCATTGTAGTAGGTCTTTTTTTCTACTACAAAGATAAAGCGCCTTGGAATAGCGCTTTGAAGGGGGTTCAGGTCATCGTATGGTCGAAAATTCTGAATCGCTTGTAGGGGAATCCTTACAAGTAGATATGGACAGTTACTCGATCAGTTTGTTTTTGATGGCGTACATGGTCAAATCGGCATTCGTTTTCATGTCCATTTTCTCAAGAACCCGCATCTTGTAAGTGCTCACCGTTTTATCGGAAATGTACAAGGTGTGTGCAATCTCCGTTACGGACTTCCCTTTAGCCAACTGAATCATGATTTGGAATTCACGTTCGGAAAGTGCTTCGTGGGGTTGCTTTCCTTCCATCCCGGCATCTTGGAAGATTAGTTTTTCGGCCAGTGCGATGGAAATGTATTTGCCGCCCGATGTGATTTTGCGGATAGCCAAAGCCAGTTCCTCAAAAGCGCTGTCTTTGGAAAGATACCCTGAAGCCCCCAATTTAAAGGCTCGGATGGCATATTGTTCCTGTGGATAAAAACTAAAGATCAACACCTTGGTGCTGATGTTCCTGTCTTTCATGCGTTGAAGCACATCCAATCCACTCAACCCTGGCATGGAGATATCCAAAATAACAATGTCGTACTGCGTTTCACAGATTTTGGCAAAAGCTTGAACGCCATCGGAAACCTCTTCTATAAGTTTGACCTCCGGCAACGTTTTTAGAATTTGCTTCACTCCTTCTCTCACTATGGAATGGTCATCTGCGATAAGAACTTTCATGGTTGATCGGTTTTAGGTACATAAACAATAACGGAGGTGCCGTTTCCAATTGAACCAGAATACTCAATGGTTCCTCCACACTGGGTGATTCTCTGGCGCATGCCGATGAGTCCGAAGGATTTTCCCGACTCCAACTTTTCAGGCGGGATGCCAACACCATCATCCGAGATGATCAGCGAAACATCCGGCTGAATGGATAGTTGAATGGAGACTTTGGTGGCTTGTGAATGTCTGATCACATTCGTGAGAGATTCCTGAATGATTCGGAACAACGCTAGGTTCAATGATTTTGAGGTAGGTTCAGAGTCACCTAAGAAAAGCAGGCAGGGTATGCCCGTCCGTTCGGTAAATTCTTCACAGAACCATTCAATAGCGGCGATCAAACCTAAATCATCCAATACTCCTGGGTGGAGTTCGGAGGAAATCCGTTGAACCCTTTTAATCACTAGATTGGTCATTAAGATCATCTTGTCAATCTTTTGAGATGCAAGATCGGTGTCTTTCAGGTTTTGCTTCACCCAACTCAGGTCCATCTTCAGGGCTGTCATGGCTTGACCAAGCTCGTCATGAACTTGCAACGATATTTGGGTGCGTTCATCTTCGAGCGCTTTAATTTGATATTGATTCAGTTCCTCGACCTTCAGTTTGGCCGCCCTGGTTTCTTCTTCAGAAATCCTCAGTTTCTCCGTATCATCGATGATGCGCTGTTTTTGCCAGTATATTTCCAGAAAGACCTTGATTTTACTTATCAGGATGATCTCGTTGAGCGGTTTTACAATGTAGTCCACTGCGCCTGCCTTGTAGCCTTCCAGTACTCTGGCGTTTTCAGGAAAATTGGCTGTTAGGAAAATGATGGGGACCTTATTCTCAGCTCGGTCGTCATTTAGCAGGATGGCAAGCTCGTATCCGTTCATCTCTGGCATTTGAACATCGAGAATGGCAAGGGAAAGCTCTAAATCTTTCACCAGTGAAAGCGCTTCGGCACCTGAAAGCGCCTTAATCAGTTTGGCTGGAATATTTCGAAGGATGATTTCCAGATACAAAAGGTTGGTGGAGTTGTCGTCTACAATCAGTATGTTCGGAAGTGCATGCATTTAGTCAAAGGTGTTATAGACAAGCAAAGATAAATTATTTGAACAATATTGATTCCTAAATTCTGTATTAAGCGTTAAATATTTTGATTATTCCTCGATAAATTTTATCTTCACGCAGTAATATGAGCATAAAAGCATGAATAAGCACCACATTCTGATTGTAGACGACAATCCCTATTCCGTATCCTTGATTTCAGTGGTTCTTTCCAAAAATATGGAATGCGAGTTGTCTGTTGCCTTTGATGGACCTTCGGCTATTAAAAAAGCGCAAGAAGTCAAACCGGATCTGATTCTGATGGATTGGCAGATGCCTGGTATTGACGGACTCCGGTCCATCGAAATCTTAAAGGAAGATGCTGACACCGCTCAAATCCCAGTCATCATGATTACCTGTCTGGCTGAAAAGTCCGATTTGGAAAAAGCTTTCAATACGGGTGTTGTCGATTACATTCGCAAGCCCTTTGAAGCCATTGAGCTGATGTCTAGGGTAAAGTCCGTATTGCAGACCAACGATTACCACAAACAAATGGTCGAAGCCCAAAAGCGTGAAGTGGCAGCCATCTCCTTACGGAATGTTCAGAATGAAGAATTCAACACAAGTATATTTCTGAACTGAAACAAGTCAAGAACATTCTGAAATCAGATCCGGATAGTGTTGGTGCCTACTTGGATCGCATCATCAGTGAACTGAATTCCGATTTCTCTGAAAATTCCTGGAATCAGTTTGAGAGCCGCATCAAGGAAAGTGATCAGGAATTTTATCGAAATTTAGGGGTTAAACATCCAAATTTGACACCTGCTGAAATCAAACTCTGCTTTTTCTTGCGCCTGAATCTTTCCACCAAGGAAATAGCTGGCATGACTTTCCAGACGTACGACAGCGTTCGTATTGCCCGTACCCGTCTTCGTAAAAAGATGAATCTGACGAACGACGACAATCTGGTGGGCTATTTATTCGCCATTTGAGCAAGGTTTCGATCCTTTTTGTATCCTTTCACCGATTTTCTTGTTTCTGAAATGATGCTGACTAGTCTGATACGTTGTAGGTTATACTACGTATATTTGTAGTTGGTCTTTAATGTCCGAATGGCACTGAATTCAAAAACAAAATGATGTATCTGAACCACCATACGATATCCTCTTCACGAAAAAACATTTTAAGTTCTCTGGTCACGCTCCTGTTCATGGTGGCAGTTTCTGTTTTTCCCATTGCTGCACAACAAACATACAATTCTGCAGGGCCTTTTATCTATAACGTACCTGTCGGTGTGACGTTGTTGAAGGTGGAATGCTGGGGTGCAGGTGGCGGTGGCAGCAACATCACATTCGACGGGAACATGGCTGGCGGTGGCGGTGGCGGTGGAGCCTACGCCAGCAGCCTAGTTCCGGTAACCCAAAGTTCGTATACTCTGACAGTTGGTGGCGGTGGTGGCGGTGGAGCCAGTGGTGGTGATTCCTATTTCAACACCTCTGTTGTTATTGCCCGTGGAGGTTCAGGTGCTTCGCTTAACACTGCTGCTGGAGCTGCAGGTGGATTGGCTTCCGCTTCTGTCGGAACTGTAAAATGGTCTGGTGGTAATGGGGCAACTGGGGTTACTGGATCCTATTCCGGTGGCGGTGGCGGCGGTGCAGGGAGTTTCGCGGATGGTGCAAACTCTACGAACAGGACAGGTGGAACAGGTGGCAGTTTAAATGGGGGTAGTGGAGCGAATGGGCGTACGAACACATCAGCTGGAGCTGGTAGAACTGGCTCCGACTTTGGAGGTGCAGGTAGTGGTGGATATGCAACATCCACCACCGATCGCTCTGGTGGTGCAGGTGCAGGTGGCTTGGTTATCGTTACTCCCTGCCTGGTGGAAGTTAATGCAACCTCTGGTGTAACCCTGGATTATTATCCTACCGTGAAAGCAGCTGTAGATGCCATTAACAATGGTGTTCACCAAGGCATTATTAGCATCAAGCTTCTCTCCAGCACGACCGAAACAGCAACGATCTCGCTCAATGCAAGCACTAATGGAAGTGCACTTTATACGAGTGTGATACTTTACCCGACCACTACGGGTCTGTCGATATCAGGTTCAATCGCTGGCCCTCTGTTTACGTTCAATGGTTGTGGAAATGTGACCATCGACGGCCGTGTGAATGCAACTGGGTCCACGGTTTCTCTGAACATGACCAATACAAATACAGGGACTTCTGCAACGACATTGCTGTTCAACAGTACCGCCCAGAGCAATACGGTGAAGTATTGTCAGATCACTGGTGGAGGTGGTAGTACAACAAACGGAACCATTCAGTTCGGAACGACCGGCAACAATTCGAGCAATACGGTGAGCAATTGCCAGATAACGAACAATGGAACCAGACGTGCCTGTGCCATTTATTCGAATACTGGAACGAATACCAGCAATTCAATTTTGAACAATGAAATTTTTAATACTTGGTTGGCTACGACCTCTTCCAACGTCTTTTCGGTTTACTTGGGTACAGGAGCCAGCACCTGGACCATTTCAGACAACAGTTTTTACGATACAGGGATTGCCACCATGTCGGGCACCTTTACCTATTCCGCCATTTACCTCAACAATACGACGAATGGAAGCGGTTTTACCATTTACAACAATCATATTGGTGGAAGTCAAGCATTGAGTGGAGGTGCTGCGATGGAAATGGGAACAACCACCCCTTCGTCATCCACCTTCTATCCCATCTATCTGAATATCGGGACAGCCAATACCACTACGCTGTTTGGAAACGAAATAAGCAACATCAATTACAAATCTTCTGCGGCGGCGCCCTTCATTGGTTATAATTTAGCTGCTGGAAACATCACACTGAATTCAAATGACCTGGGTGATGTAACAGGTTTGACTCCTCTAACTTTGGCAGGAACTGGAACCACGACCACAACGTATGGTATTAGTCTGGCTTCAACCAGTGTGTTGAATGTACTTGATAATCGAATATCGACAGTGACATTGGGCGCTGCACCAACCACCAATACACATAATTTCACAGCAATTTATAAAGGCACTGCAAGTGGCACGTTGACGGTTACTGGGAATGTGATTGGCCATGCCAGCAACGCAGAAAGCATAAAGATCAGCAGTACCGCTACGGTAGGGATCCAAAGCCTGTATGGAATTTATTCCATTTGCTCCGGAACGGTGAATATTTCCAACAATACAGTGGCCAACCTGTTGAATGCCACTACCAACACCACTGCTGGTGCAACAGGAACGGTGACGGGGATATTTTCGAGTGCTGGAACCAATACCGTTTCTGCCAATATCGTTCATGATTTGACCATTGCCAATGGAAATACATCATCCACAACACCTTCGGTCTGTGGTCTAATGTTATCGAGTACTGTTTCCGGTAAATCGATTACAGAGAATAAAATCTATAATCTGAGCAATACGTATGCTGCCGCTGCTGCGATCAATGTAACGGGACTGCAATATTCAGGAGCAACCAACGGCACCAATGTTGTCGAGAAGAACCTGATTTACGGCCTGTCCATCGTCAGTGCATCCGGTATTGTCCGAGGTATTCTGATTGCATCCGGTTCGACCACCTACTCCAACAACATCATCAGTTTGAGCAACAACCTGAACAATACCATTTATGGGGCTTATGATGCCGGATCGAATTCAAGCACCTGCAATTTTTACCACAATACGGTTTATTTGGGTGGAACTGCCGGAGGAACTGCAAGTTCGTATGCTTTATACTCTGCAACGGCATCCAATACCAGAAATTTTAGGAACAACATTTTATTCAATGCACGCTCCAGCACTGGAACCAATTATGCCATTTATTACAATGCCACCGGCGTTGGCAACTTAACGGCCGATTATAATGATTATCGGGTGACTGGAACGAATGGAATGGTGGGGTATTATCCTTCTTCAGACCGAACATTGTCAACCCTTCAGACCGCCCTTGCGGAAGATGCCAACAGCATTGACACCGATCCCGGATTGCATTTGGCGGGTGGCGTACTTGCTACTGATTATCAGACGCATCTAAATTTGATTGGAGTTTCTGCCGGAATAACAGTGGATTATGGTAGTGCAACCAGGAGTTCCTTTACGATGGGTGCCTGGGAGTTTCAACCGGTTGAAATCTGGAGTAATAATACGCTGCGTGCCTCTTTTGGAAATCTGAAAAGCGCTTTTGACAAAATCAACGATGGAACATGGACAGGTGACTTGACCGTAAAAATCACAGCAAGCACCAATGAAACAGCCAGTGCCGTATTAAATGCAAGCGAACCCGGAGGCGCCAATTATTCGCAAATTTTGATTTATCCTGAAGCATCGGACATCGTGATTTCTGGCAACATAAACGCCCCTCTTATCAGTTTGAACGGTGCGGACAAGGTATTCATAAACGGTAGTGTATATCTGAACAACACATCCCCCGGCATGGTGCTTATGAATACCAATACCGGCAACAATGCCAGTGTGGTGAAGTTCTCGGAATCTGCCCAGAACAACAGCATCAAATATTGTTATCTGAAAGGCAATTCATTAACCGCTTCGCAAGCCGTTGTATTATTCGCTACATCCACTACCGGAACGGGAAACAGCACCGATACCATTGCCTACTGCAAATTGTCAGGTACCGGTTCGACCGCTTCCACCAGACCTCGCAATGTCATTTTTTCGAACGCTACCGCCATTCGACAAAATACAAACATTCTCATAACCGGGAATGAATTCTATGATTTCTTAAATCCAGACTATGCCTCCAATGGCATTCTGGTAATGAGTAGCACGACCGCAATGACCGTTAGCGAGAACAGTTTCTATGAGACCACTGCTTTTGTTTCCAACCTTGCTGTAGATTATAAAATCATAAACATTGACAACCTCTCTGGTGGGAATTTCTCTGTAACAGGTAATTACATTGGTGGAAATGCGGCCTATTGCAGTGGCACGTGGACAAAAACAGGGAATGGCAACCTTTTTGATGCGATCTTTCTAAATGTAGGGTCGGCTCCTGCCAGTGGTGTTCATGGGAATACCATCAAAGGGTTCAACTATACAAATGCCCCTTACAGCAATTGGCTTGGCATCCATATTGCGGGTGGAAACGTCGACGTCGGTACAGTTGCCGGAAATACGCTTGGTGAAACGACCGGAACAGGCTCCATCACACTGACCAATACGGCAACCTCCGGAGGTAATTTCTACGGGATTTATGTTGAAAGCATGGGCACCACAAATTGTCAAAATAACATGTTGGGTTCCATCAGCGTAGGTACCAATGACAATACACTTTCGATGAATTTCTATGGCATCTACAAAGCTGCCGTTTCAGGTAGTATAACCATCAGCAACAACCAAGTGGGTGGCGAAACAACCGAAAACAGTTTGATAGCACGTTCCCTTGCTTCAGATAATGTGCAGGACGTTTTTGGCATTTATTCTGCCAGTACCGATACCGCAACCATCAACGGAAATACCGTTGCCAATCTGGTGAATGCGACAACCTCTACCTCCCAAGTCTCGATGACTCGTGGAATCATGACCGTCAGTGGCTCCAACACCATCGATAACAATACAGTGCACCACATCTCCACCTTAAACGCTCAGCAAAACAACTACAATAATGCCACGCTGATTGGTATTGAACAAATCAGTGAGCAGGCTGCATCCACCCAGTTGATTCGTGGGAATAAAGTGTATAGTCTTAAGAATATTACTTCAGCAACCATCGAAATGTATGGGATATTTTTTAAGGGGCCTGCTGCTGGTACTCATGAGATCTCTCGGAATTTTGTCCATACGTTTATCATTGTTTCTACCGATGCTGCCTATTTGCATGGGATTTCACTCCATACGGGAACTTATACATGCTCCAACAATGTTGTTTTTTTGGGGGATACCATTACGACCGGTTGCCGCATCTGGGGAATCTGGAACAACAGCAACAGTACGGTCAAGATTTATCACAATACCGTTTATTTGAACGGAAAAGCGACTACAGGGTCGTCCAATTCATTTGCATTTAGGGATCTCAGCCTTGCTCCAACCAATCGTGACGTACGAAACAATATTTTCTGGAATGAACGTATCAATACGGTTACGCCCATTGCCCATTATGCTTTTTTTCTGAATGCAATTGACAACACGACACTTAACTACAACGATTATCAGTTCGCACAAAAATTTGCGTTGGTAGAAGGCACGACGTATTCTACGCAGCAGGAGTGGGTCAATGCCACTCCATTTGATGATAACAGCATCAGTACCAATCCACTTTTGACCAATCTTGGAGGCATCTCACCCTCCGATTACCAACCAGGTGTGGCTTTGGTCGGTGAGGCCATCGCTGGCCAAACAACCGATTTTGGCGGTGCACCAAGAGGCGCCCCTCCAACCATGGGTGCCTGGGAATACGTTTCCGATCCTGTGGAAGTATGGAATGGATCGACCCATCAACAAGATTATAAAACGCTCAAATTGGCATTTGATGCCATTAATGCTGGAACTTGGACGGGCGACTTGACCATCAAGATTAAGTCCAACATCAAAGAAACCGTCAAAGCAGTGCTGTATCAAACGGGTTATACCGGTGCAGGGGGAACGTCAAGCTATTCCAGGGTGCATGTTTATCCTACCCGAATAGATATTCAGGTTTCCGGGAAACTGCCAACTCCTTTAATTGAACTGAACGGTGCCCATGGCGTTGTTTTTGACGGTAGGGTCAGCGGTACAGGTTCAGCCTACAACTTGATTCTACAAAACGATTCAATTTCTACTGCTGCATCCACGTTGACATTCCTAAATTCTGCTGAAGTGGATAGTGTCAAGTATTGCATCATTAAAGGTCTTTCAACGAATCCAAACGGTGGAATCGTTCATTTCTCCACTTCGAATGCTGGGACGGGCAACGACAATAATTGCATTTCCAACAATAAGATAACCGTAGTCGACTCCAACCCTATCGTTAAAGCCAGGGTGATCAATGCCGTATACTCCGAAGGAACCTCGGGAAGGGAAAACAACAGCAATTGCATTCAAAACAACGAGATTTTCGATGTTTGGAGTCAGGCTGCCAGTTCTTACAGCATTCATGTTGGTTCCAATTCCACTGCTTTTACCATTTCCGGTAACAGTATGTACGAAACCACCACCTTTACGCCAAGTGCAGCCAATACGTATAATGGCATTCGCATCAATAATGCCGGTGGTAACGGATTTGTGCTTTCCGGAAATTACATTGGTGGTAAAGCCATTCAGTGTCAGGGAAGTCCGCTTCTTATTGGAACTTCAACCCCTGCGAATACGTTTGCCGTCCAACCCATCTATCTGAACGTCGGAACCACTTCTGCCACCTCGGTTCAAGGAAATACCGTGAAGAACTTCAGACTGACCAGCCCCAATACGGCTCCATTTATGGGCGTATACATCCAGGCAGGAACGGTGAACATGGGTACGACTTCTGCCAATCATATTGGTGCTTCAACGGGAATCGAATCCATTTATCTGATTGGAGTTGCTGCCGTATCTTCTTCGTATGGCGTTTATGTCAATAGCCCGGCTGCGGTGGTGTTGACTAACAACAACATTGGCTCTATTACTACCAATGTTACGGGTTCCACTGCGTATGGACATTCCTTTTATGGTATTTACAAAGCTGCCGCAGCAGGAGGTTTGACAGTGACTGGAAATTTGATCGGAAGTCTTGCCACCTCCAATAGTCTGGAGGCTTTATCGGCTGCTACCGCCAATGTGCAATCGGTTTATGGCATCTATTCCATGGGTACTGGAGCAACGACCCTCTACAACAATACGATTGCCAATTTGCGGAACAATACGACGAGGAATTTCGCCAGCAACATTGTGGATGCGGTTTATTTCGAGGGTGCCAACGGATCGACCAACAACATCGAACGAAACTTTATTTACGGCCTGTCTCATGCTTGCGCAACGGCTGACGCAGTCAATCGGATGACCGGCATTTATTTGGCAGCCGGTTCGGCGAGCATTGCAAACAATATTGTTTGGATTGGAAACGGTGAGACCAATAACTTCAATCTTTATGGCATCTACGACCAAGGGGTGGCGGGTCAAACCAACACGATCTACCACAATACCGTTTATATGTCTGGTGCAGCGTCTGGTACCACCAAAAGCAGTTATGCCTACCTAAAAGCCGTGGATGCCGGCACCACCAATATCCGTAACAATATTTTCTACAATGCACGGAGCGGTGGTTCTACTGGGAAGCATTATGCCCTTTCCTTACCCGGCACCACTCTTTCCAATGTAACCATCAATGTAAACGACTATTATACCTTCGTAGGTGGTTTTCAGAATTACTATAAAGGCAGCATTACCTCAATTGGATCCTGGAAAACCACAACAGGTCAGGATGGATCAGCCCTTAATTCGATTCCGTTTACAACACCAGCATCTGCTCTGGCAATTAACTTCCGCCCCACGTTGGATTTGCCCGGTTTGAATGCTGGCATTGGTTACGACTATGGTTTGAATCCGAGAAGCGCCACTACGCCTACCATGGGCGCTTGGGAACGCGTCAATAAATGGAAGGGCTCGCTCAGCATCGACTTCAATACGGCCAGCAATTGGACCTTCAATATGGTGCCAGCCCCGTATGACAATATTATTTTTGACGATGCGCCCAACCGACCATGCACCATGGATCAAGATCGGTATGTTACGGATATTGTCAATAATCAAGCTACGTACCGAATGGTCGTCAATGGATTCTCACTAACCATCCGTGGAAACTTGACGTTTGCCAACGGTGCCCAAGTAGACGCTTCTGCCACCGGTTCAACGCTGGTATTTAACGGCACAACGGCTCAATCCATTCCGTCCGGTTCACTCTATACCAATAAGGTGTATAATCTGAACCTAAACAATGCGAATCATGTAACGCTTTATGGGACACTGGTTTTGCTTAATAACTTCACTTCGACAGTAGGAAAACTGAATGCGGCTTCGACGGGCGCGACTTTCACGTACGGTGGTACTGCCGCTCAAACCATCGAAAGCAATACCTTCTTGAATGAGAAGGTCTATAATTTGACCATCAATAATCCAGCTGGTGTCACGTTGAATACCACGTTTACCGCAGACAATGACATGACCATTCAAACGGGTTCGTTGTTCACTATTCCTGAAACCAAGGGTTTGACGGTGACTGGTTTGATGACCAATCATGTCGGCACTGGTGGCTTGTTGCTCAAATCATCAGCTACCGGAACTGCATCGCTCTTTCAATCGAACAGTGGTGTGCCTGCAACGGTGCAACGATACATCGATGGTGATACATGCGCCTGGCATTTCATGTCTTCGCCTGTGTCCAATCAAACCATTTCAGGCACTTGGATTCCATCTGGAACTTTTGGCGACGGAACGGGCTACGATTTGTATGCTTGGGACGAACCGGCTGCTTGTTGGGTGTACAACCTGAATACGACGGTGTCGCCCACTTGGCCGTCATCGCATCCTCAAACTTCATTTGTTCCTGGACGTGGCTATTTGTATGCTGTTCAGGCATTGCATCCAACCAAACAATTTGTTGGAAACTTGAACGGTGGTACCATTACACGAGCGCTGACCAAGCTTGCTACCCCAAATTACATTGGCTTCAACCTTCTGGGGAATCCCTATCCCAGCAGTTTGGACTGGAATGCGTCTGCCGGTTATGACAGAAGCATGCTCGATCTGAGTGGAGGTGGTTACTATATGTGGACTTGGAGTACAACGGCCAACAACTATGGTGTGTACAATTCTGCCGATGCAGACGGAATTGGGACCAATAACGTGACCCGACACATTGCACCGATGCAGGCTTTCTTTGTTCAGGCAGCGTCAGCGGGAACCTTTGCTTTCCACAATGCAGCGCGTGTGCACGATGGTGCTAGTGTTTGGCTGAAGTCTGCTCAAAATAATGCTCCTGAGCAAAATGTGCGCTTGTCCGTTTCCGCTGCTGCAGGTCGGGATGAAATTAAAGTTGGGTTTGGTTATGCTGCCAATGAAAGTGGAGCCATGAAGCTTTTCAGTCCGGTACTGACAGCTCCTAGTTTGTATATGAATCGAGGAGGGGCCAGTTATTCCACGTGCCGCTTGACCGATATCAGCACGAACAAGTACATTCCTGTCTATTTCAAAGCGGGTGAAACGGGTTCGTACACACTGAACTGCACGTACGATGCTTCTGCCATGGGAAGCATTTTCGTGGAAGACCGCCTTACCGGAACGATTCTGGACTTGAGCAACGGCGATAGTTACACCTTCCAGGCTTCGGTAGCCGATGCCCCGGAGCGCTTTATTTTACATTTCGGTGCCGTGACTCCTGTTAAAGCCGACCTGCAACCCAACGTCTGGGTTAGTGCGGGCGTGCTGAACGTCTATCTGGAGAATATGATCGGGGACTATACGATGCGTGTATCGGACCTGCAGGGCCGTCTGATTACGAATAAAAAAATGTCGGGAAGCGAACAATGTTCGGTACCCCTGTTCGGTAGAGGGATTTATCTGGTGACGGTCGAAAGCAAGTCTAACCGTCGGTCGATCAAGGTTATATATTAAATTCATTGTCTTTTTTCAAATAGTCTGTATCCTTTTTGTATCCTTGTTTAGTACCCCGTTGTTTCCATTCTGTATAGGTTTTTTTCATACAAGGTTCGAAAACAGCAGTATCTTTGTATCGTTAAAACAACCCAACTGGAAAAAGAAACTCAAAACAAACAAAAAAAATAAAAAAAGATTAAGACTATGAAAAAATTAATGCTTTCTATTTTCGCTCTTGCTGCTTTTACTCTTAGTGCTGCTGCTCAGGCTAATACTGCTACTGATAATGCTACCAGCCATGCAGAATTAATTTCCCCAATGTCTCTTGCTAAAGTTGCTGGTGCAACGAATGGTGGAAACCTTGAGTTTGGCAAAATTGCTATAGGTGCAGGAGCTGGAACAGTTTCTTTGACTGCTGCTGCAACTCCTACTGTAACACCAGCTGGAAGTGCAACCTTGGTTGCTGGGACTCCTCGTTCTGCTGCTGCTTTTTTAGTAGGTGGGCAAGCTGGCCGCGCATATTCTGTTACTCTTCCTACTTCAACGAATGTTGTAAATGGTGCTAACAATCTTACTATAACTTCTTGGGCATCCAGTGCAAGTTTAGTTATCGAATCCAGTGAAGAGCTTAATACTTTTTATGTTGGTGGAACTTTAAACATCCCAGTTGATTCCCCCGTAGGTAATTATGCCGGAACTTTCGATGTGACTGTTACCTACAATTGATTACTTAATAAAATCTTGAAAGGCCCTTCAGCATTAGCTGGAGGGCCTTTTTTTTATTCTAGCTGCAGGTTCAAAAACAGCTATGAATTTGTTTCCTTTTTGTATCCCTGTTCACTAGGGCTTGTATCCATTCTGTCGTGTACAATCTAGCTTATAATCAAATGCTTGAAAGTACCTTTGCAAGTATAAGATTTAGTATGATTTTCAAACCGATGCGACCAATTACATCTAAAATAGTTTTCGTTTTTGCTTTATACATCTTGGCTTTTCCAATGGTGTTTGCAGATGATGCTCATTCTAAATCAGTGATATCCCAAAGTAAGGCTCGTGTCATCGCACCCATTACTTTAGAAAACACGAGCAATCAAGGGCTGGATTTTGGAGTAATTGCATTGGGAACAACAAATGCATCCATCTTAATTGCACCTGCTGCCACGGTCCCCATCAATGTTCCCACTGGTAATTCAGTGGTCTTAACCAGCTCAGTTCAGACTGCTGCTAAGTTTACGGTGAGTGGAGAAGATGCCAAATCATATGTGATTACGGTGCCAGCTTCGACAACGATTTCAAACGGTGCACAGTCATTAACCATTACGGACTTTACCTGTTCAAATGGAAGTGGAGGATTGATCGGTACGAATGATGTGTTTTATGTTGGTGCGACTTTATTGATACCAAGTTCCGCAGTGGCGGATACTTACCAAGGCACATTCAGCGTGACTGTGGCTTACAATTGAATATATGTGCGTTTTTAGAGACTTTTGAGAAGCTCTGAATGCGCAGGATCCTGAAAAAAGTACGATTTTAGCTACTTTTTGAACCTAATGAATTAAAAAAGACCTATTTTTATGCTAATTTATACCAGAATCATTTCAAGTATGAAGAGAATTGTGGTTTTTGTGTTACTTTTTACCGTTTTTTTCATTTCTTTGTCTGCACAAACCAGTGTGGTTGGAAGAGTTGAAGCAGAGCTTGTTGTGCCTGTATCAGCCGTTGAGACGGATTTGCTGAACTTTGGACGGATAGTCGTGGAAGCTGGTGGTGGTACCATTCAGATTTCATCCTCCGGCGAACGTGTAGCTACCGGAAACGTGTTGTTTGCCGACGATCTCTTCAGTACGGGAAAGTTTCAATTGTCGGGTATGCCGGAAAGTTTAGTTTCCATGGTGTTGCCGCAATTGCCTCAAAAACTGTATATGAGCAGTGGAAATCAGACACTCACGGTGGACAAATTTACTTCCGACGTTCCTGCCGGTGGTCAAGTTGCTCGTCAGAGTGATGGAAAAGCGGAAATCAGTATTGGTGCAACGCTTTACATCGGTAACAATCTGAGTAATCCAGCTGGCTTTTATTCCGGAAGTTACGAAGTGGTGTTTACGTACAATTAACTAAAAATAGTGTCATGAAAAGAAAGGTCGGATTCGTCCTCGGTTTATTTGCTTTGATCACGGGATTTTCTCAGCTGGTTTCTGCACAAGGAAATTTGTTGGTTGCTCCCATTCGTGTTGTTTTTGAGGGTTCCAAGCAGAAGGAAGATTTAAACCTGACCAATATTGGACAGGATTCTGCCACCTACCTGGTCTCTTTTATCCATTACAAGATGAAAGAAGACGGTAGTTTCCTTCAGTTGGAAAATGTTGACTCCATTATGACACGTGCAGACAAGTATCTAAGGATCGTTCCTAGAAAAGTCGTATTGCCTCCGGGAGAATCACAAACCATTCGGATGCAATTTCGTAAACCTGCTGATATGAAAGACGGTGAATATCGTTCTCATTTGTATTTCAGAGCCGAAAAGGAAGTTTCTGCTTTGGGAATGAGTACGGCACAGTCCGACACTACTAAAATGTCCGTTTCCATAACCCCGGTTTTTGGGATAAGCATACCTGTCATCATTCGTACCGGTAACCTCGATTATAAGATGAGTTTATCGAATGTTGCGTTAACAGCTGTAAACGACACCATCAGCAACCTGACTTTTTCCATCAATCGTTCTGGCAAAAGATCGGCTTATGGAAACCTGAAGGCGGAATTTGTACCTGCTGTTGGTAAGTCCTTTGTAGTTGGCATAGCGAATGGCGTAGGTGTTTATACCGATTTGAGCGCCCGTCAGTTTAGTTTGTTTATACGCAACAGGGCTGAACAGAAACTAAAAAACGGGAAACTCGTCATCTCTTATTCCAATTCCAGGGAAGATGGTGAAGCCGAGTTGGCTAAAACGGAGTTTAAAATACCCTAAGTGAATAATATGATGTCGCTGTGAAAAAAAGTATATTGTTATTCTCTGCACTTTTGCTGCTGTCTAACAGCATTTTGAAAGGACAGAACAATGCACCACCTTTACCGCAGCGCACTGCAACTGCAACCGTTACTCAGCATTTGAGCTTCGGAGACTTATCGTTGGAGTCGACTTCTGCAGGAGGTACCGTTACAATTGATTATACAGGATCCAGGTCTTCAACCGGTGATCTATATCTTTTGAATCTGGGCTATCCGGTAGCGCAGGCCATACTTGAATTCCATCTATGTCCTGGACGTTCAGTGAAGGTTTTATTCAATCCCTTGGTACAGTTGACAAATGGTTCCCACACGATGAATCTGGCTATTAACAGACTTCGAATTGGAACCACCTTGATCACTACTAGCGGACAAAGCTTCTTTTCGAACAAAGGTTGCAACGATACCCATTACATCGAAGTTGGTGGAACGCTCACTGTGGGCAATTTGTTGTCGAATCCTCCGGGTGAATACATCGGAACTTTTTCGGTAACGCTGGCACAGGAATGAGTTTTTTTGCGTTGTATGTGAATTAATGGTTTTTTAAAGACTCATTAGGCATTTCAATATTGTTATATAAATGAAGTTGATATCCAAAGTTTCCTTGCTTGTTTGCTTTTTTTTTGCAAGCATTCTCGCTTGGGGGCAAGATGCCGACTCTGAAAACCAATATGAGTCTCTTGATATGTCCATCACGTTTGATAGGACCTATCGCATGACCATTCCCACATTGTATAAGGTCCCAGCTGTAGTCATGCTGCCGATCACTGAACTTTTCGACTTCCTGAAAGTTCCCAACAAAGTCAGTTCCGATGGCCAAGTCATCACTGGTTTCTTTGAAAATGAGACGAACAGCTTTGAGATTAACAATCTAAAAAAAACCGTACTATTCAAAGGTCAAACCTATGTCATTAATAACGAGGAATCCACCTTGGATATAGGGATCCTTTATTTAAAAACAACTTTATTCAAACGCGCCTTCGGGTTCGACATGATATTCAACGACCGATCATTATCCTTGCAGTTCACTTCTCCATTTGAATTACCACTATTCAAACTGATGAAACAGGAGAAGCAACGTGAAAACCTTCGCATCAGCGGGAGCGAGGCGGCGGTGTATGATACGGTTCTTAAAAGAGATTATCATTGGTTTCGGGGTGAAATGGCCGACTGGTCCATTGCTTCCACACAATCCAATGAAGGCATTTCAGAAACCCGAATGGAATTAGGTGGAGGAGCAGAAATACTTGGCGGTGAGACCAATGTCTGGCTGAATTATTCCACTCAATTCGGAATCAAAAGGAATCAACAGCAATATTATTGGCGATGGGCTGACAACAGTGCCAAACTCATCCGCCAATTTCAAGTAGGACGAATCGCTGCGCCATCGATTTCATCCGTTCTCTCACCAGTGGATGGTTTTATGATCACCAATGCATTGACGACCATTCGCAAGGCATTGGGTAATTACACCATCTCCAATTACACGGAACCCGATTGGGTCGTTGAACTTTATTTGAACAACCAATTGATTTCGTACACCAGGGCTGACGCTACCGGTTTTTATTCGTTTAAGGTGCCCATTGTTTATGGGAGCAGCAACGTCGTATTACGATTTTACGGGCCTAGCGGAGAGATTCGTTCGGAACAAAAAACGTACAACATGCCCTTCAATTTGCTCCCCAAAGGGGAATTTGAGTATCGAGTGAGTGGTGGATCACTTCTTGATTCAACGGGCGCTCGCTTTGCGAAGGCAGAATTTAATTATGGTATTTCCAGAGCGCTTACCCTTGGGGCTGGTGTGGAATACCTTTCTTCCATTCCCACCCATCAGGAAGTACCATTCATGAACCTGACTTTTCAGCCTTTTTCGCAGTTGCTGTTTACTGGGGAGTACGCCCATAACGTTCGCACCAAGGTTACCATGAATTACAGCTTTCCTAAAAATATTGTTTTTGACGTTACTTACGCCAGATACGTGCCCGGTCAGCAAGCCATTATTTACAATTACCTGGAAGAACGATCGGCCAGCCTTTCCATTCCGATGCGGCTGCGGAATTTGACCAGCAGCATCCGTACTTCGTTCCGTCAAAATGTGTATGAAGACTTCACCTACAGTTCAGGCGAACTGATGTGGACGAACAATTATAAGAATTACAGCATGATTCTGACGAATTATGCCAATGCCTCGGCGGCGAATGCGTTGAATTTGTATGGCAACCTGACCCTGGCAACCAAGCTTCGTAAAGAAACAAACATCCGCACGTCCGCACAATACAATTATCTGTACAAGCAGTTGATTTCGCTTCGCTTTGAAATTGACCGAAAAATTTTCGCCAACGGTCATGCGGCGCTCAAATTGGAAAACAATTTCCTCACCAACAGCCAGAATGTGAGCCTGACGTTCCGTTACGAACTGCCGTATATGACCACGAATGCCTCCATGTCTGCTTCAAATGCGAGATTCCAGATGTCCGAAGGCGCTTCCGGTAGCTTTGCTTTCAACAGTGGTGGCAAATACGTGCATACCGACCGACGGAATGCTGTTGGCAGAAGCGGTATTTCCATCAACCCGTTCATCGATATGAACTTTAATGGAGTAAAAGACGCCAATGAACCGAATTCCAAAGGCTTGAGGGTTCGTTGTTCTGGCGGACAGGTTTTGCAGCGTGATCAGGATTCCATCATCCGGATTGTCGGTTTGGAACCGTTTGTCGATTATACACTTACACTGGATGAATCCGGCTTCGATAATGTTTCACTGAGGCTCAACAGAAAATCCATGAAGGTAACGACCGATCCCAACCAGTTCAAAATGATCATGATGGCGGTACAGCCCATGGCTGAAATATTTGGTACCGTGGCAGATGAAACTGGAAAAGGCCTCGGACGTATCATTGTTCGGGTGACCGATAAAGCCGGTAATCTCGTGTCCAAAGTCTTGACCGAATCGGACGGCTACTTCAACTACATCGGGTTTAAGCCTGGTGACTATAAAATTTTTGTAGACTCCTTGCAATTGGAAGTCCTCAATTATCAAGCGACCCCCGTCTTTGCGACCGTTTTGGAAAATCCGGAAGGCGATGTGGTGGATGCTGGTGTTATTGAGTTGGTAAAGAAACGCATTGCTCAAACACGTAAGGTTAGAAGAGCGTTGCCTGGTGGCGGCTATGAAGAAGTGGAAGTGCCTTTGGATTCCGTCATGGTTGAACCTCCTGTCCCTGTTGCACAGGTCGCCATCGAAGAAGATACGCTGGCTTTGTTCACCATTTTGTTTGACGTGAACAAAACCATTGTCAAGGACAAATACCTGAATCCATTGCAAAAGTTGGCCAAATATCTCAACAAGCCCTCACATGAATCATTGGGCATCGACATTCAGGGCCATACGGACCCCGATGCCAGTTCACTATACAACTTGAAACTGAGCAACCGCCGGGCTGAAGCGGTCAAAGAGGTGCTGGTTAAGGATAGCGTTCGACCGGAACGATTAAAGACCAGCGCTTTCGGAAAGAGCAAGTTGGTGAATACTAGTCGTAGTGCAGAAGAAAAAGCATTGAACAGACGTGTCATCTTTAAAACCATTCTGGTAACGGATGAGGCAGAAAGACCTTTGGAAATGATTCGTGGGGAAATTAAAACACCCAAGCAGAATCTATTTGTCAAAGTACCTCCGATGTCCTTGGTTCAAGCACCAGTTAAACCCAAAAGGTCAGCAGAAAAGACGGTTGTCAAAGAAGCGCCTCAAGATGTTCCAACACAAGCCGAACAGAAAGCGACTGCATCCATTGCTCAGCAAATTGTAGTGCCACTTTCTGGACAGCCTACGATTCGGGTTGACGCAAAGAGACTGTTACGTGTCGAAAATGTACCGTCCTGGTGTCGCATGTTCAGCAGCAACGACCGCTATTGGTTCGAAGTGGGCACTTACAAGTCGTTGCCAGATGCAATGACGACGGCTAAACAATTAAAATTGTATATGAATGGAAGCATCAACTTTGTGATGCAGAATTATGGGGTAAAAATTCAAATAGGTAGTTACGGTAGCAAAGCGGCAGCGTTACAGGATGCCCAATTGCTGTATTCAAAAGGTTTCATTAAGTAGGTAGGTATTATGGGCAGAAATGAATGTTTTATATATTTAGATAGGCAGAACGCTTTTTGGCGAATGGACTCGAGCATGTTCATGCAATTCATGAACCATGTTTCCGACTATTTCGGCGTAAACACGTCTGGAAACGGAATTAGTCTCGAGCAAGTACAATACGCCGAAATTACCGGTGAAGACTTGAACACGGTCAGTGCCATCTTTGGCGGATATTCACCGGATGACAACCGCATCCTTTTAGTGCCGGTTCATCCTCAACGCTTCATTTTACCCATTAAAAACAGCTTCGATGTCTTTATTTCTGAAAAAGACTGTACTGAATTGAAAACCATCAACCTGAAAGCCAAATAAACGTTTTACCGATTAATGGGTATTGCTTCGTGTCCTTGGAGGTGCTACTTTTGTGTAGTTAACTAAAATAAGCTTGGGATGAGGCTTTCCGAACTGAAAACCGGCGAAAAAGCCGTTATTGTTAAAGTATTAGGGCACGGCGGTTTCCGCAAGCGCATCATTGAAATGGGTTTTGTACGGGGAAAAGTGGTGGAAGCCTTGCAAAGTGCCCCGCTGTTGGACCCGGTCAAATACAAAGTCATGCAGTATGAGGTTTCGCTGCGTCGAAGCGAAGCCGAAAACATCGAAGTGGTTAGCAACCGAGATTTGGTGGAGACCTCCGAAACAGACGCTTACAATGGTGTTTTAAACGAAGACGAACTTCGTAAAATCGCTTTAACCAAACGCAAGCACATCCGAATCGCCCTGGTGGGAAATCCCAACTGCGGCAAAACCTCCATTTTCAATCAAGCATCCGGTTCACACGAACATGTAGGCAATTACAGCGGCGTCACGGTGGATGCCAAAGAAGGTCGCTTTCAGTTCAGAGATTATACGTTTACCATTGTGGATTTGCCAGGGACGTATTCCCTCTCAGCCTACACACCGGAAGAAGTGTATGTACGCCGTCATTTGGTGGATGAAGCCCCGGATGTGGTGGTGAACGTGTTGGACGGCTCCAACTTGGAACGAAATTTGTTCCTGACCACTCAACTCATCGATATGAACGTCCGGATGGTCCTGGCACTCAACATGTACGATGAGATGCAGGAAGCGGGCAACAAGCTGGACCATTTGCAGTTAAGTAAATTGCTCGGGGCGCCTGTCATACCCACCATTGGCCGGAAAGGTTGGGGCATGGATACCCTTTTTCATGTCATCATCAAGGTGTATGAAGGCACCGATTTTTTCACAGACGAAGGGGAATTGAATCTGAAAAGTCTTCAGGAATTGCATGATTATTACCACCAGCACGACCTGGACCACGATACGATCGAGGAAATCAAGGAAGATGCCACATTGCGGTCGTTGAACGAGGCACCGCATCAACACGAGCATCAGTACAAGGTGGGCGCCATGACGCGGCACATTCATGTGAATCATGGTCCGGTCATCGAGAAAGCCATTCAAGTGGTTCGGGACGAATTGGTTAAGAATTCGGTGCTACGTGCCTACTATTCCATGCGATATGTAGCCATCAAACTGTTGGAAGGCGACAAGGAAATCGAAAAACTAATTGCTCCACTGGAGAACGCGTTGGAAATTTTCAATGCCAGAGACCGTTCTGTAAAAAGTTTGACAGAAAAGCTGAAAGAAGATCCTGAATCTGCCATTACCAACGCCAAATACGGTTTCATTGCCGGAGCCTTGGCCGAAACGTATCGGGAAGGTAAGAAACCGAAATCCAACAAAACGCATCGAATCGATTTGCTGGTACTACATAAATACCTCAGCTACCCCATCTTCTTGCTTTTCATGTTCATCATGTTCGAATGCACGTTTGTGTTCGGCAAATACCCCATGGGCTGGATTGAAACGGGCGTTGGGGCCTTGGCCAAATTGGTGGAAGGCATGCTGAGCCCCGGCCCACTGAGAGATCTCATCGTGGATGGCATTATTGGAGGCGTTGGGGGCGTCATTGTGTTTCTGCCCAATATTCTCATTCTGTATTTGTTCATTTCCTTTATGGAAGACACCGGCTATATGGCCAGGGCTGCCTTTATTATGGACAAACTCATGCATAAGATGGGCTTGCACGGCAAATCGTTCATCCCAATGATCATGGGTTTCGGCTGTACGGTTCCTGCCATCCTTTCCACCAGAACCATCGAAAATCGCAATTCCAGGATGATCACCATGTTGGTGACACCGCTGATGTCCTGTAGTGCACGACTCCCCGTTTATTTGTTGCTGGCCGGCGCCTTTTTCCCGACGCACGCAGGGTTGGTTCTGTTTGGCCTTTATTTATTCGGCATTATTTTGGCCGTTTTGTTTGCCCGCATTTTTAAACGTTTTTTCTTCCATCGAGAAGATATGCCTTTTGTGATGGAGTTGCCACCGTATCGCCTTCCGACGTTGAAATCCATTTCCCGACACATGTGGGAGAAGGGTGCGCAATACTTGAAAAAGATGGGCACCGTCATCTTGGTGGCCTCCATCCTGATCTGGTTCTTAGGTTACTACCCACAAAATGCTGAATTTAACCGAACCCATTCGGATGCCAGCCGCATCGTTCAACAGGAGAATTCCTTTATCGGTCAGGTGGGTAAATTTGTGGAACCGGCATTGAAACCTCTTGGATTTGACTGGAAAATCGGGGTGTCCATCGTGTCTGGAATCTCTGCCAAAGAGGTGGTGGTGAGCACGTTGGGCGTACTTTATACCGGAAAGGACAATGAGGTGGCCATTGGTGACCGTATGAAATCGGACACGTATGCCGATGGTACGCCGGTGTTCAATGCGGCAGTTGCGTTGTCGCTGATGGTGTTCGTGTTGTTGTATTTCCCCTGCATAGCCACCATTACGGCCATTAAGAATGAATCGGGAAGTTGGAAATGGGGTATTTTCACCATCGTTTACACGGTGGTCCTTGCATGGGTGGCGTCGTTCGTGGTTTACCGAATCGCGCTGCTTTTTATCTGATCAGTCATAGAGTCTGAAAATCTTGTCCATCAGCTGCCATTTCTCGGCGGACGAAGCACCGGGTTTGGCCTCCTGAAAAATGGACATGTATGCTTCCCATTCTGCCTGACGGGGCAGTCCGGCCAGTTTGGCCATCGCCGTTTCCCACTCAAAGTCCAATGGCGTTTCCACCATCATGAACAAGCGGGTTCCCAGGATGTAGAGTTCCATTTCCAGAATGCCCACTTCTTTAATGCCCTCGATAATTTCGGGCCAGGCTTCCGCTTGACTGTGGCGTTTGACGTATTCGGCAATCAAGGCTGGGTCGTCCTTCAGGTCGAGGGTTTGGCAATAACGTTTGACGGGTTGACGGTAATCTTTAACGGAGTAACCGGTTTGTTTGGTTTCCATAGTTTGTAACATAAGAATAAATATCAGCGGATTTCTTTGACCAGATAAACCAGGGTGGGAAAGTGGTCGCTGTAGCCTTCGATAAAGGTGTTGCCACTGAAGGTACGCCAGGGGTAACCTTTGTAGGGGCCTTCCTGCGTGATGAGGAAATCTCGGATGAAGACTTCGGCCTTCCAGTATTTAAGGGTGCTGCGATCGGTGCCGAGGAAAGCCGGAGTCAGAATGTGTTGGTCAAACAAGTTCCATGCACCTCGGTAACAGAGGGAGCCGATGCCTTTGTCCAAGATGCGCCACATCGGATTGTACAAATCGCCATTGGCTATGTCCTCCGGATCTTTTCTGGCCCTAAGAGTTTCTTTAACTGGGATGTTGAACGGGTCGTCGTTCAAATCGCCCATTAGGATGATTTTAGCTTGCGGTTCTTTTTTAACCAAGGAGTCGATGATGCTTTTGGAGAGTTCCGCCGCTGCTTGGCGCAAATGGCGGGATGCCTTCTCTCCGTTTCTGCGGGAGGGCCAGTGGCAGACAATGAAATGGACCGGTTCTCCCAGCAGCAATCCGTTCACCAGCAGTTGGTCGCGGCTCTTGAAGGAGGTGTCGTTGGGCAATGTGAACCTGATGGCTCGGCTGGAAGTCAGGGTGAACACTTTCGGATTGTAGAGCAAGGCCACATCCACGCCGCGAGCTTCCGGTGAGTCGTAATGGACAATCTTGTAACCGATGGATTTCAGGTTTTTTGAGCGAACCAAGTCTTCGAGCACGCTGCGGTTTTCAATCTCAGAGACACCCAAGATGGCAGGGCCCTCTGGACAGTATTCTTTTGCCAACTTACTGATGGCGTAAGACATGTTTTCAATTTTCTTCCAGTACTTGGTGCCGTTCCATTTATTGATTCCGTCGGGGGTGAATTCATAATCGTTTACACCTGGGGACTGAATGGTGTCAAAAAGGTTCTCTTGATTGTAGAAACCAATGGCTGCGACGGTAAACTTCTTTTCCTGTGAAAACGAAAATGTACTGCTGAAAAGGAAAATAAGAAGTGCTAACTGTTTTATATAGGACATAATTTTGTATAATGAATTTTTATTCAAATATCGCTATTCTTTTTTAAACTTTGCTAACTTTGCTTTTCATTTTTACAAAATCAGACCTGTCCACATAAATCGTTTTCAATATGAATAAATCGTTTAGGGTGTTGCTCTATTTGGCATTCTCAGGCAGCCTGGCCGCTCAGAATCCAGTTGACAGCATCCAGCCGCCGACGGTCGTCAACAGCCAGTTGTACCTGTTCAACGAGTCTATGATTGACGATGAAAGCGATCAGGGACAGAACATCAGTTCGACGCTTTCCAGTTCGAGCGATGTGTTTTCCTCCAATGTCGGATATACGTTTTCGGCCATGCGCTTTCGAGTTCGCGGCTTGGATTCGGAATATGCACAGAGTTCCATCAACGGAATCACCTTCAACGACCAGGAAAGAGGCCGTTTCTCGTATTCCATGCTGGGCGGTCTGAACGATGTGGTTCGCAACAGGGAAGACATCACGGGAACTGAATACAATGCATTCGGCTATGGGGACATCGGTGGTTCCTCCAACTTGGTGCTCAGAGCCAGTAGTTTCAATCCCGGCAGTCGTGTTTCGCTGGCTTATACCAACCGAAATTACAAACTCCGCGGCACCTATACCTATTCTACAGGGCTTATGGACAATGGTTGGGCCTTTACCGGTGCGCTCGGTTACCGCTGGGCGGACGAAGGGTACGGAGAAGGTACATTCTACAACAGCCTAGGTTATTTAGCTTCGCTTGAAAAGGTGCTCAATCCGTTCCACAGTTTTGTTCTAACCTCTTTTGGAGCACCTACCCAACGCGGAACGCAGAGTGCCTCCACGCAAGAAGTGTATGACTTGACCGGCCGACATTCCTACAACTCCAACTGGGGTTGGCAAAATGGTAAGAAGCGGAATTCCAGAATCGTGACCGATTTTCAACCGGTGGTGATTTTGTCGCATTTCTGGACACCGGACAAAACCATGAAATTGATTTCAGGTCTGGCTTTTCGTTCGGCATCTTATGGCAGCACCGCTTTGAACTACAACAACGCACCGAATCCGAATCCTGCCTATTACAGAAACCTGCCCAGCTATCAAACGACACAGGACCAGAAGGATTTCTACACGGAAATTTGGACCGGCGACGACGACAGCAATACCCAAATCAACTGGAACGGCCTGTACATGGCCAATGCCTTGGCCTTGCGCGATGGCCAGAGTGCCCGTTACGTGTTGGAAGAACGGCACAACGACCAGAATGAACTGATGCTGAATTCAACCTTCAACAAGCGCGTCGGGGATCATCTGAAAATGACGGGTGGTGTGGAAGCACGTTATACCAAGGGGATGCATTTCAAGACCATTTCGGACATGCTGGGCGCTTCAAACTATTCGGATGTGGACGTTTACACCGAAAACTATTCGCCGCTGAACCCCAACATTCAGTACAACGACCTGAATGCGACTTCCACCGATAAGAAAAAAGGGGATGTGTTCGGTTACAATTACAATGTGTTCGTGCGTTCGGCCAATGCCTGGTTTCAAAACAACCACACCTACAACAGCGTGGATGTTTATTATGGCGCCCGATATAGTTTTATGTCCTACCAGCGCGAAGGTTTGATGAAGAATGGCCGTGCGCCGTTGACATCGTACGGAATGGGTCTGAATCACGAGTTTTTCGATACTTCCGTGAAAGGTGGCGTCACTTGGAAATTGGACGGCAACAACTTCTTTTCGGCCAACATCTTGGCTGAAACCCAACCGACACTGCCCAATCAGGCCTACATTTCTCCGCGCGTCAAGGACGATGCTATTCCCGGTTTAGGTAGTGGTTCCATTTTGAGCTACGACCTGAGTTACAAATTCAACTACCGTTTCCTGAGAGGCCGCATCACGGCATATCGTGCTAAGCTTAGCGACCAGGTGGAAATCGACAATTTCTACGACGATGAAATGATGACGTTCGTCAACTATGTGATGACGGGTGTGAACAAGGTACACGAAGGTTTCGAGTTCGGCCTTTCGGCAAAATTGGGCGGCGGACTTACTGCCACTACGATTGGTTCCATTTCAGACTATGTTTATACGAATCATCCCACAGCAACCATCAGCATGGAAAACGGGATGAAAGCCGATCAGACCAGAGAAATATTTTTGAAGAATTATAGAGTGGGAGGAACCCCGCAGACGGCGGTATCTTTCCAGCTGGATTATGCAGCGCCCGACTATTGGTTTTTCGATCTGGGCGTGAGTTATTACGACCGCACGTACGTGGAGCTTTCTCCAATTAGGCACACTGCTGAAATCCTGCAGTTCACTGCCAACAGTGAGGCGGATTACCGCAAGCTTGCCGGTGAAATCACCACGCAGGAAAAATACCCGTCGGGCTTTATGGTGGACGCTTCCATCGGCAAATCCATTCGACTGAAAAACGGGAACCTCATCAACATCAACCTGCAGGCAGCCAATTTGCTGAACAATACGAACATGCGTTCAGGCGGCTATCAACAAGGTCGGTTTGACTATGTAGGCTACAACGTCAACAAATTCCCGAACAATTACTATTATTCCCAAGGATTCAATTGCTATTTCTTGGTTGCTTACAAATACTAAATACATCACCTATATGAAGCGTTTCAATCATTTTTTACCTGCTTTGCTCCTATTGAGCATCACCTTCGTGGCTTGTGACCAACGGGTTTTCGAAATGCCGCCGCTCGATAAACCGGTTTATCCAGATACGGCAACGATGACCATTGCCGATTTCAAGACTCAGTTTGCTGCTGCAACAGCTGTTGAAATCACTGACTCCATTACCATTAGCGGTATCGTGGTGGCCAACGATATTTCTGGTAACATGTATAAGGAAATGACCATCATGGACAGCACGGGTGGCTTGAAAATCGCCATCAATCAGGGCGACCTTTATACAGAATTCCGTTTGGGTCAACGTGTTTTCATCGAATGCAAAGGTTTGTGGGTGGGTAAATACGGAGATTATATGCAATTGGGAAGTGCATTTGAGTCAAGTATTGGTCAGATGACTTGGGAAACTGCTAAAGCCCATATTTTTCTGAATGGTTGGCCAAATCCAGATGACAAACTTCTAACTCCCGAAGTGATTGATATTAGTATTGTTGGTGCTGAAGCTAATCTCGGCAAACTAATCACTCTTGAAGATGTGATCTTCTTAAATGGAGGAAAGGAGGTTTGTGCATCTCAAACCATATATGGATCAGTACAGACGGAAAATAAGATTCTTAAATCTTCTAAGGGAAGTGGTAGTATTACCGTGCGCTTAAGTTCTGCCTCCGATTTTGCAAACAAAATATTGCCTGCTAATAATGGAAATCTGACAGGTATCCTGACAATCTATAAAACTTCAGCTTCATCTGTTACCTATCAATTCACACCTCGTGATTCAATGGATTTTGCTTTTGAAAATTTTGGTTCAGGTTATATTCAGCACGGTTTGGGTATTGATAGGGATCCTTATACGGTAGAATACGCTCTTACGCAACAGAACAAAGAGCGAACAGCATGGGTGTACGGCTATATCGTTGGCGTTGTGAATGGTTCAATTAATTCAACTAATCCAATTGATGGAAATGATGACATATCTTGGACTACACCAGTCTCTCTGGATAATACAGTTGTCATTGCTTCGGACTCTCTGGAAGATGATTGGAAAAAATGTCTTGTTGTAAATTTGCCTGGCGGTTCTAGCTTGCGTGATTTGGTCAATTTGAGAGATAACCCCTTGAATATTAGAAAGAAACTCGCTGTATTTGGAATGATGGAATCCTATCTTGGAGCTGGAGGCGTCAGCGTTCCCAATGGTACTACTGCTGAGTATTGGTTGAACATTAAGCCGATAATTTTCTCAGAACCGTTCTCTGGGTCTCTGGGGAATTTCTCGACTCGTAATGTTCTCGGTACTCAAGTCTGGGTTTCTAGTTCTTATTACGGGACCTATTTTGCCAAAATGTCTGGTTATTCAAGTGGTTCTTTTGCAAATGAGGATTGGTTGATTTCACCTGCCATCGACCTAACAAATTATGGAACAGCTGCCATGAGTTTTATGCAGGCGAACTATTATAAGTCAACTAGCACAATTTCAGACGAAAATTCATTGTGGATTTCAAGTGATTATTTAGACGGCACCGCTCCTTCTACCGCGACATGGACTAAATTGACCATACCAAATATGCAGACCGCCTTTTCAAAATATGATTTCCTTTCATCGGGTAGTATCAATATACCTTCAGAATACCTGGGCAAGTCGGTGAAAATTGCCTTTAAGTATACTTCAACAAATTCGACTTCTTCAACTTGGGAGGTTTACAATGTTTTAATGACTGGAACCAAGTGATTTTAAAATGAGTAAGTCATTAAATTGAAATAGTGTTTGTATTTATTTCTGAATTTTGTATCTGTGCAGAGGACACCCTGTTTGGGTGTCTTCTGCCGTTTTCTTAGATTTTTATGAAAAAAAGATTTTGTTTCAGCTTGTTTCTCTTTGGTTTGTTTTTCAGTGTTCGGGTTTATGCAGCGGTGCCTGCAGGGTATTATAACGGAACGGATGGGTTGATGAAAGTGGCGTTGAAGACGAAGATGTTCAACATTATCTCCAGAGACGCTTTTTCCCCTAACAGTGCCCCCGTGTCCCTATCTTATACTGCACTTTGGACCGCTTTTAAAACAACGGATATGCGGGCTGACGGAAAGGTCTGGGATATTTATTCGAATAGTACGAATTATGTATTTGGATATGCTAGTGACGGAGGAGATCAATGTGGCAGCTCGATTTCATTCGAGGGTGATTGTTACAACCGTGAACACTCCTTTCCAAAGAGCTGGTTCGGTGGTGATATTGCACCCATGTACACTGATTTGTTTCATTTGTATCCTTCGGATGGAAAAGTTAATGGACTCAGGTCCAATTATCCGTTCGGTAACGTGTTTGCCGCTACCGATTCATCCAATAATAAATATTCTTTGTTGGGCACTTCTTCCGAAAGCGGTAGTTTGATGATCGTATTCGAACCAGCCGATGAAATGAAAGGCGATATGGCCCGAACGTATTTTTATATGGTGACTCGATACGATACGCTGGTCAATAAGTGGAAAGTCAACGCCAATACCGAAATGCTTAGTGGTAATTCCTACCCCGCATTCAGCAGTTGGGCCATAAAAGTTTTGCTCGAATGGAGCCGCCTAGATCCAGTCAGCGCCAAAGAACGAGCCCGCAACGATGTCATTTATACAAACTATCAGCACAACCGAAATCCGTACATCGATTTTCCTGCACTGGCCGAGTACGTTTGGGGCGACTCCACGACCTACGCGTTCCATCCGTCGAAGTATTCAGCCGTGCCTTCCGTCAAAACAGAGGCGCCGATTTTCAATGCCTGGGCCTCAGACGGGAGTCTTCATGTACGCACCACGGCTGGAAAATCCATCGAAATCCTGGATGCGACTGGCAAGTTGCAGAAACGCGAAGTTGCAGAGCGGACAGAATCCACTTTCTACATCGGAAAGCAAACGTTTGTCATCGTCCGTGTCGATCATCAGGTTCAGAAAGTGGTTTTGTAACACCTCCTGCCCACCGTTTCTTTCGTACATATCCATATAGTTCTTTAAAACATTGGTATCTTTGAATTCCGGGCGTGCATTCCCAGTTACTATTTCTTCAGGCACTTTAAATTTTGACGATGATCTTAAGAAGGTTTTCTGTTTTACTTTTTGCAATGTTTCTGGCGGTTTCCGTTCGGGCCGCCAATCCAAATGGTTATTACAATTCTATCACCGGTAAAAAGCAGGAGGCGCTGAAGACGGCGCTTTCAACGTTGTTGCTGAATCATACGGTTCAGGATTACAACAGTTTGTGGGGCTTTTTCCCCAGCACCGACGCTCGCCCTGACGGAACGGTTTGGGATATGTATTCTTCCACGGTACGTACTTTTGGTGCGACTTCGGGAATGAACAGGGAGCATTCGTTTCCGAAAAGTTGGTGGGGCGGGGCTGTACTCCCGGCTTATACCGATTTGAATCACCTTTACCCATCCGACGGAGATGCCAATATGGCCAAAAGCAATTTTCCCTTGGGTGTGGTGGGTGCGGCATCCTTTAATAATGGTGTCACCAAAGTTGGAAACAATATTTTTGCAGGATATTCCAGTACTGTTTTTGAACCTGCAAATGAGTATAAGGGCGATTTTGCCCGAACGTATTTTTACATGGTGACCTGCTACCAAAACTACACTTGGAGCTACCTGTACATGGTCGATCAAAATCTTTATCCGACGCTGAAACCTTGGGCCTCGAACATGCTGATGAAATGGCACCGGGAGGATCCGGTGAGTACCAAGGAAAACATTCGGAACGAAGCGGTTTTCAAAATTCAGAACAATCGGAATCCGTTTATTGACTATCCGCAACTGGCGGAATACCTTTGGGGAGATTCGACCGCATTTAACTTTGGGCTGGCTACTGCTCCGTCTATACCCGTTTTAGCAACACCGACCAACGATACCCGTTTGAATTTCGGAGTTTCGTTGGTTGGCGTAACAAAAACAAGGACGCTTTATGTGAAGGGTAGTTTCCTAAATTCCTCAATGTCCGTTTTTGTGGATGATTCCAATAATCCCATTCAGTTTGCCTCTGCAGTGAAGTTTGTCACCAAAGAACAGGCAAATGCTGGTGTAATCGTGAACATGTCCTATAAACCGACTTTAATCGGAAATCACGTTGCTTCGGTGCTGATTTATGACGGAGGCATTCTGGGCAGCGTTAAAGTGAATCTTTCAGGTACGACCATCCCGCTCGACAGCCTAAAGGCACCAATTCCGCTGGTGGCTTCTGCTATTGCTCCAACATCCTTTACGGCAAACTGGAATCAGGCTTCTTTTGCAGATGCCTACTGTTTGCAATTGTACTCGCTTACCAATGGGCAGGCATCTTTGATTCGCACCTTCGACTCAATCCCCGACAATACCTTCGATGTCACCGGATTGGAAAGCGGCAAGAATTACAGCTACACCTTAAAAACCAGAATTGGAAGCGTGCTGAGTTCCGAATCGACGGAAATGCCAGTGTCGCTTTTGTCGGGAATCTCGGCCGCGACCGATGCAAGCGGCCTGAGTGTGTATGCCAACGGCTCTGTCATCTTTGTGCAGGCTCCTACCCCAGGTTTATCGGTTGAACTCTTTGACTTCTCCGGTCGCAGGGTGGCTGTTATGCCCTCAACGGGTCATATCCAGTCTTTTGAAAACGTGCCAGTCGGACTTTATATGGTGCGTTGTAAGAATAATTTGAGGAAAATAATGGTTTTTTAGACCAACCTTTTATAAATTTGAAGGCTCTTTCCCCACTGGAAAGGGCCTTTTTTGCTCAAAAATAAATTATTTCTATAGTTCTATGTAAAAAAGTAGTACTAAGTATTGCATAGTACTAAAGTAAGTTGTATGTTTGCATCGAATCTAAAAGTCTTCACCGACGAAGGCTGTACGTTTCGACCGTTTAAAAACAACGAACATGGATATTGAAAATGTAAAATCACAAATGCGCAAGGGCTTTCTCGAGTATTGCACCTTGCTGATTTTGCGGAAAAAGGCATCCTACACTTCAGACATTATTGAAGGACTTAAATCGGCACACTTGATTGTGGTCGAAGGAACGCTTTATCCGCTGCTGACCAGACTTAAAAACGACGGTCTGCTCTCCTACGAATGGGTGGAATCCACACAAGGACCTCCCCGGAAGTATTATTCCCTCACCGACGAAGGCATAGTCTTGCTGGACAGCCTCGGTGAAGCCTGGCAGGAGCTTTCCTCCTCCATCAATCATTTAAACGTTTTGAGTAGCGAAAGCAGAGGCGAATCAAGCTTCGACTATGCCGAGTCACAAAAAACGACTGATTAGAATAATCGAACGAATAGTTAGTGTGTCTATTAAGAATTAAAACGATGAAAAAAACTTTGAGTGTGAATTTGGGCGGATCCGTTTACCACATAGACGATGACGCATATCAGGAATTAATGGATTATTTGCAGGATGTCAAAAGCCATTTGGGCAATGACGCATCTTCTGCTGAAGTACTAATCGACATTGAGCAACGCATCAGCGAATTGTTCGGCCAGTGGATGGAAGGTCGCCGGGAAGTCATCACGGCAGGTGACGTGCAAAAGGTCATTGGCATTTTGGGCAGGCCTGAGCAGTTTGACAATGGAGATGCTGAACCGATGGACGAAACAGAACCAGTAACTCCAAAAGGTGAGAAGCGGAACGAAGAAAAAGGCAACTCAGCGCATCGTCGGCTTTACCGGGATTCAGAGAACTCCTTTTTGGGTGGCGTCTGCTCCGGATTTGCGACCTATTTAAATGTGAGCGTAGTGCTCATCCGATTGATCTGGTTGTGTCTGATCTGTTTTGCCGGCACCGGCTTCCTCTTTTATTTCTTATGCTGGATCATCATTCCCGAAGCACGGACAGCCGCCCAACGGCTGGAAATGCGGGGGGAGGATGTGACCATCGAGAATATTGAGAAAAAAGTGCGCGAGGAAGCAGGCAAGGTAAAAGACCGTGTCGATGGTTATGTCAAATCAAATCGGTTTCACGACAACGTACGCAGCGTAAGCAATGGCTTTGTTGACGCCGTTCGTGTTGTTGTCAAAGTATTTCTTGCCTTCATGGGCGGAGCCATCGGGTTGGCTGCTTTTATGGCATTGCTAGGACTTGTTTTTGCCTTGTTGGTGCTGTGGACGGGAAATGTGCATTTCATTCAGACTTGGCCGCATGAATTTCAGTCGTTGCAGATTGCCTTGATGAATCCCTCTTCCGCTACCTGGATGGCATTTGGATTGATACTGGCTATAGGCATACCCTTCATTGCGATTTTCCGACTGTTGTTTGGACGGGCACTTAATCTGAAACGTACCGCCCCATGGGAAATTTGGGTTGGATTCATCGTATGGTTCATCGGCATCGGACTTAGCATTCTTTTTGGATTGAATGTACTGTCGTATAGTGGCGGGTTCTGGGTATAAGCCTAGAATATCCTTCGTTTGTCTATCGTAAAAGGTGCTCCAAAAGGGCACCTTTTACGATTTATGTAGCTTTGTCTAATCTTTCAAACATCCTAAAGGAATAACCTTGACACCATCTTCTCTAGTGTATGCGAGTTCTCCCCCGGTTAAAACGATCAAAAGGTCAGGTATTCTTAATGGATTTTGTTTTTCCAACTCATTCTTGTCTCGCACAAGGTTCTTCAACTGAGTCAAGTGGTTGGCTCCCTCATCAATTTCACGACTTCCGAGTTTGCATTCTATAAGTGCATATCTGCCATCGCCCAAATGAAGCACTGCATCTGCTTCCAATCCATATCGATCGTGGTAATACGACAATGAGCCACCTAGAGCTTGCGAGTAGATTTTTAAATCACGCATACACATGCATTCATAAATGAACCCGAAAGTATTCAAGTCGAGTTCCAGCCTTTTCGGTGAGACACCCAATGCAGCCACTGCAATGGAAGGATCTACAAAACAGCGTTTTTTTCCTGCCCTGATTACAGTTGCCGAACGAATAGCTGGACACCATGCTTCAATATCTTCTATAACAAATAGCTTTTCCAATGCTTCCACATAGTTGTTAAATGTTGTCATCGAAGTAGTTTCCATATCGACTGATACATCCGCCAACATACTTGTTTTTTTTGCCAATGTACAGAGGTTTCTTGCATAGGAACGTATGATAAGTCTTGCTAAAGCTGGATTTCGCTGGGTTTTGTCAACTTTTGAAATATCTTCATTGCAGATTGCGTCGACATAATCATTGGATATTAATAATTTGGCTTCTGTACTCATACTATCCAATGAAGCCGGCCATCCGCCACGACAGGCTGCAAAAATAAGTTCTTCAATGGATAGGTTCGACTTAATTCCGTCAATGTCCAAGTTGTTATTATCAAAAAGATCCTTTAAAGAAATTAGTCCATTGGATTCTTTTGATTCATACAGGCTCATCGGATACATAGACATTCTAGCTATTCTACCAGTGCCAGTATGCATCATCTCATCATCATTTATGACCGTTGAACCAGTGAGAATGAATTGACCTTTCAAACGTCTTTCATCAACAGCGTTGCGAACAGCATCCCATAAAACAGGCGCCACCTGCCACTCATCGATCAAACGTGGCGTTTCACCTTTAAGTAAAAGAGATGGTTTTGTGCGTGCCGCAGCCAAATAGCCTTCTCTGGTATCTGGGTCCTGCATTTTTATCACACTTTTTGCCTGCATCTGAGCAGTCGTTGTCTTTCCGCACCATTTAGGTCCCTTAATCTGTACGGCACCAAAAGCCTCCAATCGTAATTTTAGCTGATCATCAGCAATGCGTTTCAAATAATCCATAGTGTAGATTTTCTTGGCAAATATACTGTTTTTTTGGTAATTGCAGTATTCATTGTGTGTTATTGAGGTATTTTGCTGTATGTTTTTGAGGTGTTTCATTGCGTGTTTTTGAGATGGCAGTGGCGCTATTTTGTACTGGACCGAAAAAGTGGACACTAAAAAGATTTTTTAGTGATTATTATTTTTAAAAGTGGACAGCGTGCCTTTCCCTGAAAAAAGTTGACCCCTAAACAAGAAGTGGAATTCGTGTTAGCTGAAAATTAAAAATTTATTAATATATTGTTTTAAGAATAAAATAATATCATATCTTTGCAAAGATAATAATACTAAATTCTTAAAACATGAAAAAAGGACCATTACTCTTTCTTGCCAGCCTGCTACTATTGCAGGCTGTTTGCGCCGGTTTCGGCAAGCTGTCTGCACAGACGCTTACTGCCGATACACTCTCTTGGAGCTGGGAGGTTTCGACCACTGTCAGCACGATGACAAAATCTTGTTCACTCGAATTCACAGGCAACTTGACTCTGAATTGGGGGGACGGGACAGTTCAGACGTTGACGGATTCCTTGTCGGGTAGTACGTTGACGCATGTCTATGCCAGCGTTGCCAATTTCAACTGCAAAGCGACAGGAACAGGCATCCTCTACTTTAAAGCGGATTCCAAACGATTGCTGTCGTTGGATCCAACCAAATCGACTTCCCTGACCTATTTGAGTTGTACCAGCAATCAGCTGCCTGCACTCGATGTATCGAAAAACACGGAGCTTATCTCCCTGTATTGCGGGGGGAACTCGCTGGAAACCTTAACTATTTCCAACTGCACCAAACTGCAGACGCTGACTTGTTCGGACAACAAATTGTCTTTGCTAGACGTTTCTAGCGTCCCTTCCTTAAAGAAACTGACCTGTCACACCAACTTGCTGACTTCGCTTCGGGTTTGCCCCACCGGAAGTCTGAGCTACATTTCACTACTGAACTGCAACCTGCAAGTCGCTGAACTGGACACGCTTTTTGCTCAACTGCCCGCGTTGGCCGCATTGCCCACCAGTAAAAACCTTTACGTCCTGAGCAATCCGGGTTCGACCAATTGCAACATTCAACTGGCCAATCTAAAGAATTGGTGGCCGGATAAATTGGTGACCAGCAGCTCCTTCTATATGCCGGCAGCGAGTTGCACCACTGGAGAAACGGTCCAACTGGATGTATGTCTGACGAATCCGGTTCCAGTGATCGCATTCGAACTGGATGTTACTTTTCCTTCCGGTTTTGTGTTGGATACGGTACAATCCCGACTGGCTGCCGCACGCAAAGGCAGTCACCTGCTATCCATCGCCCGAACGGCTACCGATCAGTATAAGTTTTTGGTCTATTCCATGACGACCGGCGACAAAATTAAAAACAACAGTGGTGTCGTCTTGCAGTTGTTCGGAAAAGCACCGGATACGGCCAAGGTATGCGCCGTGCTGCTAAAACAAGCGGTGCTGGTGGATACGACGACCAGTATGTGCACCGTCACGGTGAGCAACGGTAGCTTGACGGTGATGCCTGCCTCAGTCAACGGCGATGTCAACGGTGACAACGAGGTCAATGTGACGGACATCGTCAACTTGGTGGCTTACATCAACGGACGAAATCCTTCTGGTTTCAATGCATTGGCTGCAGACTTGGACAACAACGGTTTCCTAAATGTGGCCGATATTACCCGATTGGTGGTGATCATCAATGCTACGGGTGCAGTGCTTCGTTCGCTTTCAGTGGAGAACGCTTCAGGCGATCGAGCGCTTGTTTTGTACGACAAGCAATTGGCTGTGTCAGGCAATAATCTGTATTTACGCCAATCCGTTTCGGATAAAACCTGTCTGGAACTTTGCCTCGACAATACCATTCCCGTTCAGGCTTGTCAGGTGGACATCCGTTTGCCTTCTGGTATGACGATGTTGGCTGTTTCCAGCAAGACCATCCGTCAAAACGGCCATTTGATCCAGATTAGTCCCATCGAATCGAATAAATACCGTTTGCTGGCATACGCCCTTCGACCCGATGCGGCGTTTAAGGGAGATACCGGCGTATTGGCTGTATTGCCCTTGCAGGTGGCCGAAGTACTGCCAGCAGCAAATTATCCCGTTTACCTGGATGCACCCGTTCTCACTGGTATGAATCTGGCAACCGTTCCTTCCAATGGCTTTGACCTATCTGCCGCGTTGGGTTCCTCAAACCCCAACGAAACCCTTTTAAAAGCAGGTACGGACGGCCAATCCGGGCTTTGGGTGCAGGGTATGGGCTTGACGGAAGTGTTTGTCTGGAACCTTTCAGGTAAAATGCTGGAACATCATCGACTGAACGGATCGACGAAATATCGTGCCACTCTACCAAAAGGCATCTATGTGGTGCGTGCCCGTTCGGATTCCAAAACGGAGCTGAATCAGAAAGTCGTCGTGCAGTAACTGTTCGATTATTCTAATCAGTCGTTTTTCGTGACTCGGCATAGTCGAAGCATACTTCGCCTCTGCACTTGCTACTCAAAACGTTCATTTTGTCAGTTTTTGAAGCCGTTTGTGAGATTTTATGGTTAATTTTGTCAGTTTCTTTTCCGAAAGTAAACCGACACCCTTTTGGCACGGTTTTCGATTAAGTCACCTAGCCGGGTGAGACCGGTCGTTTTTTCGCAAAAAGTTTTTCAAAATCAACCAAAAAAATAGTAAGACTATGGCATTACAACCTCTTTCCGATCGCGTCCTGGTGAAGGCAGCAACAGCGGAACAAAAAACAGCAAGCGGTATCATCATCCCCGATTCCGCCAAGGAAAAACCCTTGAAAGGCGAAGTGATCGCCGTTGGACCTGGAACTAAAGACGAAACCATGCAACTGAGCGTGGGCGATGTGGTTCTTTACGGCAAATACGCCGGTACTGAAATCGAAGTAGAAGGCGAAAAGCTTTTGATCATGCGTCAATCCGATATTTTAGCTAAATTTTAATAAGACATACCACTATGGCAAAAGAAATCAAATTTAATATGGAAGCCCGCGACCTGCTGAAAAGCGGCGTGGACCAATTGGCTGACGCCGTTAAAGTGACCTTGGGTCCCAAAGGCCGTAACGTGATCATCGAAAAGAAATTCGGTGCTCCGCACATTACCAAAGACGGTGTAACCGTTGCCAAAGAAATGGAACTGGAAAATCCCTTCGAAAACATGGGTGCTCAGCTCGTGAAAGAAGTCGCTTCCAAAACAGGGGACGATGCCGGTGACGGTACCACCACAGCTACCGTTCTGGCTCAAAGCATTATCCGCGAAGGTTTGAAAAACGTCACCGCCGGTTCCAATCCCATGGATCTGAAGCGTGGCATCGACAAGGCTGTTGCCGCGATTGTTGCACACATCAAGTCTCAGGCTCAGGAAGTCGGTGACAACTTGGCCAAGATCGAACAGGTTGCCCGCATTTCAGCCAACAACGATGCTGAAATCGGTGCCCTCATTGCCGAAGCCATGAAGAAAGTCACCAAGGAAGGCGTCATCACCATCGAAGAAGCCAAAGGCACCGACACCCACATCGAAGTGGTGGAAGGCATGCAATTCGACCGTGGTTACCTTTCCGCTTATTTCGTGACCAATGCCGAAAAAATGGAAGTGGAAATGGAAAACCCTTACGTCCTTATCCACGACAAAAAAATATCTTCGCTAAAGGAAATGCTGCCTATTTTGGAAGCTGCCGTTCAAACCAGCCGTCCGCTGCTCATCATTGCCGAAGACCTCGACGGTGAAGCGTTGACCACCTTGGTGGTGAATCGCCTCCGTGCCGGTTTGAAAATCTGTGCTGTCAAGGCTCCGGGTTTTGGCGACCGTCGCAAGGAAATGTTACAGGACATCGCCATCCTTACCGGTGGCACCGTGATTTCCGAAGAACAAGGTTTGCAACTGGAAACCGCAACGCTCGAAATGTTGGGTTCAGCCGAGAAAGTGACCATTACCAAAGACAATTCAACCGTTGTGAATGGTAAGGGTTCCAAAGAAGCCATCGCCGACCGTGTGGCTCAGATCAAGGCTCAAATTGCCAAGACGACCTCCGATTACGACCGCGAAAAACTGCAGGAACGTTTGGCCAAATTGGCCGGTGGTGTTGCCGTTCTGTACATCGGCGCTCCTTCCGAAATGGAAATGAAAGAAAAGAAAGACCGCGTGGACGACGCATTGAGCGCCACTCGTGCTGCTATTGAAGAAGGAACTGTTCCCGGCGGCGGTGTAGCGTACATTCGTGCTTTAAGCGCTTTGGACAAACTGAAGGGCCTGAACGAAGAAGAAGACCTCGGCATCAAAATCATTCGCCGCGCCATCGAAGAACCGCTTCGTCAGATTGTGTACAACGCTGGCAAAGAAGGTGCAGTCGTAGTTCAGAAAGTCATGGAAGGCAAGGATGATTTTGGTTACAATGCTCAGACTGACACCTACGAGAAGTTTTATGCGACTGGTGTGATTGATCCTGCCAAGGTAACACGCGTGGCGTTGGAAAATGCAGCTTCGATTGCTGGCATGTTCTTGACGACGGAGTGTGTGATTGCGGACAAGAAAGAAGATAGTCCTGCTCCTCAAATGCCGGGTGGTATGGGTGGCATGGGCGGTATGATGTAATCGTTTTGCTGAATAAATTGGAAGAGCTCGGGCCGAAAGGTTTCGGGCTCTTTTCTTATTAAAGATTAAAATGGGGTGTTTGCTGGTGGTTTTTAATTACCCCGAATTCGGGGTAATTAAAAACCACATTCATTCTGCCCTTTGTAAGTGTGTGTTTCCCAGCCGCTGCTATGCTATTTGCTGGTTTTTGGTAGCCTTTGTAACTTATTGATTAAAAGCAAATTTTAAATTTTAAAAATCGAGCTAAAAAACACCTTGGTGTTTAATGCAAAACACCTTGCTGTTTTGAGTAAAACACCAAGGTGTTTTGATTCAATCAACTAAAGGCTCCTTTAGTATTGTATAAACCCCACCGTATGTAGGCGTAGTTTTTGGTTGAAAAAACATCATTCAATTGTAGGCAAATATCAAAATAAGTATTATTTTTGACTGAATTGTCCAAACAAAACAGTCAAATGAAAAGTGAAACTTTTGGTGAGTATATCAGGCGATTAAGGGAGGAAAAACACCTTCCTCTGAGAAAAGTTGCGGCCCAACTTGATATTGATACTTCGACACTTAGTAAGATTGAACGTGGCGACCGACCGATGTCTCTAGATTATATCAAGCCCTTGAGCGATATTTTGTTGGTTGAACTCAGAGAAATTCAAGTTCAGTATATTACCAATACCATCAACAAAGAGTTTGGCCAATTGGAGTTTATTGAAGAAGGGCTAAAAGCAGCACAAAACCAACTAACTGAAACCAAGAAATAACATGTCATCAAAATTCTTCACAAATAATATTGACCGTAATCTGTTTGATAAGTTCAAAGGAATCATTGAACACATGAAAGACTTATATGCCTTCCATGCAGTTGTTGGCTACTTCCGTTCTTCCGGTTATTTTGCACTTCAGCCTTACCTGGAGCGTGTTCAGGACATAAAAATATTGGTCGGTATCAATGTTGATCAAATGTTTGCAGAAGCGCAGCGCAAAGGACTTTTGTATTTTGGTGATGAAGCCAAGACTAAAGAGGAATTTTTAAAATGGTTCATTCAGGACATCAAAGAAGCAAGATATTCCGAACAAGTTGAAAATGGCGTTTTGCAGTTCATCAATGATTTAATGACAGGAAAAATTGAAGTCAGGGCACATAACTCAAAAGCCATTCATGCCAAATTCTATTTGTTCTTGCCTGAATTTCATTCAGAACACTCTGATGGATGGGTAATTATGGGATCATCAAACCTGACTGAAGCAGGATTGGGGATACGAAAATCGCCCAACTATGAAATGAATATCGCTCTAAAAGATTTTGACGATGTAGAATTCACCAAAAAGGAGTTTAAGGAACTTTGGGAAAAATCAACACCCATACTTCCAGCTGATATTCAGTTATTCAAACAAAAAACGCATATTGGGCAAGACTTTACTCCGTATGAATTGTACATCAAATTCTTAATCGAATATTTCGGAAAAAATATTGATTATGACCCTGACACCGTTGGCGATTTACCCAAGACGTATAAAAAACTAAGTTATCAGATTGATGCTGTTAACCAAGGATTTCAAATGCTAGCAGAGCACAATGGTTTCTTTTTGGCAGACGTTGTTGGTTTGGGTAAAACAGTTGTTGCCGCTATGATCGCAAAAAGGTTTCTCATTGCTAATGGATCATTGAACACGAAAATTTTAATTGTTTATCCGCCAGCATTGGAAAAAAACTGGAAAACCACCTTTCGCCAATTTGGTATCGACAAACACACAAAATTCATAACAAACGGAAGACTTGAAAAAATCGTCGAGGGTAATGATTTGAATTACTGGGCTAAAGAAGACTATGATTTAATCTTAGTTGACGAAGCTCACCGTTACCGAAACCATACGTCAACGATGTTTGGAAATTTGCAACGGATATGTAAATCTCCCAGAAACGGAGAGGGGCTGGTTTTAGGAACAAAAAAGAAAGTGATGTTGATATCGGCAACACCGTTAAACAATCGTCCGCAGGATTTATACTATCAATTATTGCTTTTCCAAGATGCTCGACGAAGCACGTTGCAAATAACAAATTTGCAAAGTTTCTTCGGCCCGATCATACGAGAATACCGGGAAATATTAAAAGAAGAAAAACCCGATATAGAACGTGTTAGGGACTTGTACAGCGTAATACGTGAAAAAGTAATATCGCAAATCACCGTTCGTAGAACGAGGCGTGATTTAAAAAATTACCCCAAATACATTGATGATCTGAAAGCGCAAGGAATTGAATTTCCTGAAATTGCCGCACCCAAGCCAAAATTGTATGTGTTAAATGCCAAGTTGAGCAAGTTATTTTATCACACCGTTTTTTACCTAACCGATACCGATAAAATAAACTACTACCGATATCAGGCAATAGCCGCTCTAAAGCCTGAGCTTAGAGAAAGCCAATACGAACAAGCTGTTTTGGTTTCGCAATCTCTTGCCGGGATTATGAAGACTTTAATGATTAAACGCTTGGAGAGTAGTTTTACTGCCTTTAAGATTTCGTTGCAAAATTTATCGACTTCTACCGGGCGCATGATCGATATGTTTGATAAAGGTAAAGTCTTAATTGCTCCTGACTTAAAGGTCAACGATCTGATGGAGAAAGGATTTAGTATTGAAGAATTGGAGGCAATGATCATGGAAATGAACATTGAAAATCCAAGGAACAATGTTTTTCATCCAGATGATTTTGACAGTAATTTCATTGGAGGACTTCGTAAAGACCATATCCTTTTAAATGAACTGATCAAGGAATGGGAAAACATTCAAGAGGATCCAAAGCTGGATGCTTTCTTTAAAGTGCTTAAAGTAGAATTGTTAAGTCCCTCCATTAATCCAACCGGACTGCTGGTGATCTTTACGGAAAGCACCGACACCGCTAACTACTTGCAGAAAAAGGTAGAAGAACATTTGGAAACCAAAGTGCTAAATATCTCTTCCGACAATAGAAGCAAGTTGTTTGAAACCGTTCAAGAAAATTTTGATGCCAATTACATAGGTGAACGAAAAAACGACTATAAAATACTGATTACCACCGATGTATTGGCCGAAGGTGTCAATCTCCACCGATGCAACGTGATTGTAAACTACGACACTCCTTGGAATGCAACCCGTTTGATGCAGCGCATCGGCCGTGTAAACCGCATTGGCAGTGTTGCCGGAGTTATTTACAATTACAATTTCTATCCTTCGCAACAAGGTGATGACGAAATAAAACTATACAGCAATGCATTGGTAAAATTACAAGGTTTTCACTCTGCCTTTGGCGAAGATGCCCAGATTTACACCCACGAGGAAATGCTTGAACAGTTTGAACTCTTTAAAGAAGGTTTAAAAGACGACGAGGATAAACGCCTTCAATTCTTGCGTTATATCCGCGAATTTAAAGACAATAATCCGAAGGAGTTTAAACGCATCAAACAATTTCCGATGAAAGCCAGAACGGCAAGGAGGTTGGAAAATTCACTAAAAGAAAACACGAAGGAGGGCACCGTTGTCTTTTTGAAATCGCCCTACAAAATGGAGTTTTATCAAGTTGATACCAGCAATAAAGTAAACGCAATATCATTTCTGGAGGCAGCACAGTATTTTGAAGCAAACGCAAGCGAGCCGGGATTTGAAATACCAGAGCAACATTATGCACAGGTGGAAGCGGCATTACGCATCTTTGATCAGGATTTCTTGGGCTCAACCACCGAAACCGCTGCATCGACCGATAAGGCTGATATGAATACAAAATCAGCACTTAAATTTTTAAGAGATTATAAAGCAATAACCCATCAACAAGAAGTTAAAGAGGCATGCCAAAATCTATATAAGTTAGTAGAAGATGGAACATACACGCCCTTGCCAAATGAGATAAGGCGACTAAATCAACGTTACTTCGGATCCAAGAAAGATTTAACAACTTCACAAATCGACAATTTGGTGAAATTATACGCTAAAAAGTATAATGCCTTTGTAGGCGAAGATGAAGAAAGACCAGAAGCAAACATTGAAATCGACACAAACATAACCCCCGACATTGTATTATCTGAAACATTTATAGTTTGAGAAAATGAGTAAGGTAAAATCGATACAAATCGTTGAGTTTGAAAACATCGTTCAACTTATTCACGATGCACGTAACCGTACTTTTAGTAAGGTAAATGAAGAGTTGATATTTCTTTATTTCAATGTTGGTCAAGAAGTTTCGGCAAAAATTGCATGTGGTACTTGGGGGGAGGGAACTATTGATGAATTGGCAAGCCACATTGCTGTGAAATTGCCTGGTATAGGTGGTTTCAACCGTAGGGGCCTTTATCGCATGAAGCAGTTCTATGAAGCGTATTCCGTGGATTCCGACTGTTATCAACTTTGGTTGAATGTTAAGGATACTGGACAAAATCTAATTGATACACCAGTAGTGGAACAATCACAAAACACAGATAATCAGCGTTATATATTTGTGTCAACAGTGTTGACACAAATTCAATGGTCTTCCCATTTACATATTTTAAGCAAGACAAAGACACCTGAAGAGAAACTATTTTATCTTCTATTGGCCAAAAACGAAAGGCTTTCTGTCAGAGAACTTGAAAGGCAATTAAATTCTGCGATTTTCGAAAGAACAATATTAGCCAAACAAAAAGTGTCAACACTGTTGACACAATTGCCTCAAAACCTATTCAAAGACCCCTACATTTTTGAATTCCTCGATTTGCCTGACGGGCATTCAGAAACTGATTTAGAAAAAGCCCTTGTCATAAACCTACAAAAATTCATCCTCGAAATAGGGAAAGGATTTACTTATATGGGCAATCAGTTTCGGTTGCAGGTTGGAAAAAAAGATTACCACACCGACCTTCTTTTTTACCACCGCGATTTGCAATGCTTGGTTTTGTTTGAGTTGAAAATTGAAGAATTTGAACCGGAATTTTTAGGCAAACTCAATTTCTATCTCGAAGCCCTCGACCGAGATGTAAAACGTCCTCATGAGAATCCAAGCATTGGTATTTTACTTTGCAAAGGCAAAGATACCGAAGTGGTTGAATATGCCATGGCTCGAAATATATCTCCAGCCCTAGTTGCCGATTACGAAACCAAACTGATTGACAAAAAAGTGCTAGCTAACAAATTGAATCAACTTATTGAATTGTTTTCAACTGATAATCAGGAATAATGGATAAAACCAGACTAAAAGAGATACTTTCAACACCATACACACTTGATTCCTGGCAAGAAGTTTTGATTGATGTTTTTGGGGTCCGAAACCTAAAGGCAACACCAACAGTCATTGATGGTTTTGAATCAGATAAAATAAAGAGTGTTTTTGAATTAGGTTCGTTCGAAACCTACGACGAACGGTTGATTGGCCTGTTTCAGGTAAATGTTTCGCCCGATATTTGGTTAGAAAAAAATAAGGTGCAATTGCGTAATTCATTGAAATCGATTTACAAATACGATGTAGATGGAGCTATTATCGTTTTTGTACAGGAAGATAAATGGCGACTTTCGTTTGTCGCTGAACTGAATGTTTTAAACGAAAAAAATGAAATAACCAACCTCGAAACCCACCCCAAGCGGTTTACCTATTTGTTGGGCAAAAGGCAGTTGGTCCGAACTCCTATAATGAGGCTAGGAACGCTTATGGGCAAGAAGTTTACGCTTGCAGAGATACGTGATGCCTTTAGTGTTGAAGCGCTCAATAAAGAGTTTTACCTCGATTACAATAACATTTCACGGAAAATTATCAAATTTATTTGGCCTCAAACTGTTGAAAACAAACTGAATGCACATCAGGGAGCATTGAATTTGCTCAACCGGCTGATGTTTGTCTATTTTATCCAGAAAAAAGGCTGGATGATGAACGACCCCGAATTTATCATTAACTTCTGGAAAGAATACAAATCCTTGCATTGGGGCAAAAACGAATTTCATCCGCTATGGCTAAACAAAGTTTTCTTCAAGGCTTTTAATGGCAAGGCTTACAGCGATCCTGAAATTTTCAGGCATTTGCCCAAATCGTATCATCTTTCTATCCTTTCGTTTCCATACCTGAACGGCGGACTTTTTACAAATCATCCCGATTTCGACCATTTTTTATTGCCCGATGACCTGCTCGATGAGATATTCGAATTCCTGCAACGCTACAATTTTACTATTAAAGAAGATTTGGACGAGGAGGTAAACCTCGAAATTAATCCCGAACTGCTTGGTAAAATGTACGAAGGTATGATCAATGCCACCGACCTGGACGATGTAGATGCCGAAAACGGGATTGTTTATACCGAACGTCCCGAAATCAATTTTATGACACGCCGGAGTTTTGTAGAGGTATTTTGGAAGAAAATAAATTTGAAAGGTTTTGAAAATCTGAAAGGGTTGAGCCGCGAATTCATCTACCATTTATGTTTCGAGAAACCAGCCGAAAAACTCGAATTGCTCCGCAAATATAAAATTGACGCGCAGCAACTGCGTCAACTGGTTCTATCCCTCACTGCCTGCGACCCAGCCTGTGGTTCTGGTTCCATGCTTATCGGGGTTATCCAATTGCAAATGGAACTCCTTCGCGTATTGGACGAATTTGCAGGAAAACCTCACACGCACCACGACGATTTTGTGCTGAAAAAACAAATCATTTCTGAATCCATTTACGGAGTTGATGTCAAAGAGTGGGCGGTACGCATTGCCGAACTGCGGTTTTGGCTTTTTATGATTGCCGATGCCGAATTTACAACCGAGGAGCTTACCAAAGAACCGCTGTTGCCCAACCTAGATTTTAAACTTCGGCAAGGAAACAGCTTGTTGCAGCAAATCGGGAACCTCGATTTTTCGCTCGAAGGGCTTTTTAAAAAGAAAGATGGTACCAAACGGCTACGAAATACAGGAGCAACAAGGCTACTGAACGAATTTATTAAAAAGAAAAAAGTCTTTATTACCAATCAGGTAGCTTGTGATACCACTTACGAAAAGCTGAAAGGGGAGGAACTCTATGTTTTCAAATCGTTTATCAAAGAATTGATTTTCGAAAACAACCAACAAATTCATCAACTTTCGAAAGGCGATAGCCAGGCTTCATTGTTTGGGTTCGAAAAGAAAGACCATCTTTTTGAAGGGCTCATCACTGATTTGGAGACCGAAAACGACCAGCTATCTAAAGTGTTGGATTCAATCAAAGGAACTGGTCGCTTGCCTTTCAGCTTTGACATCGACTTTATGGAAATTTTCCTAACCAATGACGATGCAGGTTTTGACCTCGTGATAGGCAATCCGCCTTATGTGCGGCAGGAAGACATTTTGCCTGCCGATGATGCCCGCAATCTGGAACGCCTGTTACAGCCAGAAAATAAAACTGAAAAAGCCACCATCAATAAAGCATACAAAGAGCAACTATCGGCCAAAGTATATCAAACCTACCCATTTTTGGCTACCAAAGCCAAGACGAAAATCGACGATAAAACAAAAACTATTGATATTTACGGCAGTAAAGTGCCTGGAAGGAGCGACCTGTACGTGTATTTTCAATTGCTTGCCCCGGCATTGCTCAACAGCAACGGTACGTTTTGTTTTATTATCAGCAATTCGTGGCTCGATGTGGAATTTGGAGGTTTTGTACAACAGTTTCTGCTGAAACACACCCAATTGTATGCCATTTACGACTGCAATGTACGTAGCTTTTCGGCCAGTGTAAACACGGTGATTTACCTGCATTCGGCAATTATTAACAACCAACTTACCGACAGCCAATACAAAACCTTTAAACCAACCGGCGAACCCATTCAGTTTGTGATGAACAAAGCTGACTATACCGACACCGCTTATGCTCCTTTGCTGGTTGAACAAGAGCATTGCCACGAAAACACTTTCCGCAAACATTACCGGATTATAAGCAAAACCCCGCAAGACCTTTGGGACGAAGGCTACGATTCTGAAACCATGCAATACCAAAGCAACAAGTGGGGCGGGAAATACTTACGCGCTCCTGAAATTTATTTTACCATTCTCGAAAAAGGAAAAAACAAATTAGTACCGCTAAAACAAATTGCTGAAGTTCGGTTTAGCATTAAAACCGGAGCAAATGATTTTTTTATTCTTACACGCAAAGAAGCTAATAAATGGGGAATTGAAGAGGAATTTTTATTGCCGATTTTGAAAAGCCCACGAGAGTGCAGTACCATTCTAATTGACTCGAAGATTCTTCCCCATTTGCTTTTTTATTGCCATAAAGAAATCGCAGCATTAGAAGGAACCAATGCTTTAAAATACATAGAATGGGGCGAGAAATCTGAAATTATTGACGGACAGGAAACAAGAGCCTTTCATTTACGACCAAGTACCCGAAACAGGCGCAAATGGTTTTCTGTTGATTTAGTTTATGGAAACTGTTTTTGGGGAAAGGAGCTAAGAGAAAGATTAGCTGTCTTTTATTGCTCAGAATTTATAATAGCAGATTGTCGGCTATATACTGCAGATATAGAGCTGACCCAAATCGCATATTTAAACTCATCAGTTTCTGTATTTATAGATGAAACATTAGGACGACAATTAGGTGGAGGTGGTGGTCCAAGAAGTGTTATGGTTTATGAAATTCAAAATCTTATTGTTTTGAATTGTGAAATTTTAAAAAATAAAGAATTGATAGTAAGCAAATTAATTCAGTTATCTAAAAGAGAGATTTTAGATTTCTTAAATGAACTTGGTTTCGACCGGAGCCTTCCCATTCGCCAGCAGCAGCCCAACCCATTGCCCGACCGCAAGGAACTGGATGATCTTATTTTTGACGAATTGGGCCTTACCATCCCCGAACGCAACGAAGTGTACTGGGCAACCGCCGAACTAGTAAAACAGCGGCTGGATAAGGCTGGAAGCAGGAAATGAAAGTGAATGTATTAATTTAAATGCCCCACCGTTAAGTGAGGCATCGGTCCAAAGATGCTATCTTTGGAGTTGTACATGGTGCAAATTTAAATGATTAATCTTTACAATCAAACAAATGGAGCCAAAGAAAAATAGGGCGATTGTGTATATTGATGGCTCTATTCGTCTAAATTAGCATGAATTGATGTTAGTTTAGACATTCCTAGACGGTTTTTTAGACGACTTTTAGACATGAAGAAGAATTAAAGATCAAAATATCAATTGATTACAAGTAATATTTAAAACACCCAATCCGGTCTACCACCTAACTTTTGTAATACCTTTGAGCGTACAATCAAACCGATGAAAACTGCTTTACCATTTATAATGCTTTTGTTTACTGTGCTTTGCGTCGAAGCGAAGGCACAGCAGTCTATGCTAAGCGGTAAAATCATTGAAGCGGAACAGGGTGAGGGCCTTTCGGGAGTGACGCTGTTACTCAAAACCACTGGCCAAACGTTTACCACCGATGTGAACGGTTATTTTAAGATGAGCCCGGAGAAAATCCAACCAACAGACTCCGTATTGATTTACTGCCTAGGGTTCTTCTCAATAGGCAGAGTGGCAAGTGAACTGAAGAATGCCACGTTGATGCTGAGCCCAAGAAATTACGAATTAAAGGCTGTTTCAACGACTAGGCGAAAGCCACTGACAAAGGTGGTAAATGCATTCCGGATCAAGCAATACGGTGAAAGGGAGCGAATTCCAGATCTTGGTGAACGGCAAACGGACATGATCGGGCGGTATTTTCCAGGTGATCCAAGCGGAAAGTTTACGTTGATCAGTGCAGTGGAAGTGCTGGAGGAAGGAATCAAGACCAAGAATTTGTCCGACTGGCGGGGTGAGCAACATTGGAGGTTTCGGCTGCGGATTGTGGAGGCGAATGCCGATGGTCTGCCAACCGATTCGGACGTGTTGAAGCAACGGGTCATTCTCACGGTTTCAGACGCAGTTTACGAGTATTACGACGCGGGGAGGTACGATGAACGGACCAATTCCACCAACTACACGAATAGGGATTTTTCAGAGCGCTTACAGTTTGGAATCCTAAAAATAGATTTGCGAAAATACGAGGTTCCTTTTTCGAAAAACGGGGTGTATGTATTTTTGGAATTGCTGCCACCACTCATTATCGGTGGAGACCGGCTATTTAAACTGGCGTTGTTCAACGTTGGAAACAGTGGATGGTACCGCAATGGTAGAACCAAACAATGGAGCAGGGGCGTGCATTGGGTGCTTCAGCCGAACGACAAAGAAATTGCTGAAAATATTGAACCTGCAATTGCAATCGAATTGATGGAGTAGAGGGCAAAGAAATTGCATAGAACAACGAACTTGCGATAGCACTTGATGGAATAAAAAGCATAGAACTATGAAACGAGCATGTTGCTATAAACGTCTAAGAATAGGAGCATTATGCATGTGAGTTCCATAGGACCAATAAAAAATTGTTTATATGAAACGAATGGAAGGATTGATTTTATTTTTGATGCTTGGTTTCAGCATACAAGCGCAAGCGCAAACCAAGGATGAAGCCGTCGCCAACCTGCGTCACCAGATTCTGGACTACCCCCAGGAAAAACTGTTTCTGCAAATGGACCGCCCCGAGTACGAGGCAGGTGATACCCTCTGGTTTCGGGCACACACCGTGTCGGAAGCGTTTCATTTGCCTTCCGCCATGAGTCGGGGCATTTTTGTAAACCTTTACGGCCCAGACAACAAGTTGGTGGAACGGTTCACGCTGCTGCCCATGGATAAACGCCTGTATTCTTCGTTTGTGGTGTTGCCTGAAGAAATGCCGGAGGGAACGTACCGCATCACCGCCTATTCCGAACAAATGCAGGGCAAACGCAGCAATTCCTACTTTACACAGACTTTTCCAGTCAAGAATCGTGTGAGGAAGTTTGAGGTGCCTTCCAAAGGAAATACGGCAAATTATGAAGTTAATTTTTATCCGGAAGGTGGAAAGCTGGTGGATAAACATCTCTGTCAAATTGCTTTCACGGTGAAGAATTCAAAAGGAAATCCGGTGGACGTGAAAGGAACCATTCATGAAAGCAACGGCAACCTGGTGTCGCAAATACAAACCATGCAACCCGGTATCGGAGGTTTCACGCTGCAGGCCGAAGCCGACAAGCACTATTATGCCTTGATCAACGTCGTTGGTGCCGAACCTCAGTATGTGGACCTCCCCGCTGTCTCCCCGTCTGGGTTCAGCCTAAAAGTGGTGGATGCCGAAGATTCATATTATGTGACCGCCCAGCAGGCAGGCTCCGAAAAGTTACAACATGCGCTGAAAGTGTTGCTTTTGCTCCGAGGCGTTCCTGAACTCACTTTCCAACTGACTCCAGAGCATGATTTCCTGTACATCGGCAAGGGTGAACTGGCCTCCGGTGTGCACGAGATGGTGCTGGTCGATGAAAACAACAGGGTGTTGAGTCAGCGGCAGATTTTTGTAAAAAACAACGATCAGATTCAGGTGAACTGCGAAATCCGCAAGGATACCCTGAAGGTCGGCAAAAAGAAGGCCGTCACACTCGACCTTTCGCTTACGGATGGAGACGGGAAACCAGTAACAGCAGAATTCTCAGCCACACTCTATCCGGATACCTTCAAAACAGCATCTGCAGACCATCGAAACATCGGTTCCGAATTTCTGCTGAATACCGACCTTAGCCAGAATCTGGCGATTTCGGGCTCCTTTTTTGAAGGGCTCACAGCCAATTCCCGCGTTGCCTTGGATGCCTGGCTTATTGCTTCCAGATGGCCGAAGTTCGACATCCAACGGGCCATTGACGGAGATTTCGAGTCCTCCTGGGACATCGGGGAAAAGCCGGAAGCCTCCTTCAAGCGGGATTCCACCGGTATTTATCGACCGCTTTCAGCCGAAGAAAAGGCCTTGCGAGCCAAGTATCGCCAGATTGACTTGAATTCAGTCAATGTGTATCCGGAACAACTGAACAAGGTGATCAAACCCTATCCGTATGTAAACCATTCGGTTAAAGGCGAGGAACTGGTAACAGGAGGTTCGACCATTCAGGATTATCTGGTTAACTTGCCCGGTGTAGCTTGGGATTATGCTCAAGACTTCCTGACCATCCGAAATGGTTCCGTTTCGTACATGCTGGACGGTTTCAATTGTAGTTGGGATGCCATCGCAGCACTGACCACCACGGAAATCGAATCTGTTGATGTGTTGAAGGATGCTGGAAACATGGGTGTTTTTAAGTTTACACCCGATTCAAATCGGATTTCCAACGACGAACAAATGGCCGTCGGTGGTGTCGTCGCTGTTTGGACCAAACGGGCAATCGATGTGAAGCCACAGTCTAATAAAAATAAATACCAAAAGGGTGCCCCGGTCATTGGTGATGACGTTCGGCGGATGTTGATGTCGGGTACCAAGGATATTTGGCTGAGCCAATTTCCAAATCCCTCCCGTGCCAACTTGTGGAAACCATCTATTGTAAGTGAAGACAATGGAAAGGCAGTCATTCGTTTTTCACCGGCAAAAGGCGTTAAAAGGTACATCCTTGAAATGAATGGAGTCGATACCAAAGGCGAGCTTCTTTTTGATCGACGAGCCATTGAAATTCCACTTCAGTAGGTACGAATTGTCGATTCTTGTGTGTTTATTGACGTCTTTTCATTTGGAAGGATGGGATGCCTGGGTTTTTTCTATTTTTGTTTCCGAATGAACCAAGCACCAACCACCATGAAACGATTGATCCTTTTATTGTGCTGTTCGGCACTACTTTTTGCAGTTGAAGCTCAAGACCAGAAAGCTGCTTGGAAGGAAGCTGCCAAACTCGAAAAGAACATACTTCGGACCAAATTTCCCAAACGTGATTTCCCAATCCTAAAGTATGGTGCTGTGGCCAACGATTCCGCTGTGTTGAATCACGGCGCCATCAACAAAGCCATTCTGGAATGCAGCTTGAGCGGCGGAGGTCGCGTGGTTGTGCCCGCAGGAACGTTTTTCACCGGTCCGCTCACGTTGAAAAGCAATGTGAACCTTTACTTGGAAGAAGGCGCCATCCTGAAATTCTCCACCGATAAGAATTTGTATCTTCCGCCGGTGCTGACGCGTTGGGAAGGCAACGACTGTTACAATTACCATCCGCTCATCTATGCGTATGGAGAAACCAACATCGGTATTACCGGCAAAGGCCATATTGACGGCCAGGGAAGCAATGAAACCTGGTGGAGTCTATGCGGTTCCTCCCGATTTGGCTGGAAGAGCGGTATGCCGAGCCAAAGCATTGTCGGTAGGCCGAGAGTGATGCAGGCCAATGAGGACAAACTCCCCATCGAGCAACGCATCATGGGCCCGGAAGATGCACTGAGACCCCAACTCATCAACATCTACAAATGCAATAAAGTTCTTATTCAAGGTGTTACCCTGCTGAATTCGCCTTTTTGGGTCATTCATCCCTTGCTTTCAGAAAACATTGTAATCGATGGTGTCAGCATGATCAACGACGGACCGAACGGCGACGGTTGCGACCCGGAGTCTTGCAAGAACGTACTGATTCAGAATTGTTTCTTCAATACCGGCGACGATTGCATCGCCATCAAATCCGGTCGCAACAACGATGGACGTAAATGGTCGGTTCCCAGCGAAAACATCATCGTCCGTCATTGTGAGATGAAAAACGGGCACGGCGGCGTGGTGATAGGAAGTGAGATTTCAGGCGGTTATAAAAACCTGTATGTGGAAGATTGCCTTATGGACAGCCCCAATTTGGACCGTGTGATCCGCATCAAAACCAACACGTGCCGGGGCGGCATCATCGAAAATGTGTATGTGCGCAACATTAAGGTGGGGCAGTGTAATGAAGCAATACTGAGAATCAGTCTGTTGTATGAAGGCGATGAGGCTTGTCAGCGCGATTTCCCCCCGACGGTACGCCATGTCTATCTGGAAAATATTCAGTCAGAAAAGAGCCGCTACGGGATTTACATCGATGGTTTGCCCAGTAATGATCGGGTTTACGACGTTCATGTCTCCAATTGTACCTTCAACGGTGTCAAGGATGGCAACAGGATTTCAGGAGCGGAGGAAATTCACTTCAACAGCCTGATGATCAATGGTGCGGTGGTAGAAAATTAAGCATTTCGCGAACCACTTTTTCAATGCCCTTTTTGTCGAGACCGCACAGGTGATGCAGTTCGGGTACGGAGCCATGTTCAACGAACTGGTCCGGCAGACCGATGCGCTTCACCGTCGGGTTGTAGTTGTTTTCACTGAAGAATTCCAGGACAGCGCTTCCGAATCCACCATGAACCACCCCGTTTTCGAGGGTAATCACCTTGCTGAACTTTTTGCCGATCTCGTGCAATAGTTTCTCATCCAGCGGTTTAATAAAACGCATGTTGTACAACGCTATCGAAACGTTTTCAGCCTTTAACGTTTTTACGACTTCCAGGGCTCTTTTGCCGATGGGGCCTACACTCAGGAGCGCAAGTTCGTTGCCTTCAGCCAAGCATTCTCCTTGTCCGATTGTCACTTCCTTCATCTCATTTTTCCAGTTCGGGAGATAGCCAAGACCGCGCGGATAGCGAATCACAAAAGGACCGATTTCCAGTTTCTGAGCGGTGTACATTAGGTTTCGAAGCTCGTGTTCATCAATGGGGGCACTGATGATCAGGTTTGGTATGCAACGAAGATATGCCAAGTCAAAGGCTCCGTGGTGGGTGGGCCCGTCTTCACCGACCAGTCCGGCACGGTCCAAGCAAAGGACGACCGGGAGTTTTTGAAGTGCCGCGTCGTGGATGATGTTGTCGTACGCCCGCTGTGCAAAGGAAGAATAGATGTTGCAGAAAGGAATCATCCCTTCCTTGGCCAGCCCAGCCGAAAACGTGACGGCATGACCTTCGGCGATACCCACGTCGAACGTTCGTTCCGGGAAATGATCCATCATGATGTTCATGCTGCATCCGGTTGGCATGGCAGGTGTGATGCCGGCAATTTTCGGATTCGTTGAAGCCAGCTCCACCAAGGTGTGTCCGAAAACGTCCTGAAACAACAAAGGCATGTTTTCTTCCTTTTTCGTGGTTCGCTTCCCGGTAACCGGGTTGAACAAGCCTGGAGCGTGCCACTGGGTGGCGTCGCGTTCGGCAGGTTCGAAACCTTTGCCTTTGACCGTGCAGACGTGCAGAATTTTGGGACCTTTCATGTCCTTGATGTCCCTCAACACCTTGACGAGGCCTTCCACATTGTGGCCGTCCACCGGGCCAAAATAGCGGATGTTCAGCCCTTCAAAAATGTTGTGTTGGTTGGTGAGCAAGGCTTTCAGGGCGTTGGTGAAACGCAGAATGCTGCCTTTCCGCTGTTCGTTGATCAACCCGATTTTCTTCAAAAGCAAATAGGTTTTCCATCGAATGTTGTTGTAATGCTTCGAAGTGGTCATCTTGACCAGGTAATCGCTCATGCCTCCGACATTGCGGTCTATAGACATGTGGTTGTCGTTCAGGATGATAAGCAGGTCGTTCGGATAGACGGAGGCATTGTTCAGCCCCTCGAAAGCCAGCCCGCCGGACATGGCGCCATCGCCGATGACTGCTGCTACCAAGTGCTCTTTTCCTTGCACTTTGGAGGCAATGGATATGCCCAACGCTGCTGAAATGGAATTGGAAGAGTGTCCGGAAATGAAGGCGTCGTATTTGCTTTCAGCCGGGTTTGGGAATCCACTGATTCCTTTGAATTTGCGATTGGTGCTGAAGCGGTCCCTTCGACCGGTCAGGATTTTATGACCGTACGCTTGATGTCCTACGTCCCAAACCAGTTTGTCTTCTGGGGTGTTTAACACATAATGCAAGGCGACAGTGAGTTCCACCACGCCTAAATTGGCACCCAGGTGACCGGGGTTGCTGGAGAGCTCGTCGATGATCCGATTGCGCAGTTCGGTGCACACCTGCGGTAGCTTTTCGATGCTAAGTTCCCTTAGATCATGTGGATAATCGATGGAAGAAAGTATAGTGTCAGTATCGTTTGTCATCCGAAAGTTCGGTTAGTTGGGGCTCGTCATGCCCGTTTCCTATTAAGCGTCGCTCGTGTGAAAGCCTGCAAAAATACGTTTTTTTCTCAGAAACTTACCTATTATTTCGTATTTTTGTCCCTATGGAATTCAGAACACTCGTACCCGTCAAACAAATGCCCTTTACGCTGACCCACAGCGACAACGTGATGGTGCTTGGTTCCTGTTTTGCCGAAAACATAGGGCTCCGCATGCGGGAAAGTGGTTTCCGAATTTCGCTCAACCCGTTCGGGGTCCTGTATAATCCGGCTTCAGTCGGTATGGCATTGTACCGAATGCTGGCCAATCAGCCTTTTTTGGATGAGGAATTGGTGGAGTACGATGGCTATTTTCACAGCTTCAGTCACCATGGTTCGTTTTCAGGCACCGATCGGAAAGCGACGTTGGCGCACATCAATGAGTCCTTTAATCAAGCAGTGATTGATTTGAAGGATGCTACCTGCCTGATGATTACCTTCGGAACGGCCTGGGTCTATGCCTTGCCTTCCACCGATCAGATCGTTGCCAATTGCCACAAATTGCCCGAAGATCATTTCCTCCGCCGAAGACTTTCTTCCGACGAAATCGTTTTTTTTTATACGGAACTGTTTGAGAAGATTTTTGAACTGAAACCCGACTTGAAAGTGGTATTCACCGTCAGTCCGATTAGGCATTGGAAGGACGGCGTGCACGAAAATACCCTGAGCAAGTCTATTTTGCATGTAGCAATAGAGGATTTATGCGAAAACTTTGAAAACATTTCCTATTACCCCGCCTACGAATTGGTCATGGATGATTTGCGAGATTACCGGTTTTATGCCGAAGACATGCTGCACCCCGCACCAGCCGCGCAACGGTACATTTGGGAGCATTTTTCCGAGTCTTTCTTTTCCAAGACTACCCGTGAAACCCTTCGCCAAGTCCAGCAAATCCACAAGGCCATGCAACACAAACCCTTTCATCCTGGTGACGAAGCGCACATTCGTTTTGCCAAAAAGAACATCGCCGTCCTCGAATTGTTGCGATTATCCGCTCCTGAACTTAATTTAACAGAGGAAATAACATTTTTTACACGTATTATTGACGAAAGTCAGTAATTTTGCTGCAATGAAATATACGTTGAACGAAATTGCCGATATCTGGGGTTCCAGACGACGCATCCAGGAGAACCTGCCCATCCGCTGGCTGCTCACGGACAGCCGTTCCTTGTCCTTTCCCGAAGAAAGTTTGTTTTTCGCATTGAAAACCTCCCGCAACGATGGTCACCGGTACATCAGCGACCTTTACAAGCGAGGCTTGCGGAATTTCGTCGTTTCAGATGCAACACTCGATCTTGCGATGTATCCAGAAGCCAATGTCATTTGGGTGAACGATGCCCTCGATGCCTTGCAGAAGCTAGCAGCTTTCCACCGCCAACGTTTCAGTTGTCCGGTCATTGCCATCACCGGCAGCAACGGTAAAACCATCGTTAAGGAGTGGCTTTGGCAGGTTTTTAGAGACGATGCGGTCATCACGCGTTCCCCAAGAAGCTACAATTCCCAAATTGGGGTACCGCTATCTGTCTGGCAAATGAACGAAGCCACCGAATTGGCTTTGCTGGAAGCCGGTATTTCGGAGCCCGAGGAAATGGCCCGCTTACAAGCAATCATCCAGCCGACCATCGGATTGCTCACCAATATTTTGGCCGCACATCAGGAAAACTTTCATTCTTTGGAAGAAAAGGCAATACAGAAAGTCAAGCTTTTCGCTGGTTGCAAAACGATTGTTTATTGCAAAGATCAAGTTTTGTCGGAGGAGGCTCTAAAAGCAACTTTCCAGGAAGACAGGCTGTTTGGTTGGTCCTGTTTGGATAAAACGGCAGCCTTGTATATTCGCCAAGTGCCTGAAAGTGGCTTTCGGACGTTGGTTTATTATACGTATAAAAACAAGGAACGCTCCTTTATTTTGCCCTTTAGCGATGCTCCTTCGGTAGAAAACGCCCTGCATTGTTTGGCTGTGATGTTGTTGCGCGGCTTGGCTGCTCCGCTCATCGCTGTACGCATGGGCGCCCTGGAGCCTGTGGCCATGCGCTTGGAGGTCAAAGAAGGCAAGAATGGTTGCGTGGTGATCAACGACAGCTACAACGCCGACGTGAACGCCCTGGAACTGGCCCTCGATTTTCAAGCCAGACGAACCGCCGGTGTGGGGATGAAGCGGACGCTGATCCTTTCCGATATTTTGCAAAGCGGCCAGAAAGCCGATGAATTATACCGTTCCGTGGCTGAAATGCTGCAACGCAAGCAGGTGGATCATTTCATCGGCGTGGGTTACGAACTTTCGGCTCATGCGCATTTGTTTCCAATGGAATCGCAATTTTACCTGCAAACCGACCGTCTGTTGCTTTCCGGCCTGCTGGATCAACTTCGCAACGAGTCCATACTCATCAAGGGTTCCCGTTCTTTCGGCTTTGAAGAAGTGAGCGAGCGGCTGTCTCTGAAAGTGCATGAAACGGTGCTGGAAGTGAACTTGGACGCGCTGGTGCACAATGTCAATTATTTCCGCTCCCGCCTGCTGCCCAAGACCCAGATGATCTGCATGGTCAAAGCGGCCGGTTATGGAAGCGGCGCACTCGAAATCGCCAAGACGCTCCAATCGCATGCCGTGGATGTCGTTGCCGTCGCTGTTGCCGACGAAGGCGTGGAACTTCGCCATGGTGGCATTCACATTCCCATTCTGGTGATGAACCCCGAGTTCGGAAGTTTCGCCACCATTTTCGAACACAAGCTCGAACCCGAAATATACAGCTTCAAATTGCTGGAAGCCTTTATCCGCGAAGCCGACCGCGAAGGGGTACGCAACTATCCCATTCACTTGAAGTTGGATACGGGAATGCACCGCTTGGGTTTCGAGGAAAAAGAACTGGACGAATTGCTGAGCCGACTTCAGGGGCAGGAATCCCTGCGGGTTCGCACCGTTTTTTCTCATTTGGCAGGCAGCGATGAGGCCAAGTTCGATGATTATACCTTGGAGCAACTGGCCCTTTTTGAAAGGCTTTCCACCCGCATTCAAGAAGCTTTTCCGCACCGCATTCTCCGTCACATCCTGAATTCAGCCGGTATCGACCGATTTCCCGAAGCTCAGTACGACATGGTTCGGCTCGGCATCGGAATGTACGGTGTTTCCGCCGTGGACGAATCTGTACTTCGCACCGTCAGTTCCCTTAAGACCACCATTCTGCAAATCCGTGAACTGGAAGCAGGCCAGAGTGTGGGTTATAGCCGCAAAGGCATGCTGAACCGAACGTCTCGCATTGCCACGCTGCCCATCGGTTATGCCGACGGTTTGGACAGGCATTTGGGCAACGGTACCGGCCAAGTGCTCATCCACGACCATCGTGCCCCGTTCATCGGGAACATCTGCATGGATGCCTGCATGGTGGACGTTACTGATATCACCGCCGAAGAAGGCGATGAAGTACTTTTGTTTGGTGAAGGGTTGCCTTTGTCCGAGGTTGCCGAAAAATTGGGCACCATTCCGTATGAAATTTTGACTTCTGTTTCCAATCGTGTTAAACGTATTTATTATCAAGAATAAAAAGGATGAAACTATTTAATTATTTCTTTAGCGCTGTTTGCATTTCTTTATTGCTGAACGCCTGTACACCTGGTGAAGATGTCATCGGATCCGATAAGAACACCTATTATGTGAATACTTGGATGAGGAATACCCTCAGTGATTACTATTATTGGAACGATCGATTGCCCGACAAATCCGATAAGAACTTGAATACCGAGGACTATTTCCAATCCATCATGTATTGGTACGATCCGGTGACTGCCTCCGACGGCGACCGTTTCTCGTGGATCGAGAAGGACTATACGAAATTAATTTCTTCTCTCAATGGTGTGGTATCCAACGAAATCGGTTTTGATATGACCCTGTATTTCAAAGATAAGACCCGAACGAACATCATCGGCCAAGTTAATTATGTAAAGAAAGGCACCCCTGCTGAAGCCTCAGGCATCAAGCGCGGCATGCTTTTCGACCGGGTGAATGGAACGGTGATGAATGCAACCAATTACCGCAGTCTGACCACCATCACTACGGCCGATGTGACCCTCGGTTTTGTGGAACCCATTTACGACACGGAAGGTGTGGTGACCGGTTATACGAACTTGACTCAAAAGACCCTGCAGACCGTTACCGACTATTCGGAAAATCCAGTTTATTTGGACTCCATACTTCAAATTGATGGTCACAAAATCGGTTATTTCGTTTACCATTTCTTTGCGCCGGACAACGGTTCCGAAAATTATTCCTACGACCTAGAGATGAATTCGGTTTTCGGAACGTTTAAATCCGAAGGAATAACCGATCTCATTTTGGACTTGCGTTACAACAGCGGCGGTCGGACCACCTCCGCCCAATTGCTTGCCAGTGAATTGGTTCCTGATGTGTCAGATACCAAACTGTTTGCCTATTACCGCTATAATTTTGATTTGAATGCGGCCTACATCAAACAATATGGTGCCGATAAGCTCAAAACCTATTTTACGACCAAAGTCATGGGTAAAACGGCGCAAATCGGAACGGTGAATAATGTAGGAAACCTGATTGGCGGCAAAATCTACATTCTGACCGGCCAGTATACGGCATCTGCCAGTGAACAAATCATCAACGGCCTCAAGCCGTATATGGATGTTATCCTGATTGGTGATACCACCTACGGTAAGAATGTGGCTTCCTCCACGTTTTATGATAAGGATCATACCGATAAGAATAAATGGGGCATGCAGCCCATCATCGCCAAGTATTTCAACAGTCTGGGCAAATCGGACTTCACGGCTGGCTTCGCTCCGGATTTTGTGGTACGGGACGGTGGGCTCAACATGAAGGAATTCGGAGATCGCAACGAGCCCCTGTTGAACAAGGCTCTCAACGATATTTTGGGAACTCAAACACTTCCTTTGGTGCAAATGAGGGCACAAACTCTTAAGACGGATCGATTATTAAGTCTACCTGGCAAGCGTATTCGTGGTCTTCAACTGGATAATTTGCCCCTTAATCCGTAAAAGGCTGCTCATTTTGCCCTTTTTTGTGTAATTTTGCACCCGAATTTAAAAAGAGCAACGTATGTCAAACAATTTATTAGCTGGAAAGCGCGGCATTGTGTTCGGTGCGCTGAACGACATGTCCATCGCCTGGAAAGTCGCCGAACGTGTAGTGGAAGAAGGTGCCATCATTACCCTAACCAACACGCCGGTGGCTTGTCGCATGGGAACGGTCATGGAATTGGGTAAGCAGCTCAACGCTGAAATCCTACCTGCCGATGCCACCAGTGTGGAAGATCTCGAAATGGTCTTCTTGAAATCCCAAGAAATTTTGGGAGGTAAAATCGATTTCGTGCTTCATTCCATCGGAATGTCTCCCAATGTGCGCAAAAGACGCACGTACGACGATCTGGATTACAACCTATTGACCACCACGCTGGACGTTTCTGCCATCTCTTTCCACAAGATGATCCAGACGGCCAAAAAAATGGATGCCATCGAAGAAAACGGATCCATCCTTGCTTTGAGTTATGTGGCTTCCCAACGTTCCTTTTACGGATACAACGACATGGCCGATGCCAAATCGCTGCTGGAGTCCATTGCCCGCAGTTTCGGTTACATCTACGGCCGTGAGAAAGGCGTCCGAATCAACACAATTTCCCAGTCTCCCACCTTGACTACTGCCGGAAGCGGCGTGAAGGGCATTGACGGCTTACTCGATTTCTCCGACAAAATGTCTCCGCTTGGCAATGCCGACGCCAAAGAATGTGCCGACTATTGTGTGGTCATGTTCTCCGACCTCACCCGCAAAGTGACCATGCAGAACTTGTTCCACGATGGCGGTTTCTCCAGCATGGGGATGAGTCTTCGCGCCATGAACCAGTACAACAAGAGTTTCGACGAATTCAAGGATGAAAACGGCAAACTCATCTACGGATAAGCCCTAGCGCACGATGCTCATCAAGTTGTATACCGACAGCCCCAATACACGGGTGGTACAGAAGATCGCCAATGCCTTGCGTGAAGGGGGGCTGATCATCTATCCCACCGATACGGTGTATGCCATCGGTTGCGACATCTTTCATGTCCGTGCGGTTGAGAAAATTTGCAAACTTAAAAAAGAAGACCCCAGGAAGGCAAATCTTTCCTTTATGTGTCTGGATTTAAGTCAGGTGGCTGAATACGCCAAAGTGGATACCCCAACGTTCAAGCTTCTGAAAAAAAACTTGCCAGGACCGTTCACTTTTATACTGAACGGCAGCAGCAAACTTCCCAAATTATTCAAGCAGAAAAGCACGGTCGGCATTCGTATTGCCGATCATGCTATTGTGGAAGCCATCTTGCTGGAACTAGGCAATCCATTGATGTCCATGACGTTGCACGATCAGGATGATCAGCTTGAATACACCACCGATCCGGAATTGATTGATGAGCGCTACGGGAATGATGTGGATCTGGTCATTGACGGCGGGGAGGGTGGCATTCAGGTTTCCACCGTGGTGGATTGCACGGGTGAAGTTCCCGAACTGATCCGTCAAGGCAAAGGGGAGCTTATTTATTAACCTTCTTCCCTGTCTGAACCACTTTTGGGATGTCCGTCTCGAGGACTTCATAAACCACTGGTGGACGTTTCAGCGCCCGTATCATCACGAACGCACCTCCAAGTATAAAGGGAATACTCAATAATTGTCCCATATTCAGAATCCATCCAGCTTCAAAAACCTCCTGATCTTCTTTGACAAACTCAATGAGGAATCGGGCGAAGAAAATACCAAAAAAGAAGATGCCGGTAAGCAGACCTTCCTGCGATTTGGCCTTCTTGTTTTTCCAATACAACAGGTATAAAATCACAAAAATAGCTAGGTAACAGAGTGCTTCATAAATCTGTGTCGGATGGGAAGGAAGTGAAAAGATGGGATCCGCGCCATGTTGCCAGGAACGAACGTTTTCAATGAAACGAAAGCCCCAAGGCAGGTCAGTGGGGTGTCCATAGATTTCGTGATTCATCAGGTTGCCGGTACGGATCAACGTTGCAACCATAGCTACTGGAACGGCCAATCGGTCCAACGTCCACAACATACTGCGTTTTGTAACGTTTCTCGAGTAAATCCAGATGGCAAACAGAATACCAATGCTTCCGCCATGACTGGCCAATCCACCTTCCCAAATTTTGAAAATCTCGAGCAGATGCTGTGAATAATAATCCCAGGCGTAAAAAAACACATGCCCCAGCCTGGCTCCAATCACCGTTGCAACAATCACATAAATGAACAAACTGTCCGCCCACGATTCCTTTACTTTTTCATTGGCAAAGATTTTGGTTATCATTAGCAGACCCAAGTAAAAACCAATGGCGAAAAATAGTCCGTACCAGCGAACCTCCCATCCGCCAAGGATGAAAAGATCGGGTCTGGCTGTCCAAGTGATGAATGAAAGCATAGAGTTCTAGATTTGATGTAAAAGTACGATTTTTTAACGAACCATGGAAAGAATCACAGGCTCCTGTTTGCTGCAAATTCGGCACAACAAATCAAGGAGTTCTTGATTTCACTTTCTTCGAAAAAGGCCAATTGCTCAATCGCTTTGTTCTTGAACAGTTCCATCTGGGAGATGGCATAGTCAATGCCACCGAAATCATGTGCAAACCGCGTCATTTGGAGAATGTTATCCGTGCTGAAATCCATAGTATCAATCCAGGAAAGGATTTGATCCTTCAAGGGGTCGGTCGAATTTTGCACCGCATAAATTAAAGGTAAGGTGATTTTTCCTTCTCGAATGTCGTTCCCGGTCGGTTTGCCCAATTCTAGATTTTCATAATAATCAAAGATGTCATCCTTAATTTGAAAGCATAACCCCAGATATTCGCCAAAAAGTTTGAGGTGTTCTATTCCCTCATCACCCATTCCTGTTGATAAACCGCCAACTTCAGCACAAGTAGAAAACAAATAGGCTGTTTTTCTTTGAATAATCGCGAAATATTCTGACTCAGACGATTCGGTAATCTCCACTTGTTTTAGTTGCAATATTTCACCATCCGAAAGTTGAGCGCCAATGTTTGCGATGGCTTTCAGTATCTTCAGGTCATTGGTCTTAACTGCCGTTGTCAGCGAATGGGCCAGAATGTAATCACCGGAGAGGATCGCGATTTTATTGGTCCAGCGGGTGTGTACGGATGGATTTCCTCGTCTTTCGGTCGTGTCGTCCAACACATCATCGTGTATCAAACTAGCCGTATGCAGGAGTTCCACGGAAATGGCCGCATCGATGGTCGCTTTATTGACGGGGCCGCTCAATCTGGCAGTCAAGAGTACTAAAATTGGCCGAAATTGCTTCCCCGTTTTTTTAAGAACATACGCACGAACGCCTTCCAGTATGGGGTTGTCCGTTTGCAATGCCTCCGAGAATGCCTTTTCAAAATCGGGTATATCGTTGAATATTGGACGTTTTAGTTGATCAAAAAGATTCATTATTCGGTCTTATTAAGATAGTGTTCAGTAAGGCGAACAATTTACAAAAAAATGCCTGACTATCAAACCGATAATCAGGCATTTTTTGAATGTTGTCTCGCCAGGATTCGAACCCAGACAAACAGAACCAGAAACTGTGGTGCTACCATTACACAACGAGACAAGGTTGTAAGACGGTGCAAAAGTAGCAATAATTTTGTTTGGTTCTATCAGGCCAGGACTGTTTTTCTTAGGATTTTTACTTTTTTCAACGTATCGAAATCGGCTTTCAGCTCGGTAAAGATGTCTTTGACACGTTCAATCTTGGTTGCTTTAAAGGCATTGCTGCCGCAGAAGGCGTAACCGGTGTTCATCTTGCCTTTGTAGGCACTGTACAAGGCGGAAATGATGCAATACGGGCTGTTTACCATGTCGCAGGTCTTGATGCAATGGGCAGGGCAAACGCGGGGTTGCTTTTCGCCGTTTTTAACTTTCGTCAAAAAGTCGTTGTGAATGGCACGACCAGGCATGCCGACCGGGCTCCGGATGATTTCGATGTCTTTTTCCTCAGCCGTGATGTAAGTCTGCTTGAAGGTGTCCGAAGCATCGCATTCTTCCGTGGTGACAAAGCGCGTACCCATCTGAACGCCGGATGCACCGAGTTCCATGATCTTGTACATGTCTTCGCCCGTATAGATACCACCGCCTGCTATGACAGGAATGGATACATGGTAGGTTTCTTCAAAGCCGCGGACGGTTTCCACCACTTGCGGTATGAGTTGTTCGATGGCGTAATTTTCGTCTTCGATCTGATCGTTTTTAAAGCCAAGGTGACCACCTGCTTTCGGACCTTCCACAACAATGGCGTCCGGCAAGTAGTTGTAGTTGGCCTTCCATTTCTCAATGATGATCTTGGCGGCGCGGCTGGAGGATACGATGGGTATCAGTTTGGTTTTGTCGCCTTTCTTGAGAAAAGAGGGGAGATCCAGCGGCATTCCTGCTCCGGAAATGATGATGTCAGCTTTTTCCTTGATGGCGGTACGGACCATGTCAGCATAGTTGGTCATAGCAACCATGACATTGACACCGATGACGCCGCCTTTTTTGGATTTCTCGCGGGCAAGCCGGAGCTCTTCCTTGAGCCCCAGGATGCTGGCTTTGAAATAGTCGGGAGAGAGCTTCTTGTAAAGCAAGCCCAGTCCTGCGCTTGAAATGACACCGACACCGCCTTCATTGGCAACTGCAGATGCGAGTCCGGAGAGCGAGATACCAACGCCCATGCCCCCTTGAATAACAGGGACAGAGATGGTCAGGTTTCCGATTTTTAATTTCTTCATTTTCTAACTTATTTTATAAAAGCGAAACCCATTCATACGTGCAGGAGTTTCCTGTCGTTCATGTCTGGGTTTCATGGTTTCTCTCAAAATGTGTGCCGAAGCAAATTACGACTTAGTGAACTTCGCCATTTCTTCGGGTTTGCCTCCAGCAATGATGGCGGCATGCTTGGCTACTTCACCTTCCGTATATTGAACGAATATTTCGGCGGAATTGCGGAACATGCCCTCACGGCTGGCATCGTTGATCAACAAATGGGACATAACGATGTAACCAGCCATTTCAACCAAGCGACGTGCTTGATAATCAATGTATTCGGTATTTTTGTATTCCAACACTTCCGCAACAGAAGCTTCGTAGGTGTCGGCAAGACCTTTCAGGGTTTCACGCAAACCTTCCAGTTCGGATGAAGTAACTTCCTGTTCGTGTTGACGCATCATGTTCAGGTAGGTGCCTGTCGTGACGTGACGGATGGCAGCCACCACTTGCAATTGGGTGGTACCTTCGTAAATGGAGGTGATGCGGGCGTCGCGGTAAACACGTTCGCAAGCATAGTCTTTCATGAAACCGGAACCACCGTGAATCTGGATGGAGTCGTAGGCGTTCTGGTTGCAGAATTCGCTGGCCAACCCTTTGACGATAGGCGTGCAGGCATCTGCGAGCTTCTGGTATTTCTTCATTTCTTCGCGTTCGGTGGGTTCGAGTTTCCGATCTTCCGAAATCTGTCCCCAGGTCTTGTAGATGTCTACAAAGCGGGAGGTTTCATACAGCAAGGTGCGGGAAGCGTCGAGTTTGGCTTTCATCAGTCCCAGCATTTGATAGACGGCGGGGAATTCGATGATGGCTTTGCCGAATTGTTTGCGTTCTTTGGCATATTCCAAAGCCTGGTTGCAGGCAGCCTGACTCAGACCAACCGATTGAGCGGCGATACCCAAACGGGCACCGTTCATCAGGGACATTACGTATTTGATCAGACCCAGTTTGCGGTCGCCGCAGAGTTCGGCTTTGGCGTTTTTGAACACCAGTTCGCAAGTTGGAGATCCTTTGATACCCATTTTGTTTTCGATGCGACGTACGCTTACGCCACCGTTGTTTTTGTCGTAGAGGAACATGGAAAGGCCACGTCCGTCTTTGGTATGTTCTTCCGAACGGGCCAGAACCAGGGCAATGTCGCCGTCACCATTGGTGATGAAGCGTTTCACGCCATTCAGGTACCAAAATCCGTCCGCTTCGTTGTAGGTGGCTTTGAGCATGACTGCCTGCAAGTCGGAACCGGCATCCGGTTCGGTCAGGTCCATGGCCATGGTTTCGCCGTGGCTTACGCGGGTTAGGAAGCGTTCTTTCTGATCTTCGTTCGCAAATTCGTGGATGGTTTCGGCGCAGTCCTGCAGACCCCAGATGTTGGTAAAGCCTGCATCAACGGCGCTGACCATATCGGCACACATGATGTACGGAACGATGGGGAAATTCAGTCCGTCGTATTTGCGGGGTAGGGTGATGCCCATCAAACCACCCTTGATCAGGGCGTCCAGGTTCTCGGAAGTCCCTTTGGCATAGATGACATGACCGTCAACGACCTGTGGGCCATCATGGTCTACGTCTTCGGCGTTCGGACCGATGATGTCGGTGCAAATCTGACCGGTCATTTCCAGCACTTTCTCGTAGCTGTCCATCGCATCTTCAAAATCCTGAGGCGCGTAATCAAACTGGTCTTTATCAATATAGTTCCGTTCCTTGATCTCCACGATGTGTTTCATCAGTGGATGGTTCAGGTGAAACCGCAATTCGGGGGTGTCGGTATATAGGTTGGCCATCTTATTTCGAGTTTTTCTTGTAATACTTAATCATTTTCGGAATCACTGTTGCAACGTCACCGTTGATTACATAGTCGGCGATGGTGTTGATGGGTGCGTCTGGATCGTTGTTGATGGAAATGATCATGGCGCTTTCCTGCATGCCGGCAATGTGTTGGATTTGTCCGCTGATACCACAAGCGATGTACAGTTTGGGACGAACGGTGGTGCCGGTCTGACCAACTTGGCGGGCGTGTTCGGCAAAACCTGCATCAACCGCTGCGCGGGAAGCACCCACTTCAGCACCGATGGTGGCGGCCAAATCGAACAGCAAATCAAAGCCTTCCTTAGAGCCTACACCGTATCCACCACTCACGAGGATGGGTGAATTCTTGATGTTGATCTTGGATTTCTCCATATGGCGCTCGATGATGCACACAACGAAGTCAGAATCACTTACATAATCTGAAATCTTGAGGTTGTTGACCACACCTTTATAATTGGGATCCAGTATTTCTTTTTTCATCACACCTTCCCGAACGGTGGCCATTTGAGGACGGCAATCGGGGTTGATGATCCAAGCCACGATGTTGCCACCGAAAGCCGGACGAATCTGATACAGCAGGTTTTCATAAATCTTGCCTTGTTTTTTGTCTTCGTGGGGACCGATTTCCAATGCGGTGCAATCGGCAGTCAAGCCGCTGTGCAGGGCGGAAGAAACGCGGGGGCCCAAATCGCGGCCGACGCTGGTGGCGCCCATCAGGGCAATTTGTGGTTTTTCGTCCGCAAACAATTTGATTAAAATGGCAGCGTGGGGCAAGGTGGTGTAAGGAGCCAAGCGGGCGTCGTCAGCAACATGCAAAACATCGACGCCATAAGGGAATACTTGTTTTTCGATGTCCGCAAGGTTGGAGCCGATGACGACGGCTTCCAGCTGACATTTCAATTCATTGGCCAAGGAGCGGCCTTTGGTGAGCAGCTCGAGGCTCACATCTCCGATGATACCATCTTCGATCTCGCAGTATACAAATAAGTTGTTCATAATGTTATCCGATGGTATGGTTGCTAATGAGTTCCTGCATCAAGCCTTCGATTTCCGTGTCGGAATCGGTGAAAGTCTTGCTTTCTTTAGCCTGAAAAACGACGTTTTCTATTCTTTTTACTTTGGTAGGAGAACCGCTCAGTCCAAGTTCGGACGGTTCGGCAACGATGTCGTTGACACTCCATTCGCCAATTTGAAGGAAATCACGGCTGGTGAACAATTTGATATAATCCTCATCGGCAGCCTGCAGTTCGTTGGGAATGCGGGCGTATTTGTATTTCATCAGCAATCTGGCGTTGCGAGGGCGGCATTCGGGAGCGGAACCGTTGACGGTAACGACCATGGGTAGAAGCCCCTCTAAAATTTCCACACCTTTTTCGATGCGACGTTTCACACGAACGACACCTTCTTTTACAAGTTGAATGTCTTCAGCGTATGTAATCTGATTCATCCCGAGTTTTTCACCTACTTGAGGTCCCACTTGTGCGGTGTCTCCATCAATGGCTTGGCGGCCGCAGATGATGAGGTCGATTTTGTCCATCTTGCGGATGGCGCAACTCAAAGCGTAGGAAGTGGCCAAGGTGTCGGAACCGGCAAAAGCACGGTCGCTCAAAACATAACCACGATCGGCACCCCGGTATAGGGACTCACGGATAATTTCGGCAGCGCGGAACGGTCCCATCGTCAGGACGGTCACGGTGGTGCCGGGATGTTTGTCTTTCAAGCGCAAAGCTTGCTCCAAAGCATTGAGGTCTTCGGGATTGAAAATGGCAGCAAGTGCGGCACGGTTGACGGTTCCTTCAGGCGTCATGGCATCTTTGCCTACGTTGCGCGTGTCGGGAACTTGTTTGGCCAGTACCAGAATGTTCAGACTCATAGATGAATGATTTTAGTGTTTTGCATACCGTTCCTCTAAAAAACGGCGCGACAAAGGTAGTAATACCCTTGAATATATTGCACATTCACCGTGGAAATGAGCAAAAAAATAACTAAAAAAATGAAATTTACTGGAGTCGGTAGCGTAGACCTACTGCCAAATTGAGATTGAACGGTTCTTGGGTGCGGTCCGAAACTGGTTGATCGGATGGTATGTACCAGGCAACACCGGGTTCAACGTAGAGCAAGAAATTTTTATTCAGGTTGTAACTCACACCAAACTGTCCGGTCAGACTGGTTTGAAAACCTTCGATGGATTGGGTGTATTTAAGTGTTTCACCTGCAGCGGTGGAAGTTTGAACCCCGGCCAGGCCTTTTTCAATGGTTCCTCCAAGGGCAGAATAGATAACGAAATCACCCCGTTTAACCAGGTTGACGGCTATTTTGACAGGGATGCCCAAATAATGCAGTTCCTGCTTCAAATCGAAGGTGTTGCCGGTGATGTGGTTGGCAATGTAGGTGTACTGAAGACCAGTGATCAGGTTCAGGTCTCGGATGATGGGAATAGAAACCGTCACTCCGATATTGATGGGTAGCAAATACTTGGTTTCGCAGTTCTGCAGCATGGTTGCGGTGATGTTGTCAGGACCGACCCACTCGTTGCGGGAATAAACGGTTGTCCGAAGCATGGTGGTTGAAGCACCTTCCAAGCGGGCATATCCGTCCGAAGCACTGCTGGCGACAGATTGCAGGGCAAATCCTCCGTCCGATTTCGAGTTGACCATCGAAAGCAGGCGGTTGGCGCTGTTCATTCCAAATCCCAAAGCCATTTTTTCGGGCTTGATCCGAACTTTGCGAACTTTTGCAGCAGCGTATGCTTCTTCGACGGAACGGGATGATTTGACAGCCAACATGGAGGAACGCGCAGGCGTGATTTTTGTTAGCGAAGCATCTTTCGTGGTATCTCTTGAGGCACTTTCAATGGTATCCGAACTTCCAAACTGTTCAACGTTGGCACCAAGGACCGAGGTGCTTTTTGCTTCGACAGCCAAGAGTTTGATGTTGGAAGGTGTTGCAAGTATCTCGGCCTTTTGAATTGCTAAAGCAGTGCTTTGTGTTCTAATGATATGTTTTGTAGGCATTTGAACCTGTTCCGTTGCAGGCGCTTTGCTCAACTTTTCAACATTGTTTCCAAGTTGATTGGGCAACAGGAAGAAAACGGCCAAACAGGCGGCAGCCACACCAGCAACGCTCCACCAAGGGAACATGCGAATTTTCGGAGTCTGAACGGGTTTGCCAAGGGTTTCGCCGGCGAAAAGCTCGTCGAATGCAGGTGCTTGGGCGGTATGATCGGCCAGTTTGGAGGCCAATGCAGAACGCAACGAATCGCTTCCAAGGGTCTCGTTCCCAAAGAGCGCGTCAAAATCGGGTGCCTGAACCTCAGCGTTCATCAGCGTTTTCCGAATCTTTTCGTATGAATCGTTTTCCTGCATCTAACTTATTTGTTTATTCTAAACAGTCGTTTTTCGTGACTCGGCATAGCCAAAGTAAACTTTGTCTCTACGCTCGCTACTCAAAACGTTTGACCTTTGCCAGCATGTCTTGCAACAGTTGCCTGGCTCGGGTGAGGTAAACCCTCGAAGAACTTTCCGTAATGTTCATGGCTTCGGCAATTTCTCGGTGCGAGTAGCCTTCCACCACAAAAAGGTTGAAAGTGGTCCGATAGGTGTCGGGAAGTCTCTGAATGATGCGGATGAGTTCATCTGCCTGCATTCGTTCCATAATCCCGATGTCATCGTTAGAGAGCGAGTAGGCTTCTTCCACATCGAGGTGGTAGCCTTCATCGGTCTGCTTCCGTAAAAATTCCAACGCGGTATTGACCATGATCCGCCTGATCCAGCCTTCGAAAGAACCACTGCCTTTGAAGCTATCCAAGTGCGTAAACACTTTGAGGAAGCCGTCGTGCAACAGATCCTTTGCCGTTTCCCTGTCTTTGCAATACCTCAGACAAACAGCCATCATTTTGCCGGAATAGGTTTCATACAGCCTTTTTTGTGCTATATGGTTACCCTGCAGGCAGTCCGATATGAGCTGTTGTTCCAGGTATTCAGATTCGGGCATAGCGTGTTGGTAAAATAATAGATGGATTTTTACGTCAGATGCTACAAAGTAACAAAAAAATTACAGGACCTGAAAAAAATGCAGTCTGGAATCACTTCCCGACTGCATTAGATTAAGCCCTCCAACAGCAACCTTACAGCCTCTTTTACGTTGGCAGACTTGGTGAGGCATTCCACAAAACGACTGCCGATAATGGCGCCGGAAGCGTTGGCGAAGGCAGCGTCGAGCGTGGATTTGTTGGAAATGCCGAAGCCGATGAGGCGGGGGTTCTTAAGGCCCATCGAGTTGATGCGGCGGAAGTAAGCTTGCTTGCTGTCGTTGAAACTCTGTTGAGCACCGGTGGTGGAAGCAGAGGACACCATATAAATGAAGCTGCTGGTGTGTTCATCGATGGCGCGGATGCGTTCGTCCGAAGTGTCGGGGGTGATGAGCAGCACCATTGCCAGACCATAGCGGTCCATCATGGGCTTGAATTCCTCCAAATAGTCTTTCATGGGCAGGTCGGGCAGGATGACGCCGTCCACACCGACTTTCTGACAATCGCGGCAAAAAGCTTCCAGACCATATTGCATCACGACGTTGAGGTAACCCATCAGCAACACAGGCATGGTGATTTCAGTACGCATGCCTTCGAGTTGACTGAAAATCTTTTTCAGGGTCATGCCGTTTTTCAAAGCCGCATTGCCACTAGCCTGAATCACCGGACCGTCGGCCATCGGGTCGGAGAAGGGTATGCCCACTTCGACCATGTTGACGCCCTGTGACTGAAGCTCGCGCATAATGGGCAGCGTGTCCTCCAGGTTGGGGTAGCCGGCGGTGAAGTAGATGGAAAGAATGTCTTTTGGCTTGGCCTCAAAGAGCTGATTGATACGATTCTGCATAGAATTAAAAAGCTTGAATGAACGATTTCAATAGTTCCGCGTCTTTGTGAGCAGGGCGAGTTTCAAATTTGCTGTTCACATCGATTCCAACAAGTTTGGGGTGGCTGAACCCTTTAATCCGCTCCACATCGTCGGGACCGATGCCACCGCTCAAAAAAAACGGCGTTTCCCCTTTGTAATTCTCCAGAATTTCCCAGTTGAATTGTTTGCCAGAGCCACCTGGTAGGTTGCTTTTCGTGTCAAACAGGAAAAAATCGCAAGTACCTTCATATTCCTTGGTAGCTTCCAGGTCGGCAGCTTCGGCCACAGAAATGGCTTTCAGTACATGTAACCCCATGTTTTTGAGTTCCGCGCAGGTTTGCGGCGTTTCGCGGCCGTGCAGCTGGATGTGGGTGAAACCGTATTTGTCGCGGATGTGCAGCACGTAGGCCACGGATGGGTTTACGAAGACAGCCACCGGTTCGATGCCCTGCGTTTTGAGGCGTTGCGCCACGTAAAAAACCATCATCTCCACAAAGCGGGACGATTTGAAATAGAAAATGAAGCCCATGAAATCGGGATTCAGAGCGGCCACTTCCGAGATGTTGCTCGGTTCGCGCATGCCGCAGACTTTCAGTTGGAGGTTACCGTTGATCATTGCAATGCTAAAATAAAGGATGACAACGCCGCACCCGGGTCGTCGTGTTTCATAAAGTTCTCACCCATGAGGAAGCCTTTGTAACCGGCTGCTCGAAGGCTTTTCACTGTGGCAGCGTCGCTCAGACCGCTTTCGGAAATCTTGACGAATTTCGAAGGTATTTTGTCGGCCAGGTCGAACGAAACCTGCACATCGGTGGCAAAGGTACTCAGATTTCGGTTGTTTACGCCCACCATGTCCGTGAAACGGCTGATGTAATCGAGTTCTGCTTCGTTGTGCACTTCCAACAGGACTTCCATGCCCAGTTCGTGTGCCAATTCGCCCAAGTCGTAGGCTTCGTCCAAGGTGAGGGCGGAAGCGATGAGCAGGATCACATCGGCGCCGAGCACTTTGGCTTCATACAATTGATAGGGATCGATCATGAAGTCTTTGCGGAGCATCGGGCAATCGAGCACTTGGCGTGCAGCTTTGAAATCGCCGATGGTGCCGCCGAAATACGGGTAATCCGTCAGCACGGAGACGCCGGAGCAACTGCTTGCCTGATAGGCGCTCACCACGGAGACCACGTCGGCATCTGGATGAATATAGCCTTTGGAAGGCGATTTTCGTTTGAATTCGGAGATGATGCCAGTAGGTGAGGCTTCCAGCACTTTTTTAAGGGAAAGCCCTTTCGGCATTCCGGTCGCCATACTTTTCAGATGGTCGAACGGAACAGCCTCACGACGCGAAGCTACCTCCAGCCGTTTGTCCGCTATAATTTTATCGAGAATGGTCATTTTAATCACATTGGGTAAATTTCCCGCCTCATGGGGCGAGTTAAACAACTATTTTCAGTTCAGCCCCACTTTTTTACGGCGGGAAAGTTTATTCAAGCGTTTATTTCGATGAATTTGCGGAAGCTTTTCAGTGCCCTGCCGCTTTCCAAGGATTCCCTAGCGATGGCAACCGCATCGGCGAAACCCAAGGTAGGTTCAATAACTTGTATGGCTACGGCTGAATTCGCCAGAACGACGTTTTTCTGGGCGTCCGTGCAGGAATTGTTCAGCACACTGTCAAAAAGCTCGGAGGCCTTTTCCACCGTTTCACCACCGAAAAGTTCTTCAGGCTTTACCGTTTGGAAGCCCAAATCGGAAGGTTTCACCACTTCCTCACCGGAATTTCGGACAATCTTCATGTCGCCGGTCAGCGAGAGTTCGTCGTACCCGTCCAAGCTGTGGATGATGGCAAAATCGACGCCGGTCTGCTGGTAGGTGTATTCGTACAGTCGGGCCATCTTGAGGTTGTAAACCCCCAGGCATTGGCGGCGCGGCTTCACTGGGCTCACCAAAGGCCCCATCAGATTGAAAAACGTACGAACGCCCAGCGCCTTGCGAATGGGAGCTACCGTTTTGAGCGCAGCATTGAACAGCGGCGCATGCAGGTAAGCCAAATTGCTTTCCTCGATGGAACGCTTCAGTTTATCGACATCGGTGGTGAACTTCACCCCATGTTGTTCCATCGCGTTGGAGGAACCCGATACCGAAGTGGCCCCGTAATTCCCGTGCTTGGCCACTTTGTAACCGGCACCTGCCAGCACGATGCAACTGATGGTGGAGATGTTAAAGGTGTTCTTCGCGTCGCCTCCCGTTCCCACGATGTCGATGGGATCGTACTGGGACAGATCCACGCGGTGGCACATATCCAGCAAGGCTTTCTGGAAGCCGGCCAGTTCGTCCACGGTGATGCTTCGCATGAGGAAAACGCTCATAAAAGCGGCGATTTGATGTTCGTTGTACTTGCCCGAGCCGATGTTCAGCATGATTTCAGCGGCTTCCTCCGAGGAAAGGAATTGGTGTTCGAACAGGTGGTTGAGTATTTGCTTCATAAGTTGATCCAGTTTTTAAGAATGTCTTTGCCAAAGGGTGTGAGCACGGATTCGGGGTGGAATTGCACGCCGTGAACGTTGAATGTGGTATGTTGCATGGCCATGATCTGGCCTTCGTCGTCCACCGCCGTGACGTCGATGCAGTCGGGTAGGTTTACAGGACTCACCGCCCAAGAATGGTAGCGGCCCACGTCGAAGCGTTCCGGCAAACCCTTGAATAAAGGGTCATTACCAATCACTTGAAGGCTTTCGGAAAGCCCGTGGTGCACGTCGGTCAAATTAATCAACGTAGCACCGAACACTTCGCAAATGGCCTGATGTCCGAGGCAAACGCCCAAAATGCTTTTGGTTGGGGCATACATGCGGATGAGATCCAGCAGCAAGCCGGCTTCAGATGGTATGCCTGGGCCGGGAGAAAGTACGATCTTGTCGTAAATCACCGCATCTTCCAGACGCAGTTTGTCGTTCCTTACCACATCAATGGTGGCGTCGCTGATTTCCCGAAGGGCGTGCACCAAGTTGTAGGTGAACGAATCGTAGTTGTCGAAAACGAGTATGTTCATGGTCTTAGTTTTTTAAGCGGACAGCCATGTCCAGCGCCGATTTGAGGGCGGCCAGTTTGTTTTTCACTTCCTGCAGTTCGTTTTCTTCCACCGATTTAGCCACAATGCCGGCTCCTGCCTGATAATATAAGGTGTTGTTCTTGCTCAGGAAAGAACGGATGGTGATGGCTTGGTTGAAGTCACCGTTCAGACCAATATAACCGATGCAGCCTCCGTAGAAGCCTCGGGCATGGGTTTCGATCTCGTCGATAAGTTCCAGCGCGCGGACTTTGGGTGCCCCTGAAAGCGTGCCTGCCGGGAAGGTGTCGGCGAACAGTTTGATGACGTTGGTGTTGGGTTCCAGTTCACCACTCACGCGGGAAACCATGTGCAGCACATGCGAATAGTACTGAATTTCCTTGAAAATCTCCAACTTCACGTTTTTGGAGTTGCGGCTCAGGTCGTTGCGGGCCAAGTCCACCAGCATCACATGCTCGGCGTTCTCCTTGGGGTCGCGGCGAAGCTCTTCGGCCAGCAGTAGGTCCTTTTCATCGTCACCCGTGCGGCGGAACGTTCCGGCGATGGGGTCAATGTAGGCTTTGTTTTTCTTCACCACTAGATGCGCTTCGGGCGAGCTGCCGAAGATGCGGAAGGAACCGAAGTCGAAATAGAACAAATACGGACTTGGGTTGATGGAACGCAGTGCACGATAGGCCTTAAAGTCATCGCCGGCATATTTTTGGGCATAGCGGCGGGAAAGCACGATTTGGAAGGTGTCGCCCCGGTAGCAATGTTTCTTGCCTTTAGTCACCATGTCCATGTACGCTTGGTCGGAAATGATGGATTGTTCCTCGCCGTCCAGGATAAAATTGTAGGAGGCAAAGTTGCGGTTGTCCAGCAGCGCCAGCACGGTTTCCATATCGGTTTCCTCCCCATCGAACAGGTTTTCTACGATGGTGAGCTCGTTTTTGTGGTGGTTGATGCCGATGATGTATTTGTACAGAATATATTGGATATCAGGCACGTCTGAACCGTCGTTCGTGGTGTTTTCCACCTTGACATCTTCAAAATAGCGTACGGCATCGTAGGCGGTAAACCCAAACAGGCCATTGAATCCCAGCGTGTTGTTATCTTCGATGACTTGGAACGACTGAATAAAGGCTTGAAAACGCTCCGGTACGTCCACTTCAACCGTCACCGTGGTTTCAACTTTGCTGCCGTCCGGATAGGTTTCGGCAATGACGCCTTTTTCGAGTTTAAATTGAGCCACCGGTTGGAAGCCGATGAAGGAGAAGCTGTTTTCACCACCGTGGTAGTCGGAGCTTTCCAAGAGGGCGGAATGGGGAAACACGTCCCTGATTTTCAAGTAAATGCCTACCGGCGTCTGCAGGTCGGCCAGCAGTTTGCGGGATAGGGTGCGAATGGAATGGTTCATAGCGCTTATGGGTTAAAATGTTTGACGTAGGTTTCCATGTCTTTGTCGCCGCGGCCGGAGAGGTTGATGACGACCACATCTTCGGGTTTGAACGAAATCATGGGCAGTGCGGCTAGGGCATGGGCGCTTTCCAGCGCAGGGATGATGCCTTCGATGGAAGTTAGTTCGAATGCGGCTTTGAGCGCCTCCTCGTCGGTGGCGGCCAGCACTTGGATGCGTCCTTCTTTGGAGAGGTGGGCATGAATGGGGCCGACACCGGGGTAATCCAGACCGGCAGAAATGGAATAGGGTTCGATGATTTGGCCGTCTTCGGTCTGCATGATGAGGGACTTGCAGCCGTGTAGGATGCCGAGGCGGCCCAGCAAAATGGAAGCAGCGGTTTCATCCGTGTCGATGCCTTTGCCGGCGGCTTCGACGGCGATCAGCTGGGTGCGAGGTTCCTCCAAAAAATGGTAGAAGGCGCCGGCGGCATTGCTACCACCACCGATGCAGGCGATCACATAATCGGGGTAATCGCGGCCTTCGTGTTCCAGCAACTGGGCTTTCATTTCCTTGCTGATGACGGACTGGAAGCGGGCGACCATGTCGGGGTAGGGATGAGGCCCGACGGTACTACCTATAATATAATGGGTGTCCTCGGGGTTGCAGCACCAGTCGCGGATGGCTTCGTTGGTGGCGTCCTTGAGGGTCATGTTGCCGGAAGTCACGGGTACGACTTTGGCGCCCAGCATCTCCATCTTTTGGACATTCAGATGCTGGCGTTCCACGTCGGTTTTGCCCATGTAAACCACGCACTCCATATTCATCAACGCACATACGGTGGCGGTGGCTACGCCATGCTGACCGGCTCCGGTTTCAGCAATGATGCGGGTTTTTCCCAAACGCCTTGCCAACAAGATTTGACCGACCGTATTGTTGATTTTGTGGGCACCGGTGTGGTTGAGGTCTTCCCGTTTCAAATAGACTTTGCAACCATATTTCTCGGAAAGTCTGTTTGCCAAGTATAAAGGAGTAGGCCTACCTACATAGTCCTTTAACAGGGCGTCCACCTCGGCTTGAAACGTGGGGTCTCCCATAATCTGGAGATAGCGTTCCTTCAGATTCTTCACGTTGTTGTAAAGGATTTCGGGGACGTAGGCTCCGCCAAATACTCCGTAAAAACCGTTTTCGTTAACTTGATACATCGTTTGAATTTTTTTATAAAAAAAGGCCTGCTGTGAGTTCAGCAGGCCTTTCGTATCTATTATTTTTTAAATGTGCACGGGCTCTTTACCTCACCAATTTTGTTGAAGTTTACCAAGCCACCACCAATTATTGCACATCATTGTGTTCGTATTATCTATGAATTGGTTGCAAAAGTAGGAAATAATTTTTGAATTGCAAAAAAAATAGTAGGACATAAATTTTGATTCTTTAACCAATAGATGTAATTTTACAAAATACGTCCTGCCATTTTAACCTTAAACAAAGACAAAATGAAAAAGTATCCGATTCTTTTTTTGAGTGCGCTTTTTTCAACTATACTCCTAATATCTTGTGGCGATAAAACGAAGGAGGAGACTTTTGCCAATCTGACCATCGAACAAAACAAGACAAAAATTCAGGACGACGGTTTGGCGACCATGGAGAAACTGAATGGTATGACAGAGATGTCATCCGTCTTTGCCTTTCAAGATTTGCAATATTTGCTTGATACGGCTGCAATGCCCGATCAATTTTCTCAAAAGGCAGTTTTAAACCTGATTGCCCCTATGGCCCGACTCGATAAAAATGTGCAGGGTCTCACCAACCTTCGCTCCACCGAAGCCAGTATTGATAGCCTAACATCCCTTTTTGCAGAAATGGGCGGTGTTTACACCTATGTCCCCGCCACCAACGAATTCACTCGGGTGGCCAACACAACTGAAATCACCTTCCTTTATCCCATTGGCACGAGTTCCACCAACAATGGCAAACTGACCATCGATCATTTGACGGTGAAGTCTTCCACCAATCCCAATATTGCGGGTGAGTTCCCAAAAACACTTCTTGTGGAACTGTTCAAGAATAATCTTTCCCTTTTCAGCTTCGAATGGAAGGCAGAATACGATGCCGATTGCGTTCCCATTTCTTGGAGCACGGACTTCAACTTTGTGGAAGGCTACGCATTCACGCAGTCCATGTTGAATACGGATACGGAGATAACCTGGGAATTTGCATATACGCTGAACGATGCGAATATCCTGAGTGCAAAATTCGGAACAAAGGGTAATTTCACCTACGACGTTTTATCGAACCCGGATTCACTGGCACAAGAGGATTGGATGGATCAGGTGCTGGACAATGCCAATGCCTACATTCAACTGGGTAATCTGAAGGTGACCGGTGTGGTCGATTACACGAACTTGAAGAAAGCCATGGACAACGCATTCCCAGACGGTCAAGATGGTTCTGAAGCCGATGTAACGAAATCGGCCGAATTGATGAACCAATATGCCAAATTAGTGGTGCTTTATGCCGAAGAAAAAACGGTGATTGCGCTGTCTAACTTCTACAAAAAAGAGTACACGGACAGTTATTGGGACTACAATAGCAACCAATATGTGGAAGAAACCTATTTTGACATTGGCCTGCAATTTCAATTTAAAGATGGTTCCTATTTTGACCAAAGCTTTTTTGATCAAGGGTTTGAAGAACTGCAAACAGCCTTCACGGACATGCAGTTGGCCTTTCAAACGAGCTATGCTCAATGATAAGGTCTGAGCTCCATTAATGTATTTCCGGCCGAAAGGCTGAACGGTTATTCGGGGAGAACCTGCCGTTCAGTTTTCCGGCCGGATTCGTATACTGGCTTCTGAACGCGTTATGAACCGATTCCTCCTGATGCTGCTATTTTTTGGGCCGTTCTCCTACTTGTGGGGGAATGGCTTTGCTTTGAGGGGAATGGCAACCGATAGCCTAGCTGCTGGTGATACGCTGCGAAAAACCCTTCAAGAAATTCGGGTGGAAGACGAAAATCAGCGCCGATTCCGGTCCACCTTTGCCGGTAGCGACCTGTTGAATGCAGGCGAGATCCGAAGTCTTCCTTCTTTTCTTGGTGAGACAGATGTTTTGCGCGCGCTGCGGCTCATGCCTGGCATCCAGTCTGTCAGTGAGGGCAACAGCGGCGTTTATGTTCGGGGCGGTTCGGCTGGTCACAACCTTTTTTTGCTGGATGAAATGGAAATCATGAATCCCTCCCATCTGATGGGTCTTTTTTCCGTATTCAACCCGTTGACCGTGGGAACGCTGGAAGTGTATAAAGGGAATGCACCCGTGCATTTGCAAGGTAGGCTTGCTTCGACGGTATTGGTGCAATCCAAAGTGCCCGATGATGAGAATGGGGGTTTGGAGGTCAATCTTGGCACGTTGAGCAGCTCCTTGTCTTACATCCATTCTGCTCTGGATGGTCGCCTTTCCATCGTGCTGGGATATCGCCGAAGTTACCTCGAAGCGTTGGGTTTGGTGGCTTCCGCCTTTTTAAAGGAAGAAGACAATTATTTCCGAAACAATTCCTATTTTTTCGAGGATTTCAATGGAAAAATCGGATACCTGCTGAATCCGAAAACCCGGCTTACCCTTTCTTGGTATACGGGTCAGGATCGATTCCATTTTCGGGACGAAGTGCTGCAATACAATGCAACGACCGATTGGGGCAATCAGAGCATGATGCTTGGTCTTGACCGAGTGTTGGATAAGGATCGGAGTTTCCATTCGTCCATCGGCTATGTGAGCACCCACTCTGGTTTGTCCGGCCAGATGCTGGATAACAGTTTGAATTTTTTAAGTTATCTGGAACAATACCAATGGAAAAATCGTTGGGAACTGCGTCGGGGCAACCACCTGATTCAAGCAGGCGCCGAGTTGTTTCTGCAGGAGGCTTTGCCGCTGCGAATGTCCATGAGCTACCGATCTGACACCACCGGACAAGAACACCGGTTTTCAAACACTGGGTTGGTGGTCTATTTGGGCGATCATTACCGAAGCGCTTCCGGAAAAACCCTTTGGTACGGTGGTCTACGTGCTTCTGCCAATGCCTCTCTTGGACCTTATACCTATGGGCAGACAACGGTTTCTTCGGGTGAAATCGCCAAGATTTGGTGGACCCTTTCACCCGTTTTATCCGTCTCCCATTTTCCAAGAATCGGGCAGTCCATCAAAGCTTCCTTTTCCATGAATGAACAAAACATTCACCTTTCCTCGTTGAGTTCCATCCCCTTGCCGTTCGATCTTTGGGTGCCTTCCACTCCTCGGTTGCGGCCGGAAGCAGCCGACCAACTTACGCTGGGATATTATTCGTCGAATGCGGTTGTTGATTGGTCGGTCGAAGGCTATTTCAAGCAGATGCGCAACCAACAATTGTTCAATGTCATCACGGATAATACGAATAGTCGCGGTTTTGAAGACGAATTCTTCACCGGTAAAGGTTTTGCGTATGGAGTCGATCTGACTGCTGAAAAAACCTGGGGCATCTATTCCGCAAAAATGCGGTACTCTTACGCTAGATCCTACCGCTCCTTTCCTGAAATAATGGATGGAAATTGGTTCAAGGACAAGTACGACCGTCCCCACGATTTCAACCTCCAATTCATCAGCACGCCCAATGAAACCTGGGATTTTTCGGTGTTGTGGACGTATGCCTCCGGCTGTAACTTGACCCTTCCGTCCGGTCGTTGGTGGATGTCGGGCATGATCATGAACGATTACGACCAATTCAATGCCTTTCGTTTGCCAGCCTACCATCGATTGGACGTTTCGGCAAACTGGCACCTGAAATCAACCCTCTTCAAGGAGTCCGTCGTAAATTTCTCCATCGTGAACCTTTACTATCGGGCCAATCCCTATTTCGCCTATTTTCGAGTGTATATGGGCGATAGCAGGTACAACCTAAACGTGAAGTCGTATCAAATTTCATTGTTTCCCATACTGCCTTCGGTGAGTTGGCGGTTTAAAATTTAGAACATGGTCAAACGCTTGTACCTTATACTGTTGCTGGGTTTGATTTCGTGTACCACCCAAATCGAACTGGAACAACCCGACTACCAGCCAAAGATTGTCGTGGATGGAACCATCGAATCGAATGGTTTCGCCAATGTGTTTCTGACGTGGAGTTCACCCTTTTTGACTGAATACGATTCGGTTTCGATTCGCAAGAGTTTTCTAAATGTTGCTACCGTGTCGTTGACTTGTTCCAATGGCGATTCGGAAATTTTGACACTGTTCCGTCAGAATACCTTTTTTCCGCCCTTTGTTTATAAAAGTGTTCGGATGAAGGGCATCGTTGGCGAAACGTATTCGCTACGGGTCGTGTTCAACAACAAGATTGTCACAGCCGTAACCACCATTCCGCAACCTCCAGTCCTTTTTGATTTTCACTTGGAGTCGAAATCGGACAGTTCGGGTTTGTTCAAGGTCGGAATTGTACCGGATTCGAGCTTGCTCCGATATGTACACATCCAGTATAAAAGTCTAAGGGCCGATCAAAATTTTCACCCGGCCGGAGTACCAGTTTACCGGGTGGACAGTTCCTCCAGCATGGTCAGTGTGCTGGTCTATCGCTGCGACGAAACCAATCTTTACCTCACCAACGCTTTGAACCAGCCTTATTCCAATTGGCCTAAAAATATGTTTTCGAAAAATGATACGGTTCTGGTTCGGATTGGAAGGGTTGATGCGGCTTCGTATCAGGTGTTGAAAAGCCTCTTTGCCGATCAATCGGTCAAGAACAATCCGTTTGCATTTTCTTCGGCAGGCATTCAGAGCAACATCGTGGGTGGCATTGGTCGCTGGATGGGAATTGGGATGGCTTCCACCCAAGTTTACCCTTAATTCATGCCCCGATCTTTCTTGATTTGGTCGTAAGCCGAATTTACTTCCTTGAATTTTTCGTTGGCTGCCTTCTGAACATCATCACCGAGATGGCTCACTTTGTCCGGATGGTGCTTGATGGCCATGCGTTTGTAGGCTTTTCGGACTTCTTCGTCGGTAGCCTGCTGGGTAATTTCAAGAATCTTATAGGCACTTTCGGCGTTCTTGACAAACATGGCCTGTATGGATTCGTAATCGATGGCGGAAATACCCATCCAACTGGCGATGTTGCGGATGGTTTGTATTTCGTCAGGGTGAACATGACCGTCGCTTTTGGACAAACCAAACAGGTAGTGAATCAGCTGAAGACGAGAGGCGTGATCCATGTACAACTTGATTTGCAGGCAAACTTCCCGCAGGTCGATTTCTTTTTGCAGCAATTCGCGAAGCATCGCGATGTAGTTTTCAGCCTTTGCCTGTCCGAATTGACGTTTGTAGAATTCCTTGACGTAATCCAGTTCGGATTTCAAGACTTGACGATCGGAGTTCATGACAGCAGCCGACAAAATGAGCAGGCTGACACCGAAATCACCGGGTTGGGTTTGCGGTCGTCCCATCCGTGCCTGACCGAAGCCACCCTGCGTATTGGTCACCTGCTCTCCGGTAATCGCGTTGTCGAACATCGACCCTACCGCGAAACCAATGATTCCTCCCATTACTCCGCCAAAGGCCCAGCCCATGACGCCACCTATCCATTTGATTGCACCCATAACAATGTTGAATAAAATAAAGCCGGAAAAGTGCGTGACTTTTCCGGCTGCAAAAATAAGATTTTAAAATCAATTTTTCTTGTCGAATTCTATCTTGCGGTGTGAACCGTCGCAAAAAGGCTTGTTGGCACTGCCTCCACACCGGCAAAGATGTGAATCTTCACGAATTTCTTGTTTACCGTCGGGGTAGATCAGTTTATGAGTTCCTTTGACATGCAAGGGCGCCGATTTTAGAACAGTTACAACGACCAAATCTTTTTCATTTTCCATAGGTTGATGTTTTTAATTGAAACGATTCTTAAAAGTATTCTTAATTCAAGTTTCGCAAGTAAAATCTAGGCCGCCTTTGTGATTTGCAGCCTATCAAAGTTTATATAATGTTTGAACGTCTCACTCCGGTTAATCAATGCATCAAGAACACGCTCGTCGTCGGTCTCG
>Ga0247841_10000704_pt1 | contig 84286 bp, 70 predicted proteins | sample LaCruzMarch2015__2_FD_192410 | JGI IMG/M metagenome (GOLD analysis project Ga0247841, IMG submission 192410) | Freshwater microbial communities from meromictic Lake La Cruz, Castile-La Mancha, Spain - LaCruzMarch2015_18m | ecosystem: Environmental > Aquatic > Freshwater > Lake | place: Spain... | reverse complement strand
CGCTATCTACCCAAAAAGAAAAACTTGAAAATTTTGGATATCGGCGGAGGCTGCGGCTATTATTCTTTCTGGCTGCGCCACTTAGGGCATAAAATTTATCTGCTTGATTTGGCAGAGAAAAATATTCGGATCGCAGAAAGTATCGCTAAGAAAAAGAAGTTAAACCTGGAATGTATTGAGGTGGGGGATGCCAGGGACCTGCATTTTAAGGACGGATATTTTGATGTAGTTTTGATGATGGGGCCCTTGTATCACTTAACCAATAAAAAAGACCGTCTCAAGGCTCTGTATGAGGCCAGGAGGGTTTTGCGTCAAGACGGCCTTTTGTTTGGCGCAGCCATCTCCAGATTTGCCTGGATGATGGATAGTTTTTATTACGGCCTGGTCAAAGACCCTGATTGTGTCAGGATTATGAACCGGGACCTGCTCAGCGGGCAACACCGCAATTATACCAGGAAATTTAATTATTTTACCACCGCCTTTTTGACCTTGCCGGAGATCTTGCGCAAAGAAGTAAAACAGGCAGGATTTAAATCAGTAGAGGTCCTGGCGATCGAAGCCTTTGGCGCGCATATCCCCGGATTCAATAAAAATTGGCACAACCCGAAATTTATGAAATTATTGCTTGGGACCATTGACAAGGTGGAAAAAGACAGCTCGCTTTTAGGCATGAGCAATCATATTATGGCAGTAGCGAAGAAGAAATAGAAATGAGGGGGAAGATATGGCAAAAAAAGTGACGGTATTGGGGGCGGGAAACGCCGGGCATGCAGCTGCTTTTGAGATTTCGCTTAACGGCACAGAAGTCACATTATTCGAGCATCCGAATTTTGCTAAGAGCCTGGAAGGGATAAGGCAAAAAGGCGGGATTGAAGCGGTAAAAGAGCTGCAAATGGAAGGTAAGGTTGTCCCTGCGGTATTGTCAGGATTTACCAAAATAGCAAACCTTACCACTGATGCCAAAGCAGCGATGGACTTTTCTGATATTATTCTTTTGATGGTGCCTGAGTTTGCGCACGAATCAATTTTTAAGATGATAATGCCATATCTGCGCGACGGCCATCTGATCGTAACCCAGCCCGGGAATTTTGCCTCTTTATTTTTTAAGAAGTGGATGCAAGAGGCGGGAATTCACAAAAAAGTAACCTTTGTAGATGCAACCACCATTCCTTATGCCGTGCGGGTAATTGCGCCGGGCACGGTTTATATTGAAGGTAAAAAATCCGCCTATTCAGCCGGGGCATTACCTGCTAAAGAAATCAATAGCGCTATTGACAGGCTCAAAGATGCCTTGTTTCTTAAGGTAATCCCACTTAAGAATGTACTAGAGGCAGGATTTTCCAACGGCAATATGATTATCCACGTGGCTACTGCAGCGCTTGGTATGGGGCCGATGGAATCGCGCCAGGGTAAAATCCAATTTTATGCTGAAGGTTGTTCTGATTCCGTAGCCAAAGTGCTAGAGAAAGAGGACCAGGAGCGCCTGGCTGTCGGCAGGGCCTACGGTATGGAGCTCATGTCTTTTGTGGAGATCGTTAATCAATTCTACGGCCTGAATATGACAAGCATTCGCGATTTTGTAAAGAATACGCCGATTCATAACCGTATGCCTAATGATTCTCCGAAGAGCCCTAAAGAAAGATATATCAGCGAGGATTGTCCTTCAGGGTTAGTACCTGTGTATCATTTTGGCAAACTGGCAGGGCTTGAGTGTCCGACAATGGAGGCGATTATCAGGATTTGCAATATCTACAACGATATAAATTATTTTGAGACAGGGTTAACCCCTGAAAAGTTAGGCCTGGCAGGAAAGGGCCTTAAGGAAATATTGCAGTACCTGCAATAGGAGGGCTCTATGAAGGCGGCATTTTTTGACCTTGAAGACTGGGAACTTCCGATTATCGAAGCAAAATTTAAAAATACCGGCCTTAGCCTGCTTAATGCCGAGGCAGATCTTTTAGATAAGTCTAAACTTGATTTAATTAAGGATGGAGAAATCCTCTCTGTGGCATATTCCAAAGTAGATAAAGATATCATCGATGCCTTGCCTAACCTGAAACTTATTAGTGCTAGGACTACCGGTTTTGACAATATCGATACTGCCTATGCCAAAGAGAAAGGTATTGCCGTAATCAACGTGCCCGCCTACGGAGATGAGACGGTGGCGGAATATGCCTTTGCTCTTATCCTGACGCTGTCAAGAAAGATGAGCATGACTTTCTTAAGAAGCCTGCTCGGTATTTTCGACCAGAAAATGGTACGGGGCAATGAGCTGGCAGGCAAGACCCTTGGCGTTGTCGGCACAGGCAAGATTGGCAGAAAGCTGGTTAAGATGGCTTTTGGCTTTGACCTAAACATTATTTGCTATGATCCGTTTCCTAATCAGGAAATAGTGGAAAAATATAACGTAAAATATGTTTCCCTGGAGGAACTTTTTAAGAATACGGATATAATCTCAATTCATGTTCCTTATATGAAAGAGACGCACCATCTCATCAGTTTTGATACTTTGAAGATTTTAAAGAAGGGGGTTCTCCTGGTGAATACCTCCCGCGGCCCTATCGTTAATACCTCGGCTGTTTTAGAGGGTGTAAAGGAAGGAGTCTTCGGCGGGGTGGCCCTGGATACATTTGAAGGCGAGCAGATATGGGTAAAAGAGGAAAACATTATCGCAAAATCCGAAATCCCCCCGGCGGAAGAATTTAAGAAGGCGCTGGAAAGTTTCTACCTATTAAGATTCAGAAATGTGGTACTAACACCCCATAACGCCTTTAACAGCCATGAGGCGGTCAGAAGAATTATCGAAGCTGCACTTTCGGATATGGTAGTTTTCGGAGAAAAAGGAAACTGCGAGCATAGAGTAGTCTAGGCCGTAAGGAATAGAGATGGAAGAATATATACTGACTGATAGAAAAAGGCAGGCATGGCTTATCGGTATCATTTGCGCCGTATCTTTCCTGATTACCCTTGATTACGGCAGCCTCAATATTTCTCTGGCTTCTATCGCCAAATATTTCAATATCAAGGCAGGGCTGGTGGCCTGGCTGCCTACGATTTACCTTCTTATTATCACCAGTTCTCTTTTAGGATTTGCTAAGCTTGGCGATATCAAAGGCTACAAGAAGGTCTTTATTCTTGGTTTAAGCGTATTTTGTATCGGGGCATTTTTCTGCGCCGTCTCGCCGAATATCTATGTGCTTATGCTTGCCAGGTCTTTTCAGGCGCTTGGCCAGGCGATGTACAGCCCGGCCTGTATCGCGATAATGACTACTTTCCTTCCTGCCGATAAAAAAGGCAAGGCCCTGGGGCTCTATGCTACTTTTCAGGGGCTAGGCCTTGCCCTGGCCCCGCTGCTGGGTGGTTTTATTACGAGCAGTTTTAGCTGGCGGGGAAATTTTCTTCTTGCTATACCCATTACAGCGGCAGTTGTTCTCTTTTCTTTAAAATTTATTCCCTCAAAGCAGGCCAAGGCCTCTGATACGCGCTTTGATATAGGAGGCGCAGTTTTGCTTTTCGCTGCCTTGGCGTCCCTGCTTTATGCGGTTAACTCCGGCACCAAAGTCGGCTGGTGCGATCCGCTTATTATTTTCTGTTTTATTATTTCGTTAATAAGCCTGGCCCTGTTTTTTCTGCTGGAAAAGAAAATCGCATATCCTTTGTTGGATCTGAGCCTTTTTAAAAACTCCAACTTTACCTTTGCGGCCCTGGCCTCATTTACCGGCCTGGCTCTTTATATCGGAAACGGGTTCCTTCTTCCATTTTATTTACAGTTGCTGCGGCATCTGGATATCTCAAAATCCGGCCTGATCCTTATGGCCTCTTCGGCGATGATGATGATTCTGGCTCCTCTTGCAGGCAGCCTGGCTGACCGCTTTGGTTCGCGCAGGCTTTGTGTATCCGCCATGGCGATAGTTATCACGGCGTTTATTTTGTTCAGTTTCCTGAATCAAAATTCAAGTCTCCTCTATGTTGTACTGTGTCTGAGTTGTTTAGGAACCGGTATGGGATTATTCATGGCGCCCAACAGCAAGCTCTTGATGGCTCAGGCGCCTCTTGATAAGCAGGGCATCGCCTCAGGGGTGTATAAGATAGCCCTGAATGCCGGATCATCCATAGGCATAGCGATGTATATGCTGGTTCTGGCGCAAGTAGTACTTTTTGATGTAGCCAAGATGAATATTATTCTTTCGGAGGCTAAAAACCACCCCGATATAATTATGAAGGGATTCCGGGGGGCCTTTATTTTCGGGGTGGCTCTTGGTGCCCTGACATTGGTTTTTTCATTTCTGGCTAAAGATAAAAAAGAGTAATTGTGAAGGTTTTGATCCGCTGGCCGGTGCAAAAATATAACCGGTAATCCGCTATAAAATACCTCTCCAAATCCAGAATATTCTTGATACAGTGAGGTACTAGATATATAATTACCCTTGTAAATACAGAGAGGTTTTCCCTCGGCTTAACGATGAGGGACCCCATTTTCTATTTCCTCGGTTTTCGACGATGGAGCGCCAGGGATAACGGTATGAAATTGCTAAACTTCCGTTATTCAAAGATATGTTCGAGCCGCAGTTGCGCAAGAAATCGCGCTGGGCTTCGCAATTTGCCTCTGCTGCGATGTAACTGGTTTGGTGAGCAAGAGTTAGAAATTTTTTGAAGCGTTCGTGCTAGTCCTCAACAATGTTCCCCTAAAAAGATTGGAAATAGTGTTTTGGCGGTATTTTCTATTCTTGAGCAGGAGGTGTTGTGATCATAAGGCTAAAAATAAGTTTATTTGTAGTGTTACTTTCTTTTTTAACAATAACCAGCACAGCTTTAGCTGATACCGATTGGCAATATTGGAATGCCCTGAATTTTAAAAAGTCCATTAACAAAAAAGTTGATTTTAAGGTTTCTTTATACGAAAGATTTAACAGAAGCATGCACCATTTATTTTACGCAGGGTTCCAAATCGGCCCGGTATTTAAAATTAAACAATGGTTAGATATTTCCCCCAGCTATTGCTATATACAATCCAAGGATAGCAAGGGGCATTTTCGTCAAGAGGATAGGCCGACGCTTGATGTAATCCTTAAGTGGAAAATGAATATGCTGAAATTTACTAACCGCGCTAGAGTAGAATACAGATTTTTAAAGACTTATTCCCACTGGAGATACCGTGAGTATCTTATGATGGGCCTGCCCTTCAGTATTCGTAAGCACTCCGTTATGCCTTATGTTTCGGCAGAGATATTTTACGAGGAACGCAGAAATGAATTTGACCAAAGGAGATTTTCATCGGGAGTTTTAATTAATATAATCAAGGGTATTGACTTTGATATTTATTATCTTTTCCGTACGGATAAAGATAGCAATACCAGTGATGAGTGGACGGACGCAAATGTCTTAGGTACGGCCTTTACCTTCAGTTTTTAAGGCAAGTGGCCAGAAGAGAGGTTTTGTATGTTTAAACAGATAACCAAAGGCCTTTACCTGATTGTGGTTATTTTAGTTTTTTGGCAACTCGGTTCAGAACTTAAGTTAATCAACCCCCTGATTATGCCAGCGCCCCTGGACGTATTAAAATCCCTCTTTTCAATGTTACTTAAGGGGCCGTTGTTAATCGATATCTGGTCCAGCACCAAGAGGGTTTTTGTAGGGTTCTTATTTGCTTCTTTGCTCGCCGTCCCTTTAGGGATAATCTTAGGATGGAATAAGTCTCTTGCGCATTATTTAGTTCCTGCGATAGAGCTTTTGCGCCCCATACCGCCCATAGCCTGGATTCCCCTGGCGATTCTTTGGTTTGGGATAGGGGATAGCTCCAGTTATTTTATTACTACTCTTGCCTCTTTCTTCCCCATATTTATTAATTCCTTTGCCGGAGCTAAAAGCGTAGAGAAAGTGCATATTAATGCAGCCTTAAGTCTCGGCGCATCACATAAGCTAATCATTACCCATGTTTTAATTCCCTCGACCCTACCTTTCATATTTACAGGAATGAGATTGGGTTTAGGGGTAGCCTGGATGAGCGTAATTGCCGCTGAACTTATTGCTGCCCGTTCAGGTTTGGGTTATATGATTCAGTTACAACGCATGTTGCTGGAAACGCAAAAAGTCATTGCCGGCATGGTGGTAATCGGCTTAATCGGCTTCGCCATGAATTTATGCATGCTTTACCTACAGAGGAAGTTTATCCCCTGGAAACAGGATTAGGGAGTTAAATAACCGTGCCTGATATAAGAGTAGAAAACCTTTATAAAGAATTCAAGTTTAAAAATGGCAGGACTAATATCGCGGTGCTGGAGGATATTTCGTTCTCTATTAATAGCAATGAAATTTTTAGTATCATCGGTCCCAGCGGTTGCGGTAAAACCACCCTTTTATATATTCTTGCCGGTTTTATCCAGCCTGACTCAGGCAAGGTTTATTACGATGGGAAGTTGATAACTTCTTCTTCTGCCGAGCGCACGGTCATATTTCAGGAATATGGGTTATTTCCCTGGATGACAGTAGCAGAGAATATAGGATTCGGGCTGAAGGCCAAGGGCCTTTCAACAAAGGAGCGCCGGGATAGCGTCAAGAAGTTTGTGGAATTAGTGCATTTAAAAGGGTTCGAAGATAAATACCCGTATCAGTTATCCGGAGGTATGAAGCAACGGGTGGGGATCGCCCGGGCACTCGCCATAGACCCCGAGGTGATATTGATGGATGAACCATTCGCCTCATTAGACTCTTTAACCAGGGAAATTATGCAGGAGGAGGTCTTGAGAATCTGGGAGGCAACCCAAAAGACCGTGGTTTTAATCACCCATAATATAGAAGAAGCTGTTTTTTTAAGCGATAGAGTGATGGTGATGAGCGCGCGGCCGGGTAAAGAGAAAGAAATCGTCCCTGTTGGTTTTCCCAGGGCGCATCGTCAAGAAATTAAAAGAGAGATGCATTTTCTGGAGCTGATAAATTATATTTCGCAGAGCTTAAGAGCCGAGACCCTAAAAGGCATAGAGGAAAAAGGGGTTAGGTTAACCAAGGTCTCAGGCGATATCCGCTGGGAAGGGGTTTTAAACGTAAAAAAGGAGAGAAGTGGTGAGAAAAATAATTAGCGTAATATCGGTCAGCATACTATTTTTTGTTAGCTTTTCCTTGGGTTATGCCGAAGATAATCCTAAAAATATCCAGAAGACATTAATTCGTATTGCCTATCCTTCCGCAGGGACATTAGTAAGCGGTCAGGTAGGCCAGGTCCTGGAAAAAACCGACATCTTGACACAAAACGGGCTGGAAGGCAAGGTAACTGCTTTTCAGTATGGCCCCCCGATGATGGAAGCCTTACTTTCTGGGAAAATAGACGTATCCCTTACCAGCGAACAAAATGTCGTAGTGCTGTTAGCCAAGGGTTTTCCCTCCCATGTGATAGCCAGTTTAGGCTCGGCAGGGAGGATGGGACTTTTAGTGCCTTTTAATTCTCCCGTAAAATCCATATTAGACTTAAAGGGTAAAAAGGTAGGTACGGTATTCGGCTCTTCTGCGCATCGGCCCATTCTGGAGTGGCTTAATGAAGCAAATTTAATCCCGGGCAAAGACGTCGAGGTTATCAATATGTCAGGAGGGGAATTGAATGCGGCACTGGTAAACGGGTCTATAGATGCGATTATGAGCTGGGACCCCTATGTAGAGGATTTTATCCAAAAGAAGATAGCCCGGTTGGTAAAGGCACAGCTTTTTACATTAGCGGTTATTATGTCGGATGATTTTATACAAAAGAATCCTGCAGCAACAGTAGATTTTCTTATTGCCTTGAAAGAGGCAGCGCTATATATGGCCACGCATAAGGAACAAGTAAACGGTTGGTACAGCCAGCTCTGCCGGCTTGATGTGAAAATAATCGATAAAAGCTCGCAATTTAATGATATTTATTGCAAAGCGCAAACCCTAAGAGACATAGATATTGCTTTACCCGGGGATTTTATCCAGGTCTTAGAGAATATCGCTGAATTTCTTTTTACCGAGGGGCTCACAAGTAAGAGAGCCGATATAAAAAACGGCGTGGATTTGGAGTTGATAAAAAAGGCAGAAGAAAAATTGAATAAAATATAATATATGGATACGCTTGAACGCATCAGGCAGGAGGCCCTAAGCCCCAGAAAAACAGACGATGGCAGGCCCTGCCTTGGAATAGTAGTTCCCCCTTCTCCTTTTACTGTTCCCGAAGGGTGGGAATTTGTCTTAAGGCGGCCATTCGAAGGCGTTTCTTACATCGCCACAGTTTTGCATAATGCAGGATACAGGATAAAGATTATCGATGTTCGCTGGATAGCTGACCCCGTAAATGCAGCATTAGAGGGTACCTTAGAAGGAGTAGATGTTTTGGGTATAGCTACCTACGAAGACAGCTTTCTTTTCCTTGAAGAATTCCTTTCCCGCGTTAAACAAAAACACCCCGGTATGTTAACAATTTTAGGAGGTTCACTGGTTACTTCGGTTCCTCAAATAGTCATGGAGAACACCCGGGCCGACATCGCTGTATTGGGGGAGGGGGAATTGACCGTTCTGGAACTTATGGATCGGATAACCAAAGACAAGATAGGGCCGATTGAGGAAGTTCCTGGGCTCTGTTATAAAAATAACTCCGGCGGTATAATTTTTAATCAAAGACGCCCTCAGATGCAGAATTTAAATTCTTTACCTACGATGAATTTTTCTTTATGGCCGGAAGTACATGAAAAGCCCCGGATTAAAGAGATATTTTTTTCTCATAGCCGGGGCTGTTACAGGGATTGTTCTTTTTGCTATCGTACTACCCCCCGCTTAAGCCTGAAATCCATAGATAAATTTAGAAATGAATTAAGGGAATTAAAAGGCAAACATCAATTTGAATTCATCTATTTTGTAGACTTGACCTTCGCTATTGACAAGGAAAGGGCTATAAAGATTTGCGAGGTTTTAAAAGAGTTTAATATTCGCTGGTCCTGCATGTGCCGGGCAGAGAATCTAAATAAGGAAATCTTGACAAAAATGAAAGAGGCTGGTTGCCAGATTATTCTTTACGGATTCGAATCTTTAGACCAGGATATCTTAGATAAAGCCCATAAAGGCATAAGTCCCGCGGAGATTAGAATGATGGTCGGTTTAACACAGGAAGCGGGAATACAGGTAGGGGGCCTTTTTATATTAGGCTTGCCCGGAGAGACGCCCGGTTCCCTGAATAAAGTACTAGAGTTTATAAACGATACTGGCAGTGCTTGCCGGGTAAAATATTTATCTGCTATTCCCGGTACAGAAATTTATCGCCTGGCCGTAGAGAAAGGCATAATTAAAAATGAAGTCCAGCATTTACGCTGGTTAAGCAAAGAAAGGGGCCAGTCCGACGATGAATTTATAAACTTTACCGATTTACCGGATCAAGAACTCCGTAGAATTTGTAAAGAGATAAATTCTAATTATATTAAAGGCCCGCGGGTTTACGAAGACTGGTTTTAAATTTATAAAAAAATGCGGAATTTGGACAAATTTATTTATGAGCCAAAAAATATTTAATGTCGAGGATCTCTTAGCAAGCATTTCCCGCCAACCGCTATCTTTAGATGAGGCGAAGCCGCATTTCTTTTTAATTATTCCGCCATCGTCGCAAATCCCTACCCCGGGAAGGGAGTTTTTTCTTAGGGCCCCGATGGAAGGGCCATCCTATATTTCTACTACGCTCAAGAACGCCGGCTATGATGTTAAAATCGTTGATTATCGTACAGGAGGGCTACCCTTAGAGGAAATATTGAAAGACAACAAGGCTGTCATTGGGATAGCTACCTTTGCCGACAGTTATATTTTTATAGAGGGTTTCATCCGCGAGATTAGAGAAAGGAATAAAGATATCCCTATAATTTTGGGAGGGTCTTTTGTTTCATCCGCGCCAGAGGTATTAATGAATAATCTCGCTGCTGATTACGCAGTGCTGGGAGAGGCGGAATTAACTATTCTAGAATTAATGGATGCCTTGTTCCAAGAAAAATTAGAGTTTATATTTGACATTCCCGGGATTTGCTATAGACGGGACGGAAAGCTCGTTTTCACAAAGCCAAGAACCCAGATCGCGAGCTTAGATAACCTCCCCTTATTAGATATCGGCCCTTGGCCTAATATCAAGAATTCTCTGCAGCTAAAAAAAATGGGATTTTCTTCCAGCAGGGGCTGTTATAATAAGTGTTCTTTTTGTTTTAAGACCATACCTGAAGTTAAACAAATGAGTGCTGACAAATTTGGTAAAGAAATTAAATATTTTGCAGGTAAATACGGTTTAAAATTTCTTTTCCTAAACGATCTTACTTTTGTCATCGATACACAAAGGACCATCCAGTTATGCCGCGAGCTTAAAGAATCCGGGATGCACTGGGCATGTTCTACGCGAGTTGAAAGCGTAGATGAGGAGTTGCTTCAGATAATGAAAGATAGTGGATGCGAGGAGATCTGGTATGGGATTGAGTCAGTAGATCAAAAGGTGCTGGATGTCAATTGTAAGAGAATAACCACTGAAAATATAGAACATGCGGTCAGGATGACCAATAAGGCCGGGATTAAGGTTATGGCTAATTTAATTATAGGGTTATTAGGAGAGACACAAGGCTCATTAGATAAAATGATAGAATTTATCGAAACGCAGGATGTGGTTCCTTGTAGTATAAAGTATCTGACCCCTTTCCCCGGGACATACGTGTATCATTATGCGAGAAAAAATGGATTAATAAAAGATGAAATTGCCTATTTTCGCAGCCTAAGCAGGAGGAAGGTTAATTATGCCGACGACGAGATTATTAACTGTACCGATATTCCCATAGATAGACTTAGGGAGGCATTTAAGAAAATCCGCGCGGTTTCTTATGAAAGATATGGATCGCTGGACTGGAATTAACGATAAATTGTAGATGAGCCTTACTGCGATAAAAGATCAATTTAAATTAAGGGCCCCTACTTTTGATAACTCCGCCAGGTGGGTTACTGATGAGAGGTTATTAGATATTCATCGGAAATTAGCTGAAATTTCTAATGGGGATTTGATCCTTGATGTCTGTTGCGGTACGGGTATCGTGGGTAAAAGATTATCGCGGACTACTGCTACTACGGTAGTAGGCCTGGATATAAGTCCGTATATGCTTTGTAAGGCGAAAGAAAAAGGATTAAAATTCTGTATTAACGGCCAAACGGAAAGACTTCCTTTCCTGGATGATATTTTTGATGTTGTAGTTTGCAGACAGGCATTCCATTTTTTAGTTATAGAGCGGGTAATAAAAGAAATCTTTAGGGTTACTAAGCGAGGAAATGGCAGAATTATCATTAGTCAGATAGTGCCGTTTGGTAAAGAAGATAGCCGTTGGCTATATAAAATACATCGGAAGAAACAGCCGCTGTTAAAGGGTTTTTTAACCGAAAATAAAATCAAAGGTTTGTTAAGAAATGCAGGTTGTGTTGATATAGTATCTCAGGAGTATTTATTAGAAGAACCTATAGATGATTGGCTTAAAGATGCACATTTGCCTAAAAATGGAATAGAAGAGGTCAAAAAGATGTTTCTCCATGCCCCCCCGGCATATAAGATATTACACCGTACAAAAGTTGTTGGCGGTAAGATTTTCGATACCATGAGATGGGTAGTGATAAAAGGTAAAAAGATTTGATAGCAAGAAAGGAGCGATTCTCTTGAAAATAAAAACAATATTAACCGTTTATTTTATATCGGTATTTTTGTTTATTTGTCCGCCATTGATTTATTCCCAGGATATTAAACCGATTAAGCTTTTGGCTCCACGATTAAAAGGCGGCAAGTCTTTGATGCAAGCATTAAAGGGAAGAAAAAGTTCGCGCGAATTTAGTTCTAAAGAACTACCTTTGCAGGTAATTTCTAATCTACTTTGGGCTGCGAATGGGATAAATCGGCTGGATTCAGGCTACAAGACTGCCCCTTCTGTAGTAAATATAAAGGAAATTGATATCTATCTTGCCAAAGCAGATGGCCTTTATTTATTTGATGCTAAGCAAAATATGTTGATACCAGTTGTAGGAGAGGACATAAGAGTCTTAACAGGTAAGCAACAATTTGTCAAGGATGCTCCTATAAATCTTATCTATGTGGTGGATCTTTCGAAAATAGGCAAAACGTTAAGGGAAGCAGACTATTATACAAATACTGATACAGGATTCATTAGTGAAAAGGTCTATTTATACTGTGCCGCCGCTGCCGGTGTAGGATTCATCAGTGAAAATGTCTATTTATACTGTGCCTCCGCAGGGTTAGCAACTGTTGTGCGTGGTTTGATTAATAGGTCAGTTTTAGCGAAAGCTATGAAATTACGGCCTGACCAAATAATAATTTTCGCGCAGACAGTAGGATATTTTAAAAATTAATTTAAGGAAGCAATGTTTCTGGTTTCGGAAGAGAGGTTTCCCCTCGGCTGATAGGAGGGGGAGCCAAGATTATTCCAGCATCTATTTGCTGGACTTTCTTTTTTGGGGCTCTGGCGAAGGAGGTTGCTTTATGTCAGAAAAGGCGGTATAATATAAACTATAAAATTGATCAGTTTAATTTAACGAGATGAGGAGCAAGATGAAAAGAATCTTTAAACGTAAAAGTGTTTCAGTCCAACCGCAGGTTGAGCCGAATATGGCGGCTCTTATCGAAAAAATGCAACATCAGCTAATCTTTTTGGAGAAGAAGATTGATATCTTGATCAGTCAGTCTTCAGAAAGGCCGTCCGGGGCAAGCAATTATTCTAAACCTTTTCCGCGCTTCGATAACTCGCAGCGTTTTGGCAGAGGTGGTCAGAACAATAATTACCGGGAAAGAAGCTTTACTAAGGCGATCTGCGCAGACTGTAAGGCTGAATGCGAAGTCCCTTTTAAGCCAACCGGAGACCGTCCAGTATACTGCAAGGAGTGTTTTTCTAAGCGTAAAGAAAGCGGCGGATCATTTAAAGCCAAATTTGAGCATAATCCCCGGGAGAGACATTTCGCCAAAGACCGTAATTTTGATAAGCCGCAGGTTAGAGAAAACCGCAGGTCTGGCGGAAAAAAGAAGCCAAGTTTTCGCCGCAGTAAAGGACGCGATTAACGATATTATTTCACGTACTGCTCAAGCCCAAGAGACCTGACCTGCCTCCGATTCCTGGATTTTAAGGCAAAAGACTGATGAGAAAGAACAGGCTAATAGTCCATGTTGATATGGACGCGTTCTTTGCAAGCGTGGAGCAAAGGGATAATCCGCAATACCGGGGTAAGCCGGTTATTGTCGGCGCTGACCCCAAGAGTGGTTTGGGCAGGGGCGTTGTCTCAGCATGCTCTTACGAAGCAAGAAAATTCGGTATCCACTCCGCTATGCCTATTTCAATCGCTTATCGAAAATGCCCCCAGGCAATATTCCTTCCGGTTGACTACCAAAAGTACATTCAGGTTTCCGAACAGATAATTAATATCTTTAAAGACTTCTCACCGGTTGTCGAACAGGTAAGTATTGATGAGGCTTTTCTTGATATCAGCGATACATATAAGATGCATCGCTTTGCTTATGAGACCTGCGTTGCCATAAAAGACCGGATAAAAAAAGAAATTGGCCTGACTGCTTCGGTCGGCTTAGCTCCCACCAAGATGACTGCTAAGATCGCCTCGGGCCTTGAGAAACCAAACGGTTTGGTTGAGGTCAAAAAAGAAAACCTGCTTGATTTTCTTTGGCCGCTCGATGTAGATGTGCTCTGGGGGGTAGGCAGCAAAACAAAAGCCCTTTTGAACCAGATGGGTATCCGGACAATCGGAGATCTTGCCAAAACAGGCAAGGCAAGGCTGGTAAGTGAGTTCGGCAAAAACGGCGAATGGTTTTGGGAAATGGCGCGTGGGATAGACGAAAGTGAGGTTGAGACTGAGAGAGAAGTAAAATCAATAAGCAACGAGACGACGTTTGAAAAGGATACGTGCAATAAAAGCCTCATAATGAGTGAGCTGGCTTCTTTGTGCGAGCAGGTATCTGACAGGTTGCGGGAAGGAAACTTTAAATGCCGGACAATCACTTTAAAGATCAGGCTTGAAGGGTTCCAGACTTATACGAGATCACTGACCATGCCTGAGCCGACAAATTTTTCAGAAGTCCTGATAAAGACAATCAGAAAGCTCTTTGAGGATTTCCAGGTTAAGGACCGTAAGGTAAGGCTTGTCGGTGTAAAGGCGTCGAATCTTTCCGCGGCAGATGAAAAATACCTGTTTGTGGATAAGGAAGAGATCAAGAAGGAGAAAGTCCACAAGGCAGTAGATAGGATCCGCCAAAAGTTCGGCAGTGATTCGATTCACCAGGCAAGCGCGCAGGATATTATGGGGTAAGGGAGCTCTTCTCTGGGTCTAAACTATAGTTTTCTTGAAGCTGTGGAATAAAAACCAATTGAATAATATAGATATTACCAGAAAACTTGCTAGACATGTTAAGAAGCTGCGGCAGTGCCGGTTGTGCCCGCGGATGTATCCGTCTGTGGTCAGCGGCGGGGCGGTGGTGAGTAAAGTTTTGCTCGTGGGGCAGGCACCGGGGGACAAGGAACCGAAGTTGGGCCGGCCCTTTGCATGGACTGCGGGGAAGACTCTTTTTCGCTGGTTTAGCGAAACTGCAGGAATGAGTGAAGAACAATTTCGCGCCTCCATATATATGGCTGCAGTGTGCCGGTGCTTTCCTGGAAAAAAACCCAGGGGCGGGGATCGTGTGCCGTCACCGGAAGAAGTACTGAATTGTTCCGTATGGCTTAAATGTGAATTAGGTATTCTACAGCCGAATTTGGTCATTCCTGTTGGGAAGCTAGCTATTGCACAATTCCTTCCATTGCAAAAGCTCGATCAAATCATCGGCCGTAAGCTTGAAATGATAGCTGCCGGGTATAGTTTTGATGTTATTGCGTTACCGCACCCATCAGGCGCATCACCGTGGCATCGCAAAGAGCCAGGCAAGAGCTTGCTTAAAAAAGCCCTTAGACTTATAGTTAAACATCCAGCGTTTAATTTCTAAAATAAAGGTGTTGATTATGAACTTTCAACTTAAGCTTGAGTTTATTGAGCTGGATAATCTGCTGAAGGCGACGAACCTTGCTGTAAACGGACTCCAGGCCAGGCAATACATTCTGGCCGGCTCAATTAAAATTAATGGGCAAGTTGAAACACGCATTCGCCGGAAGCTGCGATTAGGAGATTCCGTGGAATTCGGCAAGCATCAGATTAGTATCGTTGCCTAAATTGGGGGCAATGACTAATAATATCGAAAATGACTTAGGGTTACAACCGGTGGACACAAATTAATGTCTTATTTCTCAAGTAGTTACGTAATTTCCAGCTAAGAATGACTGGACAAAACGGATATTTTAGCGAGGAATTACCTCTCTAAAACCAAAATATCCTTGATATAACAAGGTATTTTAACTATAATTGACTTGTATAAATCAGAGAGGTTTCTCTTCGGTTTATAAGAGAGGGAATCTTCAGGAAAATTAAAAAATTAGAAATAATCCATTTCACCGAGAATCTTTCAGGCAGATCAACGAATATTTTTCGCGCGAGATAAAAGAATTATAGGAGCAAGGGAGGAGAAAATTTTAAGAAAGAACCTAATATTGGAAGGCACCATGAGAAAAATAATGTTAATTTTAGTAGGTATTTTAATAGTCCAATCAGGATATAAAATTATACCTGTGTTAGCCGCGAAAGTAGCATCACCTCCGGTAAGTCCAGCATCGCAAGGCGAAGATTTTATAGAAGCCAAGAAAACAATGGAAGCTTTTTTGCAATGTTTTGTGGTTGGGAATATAGAATGTGCAATGAGCCGTGTTTCAAAAAATCTTTCAGTAAAGGATAACGTTAGAACCTCTGGTTATGATGAACTCAAGATTTATCTTGTAACTTTATTCCAAAGCACGAAAAGCAGATCCATTGACAACCTAAAGATAATTGAATCAAAAGTTTCAAATAATGAAGTGACTGTTTTGATAGAATATCATACGAAGGCGTTTAATTTGGATAACTCTATGGCTTATGAAAAAACGCGAAAAGAGCAGTATTCTTTAATTAAAGAAGAAAATTCCTGGAAGATCGTAGCTATATTAAGGATGAGCTGAGTTAATTCAAGACGGTTGCATTGTTAAGGCAAGTTTCAAAGTACTGTTTTGGCGTCAGGTTGTTTAAACCCTGATGCGGTAAGTCCGTGTTATAATCGTCAATCCATTTGCGAGCAACTTCAAAATCGAACGGATTATCCCACTCATACTGCCAGACAATGTTTTTTTGGTTGAGCGCTTCCACATGAAGCGGCCATCTTTTAACTTAAAATGGCCGCTTTGTTAATAGGGAGCAGTATAGTATTATGAAAAAGATTAGTTTTTTTATTTCGCTCTTTCTATTTTTAATTGCCATTATTTTAATGGCCCGTATGATTTTTTCAATAAAAAAATCCGGACAAGATAAATTAACATGCGAAAATTGCAACGTCATATTAGTTTCCATAGATACATTAAGAGCGGATCATTTGGGATGTTATGGATATTTAAAAAACACATCTCCCAATATAGATAAGTTTTCTAAAAAAGGAATTTTGTTTGAAAATTACATAGTTCAAGGATATTTAACCCCAACAAGTACAATATCGCTTTTCACTTCCAAATATATCAGCAGTCTCAATACTATTTATCTTAATTCTGTATTAAGTAAAAAAGATTTGACTTTGACACAAATATTAAAAGCATACAATTACACAACAGCTGCTTTTATATCTTCACCTGAATTTTCTGACTTTCTTGGTAATGCGAAAGAAGCTATGTCTAGGGGGTTTGACAGCTATATTCTTCCATCAAATTTTAATGGATATGGAAGAAGGCTACCCCCAAAATACCAGATTTCAAAATGGTTGGAAAAGAATAAAGAAAATAAATTTTTTCTCTGGTTGCCAATAGGAGCTGTTCATTGGCCATATGGAGCGCATTCAAATGATTCTGTTAAAAAGATGTTCTTAGAAAAAGAATATTCAGGAATATTTTCTAATAAGTCAAGTTTTGATTGGCAGGACAGTCTTAGATATATTTATAATTCCACTTTTTATTCTAAATCAGGTCCAATAAAATTAGATGAATCAGACACAAATTATATTAGATCTTTTTATGATTCTGGAATTTTTGTTACAGATGAATATTTTGGGTGGTTACTTAATGAGATAAATAAACTTGGTTTAAACAAAAATACTACAATTATAGTTAATTCTGTGCATGGGGAAGATTTGGGAGAACACAAATACTTTGGTCATTATGATATGTATGACACAGAAATAAAAAATGCTCTTATAATTGTTGGCCCAAAAACTTTCGAAAAGAGGATAAAAGCGCAAGTACAGGGCATAGATGTAATGCCCACACTTCTAGAAATGCTTAAAATACAACAACCATATCAGGTTCAGGGTAAGAGTTTGATACCGCTAATCGAAGGAAAAGTAAAAAGCATTAATGAATATACATTTTCGGAGAGGATACCCGTATGGGAATATATACTATTTTCACATATACTTGGGGCAGATATTTTTAATCGGATAGATGTGCCAGAATCTCTGAAGGTTTGGAATAAAAATATGATGAATTTTTTCAAATTACATCCAAATTTTTATTACAATGATATTTCAATAAGAACGGAAAAATGGAAGCTGATATATAGACAAGACCCAGAAATTCTAGAAAAATTATCCATATGGGGCGGATTGACTAATCAAAGTATTAAAATTTCCAAATTAGAACTTTATGATATTGAGAATGATCCCTATGAAAAGGTTAATATGATTGATAAAGAACCAGAAATAGCTAAAAAATTAAAACAAGAGATAATTCATTGGAAAAAATATGTAAATCAAAATGAATCAGTATCTATTTCAAATATTCCTCTGCAGGAGTACCCCTAAATATATCAGGGTATATTATGAAACAAAAATATAAAAGTATTTTATATATAATAAGAAAAGAGCAGTATTCTCTAATTAAAGAAGTCGGTTCCCGGAGAATCGTAGCTATATTTAGGAATATATTTTAACGATGGATTACTAAATGAAAATTGTTTTGATAAGCCTTTATTTAGTTGAAAATTTAAGCATAAGAGCACTTCATTCTATATTAAAAAATAAAGGTTATAACGTGCGTTCAATATTTTTAGAAGACAGTTATTATCATGTATTGAAAAGGCTGAGTTCTAAAGAAATGCAAATTCTAATGCGTAAGATTAAAGAAATAAATCCTGATATTGTAGGAATAAGCGTAAGAAGCCCCTATATCAATATCGCTAACAGTGTTACCAAATCTATAAAGAAAGAGATCGGTGTTCCGGTAATTTACGGAGGCGTGCATGCTACCCTTATGCCTGAAGAATGCCTTAATTATGCAGATATGGTTTGCGTTGGCGAAGGAGATGAAGCATTCCCCGAGTTAGTAAATCGTCTTGAGAATAAGCAGAGATATAATGATATAAAGGGGATATGGGTTAAAGAAAACGGGCAAATAAAAGATAATGGGTACGCGATGTCGAAAGTATCTGAAAATGTTACTTTTAATAGTTTTGATGACGATTCATATTATTTTATAATTAACAATAAAATTAGTAAAAATATAGAAGAAAATAGAAATTTATTTTCCAAAATTTTGTTATTTCCATTTGCTAGGCGTGGATATTACAATATTATCGCTAATAAGGGTTGTCCTTTTAGCTGTTCCTTCTGTATTAACGGAATTAAAAAAATAGAAGATGGCGGAAAGCCAAGATTAAAGTATCGCAGCGTAGATAATGTAATCGACGAGATTCTAACCGCAAAAAATAAATATCATATGCCCGGCGTTGTTTTTCACGATGATATCTTTACGGTAAATAAGAATTGGATTAGGGAATTTTCAGATAAGTATAAGAAGTATATAAATTTACCATTTATGATAAATTCACATTTTTATTATCTAGATGAGGAAATATTGAAAAAACTTAAGTTTGCCGGTTTAAAACTTATAAAGATAGGGATAGAATCTGGCTCAAAAAGAATAAATAAATTAATATATAATAGATGGTTTGATAGGGATAAAATCATTGAAGTTTCAAAAATAATTAGGGATCTCGAAATTATCCCTCTATACGATATTATTGTTAGTAATCCTTTTGAGATAGGCGCAGACAAAGAAGCCACCTTTAGATTGTTATTAGATATCTACCATCCTCATTTATGGAAAATCATTCTACATCGTTTTGTGGCATTCCCGCGCTACAAAATTGCAGATTATATTAATAATAGTGATATTCCGGTAAAAGTTGATAACTTTGATCTTTTTTCTTGGAGTCGCGATTATATATCCTCAAGATTTGGAACGAAAGAAAACGTATTCTGGAATTCACTATTTTGGTTAATTTCGGTTAATGTTCTCTCAAAAGAAAAATTAATAGCAATTTCTAAGAGTAAATTTTTAAAGAAAAATCCTGTTTTCTTAAGAACATTTTGTTTACTAATCCTTATTTTTAAAAGTCCAATGTTTGAGTATAAAATATTTTCAAAATTTTAACACCACTTCTTTAGCAAGCACTTTTTAAGTAGGACTTAGTTTTTGAGATTCAATGCAATGCCCCCGTGAGCCATATTCTAACTTAAAATAATCTTTCTGTTAACAGGGGCCAGTATATTTTAGTAGTCTTCTTTGTCAAATAAGATAAGGGGAGTATACGTTAAAAAATGTCTACCTTAAGAGTATTAATTACTGGGGCTACTGGATTTATAGGTATAAATTTAGTTAATGCTATTAAGAAATGTATGCCTGCAGTTGAAATAAATGTTTTGATTAGGAATCCTAACAAATCTTTTATGTTTAATATGTTAAGTAATATAAAAATAAGAAACGCAGATATAATGAACAAACCCCTTTTAGATAATTACGTTAATAATATTGATATCGTATTTCATTTATGTGGAGTTTTGGGTAAATGGGGATTATCCGATCAATTATACTGGGATATTAATGTAGAAGGTACAAGGAATTTGATTAAAGCATGCTTAGAAAATGGTAGTGTAAAGCATTTTGTGTATTTAAGCAGCGCTGGGGTTTTGGGTTCGTCTATAAATAATGCTGATGAATCTTTCGCTTTGAACCCTTCTAATATATATGAAAAAACTAAGGCTGAAGCGGAAAGGATAGCCATGGAATATTACAACAGGCAGGGCTTTCCGGTAACAATACTAAGACCCGAATTTGTTTATGGGCCCTACGATAGACATGTTTTAGGTTTATTTAAGGCAATAAAACATGGATTATTATTTCTTGTGGAAGATGGGATAAGCGTTCTTCATCCTACTTATATAGGCGATTTAACTGGAATATTGCTTGGTTGCATTTATAAGATAAATACTGCAGGTAGGGTATATATTGTAGCTGGAGAGCGTTCTCTTACTGTAAAGGAATTCGTTGCTTTGATTGCTAAATATTTAAAAGTTAGGGCACCTTTTATCTCTGTATCTAGGCGGAGTGCGTTGTTGGGGGCGTATGCTTTTGAATCAATGGCAAGAATATTTAAAATTAATCCTATTTTAACAAAATCGCGGGTTAGTTTATTTACCGATAGCCGAAGTTACAATACTGCAAAAGCCAAGAGAGACCTAGGTTTTGTTCCCTCTTCACTTGAGGATAGCGTCAGGGAAACAGTTAATTGGTATATATTAAATAATTATCTATAACGAAGCTTAGTAGAATTTTCTTTAAAATATCTAAAAAACATTAAAACCATCTCCAGGATAAGATGAGAGTATTGCTGACTAACGCGCCCGTTCGTTATTACTGTACAACCGCCTTTTATTTTATAGACCATGGTTCTTTAAATTTAGCCCAGTTGGCTGCTATGATTGATACCCCGGAAAACCAAATAAAAATATTAGATAATTTACATTTTTATCTAAAATCGAATGATATTGTTGCTACAATCAAAGAATTTAAGCCGGATTTACTCGCTATAAGTAATAATACCTGCAGTGATACGGAATTAATTTTATCAATAGTGCTGGAGGTAAAAGAAAAATATCCTGATATTATATTAGTTGGAGGTGGGCAGGCGGCAACTATTAAGTTTGATTACTTGCTTACCCAAGGGTTTGATTTTGTCATTTTAGGCGAAGGAGAAATTACTTTTAGGGAGTTGGTCGTGGCATTGAATAAAAAAGAAAATGACTTAGGGAGGATAAATGGTTTGGCCTATAAGTTTAATGATGAAATAATAAAGAATGAATCCCGTCCTTTGGTTAAAGATTTAGATGAATTGCCGTTTCCTGCCCGTAAATACCAAAAGAGGCTTAAGTCGGTTTTTTTCCCAAATTGTTATTCCGCTGAAATTGAAACTACTAGGGGGTGTCCTAATCTTTGCGAATTTTGCAGCATCACTGCATTCTGGAAACATACTTTTAGAAAAAAAACAAATGCTAGGATAATGGAGGAATTAAAGAAAATAAAATACGAATCGGAAGCGAGCCAGGTTTATTTTATTGATGATAACTTTGGAATTGCCACGCGAGAGCATACTGAATTATTAGAGTGTATGATTAAAGAAAAATTAGAATTTAAGTGGCTGGCCCAGATAATGGCTAATACTGTTGTCGATAATCCCGAAATGATAAAGTTAGCGGCCAGGGCCGGTTTATTTTTAGCTTTGGTGGGTTTTGAAACCTACAATGACAGTATATTAAAGAATATCGGAAAAAATAGCTCCAAAGATATAAATTTAAAGGCCGCCGAGATTTTACGTAAAAACAAAATAGCGGTTTACGGCGACCACATGTTTAATCTGCCATCCCAAACAAAAAGGGATTATTATTTAAGTTATAAACATATAAGTAGTAATGCGGATGTATTCAGAGTCAATATGTTTTGGCCGGTACCTAATACGCCTATTTTTGAAAGGTTAAATAGGGAAGGTAAAATTAAGAATTACAATATAAAAAGTTACGATTATACTCACTATCAATTAGATTCAAAAGTCAACCCTAAAGAGGTTACGCTTTTATACTATTGGTATGTGTTCCGTCATTATTTTAATCCTAAAACTATTATCAATACTTTTTTTAATCGGGATAGGCTGGCAAGAAAGGTGAAGATCCGAGGCTATATTAGTTATTCTCGTAATATTTTTTATCTGATTATAAGGAAGTTTGGAATAAAACATATATAAATATATTAATATGAGATTCAGGGCCAATCGCAATATTTATAAGAAGGGGGGTATAATTACGCTCTTTATTTTCGTTATAGCATTCTTATTAAGAATTTATAATATAAATAAATATGATTTATGGTTCGATGAATTATCAACTAGCGAAGCTTACTTTTGGCATATGTACCGTAGTTTGCCGCATTCGTTAGCTAGATTTATAGGAGTTGTTTTAATTAAGCTTTCTGGTGAAGTTCACTCCGCTTTATATTATTTTCTGGTTATGATAAGCAGCATTTTTACTGATGGTGATAGATCTTTACGTTTATTATCAGTTGCATTTAGTATGGCAGCGCTTATTATCTTCTATAGGTTTTGTAAAATGTTTTTAGATAAAAAAGAACGTTATTGTGCTGTAATGCTGCTAGCTATTAATCCATTTCATGTATGGTATGCTCAAGAGGCAAGAGTATATGCCGCGTCTTCTTTTGCCTGCATTTTAACAGTTTATCTTTATATGAAAGCCATAAAAAAAAGTAATCGATTATATTGGGTCCTTTTTTCTATTGCAGCCATTTTTTCTTTATATTTGAACTTCTTTTCAATTTTGTTGTTTTTAGTTTTAATTTTTATAGCATTATTAGAAGAAGATAGGAGGTATCTTAAAAAATTTTTTATGGTTTTAATCTTTATCTTTGCGGCATTTTTGCCAATAATACCTGTATTAATCAGGCAGTTTAACACTCTAAGAAGCGGATTTTGGATTCTTACTCCAGATATTTCATCGGTAATATTGTCATTTGCTGTTTTTGGTCTCGGTTACTCTTCAAATTATATATACCATATTGTAGGGGTGTTATTATTTTTCTCATTATATTCATTTGGTGTTTATACCTATTATAAGAAAAACAAGAAATATACAATTATTTTAGTGGCTTTGCTTTTTATTCCTATTATTTTAGCCTATATTTTATCCATTTCTATTCTTAAGGTATATATAATAAAGCAACTTTTGATATTTTCGTTTTTTTATTATATTTTTGTAGCTAAGGGGATAATGGCAATAAATAACTTGCTTTATAGATTAGTTATAGTCACTTCCGTGGTATTATTAAGCCTGGCATCCTTAAATAATTATTACTCAGGTTTTATAACCCCTCCCCTTATTAATAAGAAAAATCCTAATATTTGTGATGATACTTTATATATAGGTGTACATAAAAAAAAGAATTACAGTAGCTTATTAACTAACACATTAAAGTACGCGCAGGACAACACCCCTATTTTAGCTACAGATTTTCAGTCCGAGTATATGGTCCGTTCGTTTCTTTGGAGGCACAGGCCCGATAAAGTATCTTATCTGTATTCTATTTTTATACCTTCTTTGGTAGATAAGTATGAAGCCAGTTACCTTATTTCTTCATCTGGAGAATCCAAAGAAATAAGCCATAGCAAAGATCTCTATCTTAGTTACAGGAATTATTATCCCAGAAAACACATTTTTATTAAATTCCAGGAACTATTAAAATTTCGTTTCGATAATTTTTTTGTTGTTTCATCACTATGGGGCGAAAAAGATTGCTATGTTTATAATAGTTCTCCGAAGGTAAGACAAATAATTTTTGATAATTTCAAAAGGATTTATATAAAAGAGAACGATGGCGTGACTGTCGAGCTATATTCAAATGAGCGAATCGTAGGCGAGAAATGAACAGCAGAGATTTATTAAAAATATATTATTTAACCAAGGTTATAAAGCAGCAATGGTATAGCAGAGAAAGATTGCGTATCTTTCAGAAATCATTATTGAAAGAGATTATAAATAATGCTTATCTGAACGTACCATTTTATAACAAAATGTTTAAGAGGCTTAAATTATCTCCGGCCGATATTGATGATATGGCAGATTTAAAAAAACTGCCTATTATTACTAAAAATGAAGTTAGAGATGCTTTCCAGAATAGTTTAATTGTTAATAGAAAGTATCTTAAGGGATCAATATCTCGTACTACTTCAGGTTCATCGGGTTTTCCGCTTACGGTATTGTATGATATGAATAGCTATGCATATTCAGAGGGTATTTATGCGAGGGCACTATTAGAACAGGGGGTCAGTATTAACGATAGAATGGCTTATTTTTGGTATGAACAATTTAAAGAAAGGGGGTTTTGGGAAGCACTTGGTTTGTTTAGGAAAAACGAAATTTTATATACAGATAATGAAGAATTGCAACTTATAGCAATGATGAGAGTTAATCCTACTGTTGTTCATGCGTTTCCTACACTTTTAGTATCGTTAGCGGAAAGGATAAAGAATTCCAAATTTAAAATTAGGCCAAGATTGATAATAACCCATGGAGAGGTTTTGACAGTTAGTGCTATGCAAAGGATAAAGGAATCATTCAAGGCTATTGTTTTGGATCAGTATGGTTCTAATGAGTTTAATAGAATGGCATGGCAGTGTAAAGAATATGGCAGTTATCACATAGATTCAGATAATATTATTATGGAGTTTCTAGATGATAATGGGAATGAAGTTTGCTGTGGGGGGAGGGGTAGAATAATAGTTACAAATTTGAAGAATAAGGTAATGCCGCTGATAAGGTATGAAACCGGTGATTATGGCGTTAAGGGCAAGGAAGAATGTGGTTGTGGTAGGGGGCTGCCAATGTTAGAGTCCATAGAAGGAAGGATGGATGATTTTCTTGTGGGAAGAAACAATAGTTTGATTAGCCCTCGCAGGATAGGTGGGGTGTTAGAAAAAGTTAATAATATAAAACAATATAAATTTATCCAAGAGAAAATAGATAAATTCATCATAAATATAGTTCCCGCTAATGAATTTAGTATTAAAGATGAAGGGGATATTAAGCGTGCAATAGGAGATGTTCTAGGCAGGGATACCTGTTTAATTATAAATATGATTGAAAATATGCCTAAAGGTAAAACAGGCAAAATAAAAGCTGTTGAGTCTTTAGTCTCTCAGAACAATTTAATAAAAAATGTTAATTAACAAATTGATAAAAGGGATTACTTTATTAACGTCTTCCGATTGTAATCTTAATTGTATGTATTGTTTTACTAAAACTCGCAGAGAAAACGCTAATGTTATTTCAATTCATATCTGGGAAAGGGTTATGTCAGAGGCTAAGAATATGGGCGCCGAATGGGTTATATTAGCCGGCCCGGGAGAACCTCTGTTATCTACAGATACCTTTAAACTAATAGAATATGCCAGTTATTTAAAAATGAAAACCATGCTTTTTACAAATGGTACTTTGATAACGAAAGATATCGCTGATTTCTTAATTGCGAATAAAGTTAACCTTACATTTAAAATTCATTCTTTTGATCCTGGAATGCACGATTTTCTTGCAGGAATTGAAAATTCAGCGGCTTGGGTTGATTATGAGTATCGATATAAAAATAGAACTATCAGACACCCCATACCTTTTAGTCTTAGTATATTGTTAGATAAAATCCCCATTTTTTACAGGAAAGAGCTGTTGCGAATAGAGACAGTTATTACAAAATATAACCTAGAGCATCTAATAAGCTTAGCGGTGTTTATTAAGGCGCATAGATTAGATTATTTATTTGAGACTATTTTATCGCCAGTAGATAGGAGTTTAGATAACTTAGTTCCAAATAATACAGAATATTCAAATGTTTTTAAGGCACTAAAGAATCATTTAGGTTTAGGTTTTAGATTAGGTCAGATGCATTCTGGATGTACTATAAGGAATAATCCGGTTATCTGGGAGGATGGGAGTATTGCAAAATGTCTATTTGAGTATTCTAGTGTGGGTAATATTCGCGATGATACTTTACACAATCTGTGGCTAAAGAGAATGGCTTTAAAGGACCGTAAAGTTCAGAAAAAGCATTTAAATGGATTTCGTCATTGTTTGGGTAGGCAGTCAGCCCAAGTTCAATAATTAAGTGTAGCACTTAGGAAATGTGCTACACTAAGTGTTTATAAATACACAATATTACAGGAGAGATGAATTGAAGGTAGTTTTAATTAGCCTGTATTTGTTTGACAATATGAGCGCAAGAAGCATCCATGCCAATTTAAAGAGCGGGGGCCAGGAAGTTTATTCGCTCTATTTAAAGATTTATTATCCTAATATGAAAATTAAAATGATTAGCGATAAAGAAATGCAAATTCTAATGCGTAAGATTAAAGAAATAAATCCTGATATTGTAGGAATAAGCGTAAGAAGCCCCTATATCAATATCGCTAACAGTGTTACCAAATCTATAAAGAAAGAGATTGGTGTTCCAGTAATTTACGGAGGCGTGCATGCTACTCTTATGCCTGAAGAATGCCTTAATTATGCAGATATGGTTTGCGTTGGCGAAGGGGATGAAGCATTCCCCGAGTTAGTAAATCGTCTTGAGAATAAGCAGAGATATAATGATATAAAGGGGATATGGGTTAAAGAAAACGGGCAAATAAAAGATAATGGGTACGCGGTGGTAAGGGATCTGGATAAGATTACATTTAATAGCTTTGATGAGAATAATTTTTATATAGAGAATAATGAAATAAGCAAAAACAGCAAAAAATGGTTTGGTCTTAACCGATTTTTATTAAGTATTACTAATTTTGTTGGTTACTATGATGTTATGGCTGGCCGGGGTTGTCCTTTTAAGTGTTCTTTTTGTATCAATGGCGTTGAAAAAGATGGTATTAGGGAAATGTCGAAAGTGAGGTATCGTAGCACGGATAGCGTAATCCATGAAATTTTAACAGCAAAAAATAAATATTACATAACTGGGGTTTATTTTCATGATGATGTGTTTACAACGGATGAGAAATGGGCCAAGGAATTCTTGGGCAAATATAAGAAATATATAAACTTACCCTTTATGATAAATACCCATTTTTTGCATATAGATCATTCGTTGTTAACTAATTTAAAAGAATCCGGATTAAAAGTCGTTAAATTAGGTATTCAATCGGGCTCAGAAACAACTAATAGGTTTATTTACAATAGGTGGTTTGATAGAGATAAAATTATCGAGAAGGCTAAAATTATCAAGGACTTACGTATTTTTTCAATATATGATTTTTTACATGACAATCCTTTAGAGAAAGATACAGACAGGGAGAGCACATTAAAATTAATTATGGATATTCCGCATCCTTTTGGGTTATCTATGTACCCTTTAAAGTTTTATCCCGGATATAGAATTTCTCAATACATGCAGAATCTAAGTATTCCTGAGGAACAAATTGGTTCAACGGAGGCAGTATTACGAAATTGGAACTACAAGTTTTTAAAGGTAGAATCTAAGAATAATATGTTTTGGAATTCGCTATATTGGTTAGCCGCGGAAAATATACTTCCTGGAGAATCGCTCCTTTTTTTAGCTAAGAGTAAAATCTTAAAAAATAACCCGGTATGGTTAAAATTATTTTGTTGCATAATATATTTATTTAGTGGTCATTTTTTCTTTTTATTGGGAGGTTACAAGAAAACTTATTTTAAAGATAAAAATACGTTATCTGGAAAATGAATATTAGATAGTAATGCGTATGGCCGATAAAATAAACGTTGTTTTTATAAATCCTCCCTTCTGTCTTTCTACTAATCCGAGACTCTCTGTTTCTTACCCCCTTGGTTTGATGTATATCGCTGCCGCATTGGAAAAGAAGGGAGTAAAAGTTAAGATAATAGATTTAATCAATAAAAGAAATATGAGGAGTATAATAAGTATCTTAAAAAATAACCCTGCTGATGTTTTCGGCATAAGTATGTTGACACATAATCGGTATGAGGCTTTTAAAATAGCTAAAACTATTAGATTGTTGTATAAAGATAGCAAGATTGTTTTTGGAGGGGCGCACCCGACTATACTATACGAACAGCTTCTAAGAAGCATAGATGTTGATGCGATATTTATAGGGGAAAGCGAATTGTCTTTTGTTGATTACATATTGAATTTATCTGAAGGCAGGGATGTTAGAGCTAAAATCCCAGGCATTGCGTTTAGGAATAATGATGGGGCGATTTGCTGTACTCCGGGGAAATATATAGAAGATATAGATGAAATACCTCTGCCCGCATTTCATCTTATAGATATTAATAGGTATAAAAGTAGATTTAATACGGTAGATTTTCATTTAATTACTTCTCGAGGCTGTCCATTTCATTGTAATTTTTGTAGTTTACCTGCAATACATAAAGGGAGATACAGAGCTCATAGCATTGCAAGAGTGATAGAGGAATTGGAATTAATAATAAGCTTTAAGAAAGGTAACCGGATTTTGTTTCATGATGATTTTTTCTCGGTTGATTCAGAGAGAACGCGTAATTTATGTGAAAATATAATAAAAAAAGGCATTGCTATAAGATGGTCTACGCGCTCGAGAGTAGACGCAGTAGATTCGGATACCTTGAGATTAATGAAAAAAAGTGGCTGTGAGGAGATATTCTATGGCGTAGAAACAGGCAGCCTCAAGATACTTAAGAATATGAACAAAAAATTTGAGATCGAAGACGTTATAAAAGCCTTCAGTCTGACAAAAAAAGGTGGGATAAGAGCCGCATGCGGCATTATGCTAGGATATCCCGGAGAGAATAAAGAAACATTATCTGAAACTAAAAAATTATTATCGCTTATAAGGCCGGATAAAGTATACTTTACCCCAACGGCAATTCTTCCCGGAACCACCCTATATTACGATTTTATGAGGCAAAAATTAATCGATGATAGTTATTGGTTAAAAAACAAAAATTCCATACCGCTGTATAAAATGGAAATGAATTATTTTAGTATGATGCGGGAAATTTACGATATACATTTATCATTTAAAGGTAATTTTATCGACAAATCAATGTTAATTTTTAATGCTTTGCGTAATGAGGCTTGCTTTAGGATTAGTAGTTTATTCGATAAATTCATATAAATTTATATAGTATATATATATATGTTAAAAGTTAGCATAGGCATACCAATATATAATGAGGCAGAAAATATAGCTTCGCTTTTTGAAAGTATATTGATCCAAGAAGGATTCGATTTCCAGGAAATAATTTTTGTATTGAGTGGATGTAGCGATAGTTCTGAAGAAAAAATACGACAGTGTATTCTTAAAGAAAAACGGTGCCGTTTATTAAAGCAGGATAAACGAGAAGGAAAGGCATCAGCTGTAAACATTTTTTTAAAAGAGGCGAGCGGGGACATCCTTATTTTAATAAGTTCGGACGTTGTCTTAGATAAGTATTGCTTAAGCAGGATTTTGACCCCCCTGCAAGATAAAAGAGTAGGTATGGTGGGGGGGCGTCCTATTCCAATAAAGAATACCAGTAATAATTTGGTTTATATAGCAAATAAAATAATCTGGGATTTGCATCATCACCTTGCATTAATAAAGCCGAAATTAGGAGAGGTTATTGCATTTAAAAATATTATAGATAAGATACCTTGTGATACAGCAGTTGACGAGGTATTGCTTGAAGCATTAATTATAAACACCGGCAGCATCTTATGCTATAAATCCGACGCTTTAATTTATAATAAATGTCCAACTAGAATCCGCGATCTTTTTTCTCAAAGGGTCAGAATATATTGGGGGCATATTGACGCTTTGGTAAAAACAGGTTATAAAGCTTCAAGCATGGAGTATAAATTAATATTTTGGATTATCTTGGAATATGCGTTTAAAAGATCTTATTTATTATTTTATATCATTTTCTTATGTATTTTAGAAACCGCAGTAAGGGTTATGGCGTATTATAAATTTTATTTTATCCGGGGAAAACTACCGTTTATTTGGCAAAAATATAGAAAATAAGCCTAAAAATTAAAATGTTCAAAAATACAATGGGCGAAGAGTTTTATAGCCTAGCTTTTTTAGAAAATGAAGGTTTAGGTACGATTTACGAGTATATGGCAAAGTATGAGATTTTGAAACGATTTGTCAACTGGGGGAGCATAAATAAAATATTGATTGCCGGTTTACCGGAGAGGTATGGATATAGCCTGGACTTTGTTTATTTATCTTTCCTGAATAATTTCTATTGCGAGGTTGTTGATGAGCGCAGTGATAAATTAGATGAATTTAAGTATAGGGTAGGTAACTCATTTTTAGGGAAGAAGAAGTTGATTACTCGATGCCTCGATTTAAAACGCATTGAGGATTTCTATAATAAGAACGAGTTTGATCTAGTTTTGTCGTGCGAAGTTATCCAGCGTATCCAGGAAGACCAGCGGTCGGAATATTTGAAATCATTAAAACAGATATCTAAAATGGTGGTATTGTTTATGCCTAATGGTGATAATAGTCAGCATACTTATCATTCTGGACTTAAGGTTATTAATAAAGAGCAGATCATATCTATAATGAAAGATGCGGGGATAGCTAGTGGATATTATTGTGGCTATGTTGATATGCCACCTTGGCCTCCCGGGATTAAGAATAATTCCAGAGACATAATGTTAAATACAAAAAAGTGGTATTTTGTATTTCTTGTATTGCGCCTGCTCTATCATTATGAATTTCTTCTTCCTTCTGGTTTCGTCTCGAGATTCGCTCATTTAATCTATGTTGCTACATAGGAGGTTTTCGAGAATAAATTTGACTAGATTTGAGAGTGTAGCAGTTAAGAACAAGCCTCTTAAAATTCATTAAAGAGATGTTTAATAACAAAAAAATATTATTGATTATGCCTAGAACGAATATTGCGGATTTATTATTATTACCGCCGCATGGAATTCTTTATATTGCGGCTGTGCTTGTTCAGGATGGGTATAAAGTAAAGATTGTTGATAGCAATCAAGATAATGATTATAAGAATAGCATTATTAAATTGCTTCCTGAATATGATACTATTGGGATAACTGTTAATATAGCAACCATGAAAGATGCTTTAGGTATTGCTAAACTTATCCGGAGTAAATCTCCTGAAAGTAAAATTATAATGGGTGGACCGCATCCTACGAACGTGTTCAGTTATTTAATCCCAAGGTATGCTGATGTGGTAGTGCTTGGAGAAGGAGAAGACACTATTAGGGAGTTGGCTAAAAATAATCGTTTATCAGAAGTGGAAGGGATAGCTTATTGGCATGATAATACTTTAAAGGTAAACAAACGTAGAGCTTTGATTGAAGATTTAGATGGGTTGCCATTTCCTGCCTTGAGTCTTCTCCATAGCAGATCTTATGCGCTAGGTGCTGTTTTAAGGAAAAAAAAAGCGATAATGATTACCAGTAGGGGGTGTCCCCACCGTTGTTTTTATTGTACTAAGGCAGTCCATGGTAACAAAATAAGGTTACGTTCTGTAAAAAATGTTATTTTAGAGATAGACCAGTTAGTTAACCATCTAGGCATAAAACAAATACAAATATGGGATGATAACTTTACATTCTATCCGGACAGAGTAAAAGAATTATGCAAAGAGATAATAAAACATAATTTCCATAGAAAAGTGAGGTTTATTATTCCTAATGGCATTAGAGGAGATGTCTATGATGAAGAAATGTTTAAAATTATGCATCGGGCTGGTTTTGAGGGGGTAGTTGTTGGCATAGAAACTGGTTCTCAGGAAATGCAATATAAAATCGGACATAATCTTGATTTGGAAATGGCGAAAAAAACAATAGTGGCTTTGAAGAAAGCAGGCCTCAAGGTCACCCTTTTTTTCATGATCGGCCTGCCTTTTGAAAATGAGCAAACTATGCAAGAAACAATCGATTTTGCTAAGGAGTCGCCGGCAGACAATGCAGTATTTTTTATGGCAACGCCGTTCCCGGGAACAGGGATGTATGATTTAATTAAGGAAGAGGGAACCTTTTTAAAAGATCCGATATGGGGGACAGGTGATTATACTAGCGGGCAGCAATTATTTGCAATAGGAGCTTTAAAATCAAAAATGGCAGAAAGAAGATTTTATCAAGCTTATAAGGATTATTACCTCAATCTTAGAAAGATTACAGACTTATTCTGGTTATTAATGGGCAGGACTTTAGCTATAAGTATATTCGGCAAAAGTAATTAATCAATAATATGAATATTATACAAATTTTCAGATACTATATTAGGTATTTGAGGTTTTTCACTTTAGCTCACTTCTGGAGAATTATTAAGTGTCATCTATTCTATGATATAGGCATCCTGCAATTAAAAAAGATATTTATATGTATGTCTCACGAATGCAATGCTAATTGCGTGCATTGTTATGAAAAATTCAAGAGCAATAAACTTTCAGAATGCCTTACTAGCCAGCAAGCGAAAAATATAATAGATCAATTTTATGAGCTAGGCGGTTACCAGATATTTTTCTGTAGCGGGGAGTTTCTTCTTCGGGAAGACGCCTTAGAGTTAATACAATTCGCTAGTTCAAAGAGTATATCTACAGCCGTGGTAACAAACGGAATTATATTGAATGAAAAAAAGATAATTGAGCTTAAAACTGCCGGACTTAATTTTTTGATTGTTTCTATAGATAGCGCCGATCCATCAAGGCACGATTACTTAAGGGGGGTTCCAGGTTGTTTTAAAAAGGCTGTAGAGGGTATACGTATCGCAGCTAAAAAAGGTTTGCCCTCTATAATATGGGCTTATGTTTCTAAGAGCAATTTTAATGAATTATCCGGCATAGCAGGTTTAGCTGAGAAAATTGGCGTCAAAAATATCTTCACCTATTTTACTTTATTATCGGGTAATTTTTTTGATAAACCTGAAGAGAATCTTACGTTTGAAGAGAGGGAGTTTTTCAGGAGAAAGTTCAACGGTTCTTCAAACGTAACGTTAGAGTTTACTTCAGAAAAAAGTCTTTGCATAGGTGGAGGCCGTATTCATATATGCGTTATGCCTTCCGGAGATGTGACTTTTTGCCCGCCAGTCCCGTATTCTTATGGAAATATAGCTTCAAAATCTCTCAAAGACTGCCTTAAGGAAATCAGAAAGGATTATAAACGTTTTTGTTTTTCATCTTGCAGGGGACAGTGTATCGTAAATTTTACCGAATATAGAAATAATTGTAATGCTACTTTTATGTATTAGCTTGCAATAAATTTAATCAATATACAAAACTCACCTAAAGCTTTTTTAGGTTGTTCTGATCTAAAACTAAAAGATTCTTGATATGGTAAGGTATTGAGTATATAATGTTTTTTTAGATAGTGAAGGGTTTCCCCTCGAATCATATTTCAGTTTTTGCGTAAAAAATTATACAGTAAGCTATAGGAGAATAAAAGGGTTGCTTTATAAAATATAAGATTATGTCTTGATTAGACACAAATTATAGTTTAAGTGTTCGTAATTCAACCGGATGGAACGTTTAATTAAGGGGCGGGAGGTTAAAGGCTTAATCTCTTCAGATGGTAGTTTTAACCTTAGTAGCATGTATAAAATCAATAATTCCATTACACAGACATTGGCTTTGATTCAAGATAAGTATTCGAGCATGGGCGTAGAGGTTCTTTATTTCGACAATGCTCATACTCAAGCATCCGGTCTGAACAATGACATTGACCGTGCACTAAGTCTTATTAAATTGTTTGACAACGCCGTGTTTATATCAGAATGTCAGGGGCAGGGGGATCGATTAGCTGCTCAAACATTAACTCGACTTAGTAATGTTAGAGTTCATAGCCAAGCTGTTCGGCTGGATATAAGAGCGTTGCTCGATGCAAGTAAAGAGCAGGCGGGATTTAATTTCCAAAGCATTATTCATTGCCTCCAAGAGTCCGAAGGGAAAATCGATTTGATTATAACTAATTTGGAAGAAATTGTAAAGGATGACCGTATTGTTTCTACGCTCCGTGAAGTTTTAAAGCAAAAATCCCTGCTTATTTTAGGCGTTACAAATATAGAGGGGTTTCGTAAGCTTGAAGAAAAGCCTGTCCTCTCAGGTTTTCTTCAATTTATTCTTGTGGAGAAAGAGAAGCCTCAAGCTAAGCGCGATAAATCCGTTCTCATTATCGGTGCAACTTCGTTCTTAGGAGCTGAGGTCTACCAATCCTTTATCCGGGAATATGCCGGTGTCAGGGGCACGGGTTTTAGTAAGGCATCTGTTTTTGGTTTTGATAGATTAGACGTGGCATCTGAAGATGAAGTTAAGAAATATTTTGCTGGATATCCTGATTTTGATATTATCATCTATATTGCGGGTGAAGCTGATGCCGATTTGGCCGAAAAAGAAAGAGAGAGGGCGCGGATACTCAATGCCGATGCGGTCAGCCGTATTGCCCGATATGCGAAAGATTGTAAGTTTGTTTATACTTCTTCCGAATATGTCTTTGACGGCAGCACCGGGCCCTATGGATCCGGTTCAAGGGCCGAACCTATCAATTACTATGGATGCACTAAGCTTGGAGGGGAGAAGGCTGCTTTAAAGAATTTTTCTAATGCCCTGGTTGTGCGTTGGGGCGCTCTTTATGGTTATAATGGTCCAAACGATAAAAAGACGACGGTGAGTAAGCTTATTGCTGGTTTGGATAAGCTTGAGCCTTTGAAAGTGGATAATGTTCAAATCAAGCATCCGATTTTACTTGAAGATGCCGCCAGAACATTGTTGAAGCTCCTGGATTACGAAGCCACCGGAGTATATCAGGCCAATGGCCCGGAAGGATTAAACAAGCAGGAAATGGCGGAGCGAATTGCGGCGGTGCGCAGTGAGCTGACTGGCCGTACTTTCTCGTATCCCATTATTGGCATTGAACAAACCGGTACCGCAGGCAAGCCTCTTAATACTCATATGGTAAATGTGGATACCCCAAGGCCTTTTAATGAAGGGATTCGTTTTATGCTTATGAAACAGAAAGTCTTTAAGGAGAGCGATCATTATGAGCATTGAAAGTGCCAGTCCCGTTAACCAGAAACTACAGTCGCACGACTTCAGTTTAAGCAACAAAGACGTAGGTTTTCTGACTAAGTTCCCGATTAGATTCATAGAGGGTAATTTCGCCAACTACGTGTGGGGAGGATATCATCTCTATGCCATGAAGGGTATGCTCTATGATAAGGATACTCCGGTGGCAGCCGAATCATGGGAAGTTTCCGGACATAAGAAATATCCCTCACGTATTCTGATGCCAGACGGCAGAGTTTTTAACCTCAGGGATTTATTTAAGGACAGACAATTGGCCGAGCTGATCCTGGGGGATGACGTAGTGGAACATTTTGGGCAGGATTTCCCCGTATTGGTTAAGTTTATTGATGTGCATCGGCACATGTCGGTGCACCTGCACCCCTCGCACAAAATTGCAAAGGCATTAGGCGAAGATGATCCGGGCAAAGAAGAGATATTTATAGTTATCGATCTGCATGAAGATGCAGAGAGCGTATTATACCTGGGCTTAAAAGATAAGGTAAGCCGTAAGGATTTCGAAGCCGCCATTAACAGGGAGGAAAATATCCTCGATTTACTACATAAGATTCATGTCGCTCCGGGTGAAATATTCCGTATACCTTCAGGCGTATTGCATTGCTGGACAGGAGGATCTATTGCAATTGAAATTGCGGAATCCAGTGATCTGACCTACCGCATGTATGATTTTCTTCGCCAAAGACCTATGCATATTAAAAAAGGATTAGCTTCCATTGATTATAAATGCAATCAAGGTGTCGCCTTGAAAAAACAGTGTAAGTGTAAGTGGGAAAAGATGTTAACCGAGGGGCTTGATTCTATCGTGACGCATAACGCCTTAAGGGTTGAGCGCATAAAGGCTGGTTTAAACGGCAATCCGGTTAAGATTTGTAACCGCAATACATTCGAGGTATTAATGGGAATCGAAGGGTCAATTGAGATTATGTCATTAAAAGATAATTGGCTTGTGCATTTACATAAGGGAAGTTCGCTTCTCATTCCGGCTAAAGCCGGCGATTACCTGGTTAGAGGTATTGATCAGCTAGACAAAAACCGCGCGCTTCGTATCAGCATGAAAATTCCTAACAGGGGGGATAAGTAATATGACAACAGCATCAAAATTAGAAAAAAAACTCTTGGCAGAAGAATCCCGGTATTGTTCTTACGGGGATACTGTCCATTATTTGAGAAATCCGAAAATTTTTTCTGAATGTAACGGGTCATTTTTATACGATTATTGTGGCAGGCCATACCTGGATCTTCAAATGTGGTATTCGGCAGTAAATTTAGGTTATAAGAATAAACGGGTGAATGATGCGGTTAGAAATCAGATTGATCACCTGCCGCAATTAGCCAGTCAGTATTTGCATCGGGAGAAAATCGAACTTGCCGCTAGCATTTCTAAACAAATGCAAAAGTCTTTTCAAAGCAAGGGCAGGGTGCATTTTAATGTGGGCGGGTCTCAGGCTATCGAAGATAGTATTAAGCTCATCCGTAAGACAACAGGCAAAACACAATTTTTTGCATTTCAGGGGGGCTATCATGGGCGGACCATTGCCGCCTCGGAGATTACATCAAGTTACCGTTACAGAAAACCCTACGGCCACTTTTCCAACAGGGCGCAATTTATTCCTTATCCTTATTGTTTTCGTTGCCATTATGGTAAGCGTTTCGATTCCTGTAAATATTATTGCGTGGATCAATTCGAGAGGTTATTTGAAACAGAATACAATTCGATTGTCGATACTAAAACCGGCGAATGTGAATTTACGGCTTTTTACATTGAACCCATTCAAGGTACCGGTGGCTATATTATTCCGCCACCCGATTATTTCAAGAGGATCAAGAAAATCCTCGATTATTTTAAGATTTATCTAGTTGATGATGAGATGCAGATGGGTTTTTATCGGACAGGACGATTCTGGGCGCTTGAGCACTTTGGCATCAAACCCGATGTACTGGTCTTTGGCAAGGCGCTCACCAATGGCATGAACCCTTTGTCAGGCTTCTGGGCTAAAGAAGAGCTTATTAAGCCAGAGGCCTTTCCTCCCGGGTCCACGCATTCAACATTTTCATCCAATCCTATGGGCACCACCGCGGGGTTAGAGGTGATGAAAATACTTCAGGATAAAACATTGGCTAATCGGATTAATAGTAGCGGCAAGAAGTTCATAAGTATGCTCAAAAAACTTCAGAGGAAATACAAAGAGATTGGGGATGTTACGGGGATAGGGCTAGCTATTCGTCTTGAGATTTGTGAGAAAGACGGTATTACGCCTAATAGGCGATTGACGGATCAGATATTTCAGGCAGGGCTTGAGGGTGGTTTAGAATACAAGGGAAAGAAATACGGTTTAGTGCTGGACGTCGGCGGTTATTTTAAGAACGCTTTTACTCTAGCACCTTCTTTTTACATCACCGATGAAGAAATTGGAATGGCGTATAAGTTTTTAGATGAATTATTCGGCCGTTTTACCGTCTCAAAACACAAGCGTTAATTTTGGTTATTCTAAAAGGAGGATGGGTTGGCTAGAGAAAATTATGCATATAAAAAGTATCAGAGAGAATTAGCTAAGAAAAAGAAAAGAGAGGAAAAGAGGCAAAGCAAGCTGGCTAAAAAAAACCCACAGGCTGAAGCGGGTTCAGGGCAGGTTTCGAATGAGGGCGTCACCGTAGTGTAAAGAAATACTTGAAGTTTTTTTAAAAAGCCCTATAATTACAACTAATGCTAAATTTTTAGCATAAATAAAAAGGAGGAAATATGGGATATCAGGGTGGTGGTGGTGGTGGATTCGGCGGGCCACGGGAGATGCACAAGGCAGTTTGCTCGGAGTGCAAGAAAGAATGTGAAGTCCCGTTTAAACCCAGAGATGATCGTCCGATATATTGCAAGGATTGCTATTCAAAGCGTAAGAACGAAGGTCGTTAAAAGAAGAGATGAGGAGAGAGACTCTATTTTCTCTCTCGTAACTTTATCCATCTGAAACCCTCCCGTACGCCATCAGCTTCTTGGCCTATGCCTTGGACCGTCTACATTATCCGTTGCAACGACGGTAAGTTCTATGCCGGCAATACTAATAACTTCTAGCGTATAAAAAGGATTAAGTAAGATGAATATTTTTGTGGCTAATTTGTCGTTTGACGCCAATGAGGGCGATATAAAGAAGCTCTTCGAGGATTTTGGGAATGTCGTTTCCGTTGTGATCGTGATGCGGAAGGAGAAAAAGGCGCCTAAATCAAGAGGGTTTGGTTTTGTCCAGATGCCTGATGAACAGCAGGCGCTCGCTGCGATAGCCGCTCTTAGCGGCAAAGAATTTATGGGGCGCGTCCTTGATGTCAATCCCTCGCGTCCTAAGGCAGAAGCTCAAACGGAAAATAAGGTAAAAGAAAAGAGGCAGCCTAAAGCTACAGTTGAAGCCAAGCAGTATCCCCCGGAAGAAAGAGAACAGAAAAAAACTTGGTTTAATCCAGTCCTTAACAAACCGGGGAGATATAAGGGTGGCAGACGCACGCGTAGCTATATGAAACGGCGAGGGTTAACCGGAATGCAGGAAGAAGTTAAGCCGCGGCCGAGGAGTCAAGACAATCCGATGCGGTGGCGTAAAAAGAAAAATCAAGTAAAACCTTGGCAGAAGAGTCCGGGTGAGCATAAACCCTGGAAGAAGGTTGAGGGAGAGTCTCGGCCCTGGAAGAAGACTGAGGGAGAGGTTAAGCCTTGGCGTAAATCCGAGGGTGGTATTAAACCTTGGAAGAAATCAGCAGGAGATGCTAAGCCTTGGAGTAAAAGCAACGGGCGTACGCAAAAACCTAGGTTTAAAAGCCGGAAGAAACCGGGTGGCGATAAACGATGAAGTTAAAGTTAAATGTGTATCCGGCAATTCCGGATATGGACGAAAAACTTGTAAAAATCATCCAGGAAGCGGTGGATAACCGCGCCAAGATTGTTGAGATCGCTTACGGCGAAGCTGGCGAGAGCGTCAAGAAACGTATCCTGAATTTTTTGAACAAAAAAGATATCCGTAAGCTTTATTCCCGCCTTGAGAAAACGGATAAGGGCTGGGGAAGGATTTACGTGCATTTCCGCTGGGAAGATTAATTTAATTGAAGAAATTCCAGTAAATTCTCTCTATTCGTTAGATGAGAGAGGTAAAATAGCCATGATTACCAAATGTGATCATGGCTATTTTCATGTCCCAGGGCGTTCAAGGCTTAGGTTATTTTTTAAATCGGTCAAACGTTCTTAATAAAGGTGCGCTTGAGAGAATCTCTGAGGCGGCCGCGGCGCATTTCTCTGGTAATGACGCTTAAGAAAAGACGCGGCGATGCGGATAAGAAGAAGATTATTTCTTTAAAGGTGAAAAACTTTACTACAAAAATATTCTTCCAGAGTATTTTTACGTATCTGGAGGGGGTGTAGAAAGAAAATTTTATCCGCCGGCCTATTTTTTTTAAGGCAGCATGGCTGTAGGTATCGGAATAAAGCTCTCCTCTTTCGGTAACGTGATACCCGGGCGTATTCTGGGCGAGTTCTTTTAAGGGCGAAAACTTCTCAATCCTTAACTTATTGCAGGCGATGGAATCAACCCCAATCTCCTTGGCAAATTGTCCGATATAGAGCATCTCTTCTTCGGTCTCGCCGATATTGCCGTAGATAAAGTAACCGTTATAAAAAATAGGGTATTTTATCAGGACCTTAAAATATTTCCGTATCGCCTCCTGATTAAAGCCTTTGTTAAGTTGTTTTAATATCCAGTCATGAGGAGATTCGATTCCGATTAGGAGTGCCTTAAATCCCGCCTGCACCATTTTTTCAAGCAGCGTAGGATATTTGGCGATATCCAGGCGCGCCTGAGCCATAAAACGTTTTTTGATTTTTTTTTCAATAATTAAATCACAGATTTTTTCCGCTCTTTTAGGGTCGGCAAAAAAATCGTCATCACTAAAGATTACCGCTGTTGCTTTCAGGCTTTGAATTTCATCTACTACGGAGTTGACGTTCCGGGCGGCATAATTCCTTTTTTGTCCCAGAGGATTTAAGCTGAAGGTGCAGAATTTACAATTAAAAGGGCAGCCCCGCGCGCTGAGCATGGAATCAAAACTTATATCTGCTATCTTGATGCCGTTTAAGGCAAAGGAATAGTCGTTGCTCCTTAAGGTTCGGTCGGGTGCGCCTAGAATGTTTACATCAGGAAGGGGGCGGTTAGGGTTATGCGCTATCAAGCTGCCTTCGCGGTAAGAAATACCCAGAATATCTTTTAGCGGGATGCCTTTTAATATTTCTTTTATGGTTTCTTCGCCTTCGCCCCTGACAACGATATCAATTGTGGGGCATCTCTTGAAAAGCTCTTCTACCATCTCGGTAGCCTTATAACCGCCTACGACTAACGGTATGTTATCCGGCACGCGGTTAAGCATTTGACAGATTTCATCAAACTGGCGGTCCCAACCGATACTGACGCAGAGAATGTCGATTGAGCTGGATATAAAGGCAATGAGCTTCTTTGTGTCAGATAAATCTACTTCATACCTTAAATCCAGGAGGGTAATTTTATCTACCAGCCCTTTGGCGCTCGTAGCCACATATTCAAGCCCGGTAGGAGGGAATAGCATCATTGTGCTGTTAGCGCTGCTTTCAATATAGGGATTTAAGAATAAGGCGTGGTTGTATTTAATAGCAGTCTCCTTCTTAATTGAAAAAATTAATCAAATCACTCTATCATTAAATAACAGTTTAGGCAACAGATAAAGGGACATTTTCCCACTCGGTAGCTGATATAAAGTACCTATTTAGTCTCCGAATTATCTTGATAACAGCTATATTTAATCCTATAATAAATACTTGTAAATAAAGAGAGGTTTTTAGTTTATTTCAAATCGTGGAATGAGGGATGATGAGAAAATCTTATAAAAAATTGTTTATAGCGGCTCCTCTATTGTTAGCATTGTTTTGCGTTACGGTGATTAGCGGCGGCTGTGGCCAGAAGGAAGGGAATGAACCTACAAAATACAGGTCGCAGGCCGGCTTAGAGAAGCTGACCAGAGAAGCAGTCAATAAACCTGTTAAACAGAGCATCGCTCGTGACAATCCTAAATTCTTTGTTTTCACAGATAATAGCGGCAAGGCGCCTGAGGTCAGTGACTTAGACAGCCAGATCAGGCCGGTGCTAAAAAAATTATTCGGTGATGCAAGATTAGTTTCGGAATCCGGCGCTCCCGAAACCAAAAGAGACGGGGAAGTTGTGGAAAATAAATTCACTTACGTAGTAAGCAGGGCCCTTGTTCGTAAAGACGGTGAGCTATTGCATGCTGCTTTGCATGCTGCGGGTTTCGGCCTAAGTCCGCGCTTAGGAAGTAAGCCGACTACATGGAGTGGCGGCGCAGTGATGTCGTTATTTAAATCTACTTCTTCAAGATCCTATTCATTAGTGATTAATATTGATATTAGAAAGCAGCAGATAGTTGTGGAATCATATCGCCTGGGCTCCAAATATGATCGGCTGATGTAAGGCAGGGGGTAGTGATGATGGACAAAATAAAATTCGGCGCAATTATTATTCTTGTACTCGGCAGTATCTTCTTAAGTTATATCTTGCCTCCTGCTATGGCAATAGAGGTTTCTCACGAATACGGCCCGATTGAGTGGAGTTTCCAGGGAAAACCCGTGCCTGAAACGCAATGGTCTCCGTGGCTTCCTCCTGCGCAGGTGGGATTCCGCGCCAAGCTGGGTTTTTTGATCTCAGACGGGACGATTACCATTAAGACCCCGATAAAATTAACTTTCCGCTATGATCCTGATGCTGCACGCTCGGGTGAGGATTTCTTAATCGGGGTAAAAGCAGAGCCCGCGGCAGCTAGTTATAATACTTTTCAGTCTGCATTCGGCATATCCTTACCTAATAAAATGCAAGTTGGGTTTGCCGGGGTATCCGGAGTCCCTATTGATCTGCCGTGGTTTGATTTGCCGATGGATTTTTGGGAGCTGGTAGCTAAAATCCCCAAAGTCGGCGATAGTATTGCAAGCGCGGTAAGCAATATCGGAGTTAATACTTCTACCCAGGGAGCACTTCCTATAGGCAAGACCGATTCCTATCACAATGAGCGCGATCTGATCAGTTTTACACTCACCGAGAAAACAGTAAAGGATATGGCCCCTGGGGTATTAGGCAAGATCCCCGAGAGTGTCAGGACCAATGCCGTGCGCCTGATCAAATTAGCGAATGCCTGCTCGGACTCTACGGCCCTTGATAAACTGCAGAATTACGTTGAGAAAGCGCTCTCCGTTTTGTATGATGCTCCGACATTGACATTAAAGGCCGATCCATATTTTAAACTGGAGGGAGTAAGGCTGCGCGTAAATGTGCGCGTGTTTATCCCGGGAGGCAAAGGAAGCGGATTGTATACCTTATATTTTGATAAGATCAACCAGTTCCAGACGGTTAATTTCCGCGACATCACTCCTTTTATTTCTCCCGGAGATAATCTGACTATTTCAGTTGAAGATATAGCCTACGAATTCAGGTTGATCCAGGGGCTGACTGCAAGCGTTCAGATATCAGTACTGCCGCTTAATTTAGACAATGTAGAAAAGACAGTTACCTATACTTCTGCAGTCTTAAATGCCTCCAGCGATCCTTTTAAAGTCGAAGTGCCGATTCAGCAGTCCACTTCCATAATACAGAGCCTGCGCGCCAACCCCGGATGCACCTCGGTGTCGGTAAACTGGGCTAGCCCATCTGTGCCGCTTAAAGGAACGGTAAAGGCCTATGACGGCAATACGCCTGTGGCTACGGTGATTGAAAGCACTTTTAAGACCGCGCACAACGTCATTGTGCCGAACCTTCAGCAGGGCAAGGCTTACCGTTTTACAGTCGATTGCATCAATCAGAGTCAAGAGCCCATTCCTACAAAAGAAGTGAGCGCTACTACTTTTGGCGGTACCTGTCCGGAACGCTTAGAAAGGCTCACCTGTAATACACTCACCTTGAGTAATCCCAATGCTGTTGCCGGGCCTGATTATGTTGATTTTTCCTGGAACACCGATCAACTTGCTTCTACGGAAGTGATGTTTTCTCCGTCGCCGGACCTTTCGCTCAATTATGTTATGGCAGTTAAAAAAGTCGGCGATGTTGTGACCCAGGGTTGGGTGACTCGCGAAGGCCTGCGCCAATTTGAGACTAACCACGGCCTAAGGCTTTCGGGATTGGAACCGAATACTAAATATTATTATAATCTGCGCTCCTGGACTTTTATTAACAACGATGAAACCAATAATCCGCAGGATGCAGTAGGGTATGTAGGTAATATTACTACTCTTCAGGGCGTACCGCCGCCGACGGTAAAAGTGCGCGTTCGCTCTCCCGCTGAAGGAAATATTTCTATTGTTGATATGCCGGTTATTCTGACTAAGAATGCCGACATCGACTTTAATCTGTCCGTAAGTACCGGGTCCGCAGGTTTAAGCAATGATATTATCCTTGATCGCTCAACTACCTATACCTTTCAGGCCATAGGTAATGCCTGTTATCAGAGCGCTTCAACAGAGCTTACAGTTTCCAGTACAGCCCAAGGTCCGTTACCGGAGGTAGTGATCAATATCGATAAGGTTCCGGCGCGCAACGGTTATGTTTTCGATAGCCCGAATCACGGTATTGCAGGAGCCACTGTTTCCGGAAAGAACTCTCAAGGCGCACCCATCAGCGCCACCACCAACGCAGGCGGCGGCTGGGTGATTAATTCCGGACTCAACCCTGGATCGCATACATTCATCGTTTCTAAAGACGGATATAGGAACGCCACCGTAGGTATAACCGTAAATTCTTGCGGCCGTTTTATAGGTTTGCCGGTGACATTGGTTGCCCGTACTTACGCTTTAAATATCGTGGCTAAGAATCAGACCGGCCAGGCAGTCAAAAATGCGGCGGTTCTCATCAAGGAGGGGGATGCTACCATTGCCCAGTTGACCACTGATACTCAAGGTAAGGCCACCAAATCCGGAACCTTAAACGACGACAACGAGCATACCTTTACGATTACCGTTACTCCGGCGGCTTCGGCTACGGTCAATATCTTGCCGGGCCAGGATTTTGTTTCTATCACCAGCGCTTCCACGCGCAATGTTACGGTTATCTGTCCTGCGGATAAGAAAGGGCCGGTACCCTCACAGATAAATCTCACTCAAACCGGGCCGCGCTCTTTCCAGGCGACTTTCAAGCTCGATGATGAAATCGGAAAGAGTTGTGTAGAGTATCAGGACCCGCAGGGCCAGATCAAGACCACCACCTGGAAGGCGGGGATATATTCTCCGGGAAGCGGGGTATCTGACCATATGGTGACTGTCCAGAGTAGTAGTATCAATCCCGGGACATACCGGATTAAAATTAAAACTAAAGACAAATGGAATAACATCGGTGAAAGCGAAGTCAGGGAGTTACAGATCACCGGCACAGCTACTACAGGTACAGGAACTCAAACGCAGCAGGGAGGGCAGGGTAGCACAGGAGCAGCAACCCAGCAGGGGCAGGGATCCGGCGGCCCGGAAAAAACATTGCTTAAGCTTACCGGCAAACCAGCAAAGGCTTATCTGAATAAAGAATTCTCGGTCAAGGTAATTTCTCAGACGCAGAAAGCCCTGAAGGTTCCGGCTACCTGTGTTATTGATTGGGGCGATGGCAAAAAGGACCAGGTGGATTCCGAAGCCCCGGTTAAACATACTTATCTTGCTGCGGGCAAGTTCAATGTCAGCGTAACCGCGAATCTTAAGTCAGGTGATAATTTTGTTGCGCCACTTGCGCTTGCTACTGAGATTACGGTTGCGGCCAATTCTCCAAAGCTCACACTTGTTAAAGGTGCGCTTCCAGCGGTGGCAATGAGTTATAAATTTACCATAAAGGCCGAAGAGGGTAGTTACCCCATCGGGAGATGGACCCTTGCTTTCGGAGACGGAAAGAGTGAAACCGGAGAAGGAAAAGTAACTTCCGCGAGTTTTAATCATACTTACGCCGGCCCGGGAACCTATAAGGTTGAGCTTTCGGTCACCGATTCTTCCGGCGTTGTGACTAAGAAGTCGCTGAATTTAACTATTGTGCCCCCAAAAAACTAAGTTAGGCAGAGAATAACTTAACAAGAAAAAGACGCCCCGCGCTAATAGGTTTTACGCGGGTGTTGTCTCACTAGACAAGGAGGAAGTATGGAGACCAAGGATTTAGGTAAGACTTCGACAGGAATGCAGGCGAATGTAGCGGCACTGGTATGTTATGTTTTAGGTTGGGTTACAGGGTTAATCTTCTTTATTATCGAAAAGGACAACAAGTTTGTCCGTTTCCATGCCTTGCAATCAATCATCGTTTTTGGTGCGCTTACTGTTTTGGGTATTGTTGTTTCTATTTTCTTTCAAATATTCATGATACTTCGTTTGTACTTCATGTTTCAATTTCTTGCCTTAATATTAAATCTGATTTGGCTTGCAGCTTTGATTCTCTGGATCGTCCTGATGATTAAGGCATATCAAGGCTCGAGTTTTAAACTGCCCATTGCCGGGGATATCGCTGAGAAAAATAGCTGAGGAGGTAAAGCGGGTGTCGTTAGATCAGATTTTGTTATTGAATATACCGCCTTTAATCTTGTGTTCCATAATGATGGTAGGTGCGGCTATACTATCAATTGCAGGAACACTTATTTTTCATCGGTATATTCCCCAACGTAATTTCAAAAATCACAACGATATTGCCGGTCCGATTTTTAGCACCTTAGGAGTTATTTACGCGGTGCTGCTTGGATTTATGGTAGTGGTTGTTTGGCAGGATTTTGATCGGGCAAAACTCAATGCAGAAAAGGAGGTAAATTGCCTGGCTAATCTCTATATAGATTCCGAGCCATTTGAAGGAGCGTTCAAGCGAAAGGTGCATAGCGGCATAGGCAGATATGCAAGAGCAGTAGTTGATGAGTGGAATATACTTGCAATGGGAGGGTATAATTTAAAAGCGAAAGAGGCGATAAGGGAACTAATTGTTCTCTACAGTAATTATTCGCCTAGGAGCGAAACCGAGAAGGTTTTTTTTGCAAGCTCTATTAATAAGCTTAATGAGCTTTTTGACTTAAGGATGCTAAGATTAATCGATGCCCGCGAAGGAATTCATCCCTTGCTTTGGTTTGTTTTGATCGCCGGAGGTATTATTACCATTGTTTTTACTATTTTCTTTGGCACGGAAAGCTTAAGCGCCAAAATCGGCATGTCAACGTTTTTAGCGGTATTGATCTCGCTTGTTTTGTTTACGATACTGGAATTCAGTCTGCCTTTTACCGGCTCTGCAAGAATATCTTGCGAATCATTTAAGCAGTTACTTGTACAACTGGGTTTATAAAAAATTGATTTGAGGAAGGAGGAGTTATGAATTTTATGTTTATATTCATCGTGCTTGCGATAGGAGTAATTATATGGCAGGTGCGTAATATTAAAACAGCTAAAGCAGATCGATTGTCAGAAGAAAAAAAACAAAAAGAATCTCTCGGGGCACAAGAAAGAAAAGAGCTTCTGGCAAAAGAAAGAATTATTGAGCAAAAAGAAGACAGCAAAAACCAGGCAGAAACTGAAGAGATGGATCGTAAGGTTAAAATAGAGAGGGATCTTAGGGAAGTAGAATTAAGGCGTAAGATACAAGACAGGAAAGGCCATGAGGCAGAGGAAGAGAAGCGTAAAATAGAAGATAATAAAGAAACCCATTAATGATCAAGGAATTCTTTAGGGCGCAGGTAGATTATATTTATTTTGTTCACGGGTTCGTCTTCTTTCTGTTGGCTTGGATTTGTTTTATTCTGCATAGTCGCAAGAATGATGTTCTTCCCTGGAAATGGCTGGGGTTATTTGGCCTGATTCAGGGTTTAAATTTATGGTCTCATCTGGTTTTATTTATCCTCGATTACAGCCCATTTTTTAATAGCTTCCGTTTTTTTACTGCCGTTGCTTCCTATATCTTGGGTATCTTGGGTTGTCTTTGGCTATTTTTATTTATTTTACGGCCAAATAAAACCCCAGACCTTCCGTCTAGGCGCCTGTTAGGAGCTACTGCGGTAATATTTTCGCTCTACGCTTTAGCTAGTAGTTCTCTTTTGGGTTTGCCGGTAGAGCTTGTGCAGGCCTTTTTGGTCCTTTGCCTTACCGCAGTATTCTGGGCCTACCGCTACCTTTGCGAAAATATTGAGGCAGGGTATTATCAGTCAAAAAGATCTGTCTATTTTTTTACGGCGCTAGCGGCTTTTACCGCGGTTTTGATTTCGGGTTATCTTATCACTGATTCCGTCGGAAATTATTATAAGGATAGATCCCGCAATAATCTTTTAGTCAGGGTTAATACTATTGCCTCTACCCTTGATCAGGGGCGTATCAGATTACTTTCCGGTTCTAGCCTAGATATCTCCAGTGAAAACTACGCTTATTTAAAAAGGCAAATCGAGTCAGCGCGCCTGGTAAACCGGGATTGTCGCTTCCTTTATTTATTAGGCATAAGGGATAAAAAGGTATTTTTCTTCCTGGATTCTTTAGCGGTATCCGACCAAGATTATTCGCCGCCGGGTGAAATCTTGGATGAAGCCGACGCGCAGCTAGTAAAGAGTTTTTCTAGCGGGATGCCTTTTGTAGAGGGGCCGGCAAAAGACAGGTGGGGGGAGTGGGTTTCCGGGCTTTGCCCGGTGAAAGATTCCACTACGGGAGAGGTAATCGCGGTTTTAGGCATGGATGTTGATGCTAAGGTCTGGCGGCAGAATATTTTTGAATATCGCATGATCGGAATTTTCGCCGCCTTTATTTTACTGATCGTTTTCCTGGTGATCCTGCAGTTAAATGAAACTTATTTTGCCAAAATCACGGTTTCTAAAGTCCGTTTTGATGCGGTGATGCGTGAGATGGGGGATGGGGTGATTACCTGCACCCCTGATTACAGGATAACCGCCATCAACCCCGCGGCGAATAAATACTTAGGTATTGCCCAGCCCCAGGGCCGTAATCTTCTGGAATATATTTTCGAATATTTTGCAGTTTCTCTAAGTAAAAATGAATTGACCGATTCCAGCGTAGCGCATAAAACCTTTGATATCATCCGTCAGGAGACCGAGCTCTTTAGGCCGTTGTACCTAGAGGTCCGGCTGGATATGCTCAAGAACCTTACCGGTGAAACTTCGGGGATAGTCATGACCCTGCGCGATGTCACTGAGGTGCGCACAGAAGAGATGATGAAGCAGGATTTTTTAGGCCTTATCTCGCATAAATTACGCACCCCCATCGCAGTTATTTCCGATAATGCCGCCATGCTTAAGGAGGAGCTCTTCGGCCCGGCCAATGATAAGCAGAAGGAAGTGATCGCTTCTATTCTCAAGGGCTCTGGAGCCATGACAAATTTGATTAATAAGCTGTTGAAGTTCGTGGAAATAGGCCAGATCAAGCCGGGCGCATCAAAAGAAAAGATAGATTTTTCTGCTTATGTATCTTTTCTGGTTAATTCCGTGATTGATAAGGTCAAGGACAAAAAAATAGCATTAAATATCGACTGCCCGCAAGGCCTGATCCTTAATATTAATAAATCTTCTCTAGAAGTGATCATTAAGAATCTGGTAGAGAATGCGCTTAAATTTAACGATAAAGAAATCACTAAAATCAGTATTTCTGCCGTAAAAAACGCCCAAAATTTTGAAATCCGCATTCAGGATAACGGCCCCGGTATACCTGCCGAGGATCAGGAGAAGATATTCGGGAAATTTTACCAAATCGAAAAATTTTTTACCGGAAACATCGAGGGCGCCGGTTTAGGCCTGGCCCTGGTCAGGCGTCTTGTAAACGCCTGCGGCGGGAAGATCGCTTTAAAATCCGAAATTACCCAAGGAACAACCTTTATTATTTCCCTTCCGCAATAAGAGAGTAAGCCGTACACAAAAAAAAGTAATTTTTCTCTTGACTTTATATGCAAAATTCATATAATTATATGTAAAAGCGATATAATTATATATGTAATTCATATGATTGTATGCGAAATGAATATACTTAAGGAGCCCCAAATATGAAGTTGTTTAGCAAAAATAAGGCTAAGCTGCTTAAGTTTTTTTATGCCCACCCCGAAAAGCAGTTCTACATTCAGGAGATCGCCCGGCTCCTGGGCAAGAAGGCCGGCGTATTTCAGAGGGCCTTAAACAACCTTTATAGTGAAGGGTTGCTTACCAGCGAATACAAGGCCAACGCCAGGTTCTTTAAGGTTAATGAGAAACACCCCATCTATCAGGAGTTAAGAAGTATTATTGCTAAGTCCGCCAGGATGTGTCTGGTGATAGCGCTCATTTTTACACCGTTTTTATACGCGCAGGATGAATCGCTTACTCTTAAGGGCGCGATAACAGAAGCCTTTCTAAATAACAAGGATATCCGGATGCAGGAAAGAGAGATAGAAGCCGCCCGGGCCGATATCCTGGGCGCCAGAAGCAACTTTCTTCCGGATATTAATTTTGACGCTTCCTATATTCATCGCGACAAAGTCCTGACCCCGAATATTTTTTCCGGTTACCGCAACGATAATACAATTGGTTTGAGTGCAAACGAAACGCTCTATAATGGTGGGGCAAACATCGCTAATCTGAAACAGGCGCAACTGGGCCTCCTAGTCCAGCAGGAGACCCTGCGGGCTAAAAAGCTGGATGTGGAATTCGAGGCTAAGCGGCTTTACTACGGCCTGTTGCTTGCTTACGAGACAGAGCGCATTGCCCGGGAGTTGGTAGGCCAGGCCCAGGCGCATTATGAGGATGTAAAACATAAGTTTGATCAGGGGACCTCTTCGCGTTTTGACCTGCTGCAGTCTAAAGTGCAGGTTTCTTTATTAACCCCGCAATTAGTGCAGGCCCAGAATTCCATAAAATTGATCCAAGCGGATTTAAATAAATTACTGGCTAGAAAAGTAGATGCGCCGATAGAGGCCGGGGAAAAACTTGTTTATTCCCAGATAGAGATAAGAGAGGATGAATTTTTAAAAACGGCGTATTTGGTTCGTCCGGAAATTTCCCTGAAAAACTTGGGGATAGATATTGATAAATGGGGTATTCAGATGGCTGGGGCCGGATACCGTCCGCAAATTGATTTGTCGGCAGGCCTGGATTACCGCTCTGGTAATACCGGACATCTGTTTAATCCCAAACAGAGGAATTGGAATGCAGGAGTAAGTATGACTGTGCCGATATTTGACGGTTTTTCTTCCAAGGCTAAGGTTGATGCGGCTAAGGCCCGATATGCCCAGGCCAAGCTGGGTAAGGAAAATTTAGTGGACCAGATTGCCGTAGATATCAGGCAGGCCTGTTTAAATTTAAAAGAATCCGAGACGATCATTAATTCGCAGAAAGATAATGTTTTTGAGGCCCACGAGGCTTTGAGGATCTCCGAGGTCAGCTATGAAAATGGAGTGGCGATTAACCTGGATGTTTTAGACGCCCAGGTTTCTTTAGGAAAAATCCAGCAGAATTTGGCAGAAGGGATCTATGATTATTTAATGGCCCAGGCCCAGCTCGATAGGGGCATGGGCAAGAGTTTTATTAAAGAAGCCAAGGATCAAGAGATAAAACCGGATAAGGCTAAGATCTAGTTTTTATATCAGGAGGTAAAATGAAAAAGCAGGCAAAATTATTGATAGTGATTGTTTTAATTTTTGTGGCCGGAGCGTTTTTAGCCGGTTATTATATTAATCAGAAAAAAAATCAGCATAAGCCCATTAAGGTTTCCGGAAGCATCGAAGGCGACGATGTGCGCATTGCTTTTCGGGTTGACGGCCAGATTACGGAGCTCTTAACTGACGAGGGCAAGGTAATCAAGAAGGGCGAACCGGTGGCGCGCCTGGATACCGATGAGTTAAGTAAAGTCAAGGCCAATGCCGAGGCAGCACTCAAAGCCGCGCAGTACGATTACGAATTGTCAAAACTTGATTATGAAAGAGCAGAAAATCTGCTTAAGGCCGGGGCGATTTCCGTACAGCAGCGCGATATTGCTAAAACTAAATTTGACGCTGACCGCTCGGATGTAGAGCAGTTTAGGGCTCAGCTAGAATTAGCCCAGACGCGCCTGGGTTTTACCAATTTGGTTTCTCCTTTAGACGGTTTTGTCCTGGTAAAAAGTTCGCTCCCCGGAGAAGTAATCCAGCCCGGAACTCCGGTATTTACCGCTATAGACTTGCATAACGTCTGGGTTACCGCTTATATCAATGAAACAGATTTAGGCCGGGTAAAACTTAATCAAGAGGCCTACGTTATCACCGACACCTATCCTAGTAAGAAATATAAAGGAAGAGTTTCTTTTATTTCCAGCGAAGCAGAGTTTACCCCCAAGTTCATCCAGACCCAGGAGGAGCGGGTCAAGCTGGTCTACCGCATAAAAGTGAAGGTGGATAATGAAAGCCTGGAGCTAAAGCCCGGAATGCCTGCAGACGCCTTTCTCATTGAATAAACATGGTAACAATTAAAACTGAAAACCTCACCCGTAAATTCGGGGCAGTGACCGCCCTTGACCATTTGAACCTCCAGGTCGAAGAGGGGGAGATTTTTGGCTTGGTCGGCCCCGATGGCGCAGGAAAATCCACCACCATGCGCCTTTTGACCGGGATATTAGACCCCACGGAGGGGGAGGCTTGGGTTTACAATAAGCATACTGTTAAGGAAGCCGAAAGCCTGAAAGAACAGATCGCCTATATGTCCCAGCGTTTTGGGCTTTATGAAGAATTAAGCGTTTTAGAGAACATCAATTTCTACGCCGATGTTTATGGCGTAGCCAAAGAAAAACGTCAGGAAAGCATCGAGCGCCTGCTGGGTTTTTCCGGGTTGCTACCTTTTAAGCAGCGTTTTGCCGGTAAGCTCTCCGGAGGGATGAAGCAGAAATTAGGGCTGGCCTGTGCCCTGATTCATACCCCGCGGGTGTTATTCCTGGATGAGCCCACTAACGGCGTTGACCCGGTTTCCCGCCGGGATTTCTGGAATATACTTTATGACCTGCTCAAAGAGAAGGTTACAATTTTCTGCTCTACCTGTTATCTTGATGAAGCAGAACGCTGCCGCAGGGTAGGCTTGATGCATAAGGGCAAACTGCTGCGCTGCGATTCCCCCGATAATATCAAAAAGGAATGTAAGGCTAGGACCCTGGAAGAGGCATTTGTGGCGATAATTAAAGAATATGAAGGAAAACAGCCCCGATAATATTGCCGTAAGCGTAGAGGGCCTGGAGAAGAAATTCGGCCAGTTCATCGCGGTCAACCGGATTAATTTTACCGTCCAGAGGGGCGAGATCTACGGTTTCCTAGGTCCTAACGGTGCCGGTAAATCTACCACCATCAGGATGCTCTGTGGGATTATTTCTCCTACCTCCGGCAGCGGTAAAGTAGGAGGCTACGATATTATTAAAGAGCAGTATAAAATCAAAGAACATATCGGCTATATGTCGCAGAAGTTTTCTCTTTATGATGATTTGACCGTAGAGGAAAATATTAATTTTTATAGCGGTATCTATAAAATCCCGCGCCAGGAGAAACGGCAGCGCCTAGAAGAGACCGTGCGCACCGCAGGATTAGACGGGATGGAGTCTAATCTTACCTCGACTTTGGCCGGAGGCTGGAAACAGCGCTTGGCCTTAGGGTGCGCCCTGCTGCATAAACCCCGGATTTTATTCCTGGATGAGCCTACCTCGGGTGCCGATCCTTTGACCCGCGCTAATTTCTGGAATATTATTAAGAACCTGGCTTCAGAGGGGGTGACAATATTTGTCACTACCCACTATATGGATGAGGCAGAGAATTGCAACCGCATGGTTTTGATCTACCACGGTACCATCATTGCCGGCGGCACACCGCAGGAGATGAAGACTAAATGCATGAAGAACGAGGTACTCGAAATTAGCCTGGCGAATGCCCAGGACTGGCTGGATAAAATCGCTAAAATTGAAGGCGTTAAAGAGGCAGCGCTCTTCGGATCGAATATCCACGCTGTGGTTTATGACAGCTCAAAGGCTGTTCCCTTAATCAAAGATTTTCTGGAGAAGCAGAAGGCAGGGCTCTTTAGCATCAATAAGATCCTTCCTTCCCTGGAGGACGTATTTGTTTCTTCGATAGAAAACTATGACCACGCAGAGCCTAAGAAGAATTAGGGCCATTGCCTTAAAAGAATTTATCCAGATCAAGCGCGACCCCAGGTCCCTGACACTGGCTTTGGCTATTCCGGTATTCTTGCTGTTGATTTTCGGCTACGGGCTTTCCCTGGATATCGACCATGTGCGCACCGTGATCTGGAATCAGGATGCCTCTTCAGAGTTTACCCGCAATTTTCTGCTTAACTTTAAAAATTCCAAATATTTTGAAATTGTTGCCTACACCGATAATTATCGTGATATTGAACATATGATTAATAGCGGCAAGGTAATGTTGGCACTTATCGTTCCGAAAGATTTCTCCCATTATCTCGAATCCGGCAAAACTGCCCCTCTGCAGCTTTTAGTAGACGGAAGCGACGCCAATACCGCTACCATTGCCATGGGCTATGTGCGTACAGTAGTTTCTAAATTTAATATAGAGCTTTTAACCAGCGCCTTCGCCCAGCGCGGCCTAGCACCTGCTAAGGCTATTGATGCCCGCTCCCGGGTCTGGTTTAATATGGGGTTAACCAGCACCTGGTTTATTACTCCCGGGGTTATTGCGATGATTATTATGATTATCGCAGCGCTCTTGACTTCCATTTGTATCGCCCGGGAATGGGAGAGGGGTACGATGGAGCAGCTGATTTCCACACCCGTCAAGGCCCCGGAGTTGGTAATCGGAAAGTTTATACCTTATTTTGCCATTGGGTTCTTTGACCTGATGGTCGGGGTGCTGATGGCCAGGTTTTTATTCGGCGTACCTTTTAGGGGGAATTATTTTTTACTTATTATTTTAAGTACCTTCTTTTTAACCGGGGCCCTCTCACAAGGGATATTAATTTCAGTAGTTGCCAGAACTCAGTTAATGGCCAGCCAGCTGGCAAGCCTGACTACGCTGATACCGACCATGCTTCTTTCCGGTTTTATCTATCCGATTTTTAATATGCCCAAGTTTATCCAGGGGTTTACCTATTTGATCCCGGCCCGTTATTACATTGTGATTTTAAGGGAACTGTTCTTAAAAGGCGGCACGATAGATGTGATGTGGGATGAGGCGGTATTTCTTTTGTTGTTTGCCGCTGTAATGCTGAGCCTTGCGGTGAGAAGGTTTAAGAAAAAGGTGGCTTAATGTTTGAAAGGGCCAAGGCAATCCTGATTAAAGAATTCAAGCAGATCTTCCGTGACCCGCGCATGAAGACGGTAATTTTCATTTCTCCGCTGCTGCAGATATTGCTTTTCGGTTACGCCGCCAATAAAGATATTAATTATGTTCCTACCGCCATTTATGACCAGGATAACACTAAAGAGAGCCGCGAGCTGTTGCGCAGGTTTACCTATTCTAAGTATTTTGTGCCCGAGCATTACATCTATAGCGATAAAGAGCAAAATAGGGTCTTGGATAAGGGGTTAGTTAACGTAGTGATCCGTATTGACCGCGGTTTTGGCCGTGACGTTAACGCAGGAAAGGGCGCGGACGTCCAGCTGGCTTTTGACGGCACAGACTCCAATACCGCCATGATTGTAATGGGCTATGCCAATACCATTATTAGTAAATATCAGTATGACCTGGTGCAGGAAACCGCTGAGGTGCGTGGCTGGACGGAGGGAGCACCCAAAATAGACTTAAGGGACCGCGCCTGGTTTAATGGCAACCTTATCTCCAGAAACTATTACCTGCCGGGAGTAATTGCCAGTATTGTAACGATGATGTCGCTGCTACTTACCGCCATGGCGATAGTCAAAGAGAAAGAAATCGGCACCATGGAACAGTTGATTGTCAGCCCCTTAAAGCCTCTGGAGCTGATTGTGGGAAAGCTTCTTCCTTTCGGCGCCATCGCGCTGGTACAGATTACGCTAATTACGATCCTGGGGGTGCTCTGGTTTCATATACCATTAAGAGGTAATTTATTGCTGCTATTGTTTTCTACCTGTATCTATTTATTCACTACTTTAGGCATAGGTCTGTTTATTTCTACTATCTCTTCGACCCAGCAGGAGGCGATGATGTCAATTTTTCTGTTTTATATGCCGACGGTGCTTTTGTCCGGTTTTGCTTACCCGATCGCCAATATGCCTAAATTGATCCAGTGGTTCACTATTTTTAATCCGCTGCGCTATTTTATGGTAGTGATCAGAAGCATCTTTTTAAAAGGGTCGGGGCTGGATATCATTTGGCCCCAGCTGGTGCCGCTTTTTATTATGGGCGTAGTGGTTATTACCGTAAGTACTTTGAAGTTTCGTAAGAGTTTAGGCTAAGGATAAAAGCAGGAGGATTCAGGATGTCAGAAAATGTATTAGTGCCAGAAGCAGGTAAACAACAACAGATTTTAGCTGTTAAAATCTCCATGTATGGCTCGATTATCCTTTTCCTCATCGCCGCTACCGTAGGTATCACGGTAGATTCTATAACCCTTATTTTAGATGCGTCCTCAAGCCTGGTTATATTTTTGGTAGCTTTTCTGATGCATTTCTCCATTAAAATGGTACACCGGCCGCCGGATGACTTCTATAATTTCGGATACGGAAAATACGAGCCTTTAACGGTAGCGGTGCAGAGCGTATTAACTATCGCAACCTGCATCGTCTGTATCAAATTTGCTATTCAGGATATCGTGCATCCCGATGACGTAGAGGGCTATGGGTTGCCTGTTTTGGCAACATTTCTGTCAGCGATTATAGGGCTGTTGATAACCTTATACCTTAAGAGAATAGCTAGGGATACTAATTCTCATATATTAAAAGCAGCCGGGCTACACTGGTTGGCAGATACCCTGCTTTCTTTAGGCTTATGTATCGGGTTTTCTGCGGGTTTTTTATTACAGCGGCACGGCTATAATAAAATAACACCTTATGTTGACCCTGTGATGTCAATTCTCTTGGCGGTATTTTTTGTCCAGCTTCCATTCCGTAACATATCCCGCGATATCTTTGAACTTTTAGATGCGGTTCCGACCCAGAATATCCGCAGCAAGGTTAAAGAGATTATAGAGCAATACAAGCCCAAATATTTCGGGGTTAACCGGCTGAGGGTCAGAAAGGCCGGAGAGAAAATATTCGTCGATGTATGCTTTATAGTCAAAGACGGCATGACGATTAGCGAGGCAGAAGAGATATCAAGCGGACTTGAAAAAGACTTAAGGCAACACTTAACGCATTGCGATGTAGTAGTATATTTTAAGCCAATTTTAAAGCCCGGTAAAGAAAAGGTATGATAGCATGCTGAATTTAAAGACTAGCAACTTCGATCGTTTATTCATTATCTACATCATTATTTTTGTGTTAGCTTTATCTGTCGCTATCTATGCCAGAGGCGGCAGAGACTTAAAGGTAGACATATACGGCGCCCAGCAGGCCTTAAATAAAGATTCTATTTATAAAAATCCTACCGGAGATGATCCTAGGCCATTATTCCGCTATGCGCCAGGATTTGCAATTATGGTCTATCCCTTTATCCTGACGAGTCAACCGTATAAAGCAGTTCGTGGCCATATTGAGATAGACGGTATTATGCCGTCTGTATTCGCCTGGTATTTCTTTAAGATTCTTTTGCTTTTTTTAAGCGCCATAATACTGTTAAAACTTATTCCTTGCGTATCTAAAGATGTGGCCTTGCGCAACCTTAAAGTCAGTTTTATGCTGGCACTGCCGCTTATCGGCTGTGAGTTGGCCAACGGCCAGAATAAAATATTGGCTTTATTCTTTATGCTGCTTGCGCTTTGGTTATTCTCTAGAAAAAAGTTATTTATATCAGCGCTCTGCTTTTGTTTAGCCGCCACTGTGCACATTCCCCTAGCTATTTTTGCTGTTTATTTTGTACTAAGAAATAAAAAGTTTATCCTGAACTTAGCCGCAGCGGCTTTGGTGGTATTTTTTCTTCTGCCTTCTTTGGTGTTTGGAGTTCACTTTAATATTTATCTGCTCAAAGAGTGGTTCCTTAACAATATAAAGCCCTTTTGTTTAACCAATAGTTATGCGACTTATGCGGACCTAAGGGTTAGCAGCCAGTCATTACCCAGTGCCATCGGAAGGATGTTTGTTTCCGGATATACCGGTAATTTTAAATATCTGATCTCTCCTTTCGCCGTCCACGCTGTCATTAGAGCCGTAGGAATAGTTCTTTTATTTTTTTCCTGCTTTGCCTCTTGGAAACGCCTAAATCCTGTTTCTGAAGGGCTCTGCTACATATTGTTCTTCATTTTATCCATACTCCTGCCCCAGTATTCTATTACTTATATCTGGTCCTGGTCCCTGGTATTTTATTTTGCCGTATTCAATTATATAAGTTATCCGGAGGTTTCCCACAGAAAGAGAAAGTTTATGCTTGCGCTAGCTGCTATTTTATTTATTACAAGTATTTCCATCAGTTTAAAAGTGTGCAACCGTTTCTCCGTTCTTTTCTGGGGCACGGTTATTCTCTGGGCAGGGATAGTCGGCGTGCTCATAAAAAATATCTGGCGGAAACCCTGGCAAAAAACCTGTCGTAAATCATGAATATTGCGCAGCCGAAGTATAATTCTCTGCCCAAAGCTTTTTTAACAGTTTTTCTTGCGGCCCTCTTTAGCCTGGTAGCGCTAGGGTCCGGCTATTGCGTAAATTATGGCGACGGCGCGCGTTGCCCAAAAGGCTTATACCTGGCGGTGTATCCCTCTTGGTATAAGGCCGATAAAACGACTGATGAGAATGGCCATGCCGCCAAGAAACATTATGGTATGGATAAATACAGCCTTTCGATCAAGCCGGTTTATTACGGGGACGATTTTGTTGTTTTAGCCAGTATCCCGATAGGCAAGACCGGCGTAGGTTATTACAATGATAGCGATGCCGGTATAGGCGATATCCTTCTTGGCGCGGGGTATTTTCTGCCGGTTAAAAATATAAACATCCTGCCGCTTTTCAGCGTGAAGTTTCCGACCGGGCATTTTAACCGGAATTCCAGCGTGAATTTCGGGGACGGGCAGTATGATTTTAGGTCAGAGGTGTTTATTAATAAGCCGTTTGGTAGATTCTGCCTGGATCTGGCTTTTAGATATTGGCACAGGTTTAAAAATAGCGCCAGTAATTTTAAGCCCGGCAACGAATTTTACGCAGAGGGTGTGGCTACCTATAGATTAATCAAAAAATTCCGGCTAGGGCCTTCGGTAATCTTCTGCCGGGGGGCTGACCCTGAACTTGACGAAGTTACTGTTGCCAATAGCGATATAAAACGAGTTTCAGTAGGCGCGGAATTCGTTTGTGGCCTCTCAGAACATGTGCAGCTTATCTTGGATGTGCTACCCGATGTTTACGCCGAAAATACTACCAAAGGTCTTTTAGTTAAGGGGCGCGTTGTTTATGCCTTTTAGTAGGCCAGCGATCAAAAGTTATTGATATATCAAGATATTAAGGATATAATTGCTTTTGTTAATTAAGAAAAGGAGGGGTTGATGAAAAAGTTCGGAGTCAGCGCTATTTTTTTACTAATTATCTTTTGCGTGAGCATCTATTTAGGGTATTGCCAGGCGCCCCTAGATGCAGCGGCAATAGAGACTAAAACCGTCGATGTCAATAAAGACGGCAAGCCCGACGTAACTTACTACAGCGACGGTAAATATGCTACAAAAGTAGAAGCGGATACCAACTACGACGGTAAGCCCGACATAACCATCAAAACCAAGGACGGGAAGTTCGAGTCGGCAGAAGTAGATACCGATTATGACGGTAAAGTGGATAAAAAGTTTACTGATGCCAAAGAATTCAGCAATTGGCTTAATGAGAACAACGCTACCTACAAAGATCAGTTAGACCGGGCCAACTGGGAGTTTGCCTTAATAAAATTTTAAGAAAATAATAAAGTAGGTGCAGCCAGGGCTAAAAGATTTAAATGAAAGGAAGCAAAATAAAGGCTTCTCTTTTAACGTGCGCGCTTGCGATAGCCATTGAAATAGTTAGCGTAGCTAAAGTCAGTGCCAGAGAACCCCGCGAAGCTACAGCCCAGACCAAAGAAGTTAACGCCGCAATTGAGAAAATCCTGCCTTTTAATAACAAAGAAGATTTCCAGGATGCAGAGAGAGGTCTAATTGCCCAGGAACCGAGTGTTGTAATTCGTAATGCTCAAGGCGTAGTTGTTTGGGATTTAAGCCAGTACTCTTTCCTCACTGGCGGTATTGAGGCGCCTGATACCGTTAATCCCAGCCTCTGGCGGCAAGCCCGGCTTAATCTTATTCACGGCCTGTTTAAGGTCGCTGACCACATTTATCAGGTACGCGGTTACGATATCTCTAACATTAGCTTTGTCGAAGGCAAGACCGGATATATTGTTATTGACCCGCTTATTTCAGCTGAATCTGCTAAAGCGGCCCTGGAATTATTATACAAGCACGCCGGTAAAAAGCCGGTTGTCGCCGTGATCTATACCCACAGCCACCTGGACCATTGGGGCGGGGTAAAAGGCCTGGTGTCCGAGCGGGATGTTAAATGCGGCAAGGTTAAGATTATTGCTTCTTCAGGATTTCTGGAAGAAGCGCTGAGCGAAAATGTTTTACTGGGGAATGCCATGCGCCGCCGCGCCTTATATATGTATGGCAATCTTTTGCCTAAGAATGCCAAGGGGCAGGTAGATGCCGGGATAGGTAAAATTACTTCGCAAGGTTCCATATCTCTTATTGCGCCAACGGACATCATTACTAAAACCGGTCAGAGCATGGTTATCGACGGCGTTAAAATTATTTTTCAATATACCCCGGATACAGAAGCTTCCACTGAAATAAATCTTTATTTTCCGCAGTTTAAGGCGCTTTGTATGGCGGAGAACTGTACACATACCTTGCATAACCTTTCTACCTTAAGGGGCGCCGAGATGCGGGATGCCAAGGCCTGGAGCTATTTTTTAAACGAAGCTATTGAGCTTTTTGGCGATAAGTCCGATGTGGTTTTTGCCGGACATCATTGGCCCCGCTGGGGTAAAGATAAGGTTATTGATTTGCTTAAAAAGCAGAGAGATCTTTACAAATATATCCATGACCAGACCTTGCGGCTGGCTAATCATGGCTATGGTGTGCTTGAAATTACAGAGATGATAGAGTTGCCGGATGAACTGGCTTTAGAATGGTACAATCGCGGTTATTACGGCACTCTCAGCCATAACATCAGGGCCGTCTATCAAAGATATCTTGGTTGGTTTGACGGTAATCCCGTTAATCTTAATCCTCTGCCGCCGGTAGAAGCCGGTAAGCAATATGTGGAGTTTATGGGCGGTTCAGCCGCAGTTCTTAGGAAAGCCAAAGCATCTTATAGCCAAGGGCAATATCGCTGGGTGGCTGAAGTTTTAAGTCATCTGGTTTCTGCCGAGCCCGATAACCGGCAGGCGCGCGACCTTCAGGCAGATGCGTTGGAACAACTGGGGTTTCAGGCAGAGTCCGGCCCTTGGCGCAACTTTTATCTTACTGCAGCCAGGGAATTACGTGAAGGCAACCAGAAACTAAACAGTCCGCTTAAGACAATAAATATCAATGTGTTCAAGGCTATGCCTGTTGACATAATCCTTGATTATATGTCTGTACGTTTGAACGGCCCCAAGGCATCCGGCAGAAGCATTAAGATTAACCTGAACTTTCCGGATACGAAGCAGCTTTATGCAATCACTCTGGAGAATTCCGCACTTACTTATGTCAGAGGTAAACAGCTCAAAGACGCTGATTCAACCCTTATTCTTAAGCGCGAAACGCTAAATGATATTATCGCGAGGAACACTACTTTTAAAGATAGGGTTACCTCTGGCGATATTGTTATTGATGGTGACAAAAATAAGTTTTCCGAGTTACTGTCGTTGTTAGATAATTTTGATGCTGGTTTTAAAATTGCGGAGTAAAAGGAAAAAGTAACCACAAATTAAAAAAGGAGGGAGCAACGGAGGTAAAGGATTTAGGCAAGACTACTATCGGTCTTCAGGCTAATGCAGCCGCACTTTTAAGTTACCTGGTAGGCTTCATCACCGGGATTATCTTTTTTGTGATTGAAAAGGAAAATAAGTTTGTGCGTTTTCACGCCATGCAGTCCATTATTACCTTTGGCGGGATTTTTATTATAAGCTTTGTCTTAAGCTTTATCATGCCGTTTCTGATGTGGAGGCTGTGGTATTTAATATGGATCATCCAGCTAATACTCTGGGTTATCTTAATGGTCAAGGCCTATCAAGGCGAGAAGTTTAAACTGCCGGTAATCGGCGATATCGCAGAAAAGAGCGCCGGTTAGTAATTCTTGGAATAAGGCCGGTGGCTTCATCTGGAGCTTAAAATAGATAAGCCGCTCCGGCATAAAAATCCTTTCTGTAGTAAAATACGGAAAGGATTTTTTATTGCTTAATCAGTCAGAGAATGTTATTCCTTTGGGAGTTTAAATAGTGTATAATGTAACAACATGTTTAATCACTTCCCGTTTTATAAGTATCTTCTCTACGGCTTGGATAGAAAAACTAATTCTATTAATATTTCGCCGCTAAGTGTAGTATTTGTAACGACTTGGAAATGTAATGCTAAATGTAAGACTTGTTTTATCTGGCGCAACCATCCTCCCCAAATCCCGGAATTAAGCTTAAAAGAATATCAGCATATTCTTAAATCCATGGATAAAACTTATTGGGTTACGGTAGGAGGGGGCGAGCCGTTCCTACGTAAAGACTTTACGGACATTGTATTGAATATTTGCCGTTATCTAAAGCCCAAAATTGTTAATATTCCTTCTAACGGCTCTTTACCGGGAATAATTCAGGGTGCCGTTCGGGAATTAGTACGTTTTTATCCTGATACGCAGTTCATCTTAAATATCTCTCTGGATCATATTGGAGAAGAGCATGATAAGATAAGGGGAGCACAGGGCAGTTTCGGCTTAGTTTGTAATACCGTAGACAAATTAAGGTCATTAAAGAGAGATAATCTTAGCATCGGAATTCATACTGTGATATCAAAACATAACCTTGCGGATTTTCCACATATCTATCAATGGATAAACAATAACCTTAAGCCGGATTCTTATATTATTGAGGATGCCCAGATAAGAGAAGAATTTATGAATCAGGATGAGGTTTTTTTTGAAAACCCCTCTGATTACCTTAAGGCCGTAAAATTCTATCTGGAAAAAATAAAATCTACCAGGATGTCCGGCATAGACAGGTTAAGGAAGGCCTTCCGGATTGTTTATTATAAGTCAGTAAGAGATTCGTTTTTGACAGGGAAAGCACCCTATCATTGCTATGCCGGTTATGCTGCCTGTCAGATTAATCCAGACGCAGAGGTATGGACCTGCGCGACTAAGGGGTATAAGATGGGCAACCTGAGGGATTACGGGTACAACTTTAGGAAGCTTTGGCGTTGCCGGCAGGCCCGCCTGGCGCGCCGCAGGATTAAAGATACTAAGTGCTCTTGCCATCTTTCGAATGCTTCTTACACCAATATGCTCCTTAACCCCGGAAAGTTAGCTTCGGTTTTGCTTAACTACATTTACTATCACTAAAATGTCCAAGGTTTACATTAAAAAAATCACTCAGAATAATATTGAGGATAAAATCAAGGAATTCCTGTCCGGCATAAATTTTACCCCTCGCAAAAACCATGTTTTTATAAAGCCCAATATTTGCGGTTTTTATAAATCCGCTTCCCCTTGCATTGTAAATCCCCGCGTTGTCGCTGGAGTTATTGAATATTTAAAAGATAAAGGGATTAGTGATATTGTGCTTGGAGAGCTTCCTATACCTCAAGATGCCAGAGGTGTATTTGAAAAAACAGGGTACGCGTACTTAGGCCGTAAGTACCGGGTTAGCCTGTTGGATTTAAGCAGAGTTGAAAGGGAAGAGATTAAGCTGAAAAATTTTAGCATTACCGTGCCAAAGTTTGTCACCCAGGGAGAATATGAGTATATCAATATCGCAAAGTTTAAAACCCATATTTTGACCCAGGTAAGCTTATGTACCAAAAACCAGAAAGGCCTACTAGATTCGTGGGGGCGTAAGTTAATGCATATTGAGGGAGATTTACATGAAAATATAAAGTTATTAGGCCACAAGATCAAGCCGGACTTTTGCATGATTGAGGGTTTAAACGCCCTGGAAGGCAATGGCCCCGGGAGATTAGGCCGGGAGGTTAAAAAATTTAATGTTATAATTGCGGGGAATAGTATGGAAGATGTGGATTGGGTAGGCGCACAAGTGATGGGGATAGACCCGCAGAGTGTAAAGCATTTATTGCCCGTGGGCAACAATATTGAGGTGTTAGGGGATAGCATCCGCGGCGTAAAAAGAAACTTTACATTGGCCGGCAATACCTATTGTTTTCAGAAGCTCAATATTCATTTCTGGATGACAGATAAAACTTGTTCGGGTTGTTCCGAGATTATGAAAGAGCTAAGGAGCTCACTTTCCAAGTCGCCTTTGTCATTGATTAAATTTAGTTATCATGCTATTTTTGGGCGGATAGATATATTGACGGGGGGCGCTGCAATACCGCCCGGCGTACATAGCAAGGTAGTATGTTTAGGAAACTGCATGGCTCAAAAAGCAAGGGAATATAATCTGCCCTTGCTGGAAGGTTGCCCTGCGACCCTCAAGGGCCTCACGGAGATATTCTAATTATATATGTTTCTTAGAAAAATATTTTTTATGATGGCTGTAGATAGAAATCAGTGGCTATCTCCAGCTCGTATTGAAGAGTCACAGTTTTTAAAGTTTAAAAAGATAATTAATTACGCCTACAATAACACTATATTTTATAGAAAAAAGTTTGACTCTTTGGGCCTTAAGCCGCAAGAGATAAAATCCAGGGAAGATATATTAAAGATTCCGCTTACCACCAAAAAAGAAGTACTCGCAAACTTTCCCGCTAATTTACTGGCTCAAGGGTATAGTCTATCGGATTGCCATACTGAGAATACTTCCGGTTCCAGCGGCTTAAAACTCACAGTGGCCCTTGATTATAAAGCCAAGGATTTCTGCGATTGCGTGTATGCAAGAGCTCTTTTTGCCGTAGGATACAAGCCCTGGCAATCAATGGCTTATTTCTGGCCGAGCGTAAACCACAGGAAGGAATTTCATGAATATCTGGGCTTGATGCCTAAAGACTGGATTAGTTCACATATCAGGCCCGAGGCGCAGTTAGATATTCTTCTTAAGCTTAAGCCTAGAATAATATACGGCTTTCCAACCATATTGGTAGTCCTTGCTAAAATTATCGAAAACGAAAGAGTAAAATATTCTGCAATCAGGCCGGAATTCATCATTTCGCATGCCGAGCTATTGACAGAAGAAGCAAGGAAATACCTGGAGCGTGTTTTTGGATGCCCAGTTTACAATGAATACGGAGCAACAGAATTTGGTTTCCGGATGGCCTGGGAATGCCGCAAGAGAGAAGGGCTGCATATTGACGCCGACAGCGTTTTGATCGAGTTTATTAAGGATGGTCTCCCGGTAAAATCAGGGGAAGCAGGAGAAATGATTATAACCGGATTGGTGAATCGTGCCATGCCTTTGATCCGTTATCAAATAGGAGACGTGGGCGTTGCCTCTGACAGAAAGTGCAGCTGTGGCAGGGGGCTGCCGTTAATGGAGGTTATCGAGGGCAGGAGGGACGATTTTATCATATTGCCTTCTGGTAAATTGGTAAGCCCGCGGGGGGTTGTGCCGATCGTAGAAAAAGTTAAAGAGATTCTGGAATTTAGAATAATTCAAAAAGATAAAGTAAAACTCCTTATTCATATTGTTTTTTCCGGGGGGTCCCGTCTTGAAGTATTGCCTATCCTAAAGAAGGACTTATTAGATTTTTTTAATGAATGTGTAGATATAGAGTTTGAAATACGTCAAGATATAGCGCGCAGCGAAAGAGGAAAATTAAAGGCAGTGATTTCAGAGCTATAAAGATTAAAAACCAAAACCATGCCAAGCGATGAATTATACGCCTTATAGCATTTCTATTTTTGAGGATGATGTAGGCAATAGCTGTTTTATGGTTATCGATACCCTTGTTAAGGGTATCTCGGCAGGTGGGATAAGGATTAATGAGTCTGTTACGTTAGAAGAAGTTAAAGAATTGGCCAGAGAGATGACTTACAAATTTGCCCTTTTTGATATAGAAATGGGCGGAGCAAAAATGGGGATAAGATTAAAAGAAGGAAACAGTAAAGAGGTGGCTATCTTAAATTTTAGAAAAAATATCCAGCCATTTATTAAGCGCTTAAATTATATCCCCGGGGCTGATCTGGGTTCTGACCAGTCTGACATTAATCTGCTTTGTAAAAAAATCTGGTGGATTAGAAGAGAAAGTAATACTGCTTATTTTACCGCCATAGGTATAAAGGCGTGCTTAGATTTTATCGCGAAGCAATACAATCTTTCAGCTATGCGCGTAGCTTTATCGGGTTTTGGCAAAGTAGGGTATTTTTTAATGAAAGAATTTATCAAGTTAAACATAAAACTCGTTGCAGTTTCCGATAGAGAAGGGTGCATCTTAAGCGATTCCGGATTAGACAAACAGAAATTACTTGTTTTAAAAGAGGAATATCCAAATGAGTGGATATTCCGCTGTGGGCTTAAGATACTGCCAAGAGAAGCATTATATACGGTGCCCTGCGATATCCTTATACCCGGGGCAGAGGCCTATGCCATAAATCCCCAAAACGCGGAGCGTTTAAATACGAAATTCATCTGTCCGGTTGCTAACGCTACCTATCATCAGGATATTATAAGCAGGCTTAGCGAGAAGGGAATTATATTTTTTCCTGATTTCGTCACAAACGCCGCAGGCGTATTGGGCAGTTATTTTTATTCTTGGGGTTGTTCTCTCGACGAAGCAGGTAATAATATCAGGGCGAAAATGTTTTCCATGCTGAGCCATATTTATAAAAATTCCGGTAACAATTATTATGGTTATGCCTTGGAAGTTGCCAAGAAGAAGATAGAGAGACGCAATGAATCAGAAGGTCGGTATAAAAACAGTTTTTTATCAGCGCTAAAAACAAAATTATTTTTGGCAGGATATATTCCGGCGTGGCTCTTAAAAAGATATACTAAGTTTTCTGAAAAATGAACCTTACCCTACTGCCGTATTTATATAAATTACATCAGATAAGAAAGAATCAGCGCAGGGACTACCTTCAGATAAAGAGAATACAGGAAAAAAAACTGAAGTTATTATTGTGTCATGCCTATTGCAATGTTGAATATTACCGGAAATTATTTCAGCAAAAAAACATCCTGCCGCAAGATATAAAATGCCTGGAAGATCTCGTTAAGATACCCCTCACAGACAGGGAGAGCATTCAGGCTTTACCAAAAGAAGAAATCACTGCCAGAGGCATAAATTTGAAGCGCTGCGGTAATTTAAGGACCAGCGGCTCAAGCGGAGTTCCTTTGAATATATTTGTTTCAAGGAGGGAAGCAGTATGGTGGAGTCTTTCCAGGCGCACGCTTTATTTTGAGAGTGGCGGCAGACTGCATGACAGGGAATTGATTATCGTTGCTCCGGAAAGCTTCCCGCTAGGGCAGAGACAATGGCTCGGCAGCCTGAATATATTAAAAACAAAATCCATTTCGATATTTACGGACACAGAGTATAAATTAAAAGCAATGCTTGATTTTAATCCTACTATTATTACAAGTTACGTTTCTATCCTCAAGGATTTGGCCTCTGAGATTAAAAAAAGAGGAATAAAAAATATTAAGCCCAAGATTATTTTTTCTACCGCTGAGCTGATGACCGAAAAAGACAGAGAGCTTATCCGTGCAGCGTTCCAGTCAAGCGTATTTAATTATTATTCCTGCAATGAATGCGGCATTATCTCCTGGGAATGCCAGAAGCACAACGGGCTACACCTTAATATAGACAACGTTATAGTGGAAGTTATCAAAGAGGACGGGACTCAAGCAAATTACGGAGAAAACGGAGAAATAGTTGTGACAGGCCTAAACAACTATACCATGCCTTTTATAAGGTACAGATTAAAAGATACGGGGATGCTTCTTAAGGAGCAGTGTTCGTGCGGCAGGGGCTCTTCCTTAATCAAAATAGCAGCGGGGCGGACAAATGATTATATCCGTTTACCCGCAGGAAACAGGATTTCACCTTATTTTTTGACATGCGAGATAGAAAATATTCCGGGGGTAGCAAGATACCAGATTGTGCAGGAAAAAATAGATAGTCTAAAGATCAGGATTATTAAGGATGCAGATTTTTCTCAACAAACAATTACCAGGATCACAAATAGCCTGAGGCGGTTGTTGGGCCGCGATATAGGGATTAATATCGCCTTGGAGGAAGTTATCTTGCCGGATGTAAAAACAGGCAAATTTCGTATTATTGGATCTCTATTAGATGTTTGATAACGCTTGCGCCAAAAATCCCAAACTATTCCCCTGGTATCAAAAAAGAGTGTGGCCTCTTTTTAGAAAGAAGTATCCTCTCTGGGGCAGAATGATAATGATATCCCTGACTTATGATTGTCAATGTAGGTGTCAGCATTGCGGTTCAGCTTTATTCAGGGACAAGATAAAGAAAGAATTGACTAAAAATGAAGTGGTGAATTTAATTAATGATGCGAGAAAATTAGGATCCAGGTTATTGTATTTTTTCGGGGGAGAACCGCTGCTTGTCCCGGATTTAATTTATTATATAAAATACGCCAAAGAAAAAGGATTTTCTATCAAATTAGATACCAACGGGCTTTTGTTAAGTGAAAATAAGGTCCGGGAATTAAAACAGGCGGGGCTGGATATTATCGGAGTCAGCATAGACAGCCCTGATGAGGCTGCGCACGATAAATTGAGGGGAATCCCCGGGATATTCCGAAAGGCCCTGATAGGGCTTGAGTATTGTAAAAAATACGGCCTGGCGGGTTACATATCTGCTTACGCCACTAAAGAAAATTTAAGAAACGGAGAATTAAAAAATATTATCAAGCTTGCTAAAGGCTTAGGGATAGAAACCCGCCTTCTTTCTTCAATCTGCAGCGGCAAATGGATTAATCACCAGGATTTAGTTTTATCGGCGGAAGAAAAAATGATGCTAAAACAGCTTCTTGAAAAAAATAAGGTGTTTTGGGAAGCAGTAGATTTTGATCATAAGGATATCCGCTACACCTGCCCCGCTCTCGAAAAGAGGTTTTTTAATATTTCCGCTTACGGCGATGTCTCGCCCTGCTGCTACCTGCCGGTAAGTTTTGGAAATATCCGCAATGAACCCTTGGAGGTTATTATCAGAAAGATGTGGGTTTCGAAAATGTTCTTTAACCAGGAAGAATGTGGCGACTGCCTGGCCAACAGTGAAAGTTTTACCAGAGCCTACGCCGGGCTTATAAATTCGGATAACCAGTATCCTGTAGATTTCCGTCAGTGCTTCCCGGAAAACCCTGTGGAAGAATGGGATAATTGGGCTCCTGCTTATAACAAGGAAGTTGATTGTTTTTTAGGATTAAACTACAATTTGATATGCTCCAAAATTTCCTTTAAGGGTAAAAGGGTATTGGATGTTGGCTGCGGAACCGGGCTTTTGGCCGGGATGATTGCCCAAGAAGCAAAACATATAACGCTGCTGGATTTTTCGTCTAAAATGTTAGAGGAAGCCAGTAAAGAGCTCAAGGATTTCAGCAATATAGATTTTAAACATGCGGATATTGAAAAAATAAGTTTTTCTCCCGAAGAAAAATTTGACGTTATTATTTTAGTATTTCTTGCCCACCATTTAAAAAATATATCGCCGGTAATAGAAAAATTAAAATCCTGCCTGACGCATCACGGTCAAATAATCATTCTGGACCATCTTGATGCGGAGAAAAAAGACAGGTATCTGTTTTATCGTGAAATTATCAAGAAATACGGGTTATTAAAATTTTTTCAGATGTTTTATTTCGGCACATTTTCCAACACCCTGTTGAAGCAGCATTTATTAAGAGAGAAACGCATGACGCGCGCAGATTTCCAGCGTAAATTTGAGGCATTGCTTCCAGGAGCGGATATACGGATTGTTAATGGAATTTTTGTTATTTTAGAGTGGCGCCGACAGAGCGGTCCAACTCTCACAAATGCGGTTGTTCTGTTTTAAAGAACTGGTACAACTTATAGGGGTATGAATATTTTGAATTTTTTAACAAAGATATCCGGAAAAAGCCAAGCAGGAGCCCCGGTAGTATTCATTGTCTCATTATACATAACTAAAGCTCTTTTTTTTATTTATAAAATTATTATTGCTAGGATGATCGGGCCGGCGGGATACGGGATATACAGTATTATCTTGCTGTTCTTATTATATGCCGAATACCTGCATCTGGGGGTGGCCAACGCCCTGGTTAAACAGGTGTCTTTTTTCAGGGGGCAGGGTAATACTACCGAGGCTGCCGAAATTAAAAAATCCGCCTTTTCCCTGATGATGATTTTAGCCTTAACCGGCACTGCAATAATTATACCCATAGTATATTTTATAATCAGGCCCGAGGACAGGTTGCCCGCTATTTTTTATTTTCTGGCACCGGTTTTAATACTGGAGCAGGTCTGGCATTATATCGTAGCCTGCTTTTTTGCGGATAAGAAATTCACCGCCTTTAGCGAAACAGGCGTTGTCTCCATGCTGGTTTCAGGGGTGGTAATCCTTCCGTTGATTGCCAGGTTTAGCTTTGTCGGTTTGCTATCGGGGTTATTCCTGATGGCTGTTTTTACTTTGTTGTATGCCTATATAAGATTCAGGCCGCTATTGGCATTCAAATTTGATTTAGCGCGGTATGCCTCGCTTTTGAAAATAGGGTTTCCTATAATTTTAATATTTTTTATTTTTGCTTTTTTCTTTACGGTGGATAAGCTTTTTATCTTTAGGTTTCTGGGTAAAAAAAGCCTGGGTTATTATGGCATTGCCTCGGGCTTAAGCGATTTATTGATTCTCTTCCCTTTAGCGCTTGGGACCTGGCTTTTCCCCGGGCTTTCTGAAACCTATGGCCGGACCGGTGAAGCCGCGCATTTAAAAAACTCCGTTTATAAATCTACTATTATAATTTCTTATCTGATGTCATTTATTATGGTCGGCGTGTATTTATTTTTTCCTTTCGGGGTAAGGATGGTGCTTCCTCAGTATATCCCGGGCATAGCCGCCGCCCGCATCGCCCTGATAGGGGTGCTGTTTTTAGCCGTATCTATCCCGGCAAAAAATTTTCTTATCGCCACCAACCGGCAGATGAAGTGCCTGCCGATAATTTTTTCGGCATTAATATTAAAGTCCGCCCTGAGCTATTATTTTATTAACAGGCAGATGGGGATTGAGGGCGTGGCAATCGCCTCCAGCGCGGTATATTTCGGCTATAGTATCGTTATTGTAGCCTACGCTTTCTTATGTTATGAAAAAGGGTTTTTAAAGTTATTGAAATACCTAGGTAGTGTTTATTTGCCGCAGTTGGTTTTATTTTCGCTAATGCTAGCGGCGCTTTTCTTTGTTTAATATTCCTTTTGACAAAGCCTAAAAAGGTGGTATAATACAAATACACATCTAGCGTAAAAAAAAGATTAGAAAATCCTAAGGCCGTAAAGGGGCGAGACGACTAAACTTTACGGTTTTTTGTTTCGAGGGAAAAACGATGAAAAAGATAAGGACTTCGCATAAAGGCAGGCACTGCAAATATCCGCACTGTAGGCACCTCTTGAGTATTTATAACCACGAGGATTATTGCCATATCCACCACAGCTACATAGATGAAGCGCACAAAATCAAGATGAGTAAATTAGCATGATGAATAAAGCGGTGAACAATCCGGTTGAGAGCTTCTTCGGGCTGGGTATCGCGCCCATGATCCTGGATATTCTGGAGCGCATGAAATTCAGGGTGCCGACACCCATTCAGTCCAAGGCGATACCGCCGGCTTTACAGGGCAAGGATATTATCGGCATTGCCCAGACCGGCACCGGTAAGACTCATTCTTTCGCTATCCCGATGGTGCAGCGGCTGGCGCAGAAAAAAGGGATAGGGCTGGTCTTAGCGCCTACACGGGAATTGGCCCTTCAGATTGAGGAGGCCTTCAGGGGCATCACACCTGCCTTCGGGATGAAGACCGCCTGCCTTATTGGCGGCGCTCCTATGTTTGATCAGGAGCAGGCCCTGCGTAAAAATCCCCGCGTTGTAATTGCGACTCCCGGTAGGCTGATTGATCACATGGGCCATTGGAATTTTATGCCGGACGCTGTGGTGATACTGGTGTTGGATGAAGCCGACCGCATGCTGGATATGGGGTTTGCCCCGCAGATTGATAAAATTTTGCGCTTTATTCCTAAAGACAGGCAGACCATGCTTTTTTCCGCCACCATCCCTAAAGAGATTATGGAGATGGCCGCCCGGCACATGAAACTTCCGGTCTCAGTTGAAATTGCCCCATCCGGCACCACCGTGGAAAAAGTTACCCAGGAATTATTTATTGTTAAAAAAGAAGATAAGTCTGCGCTCTTAAAAAAAATACTCGCGCAGTATCATGGTTCAGTGCTTTTGTTCTCCCGCACCAAATATAACGCCAGTAAGATTACGCGTAACATCAGAGGCATGGGCCATAGTGCCGCGGAAATACACTCCAACCGTTCCCTGAATCAACGCCGCGAAGCGCTGGAGGGTTTTAAGTCCGGAAAATATAAAGTGCTGGTGGCAACGGATATCGCCTCGCGGGGGATTGATGTTACCGGCATTGAGCTGGTGATTAATTATGACCTTCCGGAAGACGCGGAGAATTACGTGCACCGCATCGGCCGCACTGCGCGGGCAGGGCAGAAGGGGCACGCCATTTCTTTTGCCATGCCGGACCAGAGCCGCGATGTCAAAGATATCGAAAAACTTATCCGCATCACACTGCCTATTTCCAAACATCTGGGAATTTCGCAGGAACAATTTTCTCAAGTTACGCATCAAGCGCCGCATCGAACTTCGCATCGCCCACCTCAGAGACCCTTCAAAAGTAACTACAAGCCAGGACAACATAACCGCCGTAAGTGGTAATTCATTAGTATAGATTTTATGCTTTCCGCTTGCGGCGCTGTAAATTTTCACCGTGCGCTGCGGTTTACTCGCCGCTTACGTCAGTATCCTCTCGTAAGGCAGGCCTACTTCAGCGGCTCGTAATTCCTTGCGCACTTTTGCTGAAAATTTACTAATGCGCCTTCAGCGTAAAGCATAAAATCTTTATCTACGCTCCAGCAAAAACCTCAAATATATATCACCAATCGCCAAGTTTATTGCTAGGTAATCTTTAAGCGGGAAGGCTTGGCTTGGATTCGAGCAGGGCCTCTGAGGATGCCGAGCGGGCAGGGATGCTTAGCTAAATTAAAGTCAGGCAGAGCGAGGCACCGCAAGGGAGTGAAGCTGCGGCACGCCGGGACGCAGCGAACGTCCCTGCGAGAAACAAGCCAAGACAGGACCCGCCTAAATTGTTAAGATAACTTTTTCCTTGACAGTTTGATTTGGCTGATATATCATACTATTCATACATTACATACAGATTTTAAGGAGGAGACAGATGAATGCGATTTTTAGAGGCAGTAGCTACGGCGCGGTAACCGTAGGGGAGAGGGGGCAGCTGGTGATTCCGGCGCAGCTTAGGAAGGCCTTCGGCATTAAAGCCGGGGACCAGCTGATGGTTTTTGCCAAGCCGGACAAGAAGGTGATTAACATGATGCCTTCGCGCGATTTCAGCAAGTTCCTGGAGCAGGCAGCCAGGATTATCTCCAAATTAGAAAGCAAGGTTCATCATAAAAATTAATTACCGGCATGCCTAAATATTATCAGGCACTTTTGGCACTCATCTTATTTTTATCCGCGGCGTTTAATACAGCCGCTGCCGGGGAAATTCTTACCTGGCAGGACTGCGTCAGGGAAGCGGCCAAGAACCATCCCGATTTAATTGCGGCAACAGAGGAGGTTAAGCAGTCTGAGGCCTCCAAAAAGATTACTGCCAGTACCCTCTATCCTCAGGTAGACGGCAATGTCGGGGCCTCTACCGCCAAAACCGCCGGAACTTCCGGCAGCTCTACCGGCGATAGCTATACTTACGGAGTAACAGGGACACAACTGGTTTTTGACGGCACTAAAACTATTCAGGATGTTAAGTCTGCCGGCCAGAATATCGTTGCGGCAAAACAGAACTTCAGGTTTACCTCCGTTACCGTAAGATACCGCTTACGCAGCGCCTTCATCGATCTGCTTAAGTCCCAGGAGATGCTGCGTATCACCGAGGACATTTTTAATATCAGAAGAGGAAACCTGGAATTAATCACTTTACGCTATGCCTCAGGATTGGAGCATAAGGGCGCATTACTGACGGCAGAAGCGGATTCAGCCGCAGCCAAATACGGGATCTCTCAGGCCAAAAGAGAAGTAGAGGTTGCCCAGAGAGAACTGACTAAAGAAATGGGCCGGACGCAACTGGTGCCGCTTGAGGCTAAAGGAAATTTTAAAGCCAAAGATACTGCCAGAGAAAAACCGGATTTTGCGGCTATTGCCAAAAACAATCCTTCCTTAAAGCAGCTTCTGGCCAAGAAAAACGCGGCAGAGTTTAGCCTGAAGTCTGCTTACGCAAATTATTCTCCTACCCTTTCCGGCCAGGCCGGCGCCAATAGAAGCGGGTCGCACTGGACTCCGACGGGTGACCAATGGAACCTCGGCCTTACTTTATCCATGCCGATCTTTGAAGGCGGCTTGAGGCTGGCGCAAATTTCCCAGGCCGAAGCTCTCCTGAACCAGCTGCGGGCCAATACCAGAAGCACTCAGGACGGAGTGGTTTTAACATTGGAACAAACCTGGGCCGCGCTAGAGGATGCCGTTGATAATGCCGGGGTCCAGGAAAAATCCTTAACCGCCACGGAGGAACGCTCCAAAATCGCCCAGGCACAGTACGCCATCGGGCTGATTTCATTTGATAACTGGACTATTATCGAAGACAATTTAGTAAAAGCTAAAAAAGCTTATTTAGATGCCCAGGCCAATGTTTTATTGGCGGAGGCGAACTGGATTCAGGCCAAAGGGGAGGTTTTAGAATATGAATAAAAAAATAAAATTTTATTTTGTAGCCGCGGTCCTCATTATCATCGCCGCGCTAGTTATTATCAAAATCAAGCCGAAGGCGAGCACGGATGAAGCCGTGAAAGAAATAAGCCCGGCCATAGGTCGAATCCAGAATATTATTTCTACTACCGGCACGGTCCTACCGAAAAACCGCCTGGAGATTAAACCTCCGGTAAACGGCAGGGTGGAGGAAATTTTAGTCCAGGAAGGTCAGGAAGTAAAAATCGGACAAGTCTTAGCCTGGATGAGTTCTACCGAAAGGGCAGCGCTTCTAGATGCGGCGCGGGGGCAAGGAGAGGAAAAATTAAAATACTGGCAGGAGACTTATAAGCCCATCGCTTTATTGGCGCCCATTAACGGGGAGGTGATTGTAGCAACTACCCAGCCCGGCCAGACTGTGACTACCAGTGATGCAGTGGTAGTTCTCTCGGATCAGTTGATCGTGCGGGCTCAGGTTGATGAAACCGATATCGGAAAAATCAAAACCGGCCAAAGGGCAATGATCAGTCTTGACGCCTATCAAGATACCAAGATTAAAGCCGGCGTGGAGCATATTTATTACGAATCTAAAACCGTTAACAATGTCACTATTTACGAGGCGGATATTCTCCCCGCAGAAGTCCCGCCGTTTTTCCGCTCCGGGATGAACGCCACCATAGATTTTATCATAAGCGACAAAGAAGATATCCTGGTTATTCCGCTGGAGGCGGTTTATCAAGAGAAAGAACAAAGCTTTGTTTTGGTTAAGGCAAACGGCAGCGCCGGGCCAGCCAAGCGCATGGTAAAATTAGGTATCTCTGACGACAAAAACGTTGAGGTTATCTCAGGCCTGGTTGCCGGTGACAAGATTATCATCAAGTCTAAGAAATACAGCCTGCCCAAGAGCACGGCAGGCAGCAATCCTTTTATGCCGCGGCGTTAATAAGATGATTGAATTAAAAAATATCAGCAAGACTTACCAGATGGGCAAGGTCGAGGTCCGGGCCCTTTCGGAGGTCTCTTTAGAAATTGCTTCCGGAGAGTTCATCGCGATCATGGGGCCTTCGGGTTCTGGAAAGTCCACCTTGATGCATATCCTGGGGCTCCTGGACCGGCCGGATTCCGGCTCCTATTATATAGGTAAGAAAGAGATCACCAAGCTTTCCGATGACCAGTTGGCGGTTTTAAGAAACCGTAGAATCGGTTTTGTCTTTCAGCAGTTTCATCTTTTGCCGCGCATGACGGCTTTGGAAAACGCCGAACTCCCTTTAATTTATGCCGGTAAGAGGCACCTGAAAGAAAAAGCGGTGGAAGAACTTAAAGAAGTGGGGTTAGGGGATCGCATGCTGCACCGGCCCAATGAAATGTCCGGCGGCCAGCAGCAGCGGGTGGCGATTGCCCGCTCTTTAGTGAACGACCCCCTGATCATATTTGCCGATGAACCCACGGGCAACCTGGATTCTAAAAGCAAGGAAGAAATCATCGCGATATTGAAGAAGCTGAATCAAAAAGGCAAGACCATCGTGATTGTTACCCACGAAAGTGAAATCGCCGCTTGCGCCCGCAGGGTAATCCAGATGCGCGACGGCTGCATTATTTCTGATAAAAGGTTGGGAGGAGAAGCCCAGCCCGCCGCGGATTTAGAAAAAGATTTGGTAGATGCTGTTTTATCCGGGCCGCGCGGCATAAGTGGTGAGATTAAATTTTTAGATTACTTACGCCAGGCAGCATCCGCGATGCTCTCGCATAAGATGCGCTCGTTTTTGTCAATCTTAGGTATTTTAATCGGGGTGGCGGCAGTGATTGCGATGTTGGCCGTGGGACAGGGTGCTAAAGAATCAATAGAGAACCAGCTGGCGTCCTTAGGGTCAAACCTTCTGGTAATCCGGCCCGGCTCGGCAAGGCTTCATGGTGTGGCAATGGAAAGCGGGACAGTCACGCGCTTTACTCTTGCGGACGCCGCTAATATCGCCAAACTTTCTAGTGTAGTAAAAAGTGTCAGCCCTTCAGTGAGGGGAAGAGGGCAGATGGTTTACGGAAATAAAAACTGGAATACGCAGATGGAAGGGGTGGGAGTGGATTATGCTGCTATGCGCGCCACGCCTGCGGCAGTAGGAAGATTTTTCCAGGAAGATGAAATCAGGATGCGCAACAAAGTAGTGCTCTTAGGCACCACGGTAGTGAAGGAACTTTTTGGAGATGCCAACCCGGTTGGAGAAACTATCAAAATCAACCTGATTAATTTTAAAGTGATCGGAGTCTTGCCCAGTAAAGGGGCGAGCACTTTTCATGACCAGGATGATATCGCACTTATTCCGGTTAGCACCGCGATGTTTCGGGTTTTCGGAAAAGAGTATGTTGATACTATTTACGTAGAAGCGAAAAGCCCGGAGTTAATCAAAGCGGCGCAAGAAGCGATAACTGAACTTATTATCAAACAGCACCGCTTGACTAAAGACGCCGAAGATTCATTTCAAATCCGCGACATGACCGACATCAAGAATACGCTTGAGGCCACTACTAAAACTATGTCTTTGTTGCTGGGTTCAATTGCCGCGATATCTTTAGTAGTAGGAGGTATCGGCATTATGAATATCATGTTGGTTTCGGTGACAGAGCGCACCCGCGAAATCGGCCTGCGCAAAGCCATTGGCGCAAATAATAAAGATATCATGGTGCAGTTTTTAATTGAGGCAGTGCTGATGTCGTTTTTGGGAGGGATTACCGGAGTGGCCTTGGGCGGCGGAGTATCCAGCCTGATTAATATTTTTGCCGGATGGACTGTGCGGGTGTCCGGGTTTTCTATAATTCTGGCCACTACTTTTTCCTTAATAATAGGAATAGTGTTTGGAATCTGGCCTGCCAAAAAAGCCTCGCAGCTTGACCCCATCGAAGCCCTGCGCTACGAATAACACTTCAGAGACGTTTTCCTACTCAAAGCGGAAAGTGTCTTGAGTCTTAAGCCTGTCGCGCCAAAGACACTTTCTGGATTAGCGAGGAAAGCGTCTCTAAGCGTAAGTTGGTGATGTGTTTTGAGTTTAAGCTTTATTTTGAGTAGTTAGCGGCCAGTAGCAAGAGGCCGGGGGGGTAATTTCCAAGCAGCCGAATAAGCCGCGCAAAATTTATTAAAAAATTATTAAAAAAAACCTTGACAAGATACTAGCCCTGTGATAAAAATTAAATAGTCTAATTATAGATAATAACCCCACCGCAAGACAGGATTAGAAGAGTGTTAAGAAAGCATTACTCCAGTTTTGTCCCGCAAGCAATCCCCAAAAAATTTTATCAAGTCACTTTTATTTTATTCCTCGCATTTAGTTTTTGTTTTGCCTGCCCCATAGCCGCAGTAACTGCCAGAGCACAAGAAGAAGAATCTATTATCAGGGCCAAGCAAGAAGTTGAAGCTGCCCGGCAAGCCTTGATTCAAAAAGAACGTGAACGCAAAGAAGCCGAGCGATCCGCAACTCTTGCCAGAAAAGCGCGCCTGCAACAGGAACATGAGCAAAGGGTCGCTCAACAGAGAGCAATGGCAGAAGCGCAAAAACAGGAAGCCCTGGCCAGAAAAGCCGAGCTCCAACAAGAGCGTGACCAAAAACTCGCAGAAAAAAGAGCGGCCGCAGAATCTAACAAACAAGCGGCCTTAGAAAGAAAAGCCCAGCTTCAACAGGAACGCGAACAAAAACTCGCAGAAAAAAGAGCGGCCGCAGAATCTAACAAACAAGCGGCCTTAGAAAGAAAAGCCCAGCTTCAACAGGAACGCGAACAAAAACTCGCAGAAAAAAGAGCAGCCGCAGAATCTAACAAACAAGCGGCCTTAGAAAGAAAAGCTCAAGCAGAACAAGAGCGTGACCAAAAACTCACAGAAAAAAGAGCGGCTGCAGAATCTAACAAACAAGCGGCTTTAGAAAGAAAAGCCCAACTTCAACAAGAGCGTGACCAAAAGCTTGCAGAAAAAAGAGCAGCTGCAGAATCTAACAAACAAGCGGCCTTAGAAAGAAAAGCTGCGCTTGAAAAAGACCGCGAACAAAAACTTACCGAAAAACAACAAGCGATTCAATCCAAGAAAGATGCGGCGCTTGCCAGAAAAGCTGAGCTGCAGCAGGAACGCGACATGAAACTCGCAGAGAAAAAAGCTGCCGTAGAATCTAAGAAGCAGGCAGCCTTAGATAAAAAAGCCCAGGCCCAGCAGGCGCGTGACCAAAAAATTGCAGACCAGAAAGCCGCTGTAGAATCCAAGAAACAGGCAGCCTTAGATAAAAAAGCCCAGGCCCAGCAGGCGCGTGACCAAAAAATTGCAGACCAGAAAGCTGCCGTAGAATCTAAGAAACAGGCAGCCTTAGATAAGAAGGCCCAACTTGAAAAAGCGCGTGAAGACGAGCTTACTGACAGAGAAGCTGCCAAGAAGGTGAAGCAAGAGGCTGAAGCAGCCAGAAAAGCCGAGCTCCAGCAAGCGCGCGAGCAGAAAATTTCCGAGAAAGCCGCAGCTATTAAGCAGGCCCAGGATATGGCAGCTGCCCATAAGGCGGAGTTAGAGCAGGCGCGCCAGCAGAAGATTGCCGAAAAAGAGCAGGCTATCAAGGCCAAAGAAGACGCTGCCGCTGCTGTAAAGTCGCAAGCCCAGCAGGAACGCGAACAAAAACGCCAGGCTGCGCTGGATAAGAAGGCTCAAGCGCGTAAAGAGCGCCAAGAGGCCCGAGCAGCTAAAGAGACCAGCGAATACATTACAGTTAATCCGCGGCCGCGCCAGGAGCTTCTGGACCAGGCCCAGCAGTTGACGGATGCCGGCAGATATGCCGAGGCAATGGCTTCCTATAATTACGCCTACGATATCACCAAAGATAAATTAGAGAAGAAAGATATATTAAGGAAGAAAGCTAAGGTTAAGGCGATAGTGGATGCAGAGGAGCGCCAGCAGCGGCTGGCCCAGCAGAAAGTTGATAGAGAAGCCAAGAAGCAGGCTAAAGCTGCCAGAAAAGCCCAATTGCAGCAAGAGCGCGAGCAAAAATACGCGGAAAAACAAGCTGCCTGTAAAGCCAAGCAAGATGCTGAAGCTGCCCGCAAAGCCGAACTCCAGAAAGAGCGCGAGCAAAAAATAGCTGATAAGCAAGCTGCCGTAGAAGCCAAAAAGCAGGCAGCTGCCGCAGAAAAAGAGAAATTTCAGCAGGAATGTGATAGAAAAGCCGCGGAGAAAGTATCCGCTATCAAAGCCAAAGAAGAAGCCGCAGTTGCCCGCAAAGCCGAAGCAGAGAGGGCGCGCGAGCAAAGGCTGATTGAACAAAAGTCGGATGTCGAAGCTAAGAAACAAGTGGCCGCAGAGAAAAAAGCCCAGGCTCAACAAGCAGCCTTAGATAAAAAAGCCCAGGCCCAGCAAGCGCGGGAACAGAAAATCGCCGAGAAAAAAGCCGCTGCCGAGGCCAATAGGCAGGCAGCTTTAGAAAGAAAAGCCCAGCTCCAACAGGAGCGCGAGCAGAGGATTGCGGAGAAGCGGGCGGCCGCAGAAGCTAAGAGGCAGCAAAAAGAAAGCGCGCAATAACTTTTAAGAAACAATCACCCTATATATATAGGTAAAGGAAATAGCATGGCAGATAAAATGAAAATCGGAAGGAAAACGTTTTCCTTAAGTGTGCTTTTATTAGCGGCGGCATGCATGGTTTTAAGTACCCCAATGGCTTATTCCCAGGACCGGGAGGAGTTTCGCAGTAGCTCTTCCATGAAGATGCAGAATGAAATCAGCGAGCTCAAAGATAAGGTCAATAAACTGGAGAGGACCGTTTCCGAACAATCCACCCTGATTGAACAGCAGAGAAAGATCCTGGAAAAGATCCTGGAAACCGCACCTGCCGAGCTGAAATTAGCAGTTGCCCCGCCTGAGTCCAAGACTCTAGTGAAAAAATTTGTAGTTAATGGAGCTAACTTATTTACTCCCAAACAGTTTGAAGCCGTCTTAAATAAATATCGCGATAAAGAGTTGGGTATGACCGATTTAAAGAAGGCCGCGGATGAAATCACCGGCCTTTACCGTAAGAAAGGTTATATCGTCAGCTTAGCTTATCTTCCCACCCAGGAAATTGCGGATAACACCGTAGAGTTTAAGGTCGTAGAAGGCCGGGTAGGCGACATAGAAGTAGAAAAGCCCAAATACAGCAAGGCCGAAACCATCAAGAAGAGATTCTTAGTAGAGAAGGGGCAGATTTTAGATTCCAAAAAGATGGAGGTCAGCCTGCGCAGCATCAACAAGCAGCCGGACCGCACCATGCGCGCGGTTTTATCCCCCGGCCCTACCCCGGAAACCTCCAACATTCTTTTAAAATTAGATAAAGAACGGTCGCCGCAGCATTTCTACGGTGATTTTAACAACCGCGGGACCAATCTTACCGGACATAATCGTTGGGGCTTAGGCTACGTTAACAATAACCTTTTAGGTATTGACGATATCTTATCTCTTAGGTTCGTTTCCAATAATAAGACCGAGGTCTATGGTTTCAGCGCCGCTTATGAATTACCGGTTTCCCGTTATAATACTCGGGTGGGCGCTTATGCCGCTTATTCCAAGGCTGATATTGGCGGTCAGTTCGTGTACGTTGACCCCGAAGGCAGAGCTTCTATTTGGGGCTTGTATGTCAGCCACCCCTGGCTGGACAAGGAGTTTTATGACGAGGCTACCAACACCAATCTTTCATTAACTAGTAACTTCACTGTCGGGTTTGATTCTATCAGCGTTCGTAATAAATTATTAGGTGATGAAACCAGCCATGATGAATTGCGCGTATTGAAGGCCGGGATTAACTTTGAAGAGACCGATAATTTAGGCCGCGGCGGCATCACCGCTGAAATACACGCCGGTATCCCCAACTTCTTAGGTTCGAAGTCCGAGCGTAAAGTCAGCGACAGCCGCATTGACTCCGGAGGCGCCTTTCAGAAATATATTGGTTCCTTAACCAGGATTACCCGTTTGCCGGCATCTTCGATGTTGGTCAACAATTTTAAATTTCAACTTACGCCTTATAACTTGGTTAATTCTGAACAGATGATATTAGGCGGCGCGGATACCGTAAGAGGTTTTCCGGAAAATGAATACCTCGCGGATTACGGCTGGATTAACACCGTAGAGCTACGCACCCCGGCATTTTTCCTGCCTCCCATCTTAAAGGTGCCCTTTGACAAAAAGCGCACTCCTTTAGTTGATGCCATTCAGTTGGTAGGTTTTATTGACGCCGGTAAGGGTTGGGTTAATAATGCCAGGGTCGGAGAGACCAAGAGCAAGTACCTTATTGGCGCGGGCTTTGGATTTAGGTTCAACTTCTATGAGCATTTGCGCGGCAGACTTGACATCGGTTTTCCTGCCGGCAATGTAAGGCCCAGCGATAGTTCTACCAACACCATCCATTTTGGCCTTCAATACGAGTGGTAATTAATTAATATAAATAATATATTTAGGTAAGGGGATAAAAACTATGAAAGCTAAACAGCTTAATACCAGGCACAGGAGTAAGCTGAATTTTTACGCCGTACTGTTTTCATTATTTTTCATACACTACATAGTTTGTCCGACACCGGTGGCACTGGGAGGCGACCTCCCGGAGAACCCGATTGTGCAAGCGGGTGCCCCCACTATCACTACTGAAGGCAAAGATATGACCGTTAATGCCGGCGCCCATGATAAAACCTGGGTGGACTGGCAGGGCGGCTTCAATATCGGAGCTCAAAACAGCGTAAATAACGTCGGCCCGAGTGCTGCGGCAGTTATCCTGCACCAGGACGTAAGCGGCGCCATCTCCAATATCCAGGGTGCCTTAAACGGCAACTGCAACGTTTTCCTCTTAAACGCCAGTGGCGTCTTGTTTGCTCCGGGCGCCTCGGTCAATGTCGGCGGCTTGGTAGTTTCTACCCTCAAGATGTCCATGGACGACTTTATGTCCGGCAATTACGCCTTTAACAGCGGCAACATCGCCAATATGGGCTCTATCGTCAACGCCGGGACCATTACTGCCAATACCCCTGCCGGCGTCACTTTCTTAGGCGGCTCAATCAGAAACGAAGGCGTGATTAACGCCAATCTTGGCACGGTAAATTTAGCCAGCGGCAGCGAAGTAACCTTAAATGCCAATAATGACGGCAGTATTCAGGTCGCAGTCAACAAGCAGATTTTGAGTAATGTTTATGATAAAGACGGCAACAAGGTTAGCATCGGCGTAGATAACGTCGGCGAAATTAACGCCAATGGCGGCCAGGTTTATATTCAAGCTGAAGCAGTCAACGACGTCTTTGGCACTTTGATTAATCAGGCTGGCGTAGTGAAGGCCGGCTCGATGGTTGAGAAGAACGGCAAAATAACCTTAGTTTCCAATAGTGATGGTATCGTGCAGAACACCGGCACTTTGGATGCCAGCGCGGTTGAAGCCGGGGCTAAAGGTGGCACAGTTGAAATGACCGGTAGCAAGGTCGGCCAGTTCGGCACCGTGCATGCGGATGCGATTGATGGCGATGGCGGTAATGTTAATTTATATGCTAGTGACGTACTCGCTATAACCGGCCTTACTACAGCAAATGCCGGATTAGTTGGTGATGGTGGGACAGTAATTGCGCTTTCGCCGGACACAACCCTTTTTTGGTCGGATGCAATAATTGAAGCAAGAGGCGGCACCTTGTCAGGTGATGGTGGTTTTGTGGAGATTTCTGGTTTTAAAAATACAATATTTCAAGGGACCGTTGATTTAACAGCCAATAATGGTAGTCGCGGAACCTTATTCATTGATCCCCAGGATATAACAATTACTGTTGGCGGGGCTACTGCCGTTGCTGGCAATAATACATTTATCCTGCCAAATCCAGATGGTAGCGGAACTTCTGATTTTTCTGCCGCCAATATCGTGACTGCATTAAATGGAGCAGACCTTGTTCTGCAAGCTAATAGAGATATCACTGTTACTTCTGCCGTAGATTCCAGTGCTGGTGGCGTTGGCAATCTTACTATGCAGGCTGGTAGGTCAATTACCCTCAATGCCGATATTAAATTAAATGGTTCTTTTACTGCCACAGCTAATGAAACAGTCGCCAATGGTGTACAAAATGCCATGAGAACCGGCGAAACTGTCGCCGTATTTACTATGGCCGATGGAATCACCATAGACACAACGACATCAAATACTAATATAAGCATAACCTTAAGTACCGGTCCGACCACTAATAATAGTAGTGGCGATATTACTCTCGAACATCTTAATGCCGGAGGGGGAAATATACTGGTAACTAACAATGGTCCTACTGCTAATAGTGGTATTGTGCGTGCATCTAGCAGCGTTCTCCTTACTGGAGCTAAAGTAACATTGGATGTTAATGGTGCTGGTGGTGCTGGAGAAATAGGCTCTAATGGCAGTGAAATTCGAGTTACCACTACAAACCTTGAAGCACGTGGGCAGTCTAATGGCATATATATTCTTTCGCCTACTCAGGGGCTGACAATTGGCGGAGCAAGTGCTGGTTTAACAGGGATTAGCACTGCTGGAAATGGCGCAGTAGCAGTTACAGCCAGTTTCAGGAGACATTACTTTTGCTGGTGGAGGAGACGGTCTTATAAGTACAGGCGCTGGTGCTGTCAACGTAACCGCAACTGCTGGTAACATTGAGACAGCAGCAGATGCTGGCGTTGCCGAAATAAATACTACAAGCACAGTAACCCTTGGTGGTAATGCCATAGGCGCCACCAATACTCTTGATATAGACAATGCGACAGCCTTGGTAGTTAACGATCTCGGTGCCGGCAATACTGTTATTGATGAAATTGATACTGCTACCATAACAACAACAACCATCACCGTGGCGACTGCAACCTCAGGCAATATCGATATAGATTTTGCTGATACAGATGTAATAAGTATCAACCAAGGCCATATCTTTGATACCACAACATATGATGGCGCCTTTAGCTATACTGCTACAGCAGGCAGCATCACCGATATTGGTGTTTTAACATTTGGCGGCACCTCCAGCTTTACCACCTCAACAGCAAATGACGACATCACCCTTAGCCAAATCAATTTATTCACCGGCGCCGTATCCCTAAGCACCAACGGCATAACCGGAGATATCTCTGTTACCAACGTCGGGGCGGCACTGATTTTAGGTACTGTTACCACTACTGCAGGCGGCGAC